>Ga0126378_10001848_pt1 | contig 15627 bp, 14 predicted proteins | sample PanSoiMetPlot_23_FD_92587 | JGI IMG/M metagenome (GOLD analysis project Ga0126378, IMG submission 92587) | Tropical forest soil microbial communities from Panama - MetaG Plot_23 | ecosystem: Environmental > Terrestrial > Soil > Tropical forest > Bulk soil | place: Panama | collected 2016-02-17 | reverse complement strand
TCGGGAAAAGAGAAAAATCTTTCCCATCCTCCATCGCCAAGGCGCCGGGGCAGCGGCACTTGGACCGGCCGCAATCACCGCGGGGCGTGCGCTCCAGCCGGTTCGAGCCATTCCAGCGGTTAGCGGAAAAACGATTTGGCGTTGTCCAGGCCGGTCGAACGGACGATGCTCCCTTCATAACCACCGGAATCTCGCGCATGTGGGTTTAGAAAGGTTACTCGCCACATGAAACCGTCCCTCCTATTTGTGGTTTGCACTGCTTTTCTCGTGAGCCAAGCCCACGCCCAGGGCCTGCTCCGGACGAACCGCATCTCCGCGGATCTCGCAAACCAAGCCGTCGCGGCGGTTGTCGAGAAATGCGCGAGCCAAGGTTACGCCGAGACCGGCGTGCTGGTCGATGCCGACGGGGTGCAGCACGCCCTGCTGCGCGGCAACCGTGCCGGCGCCCACACGCTCGACAGCGCCTTTGCCAAGGCCTATACCGCGGCGTCCTTCAAGACCGACACGACCGCGCTCGTTGAAAGGTCGAAGACGGTGCCGGTATTGACGAACCTATTCAAATTGCCGCATCTGCTGTTGCTCGGCGGCGGCATCGTCATCAAGGTGGGCGACGAGGTGGTTGGAGCGATCGGCGCCGCCGGAGCACCCGGCGGCGATCTCGACGATGCCTGCGCCCGCGCCGGCCTGGACAAGATCAAGGACCAGCTGAAGTAGCGATCGCGGCGTCTGCAGGCGGGAACCAACTTCCAAGACCCATCGCAACCAAGTCGCGATGCCGGACTTCTTCGGAGCCGCAACCGCAGTCCATCCTTGGCTTGGACGGCGAGGCGTCGGCGGTGTGCGGGGCTAGCCCCACCAAGCCGCCCTTCGAGAATGCGATCAATCTGGCCTGGACAGAGCGCTGCAGGTAAATTGCCACCAATTGGCGGACGCAAACACTCTCATGAAGGGGAGGACCTCCAATGCTGGAACTTTCCGACATCCAATCTTCGGAAGAAGAGCTGCTCGAATACTACGAGCAGCTTCGCGCGCAGCACGTGACGCCGGCTTGGATCGGCGGCGGTATTAGTATCGAGCCCCGGAGCGAGGCCTTGCCCCATCTGTGGCGCTGGCGGGATCTGCGACCCCAGGCGATGCGGGCGGCCGAGCTGGTCGGCACGCAGCAGGCCGAACGCCGGGTTCTGCGCCTGACCAACCCCAAACTGCCTGGGGTCGCCAGCAACACGCTTGTCGCCAACATCCAGATCGTGATGCCGGGCGAGATCGCCCGGGCCCACCGCCATTCTGCGGCGGCCCTCCGCCTGATTATCGAGGGCCGCGGCGGCTACACGGTCGTGAACGGCGAGCGCGTTCCGATGTTTCCCGGCGATCTCGTCCTCACACCCAACTGGTCATGGCACGACCACGCCAACGACACCGATGCGCCGATGATCTGGCTGGACGGCCTGGATACCCCGCTGGTGCGAATGCTCGAGGCCGGCTTCTACGAGGAATACCACCAGGAAAGGCAAGACCTTGGCGCTGTCATCAACGCCTCGCAGTGGCACTACTCGATGTCGGAGATGCGGGCCGGCCTGCAGCGCCTGGCTGCCGCCAATACTGGCGACGCCGGCGAGGGGATCGTGCTCGAATACACTAACCGGGTTACCGGCGGGCCGGTGATGCCGACGATCGCCTGCCATATGCAGCTGTTGCGACCAGGGGAGAAAACGCGGGCGCGTCGCGGTGTCTGCTGCACAAACTATCACGTGGTGGAGGGTGCGGGCTACTCGGTGGTAGGCGACAAACGGCTCGACTGGGAAGATAAGGACGTCTTCACGGCGCCGACGTGGACGTTCTGCGAGCACGTCAATAGCGGAGACCGCTCGGCCTTCCTGTTCAGCTTCAGCGATGCGGCGGTGATGAAGGCCTTGAGCCTCTATCGGGAAGAAATCAGGTCGTAGCTGCGGGACGCACTATGGCGCGTTTCGTCTTCGGTGTGTAAACCGGTTCACGCTCGCACCTTCCTTACGCGGAATCGCGTAAGGGAGCCCCGGACGAGAACGCCAATTAGGCTTCGTCAGACCTTTCCAGCGGAACAATAACGCTCTGCGCCGTCCCGCTCATATCAATGCGTCGCCAATCGAAGGCCGGCGGGGAACGGAATCAGACCTTCCTTAACTCGAATTCGTTCCGTGCAGACCCCTATGACCCCTATGCCCTATGGCCTCTAAGGCGCTGAACATTCCCGGCCTCGACAGAGCAACTGCACTGGCGACGGTGCGCGCTTGTTGCCCCCGTCGATAATGGCGATTTGGGGGAAGCAGCCGGTTCATCCCATTGGCAGACGTTTCGGCGCAATGTGCAAGCGCAATTGCGATGTACGCAATTCGCGCAGGAGATGATCTGCGACCCCAAGGCGGTGAGCGAGAAGGGCACTGGCGCTCGTCAAGAAGCTTAACGTCATTTCCGTAGGACAACGGCACGAGTCGGGCCTTTTGAAACAAGCCAATGACGAGCGGAACAAGCTCGCAAAGCTCGGCGGCGCAGCATTCGACAAGGAATACGCCAAAACGGATTGCTTGTGGGCGGGATCAGCGTGATCTCGAGCGCCTTGTTGACCGTTGGTAGTAAGCCACCGCGTCCTCGGCGCTGGCAGGCGATTTCAATAAATGCCGAGATGCTGATGCAGGTCGACGCCGCTGCACTTCAACTCGGCGGCCGAGGCCGCGACCGCCACCCGCCCGCTGTTCAGGATGACGATGTCGTCGGCGACGTCGAACACTAGCTTCGCGTTCTGCTCGACCAGTACGATCGACAGCCCCTGCTCCTTCAAACGGCGGATCGTCGCCATGACCTCGGCGACAACCTGCGGCGCGAGCCCTTCCGACGGCTCGTCCATCAGCAAGACCCGCGGGTTGGAGACGAGGGCGCGAGCAATCGCCAGCATCTGCTGCTCGCCGCCCGATAATGTCCCGGCATAATGGTCGCGGCGCTCGCGCAGTCGCGGAAAGGTGGCCAGGACCGAGTCGATTGTCCACAACAGGGGCATACCAGGCGGCGGCTTGCGAGCGGCGACGGCGAGGTTCTCTCGCGCGGTCAGGGTACGGAAGATGCGGCGGCCCTGCGGCACCAGCGCCACCCCTTGGGCAGCGATCGCTTCGGGCGATCGTCCTTCTACTCTCGTGCCGTAGATCTCGACCGTGCCGCGGCGCGGCGGCAACAATCCCACGGCTACGTTCATGCTCGTCGTTTTGCCCGCCCCATTGCGGCCCAGGAGCCCGAGCAGGCGGCCCTCGCCGCAGCGGAACGACACGCGATGCAGCACGTGGCTGTCACCGTAATAGGCGTCGACATCGGCCATCAGCAGCGCGTCACTGGCCAAGGTAGATGTCCTTGGTGCGTGGGTGCGCCACCACCTCGCTCCGGGTGCCTTCAACCTCGATCTTGCCGAAATGCAAAACCGTGATGCGCTCGGCGAAATCGAGCGCGACGTCCATGTCATGCTCGATCATTACGATTGTCACTTCTCGCGGGATGGCGGCTAGCAAGAACTGCACATCGCGTCGCTCGTCGCTCGACAGGCCCGCGAACGGCTCGTCGAGCAGCAGCACCTTCGGGTTCTGCGCCAGCGCCATCGCGATCTCGACGCGGCGCCGCTCGCCATACGCAGTCTGCGCCAGCGGCCGCTCGGCGAGGCGGTCGAGCCCGACCCGCGACAGCGTCTGCCACGCAGCCGCGAGCAGCGCGGACTGGCGGTCAAGCCGCACCAGCGGGTTCCAGCGCAACCGGGATAGGCCGAGCAGCGACAACGTAACATTGCGCAGCAAGGTCTCGCGGGGGAACAGAGTGATGATCTGGTAGGTGCGGGCCAGTCCGAGATGCGCGCGCTGTCGACACGGAACTAGGGTGATGTTCTGCTCGAACAACAGGATGGAGCCGGCATCTGCGGGCACCTCACCGGTAATCAGGTTGAACAGCGTGGTCTTGCCGGCGCCGTTCGGCCCGATGATCAGGCGCCGCTCGCCCGGCTCCACAGATAGATTAACATCGGCGGTGACGCGGAGCCCGCCGAACGCCTTTTCCAGACCGCACAGTTCGAGCGCGTTCACAGGCCTCGCTCCGGCCGTGGTGTTGCGGCGCCGGTCACCTCAGTGACTCGCGGCCGCAATTTCGCCAGACACCAGCCGGCCAGCCGCACCGAACCCGGTACGATCCCTTCCGGCATGAAGATGACGATCGCGACGAAGATCGCACCCAACACGAAATTCCAGCGCACGATATAGGCGCTCACGACATTTTTCATGATCACGACGAGCGCGGCGCCGACGATCGGGCCCAACAGGGTTCCACTGCCGCCCGATATTACCATCAGCAGCACCTCGGCAGAGGCTCCGAGCGCCACCGCCTGCGGGCTGATGAACTGGTTGTAGTATAGGAAGAGCATGCCCGCGACGCCGCTCCACAGGCCGGAAAACAAGAACGCGAGAAAACGGATCAGCCAGATGTGATAGCCAAGGGCAGTCATTCGCCGCGGCTGGTCACGGGTGCCCCGAAGGCTGGCGCCGAACGGCGATGCCGCAACTATCGCGATCGCCGCCAGCGCGCAGAGGAAGACGATCAGCGTCGCCCAATAAAAGTTGGGAGCACTGGTCAAGGAGAGCCCGAACGGGCGCGGTCGCGTATTGATCGCGACGCCGTTGTCGCCATTCGTGATGCTGATCCAGCGATAGGCCAAACCCCAGACGATTTGGCCAATTGCCACCGTGATCATGACAAAGCCGAGGCCGGTGCCACGCAGCGCCAGTACGGCAAAGGCCCCGGCAGCGGCGAGCGTTACGGCCAGCGCCGCGACGATCGCGACGAAATGGCTGGCGCCGTTGTTGATCACCAGGGCACCGGCATAGGCAGCAATGCCGAACAGGCCGGCATGCCCGAGTGAGACGAGGCCGGCATAGCCGACCAGGACGTTAAGCCCCAGCGCGAAGATCGCATAGAGCAGGATCTGCGAAGCGACGTCGACATAGTAGCTATTCCCGACCCACAGCGGCAGTGTCGCCAGCGCGGCCAGCGCAAGGGCGAGCGCAAGCCGCTTCACGGCATCACCCTGCCGAACAGACCCCGTGGTCGCAGCACGAGGATGACCAGCATCGGCAGGAACAGCACGACATAGGCGAGTTCCGGGAACATCGCCTGGCCGAAATTGTAGAGAAATCCGACGACGAAGCTCCCGGTGAACGAGCCAACGAGACTGCCGGAGCCGCCAAGGATCACGACAACGAGAGCAAGCGGCAGCATATCCTGGTCGAGCCCTGGATAGACCGACAGGATCGGGCCGCCGATCACCCCGGCAAAACCGGCAAGACCGGCGCCGAGCGAGAACACGATCGTGAACAGCCGCGACACGCGGATGCCGACCACCCGCGCGATCTCCGGATCGTCGACGCCGGCACGGATCATCGCGCCGAGCCGCGTCTTGTCGAGCAGCCCCCAGAGCAGGGCGGCAAAAACGACCGCGATGATGATCACGCCGAGCCGGTAGGTCGGAAAGGCAAAGCCGGCGATGCGGCTTACGCCGCGCAGCTCGGGCGGCGTGGCGATCGAGATCGGGTCGCCGCCCCAGCCCAACAGGCAGACATCGGCGATCATGAAGGACAGGCCCAACGTGACCAGCACCTGCGCGAGCTCGGCTCCGGGCAGCCGGCGCAGCAGCAGCCGCTCGACCAATCCGCCAAACGCCGCCACCCCAAGTCCAGCGAGGATCGCCGCTGGCCAGAAACCGAGACCCCAGGAAGTCAGGCTGACCGCGAAATAGGCACCGAGCATGAACAGCGAGCCGTGCGTCAGATTGGGAATCCGCATCAGCCCGAAAATCAATGAGAACCCGGCAGACAACAAAAACAGCAGACCGCCAAAGGCGATGCTGTTGCCGGACAGTATCAACCAAAGGTTCACTGCGCGATTTCTTGGTTCAAGTCTTTGGAGCTGACCCGAAACGGATGTGTCAGCGTCAGAAGGTTATTCGTCATTCCCGCGGAAGCGGGAATCCACAGCCCCAGGGCCTCTGCGGTTGCCCTGGACCCCCGCTTTCGCGGGGGCGACGTGTAACGCATGGATATGATGCGCGCCATTTCCGAACCAGACACTCAACTTCTCAACGGCGGATAATCACGTGAATAGACCGGCTGGGAGAGGAACCACTTTTCGTCATAGGTCCAGAACTGGCCGACGTCGGGATAGGTCTTGACGACCGTATTGATCAGCTTTTCGCCGTTCCTCTCGCAGCGGCGGATGAAGATGTTGCCAACGACATTGCCGAAATGGTCGAAGTGAAAAGCTCCTCGCGGCGAGTCGGTCAATGAGACCGCCCGCAGCGCGCTCATGAACGCCTCCTTGTCGTCGGTACTGCCGCCGGTTTGGTGGAGCGCGGCCTCGGCGACCATCCCATTGATATAGAGGCAGGCGGCGGCGATGCCGGGCACGTTGCCGGTATCTCGGACCATCCCCTCGACGAATTTTCGGTTCGCCGGCGAGTCGAACTCCGCACTGTAGGGCGAGGCTGAGATTAACCCCACCGACTCATCACCAAAGGACCGCAGCAACGAGTCGTCGGCCATTCCCTCGCCGCCGAGCAGCGGGAGGGTCAGCCCGGCCGCGCGATATTGCTGCATAAATTTGAGCGGGTTGGCGCCGGCGAAGCCCGCGACGACGGCATCAGCGCCGCCGACCTGCGCGAGATAGGGCGTGTAGTCGGGGGTGACGAGCGGTGGCCATAGTTTGGACTTTAGCCGCCCGCCGGCATCTTCGAACACCCGCTGAAAGCCGCCCATCTGCTCGTAGCCGAAGGCGAAATCGTCGGACACGGTGATCGCGGTCTTGTATTTGAGGTCCTTGGCCGCGTAGTCCGCGAGCGGATGCATCGCTTGCGCCGAGGTGGCGGAGGCGCGGACGAAGTAGGGGTTGGGCCGCCGCTGGGTCATATCCTCGGCCGCAGCGAGGCCCAGCAGCGGGATTTTTCGCCCGGCGACGTAGTCGCTGATCGCGAGCAGCTCGAATGCCGCCAACGGACCGAAAATCATGTCGACCTTGTCACGCTCAATCAGCTCCTGCGCCTTGGTCTTGGCGCCGGCCGGGTTGCCGCCGGTGTCGGCGACGAGGAGCTCGGCCTTGCGTCCGGCAAGCCTGTGATCGCGATCCTTCAGGAACACCACGGTGCCCTGCTCCATCTGGATGCCGGCCGAGGCGAGCGGTCCGGTCTTGATCGTCAGCAGCCCGATCTTGATTGGGTTGGCTTCGGCGATCGCCGGCATCGGCAGGCTAACCGCCAGGGCTGAACCCGCCGCTCCGCGGAGCAACGCCCGTCGTGTAAGCCGTCTCGTCATCTCGTCCTCCTCCCGGCTCGTCAGTCGGCGGCAGCCTGCGGCCGGCTGTCTTCTCCGACTCTGCGCGCCCCGCAGCAGCGGTATCTCAGCTTTTCAATGGCGGGTAATCGCGCGAATAGACCGGCTGCGCGAGAAACCATTTCTCGTCATAGGTCCAGAACTGGCTGACGTTGTTGTAGGTCTTGATCGTCGTATTGACCAGCTTGCCGCCCTTCCGCTCGCACCGGCGGATGAAGATGTGGCCGACGACATTGCCGAAATGATCGAAATGGAACGGGCCGCGCGGCGTATCCGTCAATGCCACCTCGCGCAACGCTTTGATCAGCGCGTCTTTGTCGTCGGTCTTGCCATCGGTTTTTTGCAGCGCAGCATCGGCCACCATACCGTTGATGTAGAGCCCCGCGGCGTAAAGGCCCGGCAGGTTTTCGTAGTCGCGCAGCATGCCGGCGACGAATTTCTGGTTGCTCGGCGTATTGAGATCGGCGGTATAGGGCGAGGCGCTGATCATGCCGATCGCCTCGTCGCCGAAACTCTTCAACAACGCATCGTCGCCTGCTGTCTCGCCCCCGATGACCGGCAAGGTCAAACCCGCGTCCTTGTATTGCTTCATGAACTTGAGCGGGTTTGAGCCGGCGAACCCCTGCACGATCACATCGACGCCGCTCAGCTGTGCGAGATAGGGGGTGTAGTCGGGGGTCACGATCGGAGGCCACAGCTTGGCCTTGACGCGGCCGCCGGCGTCCTCGAAGACGCGCTGAAACCCGCCCATCTGCTCATAGCCGAAGGCGAAATCCTCAACGATCGTGATCGCCGTTTTGTATTTGAGCTCCTTGGCGGCGTAATCGCCGAGCGGCTGCATCGCCTGTGCGGCCGTAGCCGAGGCGCGGATGAAATACGGATTGGGCCTGCGCTGCGTCATATCCTCGGCGGCGGCGAGGCTGAGGATCGGCACCTTCTTGCTGGCGACATAGTCGCTGATGGCGAGCAGTTCGAAGGCCGCCAACGGACCGAAAATCATGTCGACGTTATCGCGCTCGATCAGCTCCTGTGCCTTGGTCTTGGCGCCGGCCGGATTGCCGCCGGTATCGGCGACAACGAGCTTCGTAGCGCGGCCGGCGAGCTTATCGCCACCGTCCTTCAGGAACAGGCGAGTGCCTTGCTCCATCTGGATGCCGCCCTGCGCCAGTGGTCCGGTCTTCACCGTCAGCAGCCCGATCTTGATCGGCTTGGCTTGTGCGAGCGCCGGCATCGGCAGGTTCGCGACGAGTGCCGCTGCTGCGGTACCGACGAGGAGTTCGCGTCGTCCCATTCTTCGCGTCATGGCGTCCTCCGCTGTTCCTCTGCAATGGCGCACTAGCCTTCTCGCGAGCGCGATTAATCGGGTAAGCAACCGCTGTCCAGGCAATCCCTCGCACACCCTTATCGCTGCTCTGGTAGCGCAGCTATGTGAGCCAGCCCAACCCTAACCCGACCCGTCAGCAACACACTCCGGCCATATAGTTGTCCTCCCCGGACGTATAGGATTTATTGGCCTATGTTGGTGATATTCGATCGGTCGCACCGTCGGTCACGAACGCTCATATCCTCGCGACAGGCGCTGAACTGGGCAAACTGGCGGTTCTCAGGAATCACATGGATGACGGCTTTCGCCACTATTGAGCCGTCTTCGGGTTAGCTTTTGCGGGCAGTCGACTATTGCCGCATGCTGAGGCGGAACAGATCGGCGTCGACGTTGCAGGTCCGCCTGCTCTGCCCAGAGAGGTCCTTTCTTGACCTGTCTGGCACCGCGAAAGCCAGCGACAAGGGGCGGCGCGTTGCGCTACTCTCGACCCGAGGCTCACCAAAAAAGAGAGCCCATTTCAATGGGAGGAAACACAATGGCGCTTGCTGCCGACATCGCGACGCCGGTCGCGTGGTGGAAGGAACCGACCCGCGAGTAATGGCACGCCTGGATCGCGGCCTGGCTCGGCTGGGTCCTGGATGCCTTCGATTTCACAATTTTCCTGCTGATCATGGCGCCGATCGCAGCGGATTTCAACGTGCCGCTGGTCGAGGTCACGGCGGTGTTCACGATCACCTTATGGATGCGGCTCGTCGGCGCTACCGCCTCCGGCTGGCTCGCGGATAGGGTCGGGCGCAAGCTCCCGCTGATGATCTCGATCGCCTGGTATTCGTTGGCCAAGTTGCTCGCCGGGCTGGCGCCGACCTTCTGGCTGCTGTTCCTGTTCCGCGCGCTGCTCGGCATCGGCATGGGCGCTGAATGGCCGGCCGGCGCGGCGCTCGCAATGGAGCAATGGCCGCAGCGCTCGCGCGGCCTGATGGGGAGTGTGCTGCAATCGTCGTGGGGCCTCGGTGCGCTGCTGTCGAGCGCCGCCTACGGTCTGCTCTACAATTATATCGGCTGGCGCGGCTTGCTGATGCTTGGGGTGCTGCCGGCGCTGCTGCTGGTGTGCATCCGCATCTACGTCAAAGAGCCGGCGGTATGGGTCGAGAACCGTCGCATCCAGCGCACCCAGAAACGCGAGGTGCGGCTGCCGCTTCTCAGCATCTTCAAATGGGGCATGCTGTTCAACACGCTGACCGCGTGCTGGTGGATGGCGAGCGGCTTTGTCACCGGCTACTCACAAGGCGGCATTTTTCCGACCTATTTGCAGAAAGAAGTGGGTCTCAGCCCCGCCTTCGTCGCGTTGCCGGTCATGCTGCAGAGCTTGATGTTCTTTCTGTCCAGCTTCTTCTGGGGCTGGGTGGCCGACCGCGTCGGCCGACGCTGGGCGCTGATCCTGCCGGCTATCTGCGGCATTGTCGTCACCCCGTTCTACCTGTTGACCCATAATTACGCGATGATCGTGTTCTTTTTTGCGCTGCAGGGCTGCTTTGCGGGCGGCGGCATGTATGCGCAGAACCCGACCTATCTCGCCGAACGTTTTCCGACCGAGGTCCGCGCGACGGCGGGCGGGTTCTGCTATCACCAGGGCGCGATCTTTGGCGGGCTGACGGCACCAGTGCTGACCTATTTCGCCGTCAACATGCATCTGGGATTTGCCATCCCGATGCTGATTGGAACGATAGCTGGCTGCGGCAGCTTCATTCTGGCGCTGCTCTTCAGTCCGGAAACTCGCGGGAAGGAATTGGTGCCGGACGTCATGCTGGCCTGAGCCCTCCCTACCGCTTCGCCCCGCTACGGCGACGACCTCGCCGGTCCGGTGACGTAGAACCTGCTTTGGATCACCTATCAGGCCGTTGGAGACTTGAGGCCGGTCATCGCCGCACACCCCACGCGCCATCTTCGGCGCCCTGGTCGGCGACCGCTGAGGTTGCGAACGGCCTGTAGGACCTCTTGCCTCTGGTCGGCCGCCGCCCCTGGTTTTAAGAGTCGAACGAGCGGCTCAAGCGCGGTCTTCCGGCACCAAGCTGCCCATGCCCGCACACCGGGTGACAGCCGGAGCTGCTTGTACCTCGGACATAGGTAGTCGCTTATGGCTGGGATGCGCGGCTGGCTGACCCGGAAACAACGCTCAGCTCATCGGCCCCAGCCTGACGGCGGTACATGAGCGGAAGCACTTGGATCGATCGCGCCCCTTGCGCCGAGTTTGCTGTCGCCGCCGTCGGGAGCTGCCGCTCATGGCCGGCCGGTAGCATGAAACCCGGGTCCACTAGACACGAACCTGCCGTCATAGCCAAAGTCGTCTAGCACAGAGGAGCTTCCCCGATGATGATCATCGATTCCCAGGTCCATGCCTATGAGGCGAACACCCCGCAGCGACCCTGGCACAGCGTGCCGAACTGGCCCGACCACGTCACAGGTGACGAGATGGTAGCGGCGATGGACAACGTCGGCGTCGACGGCGCGATCTTCATCTCCGCCTTTTCCATGTACCGCTACGACGCCAGCTACGCGGTGGAAGTGCAGCAGGCCCGTCCCGACCGGTTCGCGATCGTCAAGCCGGTGGACCCGGAGGACCCGGCGGTAGCCGATGTCATCGCCGACTGGAAGAAGACGCCGGGCGCGGCCGGAATCCGCATCATGCTGACGTAGGAGGCGAACCGGGAGCCGAACGACTCGGGCCTCGACCGGATCCTACGCGCGGCCGTCCGCCACGATTTTCCTGTCAACATCTTGTGCTGGGGCAACTTGGACGCGGGCACTGAGCTCATCGATCGCCATCCCGATACGAGATTTATCATCGACCATCTGGGCCTCCTGCAGCCGCGCGTGGCGCCCGCGCCGCCGCAGCCCTGGGCCGACCTCCCGAGGGTGCTGGAACTGGCCAAGCGTCCGAACGCGGTGATCAAGGTCGGCGGCGCCTGCACGCTGTCCCGGGAGCCGTATCCTTTCCCGGACATCTGGGACCCGCTTGCCCGCTTGTTCGACGCCTGGGGTTTCGATCGCTGCTTGTGGGGCACGGACTGGACGCGCGCGTCCGCAGTCGTCAACTACGAGCAGGCCGTCGAGCCCTTTCTTAAGACTGACCGCCTGAGCGACACTGAGCGGGCCATGCTGATGGGCGGCGCCTGCGCCAAGGCTTATGGCTGGCTGCCGAAAAAAGGTTAGGCAAGGACGGGAGGACACGCGGATGTGGCCGGCGAATGCCTTAACCGAGAGATTGAACCTCAAATGGCCGATCCTACAGGCGCCGATGGGCAGCGCCAGCACGCCGGGGTTGGCCGCAGCGGTGACCAACGCGGGGGGCCTCGGCGGGCTCGGCATGTGGGGCCGTAGCGCCGACCAAGCCGAGCGCCGCATCGCTGGGTTTCGCCAGCAAAGCGGCGGCAGTCTCAACGTCAATTACCCGATTTGGCCCGAGCCGCGCTGCGCGCCTGAGACCAGCGCGGCGATGCGGCAACATCTACAGGCCCAATACGACGCCCACGATCTGGGTCGAGTGCCCGAACCGGCGGGCGAAGTGAGTGACGTCGGCCCCGAGCACCTCGCGCTGATGCTGGAAACGAAGCCGGAGGTGGTGAGCTTTCATTTCGGTTTGCCGGAGCCCGAGGTCATCCGCGCTCTCAAATCAGCAGGCATCTTTATCCTCTCGAGCGCTACGACGGTCGCCGAAGCACGACTGCTCGAGCAGAGCGGTGTCGACGCGATCATCGCGCAAGGCACCGAGGCCGGTGGCCATCGCGCTACCTTCACCGGCGTCAACATGAATATGCAGCCCGGACTGTTCTCTCTCTTGCCGCAGGTAGTCGATGCCGTGCGGGTTCCGGTCGTCGCCGCCGGTGGGGTGGCTGACGGCCGCACTGCCGCGGCGGCATTCATGCTCGGCGCAAGTGCCGTGCAGGTCGGCACCGCCTTTCTGCATTGCGAAGAAGCCGACGTGCGTGACGCACATCGCGCCGCACTCGCCGAGGCGGACGATGCCTGCACTGTCGTCACCGATGTGATCAGTGGCAGGCTGTGCCGCTATATCCGCAACAAACTCATCGATGATCTTGTGGAATCGGGGCTGAAACCGCTCCCGGTCCCGGCGCAACAAAGCCTCACCCAGAGGCTCGGCGACACCGGAAACCGCGAATGGACAGCCCTGACGTCCGGGCAATCGGCGGCGCTTGCGCGAGCGACGACGGCGGCGGAGCTGGTCGAACGGCTCGCCAACGACACGACGCGGCGGCTACGCGCCTTCGCCTGACGACCAGGTGCCTCGGCCGCCGTGATGGTGAATAGCTGAGCCCAGCCACGAAACATCGACGGCCCGCTATCCTCAGAAGCAGCTACACGCGCCCACGGACGTCGGCTTTACGACAAATCCACCTAATGGCTCGCATGCTCGCGGAAATGACCGGATTCGGCGCTTTTCCGACGCGCAGATGCGCTGCGAAATATCGGCTTTCCAGCGTCTCCGGAAATTCACATCCGATAGCGCCCGCTATTTGTATTAACTGGGTGAGAGGCCGGTGTCGGCTATGGTTCGGCGCCGGCTTCTTCTTAGACATACACCGGCACTCCGACCTCCACCGCGGCAGCGCGATTCGGGCAAGCTGATTGCTCGGCTTCCCCGGATAAAGGCTGTTGGTGCGGGGGGAAAATACGTGCGACCATGTGTGAGAACAGCACGACGACGGTGTCCGCTTGATTGGGCCTTGCCTTCCTTGATGAGCGCCGTAGGCTCGCCTCGATTTGTGCACTACCAGTGATGAGGCTGGCGAAGAAGCGCACCGGCGACGCGAGCAGGCTCCGAGAGTGACGGTTACATCGGTCGAAATCGCATGAAATTACCCCGGGCGATCTTGTTCGATCTTGACGACACGATCCTCGTCGCGTTCGGGCCCGCGCAGTCACAGTGGCAGCGCATCATCGCTGCCTTCGCCGACCGGCTGGGGCCGATCGAGGCGACGACCGTTGCGGCGGCGATTCAGGCGGCCTCATCCGAATTATGGACCGATCCGGCACGGCACAAACACTGGCGCCACCGCATCGGCGAGGCTCGCCGCCGTATTGTCGCGATCGCCTTTGCTGCGCTCGCAGCGGCCGGCCATCCGGTGCCGTCGCGAGCGGTCGGTGACGCACTAGCCGACGCCTATAGCGCTCTGCATGAGGAGGAATTGTCGATGTTCCCCGATGTGCACGAGACCCTCGATCGGCTAAAGGAGTTGGGGGTCAAACTAGCGCTGATCACCAACGGCGCAGCCGACCCGCAACGCGCCAAAGTCGTGCGGTTTGCTCTCGAACACCGTTTCGACCACATCCAGATCGAGGGCGAGCACGGCTTCGGGAAGCCCGAGGCGCGGGCCTACAAACATGCGATGGAAGTGCTCGGGGTCGGTCCGCACGAGACGTGGATGGTTGGCGACAACCTTGAATGGGAGATCGTCGCACCCCAGCGGCTCGGCATCTATGCGATCTGGCACGACGGCTACGGCGTCGGTCTGCCCCACGACTCTACGATCCGTCCCGACCGCATCATCCGCCGATTGTCGGAGCTGCTGGAGTAGCCGCGCCTTTCGGTGCGCCAGCCGCGCGGCGGTGTTGTGGCTGTTTGCAGGTATCACTGCCAGTGGGCCGACTAACTCTAGTCGTGCTTACGACCGCGCTGCGGTAACTGCCATCTATCCTCTCGCCGTTCCGGCCCTGGCGAGCCCAGGCGCGATGCTCACAGTAATGCTGCTGACCGATGATTCGCGATTTTCCTTGATGGAGCAGCTGTTGACGACGGAGACGGTCGCCGTCGTACTCGCCATTAAGTTGGTGATGCTGCTGCTTGCTGGCCCAATCACCCGGGTGATTGGGCTGCAAGGCGCCAATATACTGAAGCGGATCATAGGCATAATCCTGGCCGCAATCGCGGTTAAGATCGTCCTCGGCGGGATCTCAGATTGGCTACACCTGCCCGGAGGTGCTTCCGGATGAAATACTCGTTAGGAGTTCATCGCACTAGCTGCAGCCGAGACAAAAGCCTATCGAACCTGATCGCGAATGACGGATCGGAACTCGGTGGGCGAGCGACAATGCCTGAGGCAGGCATCCCTCAGGGGCGTCCATTGACAGATACCAGCGGCGATTAGCTCGCCAAGATTGCATTATCGAATGCCATCCTCTCGGATAACAGTCCCGCGCTGTCGAGACCCATTGCAGCAGGGTTGCGGTGAGGCTGAAGCCGGACCAGACGAGAAGATAGCCCGACGCAAACAGCATCGCGGTGGTGGGTACAATATTGGAATTGGGGAGGCGATCCCATGCGAGAGCAGTGATCAGCAACACCCGCGCGTTTTCGCCGCGGACGTTGATAGGCCGGTGATCAACTCCGCGGGCGCAATTCGGGGTTCTCGAGAAAGAGGCGCTCGGTCCATCCCGCCGCCCGGGCGAATTCATCGAAGAACGCGATGTCGTAGGCGCGTTCCGGCGACTGGCGCACCATTTCGTCGATCTTGTGAGCGTCCGCCCCGACGAGAATGCGCCAGCGATCGGCCTTGACGCCGTTGAGGATGATCGTCGCGGCCTGCGCCGCGCTGGTCAATGCCTCGTCGCGAAAACGCCGATCGAGCTCGGCCACGAGGTCGCTCAACTGATCGTCCGACAGCTGCGAGACGTCGCGGCCCAGCAAAGCGAAGCGCGCCCGCGCCTGCGCGAGACCGGCTGCATCGATCGCGTCCGCTTCGCGATCGCCGCTGTGGATCTTGCGCGTGTTGGCGCGGATCGAGGTCCCGATCTGGCCGGGCATCACGACCGAGCATTTGATGTGCGGCGCGTTGATCCGCAGATCAGTGATCAGCGCCTCGGTGAACCCCTTGACGGCGAATTTCGCGGCCGAATAGGCGGTATGCG
>Ga0126378_10001847_pt1 | contig 15631 bp, 10 predicted proteins | sample PanSoiMetPlot_23_FD_92587 | JGI IMG/M metagenome (GOLD analysis project Ga0126378, IMG submission 92587) | Tropical forest soil microbial communities from Panama - MetaG Plot_23 | ecosystem: Environmental > Terrestrial > Soil > Tropical forest > Bulk soil | place: Panama | collected 2016-02-17 | reverse complement strand
GTACCCTAGAATCGCTATCAGACGCCGGACGTTGTCTAAGCGCAAATTAGAAGGATCGTTTTTTCAGGCTGGCGGAGCAGACCTACCAAAGAAAAAGCAACTCTTTTTGGGCAAACCGAATTGGCGCCTGCAGGTGCCAGTCCAGCCGCGGGCGGTCTGGTTTGGCCCGTAACCTTTTTCACTGCCCGACATCCAATGCCTCAAACCCACTTCTAAGGCATACCGAAGAAGCGGTTAGGCCCTGGTATCCTAGCCGCTTCTCTCCTTTCAGGACCAGCGACGGATCTTGCCGTGAAGCGCGGGCGCCGTCGGCCCCCGGCAAGGATGGTGGATCCCCCGTACCCAAATTGGCGTAGAATGTGCTCAACACGGTCACCATAGGTTTTCCGTTTATTGGTCGTTGGAGGCTGTCCCTACCAAAAACTCCGTACGCGTTGAAATCATTGCATTTGCAAAGCAACGGCGTGTAGCCTTTCCAGATCAATGCTGACTCTACTTTTTTGTCTGCGAGACTGCTTCCGGCCTCGCTTCGTTCTGCAAGCAGAGATTCTTGCTCTGCGCCATCAGCTTCTGATCCTGCAGCGTTCGCGGCGTGGCCACAAGCTTCGCCTAGCTTGGACGGATCGCGTCCTCTGGATTTGGCTCTCCCAGCTGTGGAACGACTGGCGGTCGGCACTGCTCATCCTCAAACCCGAAACCGTCATCGCCTGGCACCGCAAGGGTTTCCGACGCTATTGGAGTTGGAAGAGTCGGCGTCGCGAAGGTCGCCCTGCGATAGGTTCCGAAGTTCGCAATCTCATTCGACAAATGAGCCTGGCCAACCCGCGCTGGGGAGCACCTCGCATTCATGGAGAATTGCTGAAGATCGGAATCGAACTCTCTCAAGCAACCGTGGCAAAGTACATGGTCCGGCACCACAAGCCGCCATCCCAGACCTGGCGTACTTTCCTTGAGAACCACGTGAAAGAACTTGTCTCCGCCGACTTCTTCGTTGTTCCGACGGTCTTCTTCAAGGTGTTGTTCGTTTTCGTGATTCTGGCGCATGACCGTCGTCGGCCCATCCATGTTGCGGTCACGGAATATCCAACGGCCGAGTGGGTGGCTCACCAACTGCTCGAAGCCTTCCCGTGGGACAGCGCGCCCCGTTATTTGGTCCGGGATCGGGATGGGAGCTATGGAGAGAGGTTCCGTGAGGCCGCACAGTGGTTGGGCATTCGGGAAGTTCTGACGGCACCGCAATCACCTTGGCAGAATGCCTATGTTGAGCGACTGATCGGCTCGATTCGCAGGGAGTGTTTTGGACCACGTGATCGTTGTGAATGAAAAAGGTTTGCGCCGCATTCTGAAATGCTATTTCGACTACTATGAACGAACCAGGACTCACCTATCGCTGGGAAAGGATGCGCCTGTCAGCCGACCGGTTCAACAGGTAGGGAAGGGAAGGATCGTGGAAATCCCGCAAGTGGGTGGCTTGCACCATCGCTACGAGCGAGTCGCGGCTTGATCAGGCTGTTGGGTTCCGTCTACGTGCAATTCTTATAGGTTAGCCCTTGTGTAGTGCGCCACGTTGCGGGCTATTCTCAGCGTGATATCGCGGAAACCCCAGCGAACCTGATTCTCGAAAAGCAAGTTCCCGCTAATTCCGCAAGCGGATCGAATTCTTGGTAGGGACACCGCGTGCAGTTCACTGCGTTGCGAACGATTCGCAACGCGACATGGCACAAACCCCAGCGAACCTGACCCTCGAAAAGCTCCTCGCTAATTCCGCAAGCGGATCGAGTTCTTGGTATGGACAACCCTGGCGGCCCGCCAAAGGCGGACATTCCGTGTGCTCATTCAATCGAACATAGCGTGTGCTAGCGTCCCTGCATATACCGCATGTCAATTTTGTTGCAGTTAAACGGTCCTTTCTATACAATTCGCGCCAAATAGCAGTATGCGCATCCGTCCGCCAGTCCCAGACGAGGCCGCCCCTGGCGGACAAGTGACACTGAAGACGCAAGAGTGGCGCTAGAGCGCTAGTCTCGATTTTTGGAGTCTGACCCTAAATGCCTTACGAAGGTGAAGATTCCTCTCAACAAAAAGCTGGAATGTAGGAGAGTCGTGTGCCAGCGAGCTATCTGAACCTGAAAATTGACGGTGAGCTTCTCAGCAACATCACGCTGAACCACGTTTCAATGAATCAGGAGCTGAATCGCCATTGGTGGTGCCAGGCACAATGCCGCCATTTAGAAGATCAGCGAAACTCGATCAAAGCTGAAGCGTGGTTAGGGAAGAGCTTTGAGGTCATAGCGGGGGAGAATGGCAGCCACAAAACTATCTTTCACGGCTTTGTTCTTGAGGTTGAACTTGTCTACGAGATCTCCAAGGCTTACACAGTTTTGATCCAAGCAGTCACACGTTCCTACAAAATGTCAGTGACAGAGCGCCACGCGTATTACGCGGGCAAGAAGCTAGCAGATATCGCCCAGGAGCTTGCACAGAAGTCCGGACTGAAGTCGCAGGTACAGTGCAATGACCGGCGGCCTTTGAATTACGTGCAGTGGGGAGAGCCCGACTGGGATTTCCTGCGCCGGATTGCCGACGACCACGGTTGTTGGATGCGCCCCACGCAGGACGGCATTGAGATTCACGACCGCTTCCAGCACGGGACGAAACTAGAGTGGTTGAAGGCGCACGAAGCCAACGCTCTGCTGAGTTTCTCGCTGAAGGCAGCGTTGTCTCCGCCCGGCTGCGACGGCGCTCATTACCATTTTCATAGGATGAAAAGCGAGACATACAAAAACGTCAAGGATGATCCCCAATTCTATGGCTCCGCTGGGAGCTTTGTGGACTCCGCGAAAAGGGGATCGGACGACATGATTCCATCCGCATATCTTCATCAGCGCGCGCGCGTGGTTACGCTCGATGACTACGAAAAATTGCTGAAGAAAGAAAGTGTTCGTTCCGCAGGATCACGTGTGAACGGCTCGGGCGAAAGCCAGAATCCCGACCTGCTTCCCGGTAATGAACTGCAGATCGAAGGCGCCCCCGATGCCCAGGGCACGTACGGAGTCACTCATGTGTCGACACGATGGGATCCGGCGACTGGCTATCGAAACCACTTCATCTGCACGCCGTGGAAGAACTATGCCGACCCAAATCCTCCGGCACTGAGACCGTGGTATGGACTTGTGCCGGCCCGCGTGGTCGAACACAACGACCCGGCCAAAATGGGGCGAATTAAGGTGCAGTATTTCTGGCAGGAAGACAGCACGGCGCATTGGGCGCGTATGATCACTCCACACGCGGGCGCTGACCGCGGTTTTATGTTCATGCCGGAAAAGGGAGATGAGGTGGTAGTGGGTTTCGAGGATGGAGATCTGGAACGACCGGTGGCTTTCGGGTGCGTATGGAATGGAGTAGATCAGGCGCCCCGTCAGGAATTCTGGGGCGGCGAACTAGATGAGAATGACGTCAAACGCATCATCACCAAGAGTGGCCACCGAATTCAAATGGTGGACAAACAAGGCAAAGAATCTATTGTGGTCGCCACTCCGAAGGAACTAAAGCTCTCGATGATTGAAAAGACGGACGAGACGGGCCGTTCCACAATCACGCTGCATTCGGAGAATGGAGACATCCTTCTAAGTGCGCCCAATGGTCGCGTTCATTTCCGCAGCAAGTTTTTCTCGAGAGAAGTCGGATAGATCCCAGAGCGATATTGCTTGCGATTCGATCTACTTGGAGGCTGTTATGGGCGTTTTCGCTGCCAGCACAAAAGTAAAGCGTGCAGTTTCCGACCCCGGGACGGATGATACTCTTCCATCGTCCGGTTCATTATCGTGGGGAGCGATTACCGGATCTTCTGCAGTTGCGGGAACGACAGGAGCAGACGCAAAGCTGGTGCATGGGGATAGGTGGCAGCAAATAGATGGGAATCACACAGAGAACATAGGTGCTAACCTGCTGAGCACAGTGACGGGAAACCAGACGCACACCGTAACTGGGAACCAGACCCTCTCGACCGGTGGTAATACCACCCATGATATTACAGGTAACCTAACCACCACCATCGTCGGCGCGGAGATAAGAGCAAACATCGGTGTGCAGAATCTTAGTCACGTTGCTCCCAAGACGAGATTGCACTCGAGCCCAGAGGGCACCCAGGATTCTGGCAGCTTTATGCGTGCGATTAATGATCTTGAGGAAGCTCACATTATCAAATTCGACGTGATGGGCACCGTGATCGAGACCGACGGCGCGAAATTTGAATACAACGGATACAAACTCGAAGCCCTGAGTGCCGAGAGTGAGGTCAAGTTGCTCAAGAACGGCATGTACGTTCTCGAGGCGAAGGAATGCCCCGGGCTGAAAAACACCATCAGCGCCGTCATAAACCAGCTAACGCCAGCTAGGAACGAACTGGGCCTGTTGACCAGCAAAGCGAAGGTGCTCGAGGCGAATGTGGGAGCAGCACTTAACGGCGACAGTCCGTTCGCTTAGTTCGGGGGCGCAGTTCCGTAACGTGGCGAACCATGAGAACCGACGATCGGATCACAAGGCTCACATCAGCAGATCGTGTCCGAGACCTACGTCCCTGGAAACGTGCAGAAGAACTGACGAAGTGCCAATTGTACTGGATGCCTGTGGCGTCGGTGCCGGTTCCACAGTCGCAGAAGCAATGGCTGCTGATTTTTCTTGAAGGATTGTCAAGTGTGTTAAAACATCAGTTCGGCTTGCGCTCCGAACTGTTTCTGCAGTTTAAGATTTTGTATCCCAACTTGATGGAAGAGTTCATGCGCAGCGGGACGCAGTTTTCACCAGTGCCTGGTCTTGGGCGGCGTCCGGGATCGGACTTCCCGAGGCTTCCCTCGATCGACGAAGTCTCCAAGGAAGTGCAATCCGGCAAGATTGACGTCCTTAAGCACCTTCCTGATCTTTCTTACTGGTTTGTCGACAAAGCAGAAAAGGAGCAACGGGAGCTGTTCTTCGGTGAAGGTGGGATGAGCATTTTGTTTCTCAAGCCGGATCCGAAAACGAAAGCGCCGGAAATCCCGTTCTCTCCCACGCTTCGTAAACAACCACTTTTCGGCAGAATTGACGTGGACCGGGTTCACGCACGAACGTTTGCCCTAATGGACGATTTTCAGGAACGGAGCAAGGAGTTGTTGGGGACGGGGCTGGAGGATAATCCCCAGTTTAAGGGGTTGCGTTTCATCCTTCCTCTGCTTACCACGCGGGACTTCTTCAGCGAGCCAGCAGAGGAGGTTAAGAAGTGGTTTGAACTATTCGATGTTTACGTGACTGAAAGCCAGGCAGACAAGGGGATCATACTGGCCTCGAAGGTAGATCTCGAGGATCACCTGATACAGCTGCTAAAAGGGATGAGGGAGAAGGGCTTGGAGTACCAGGAGCGCTAGCTCCGCGCCGGTGACATTATTTGGATAAGGTTTCTAGCTACGTTAGGCTTCACTCACTTGGGGTGCAGGCTCCGTTTGAGGCGTTCATGCTTCCGGTGCCGGTCTTTCCTGTCCCGGAGAACGAGCTTGGATTACTAAGGCGCTTTCTAAGTCTGTTCACGGCCACGGCCGTCAAACAGTTAGGGCTGTCCGTCGAGGTATTTATTCAGATGGCGAGACTGAAGCACTCCGGAGGCAGTTCTGTGCGTCTTTCTCGACACGGCCGCGAGTGGTTACCGAAAATTGGCCTTGGCGTGTGGCCGGACCGCCCGGCACCTACCTTTTGGACCCAACAGGATTTTCGAAACTTATTGCCCGGCGAGATGCCTCGTACCCTGCTCGAGCAGGTTTTCCGTATTAGCAAATCGGAGGAGGCCAAGCAAAACGCGCGCGACACGATGCTGGGTGTAGGCGCTGTAGTGCAAGTCCTAACCCGCGATAACGCCGCTGTGTTCTTGAAGAATGCCATGGACCTTCTGCTGCCCCCCATTGACGACCCAACCTACACGTGCTTCCCTTTTTACCTCCCGCTACTGGAGAGGAAGTCGGTACTTGGCGCAACCCCTGAGGCACTAGACTCATGGTTTTGCGGCGCTTCTTTGTACATAAGAGAAAGCGTTGAGGACACAGGCTTGTTGATTGCTTCTAAGGTCCCGTTGGGTCCCCTTTTCAGAAACATGCGCGGGCGGCCTGAGCCGGAGGGAGGGCAGGGCTGGCTTGTTCCCTGTGAACCATGATCCCTTCGTCTACTATCGCGGTGGTCGAACAGTCGGCTGACAGGTTGGAGATTCTGGATCCACCCAGGTATATGACTGGAATGTTTGCCGTGGCTCTCGCAGTCGCATATGTTCTTGCCCTGCTTTTCTTTCAAAAGAGACGCGGCCCGGCAGTCTTGTTCGCATCTGGGCACCCGGCCATTCCAGCTGCGATCTTGCTCGTAGGACTGGGACTGTTGACGTCGTGGACAAATGTCACTCTTTCACGATCGCTGGGAAATATGACAGTCAGGACTCGATACTTCGGCATTCCCCTGGCGGTGCAGTCCGTATCCCTCGGTTTAATTCGCAGTGCGACAGTGGAAACTAGGAAGGGATACTTGCAGAGGATCGTTGTGGTGTTGCGATCCGGCGAACCCATCCCTCTTGGCCGTTTCACCGGGCAAGCAGGACACTACGATGCTGCCAACGCGATTAACAGCTTCCTAGGCCATTCGAGCAGTCCATAGGTTCTCAACTGCCAGTCTTCTTCTCCCATCCCAACCGCAGCGCGCACGTCCCGGCTAGATCAATTCTTGTGCCGGACTTGACCCTCACCGGATTGCCAGGCTTGGCAGTTTTGCTGTCCACCTTGGTCCCGTTGGCGCTGCCGCAGTCTATCAGATAGAACTTGCCGTTGCGTTTGTGGATTTCGCAGTGGAAGCGCGAGATCTGCCGTTCCAAATCGCGCACTACTATCTCGTTCTTGTTACCGCCGTCCGCGGCTATGGCGCCGATGTGGACGACTTCCTGGTCCAGATTGAACTTCTTCCCTTTGTCCAGGCCATCGATCACCTCGAGGAAGGCACTCTTCTTGCCGCGTATCCTCCACCACGCGACGATCAAACCAATCAGGGCGGCTCCCCCAAACGTCCCCCAGGCCAGGCGCATCCGGGTGCGCGCCTGCACTGCTGCTTCAATGCGACTCTTCAGTTCTTCGATTGCCGAATTTCCGCTGACGGCTTTCTCCGCGATGTCAATCTGTGTGTGAGCGGTATCCAAGTCTCCACTAAGGAAGGCCGCTTCGGCGTTTTGCTGGGCGGCCTCGGCGGTGGCTCGTTTCTCTGCTTCAGTTTGGCTCTGCTGCTGTCGCTGCGCTTGCTGGGCGGCGCGTTTGGCGTTGGCTTCGTCGATTTTCTGTTGGGCCTGCTGGCGTCCCGAGAATGCCACCGCGTTGCTTGGATCGAGGAGCAAAATCTGGGTGTAGATCTCCTGCTGCTTCTGCGGGTCGCCGGTGGTCATCGCCTTTGCCATCAGCTCTTGGACCTTGGCCTTGTTGGGGTCGGGCATGGCCGGATTTCCCGGTTGCGCCGGCATAACCGGTACTGCCGCTGGCGGCGGTTGCACGGCGGTGGCCTCAGCTGGCCCCTTACCCAGCATCTTGGGAAGCTGCGCCAGCCGGATGTTGCGGAAGTCGAGGTTCGCTTTCTCGTCCGGAGACTGCAGGCTGACGGTGCCGGCTACGATACGCGCGATCCCCTCGGCGCGCGAGTCCTGAAAGTCGCTCACAGGAAACCCGTCGATCCACACCTGAATATGCCGGCCGTAGGCCGCAACGGTCTCGGTAAAATATTGATTGTCGCTGCTCAGCACCTTGCGCGCCTGCTGCAGTCCTTTAATACTGCCGGTACTGTCGGGCAGCGCGAGGCTGCGATTGCCGCTGCGATAGTCGTTCCGCACTGGCACCTCGTAGCCGGTAGAGAGTTGCCCCGCATCACCGCGAAAGAAAATACCGCCCTCGGCGTGCTCTCCTTTGGTGCGCGCATTGGTGCGGATGGCAAGCTGCAGCACAAAGTCGTCGTACATCGCGGTGGTTTCCAGCTGCCCCACTCCGCCCTGTCCGTGGATCGCCCCGCTCGCCACCGACCATTGCGCTTCTTTCGCTTTTCCACCACCGACGGGGATCACCTTCTTCAGCATGCCCTTCTTTTTCGGCGGCGGAGGACCGACCGTTTTCCATCCCGAAAGGTCGCTCCCATTGAACAGCGCCTTCGTGATCAGGGGCTTCAGCTTGATGTTGCGAAACTGCACTCGTCCGGCCTTGCTGCAACCGAACATGAGCACGCCCGCTTTGGCACGGGAGTTTTGTCCTTCCGCAACTTTACGTCCGTCCAACTTCACCGAGATGCGATCGCCCGAGAATGTAGCTTCCACGTTGTGCCACTGGCCCGGGGTAGCATGCACCGCCTCTGCCTTGAAGTACTTCACGATGCTGCCTGTCGGCCATACCGGCTTGGTGTCGCCGATCTGAATCGGATAGCCCGTCTCTGCCGGGTCTCCATCGATGGCCGCGCGGGCATCGATCCTGGAGTCGGCATCGGCAGTTGCGCGAAAATCAAGTTTCAAAGTGAAATCCGCGAATGCACTATTGCTACGCAGATACCCGCCATCGGAAGCCGCGCTGAGCGAGCCCTCTGCTACTTGCCAGTGTGCCGCGCCCATTGCGGTCCAGCCGAACAGCGACTCTCCATCGAACAGCAGGAGCCACCCATCGTCGGCTTCGAGCTTGGAAATCGAATTGTCAGCGGCAGCAACTGAGGTGGCCACCAACAAAAGGCAGAAAAGTCTCTTCATGGACTAACCGCTGTGGCGGCGCCTTCCTGCACGGAGAAGGTCAGACTATCGGCATCAGAATATCCGATTTGCAGAACCTGTTTCGGCGCCACGTCGCCGGCCAGGATCGCCGTCGCCACCGGCGAGAGCACCAGCTGCTGCATCGTCCTCTGCACCGGGCGTGCGCCGTAGGTCGGATCGTAAGACTGTTTGGCCAAATAGGCCAGCGCTTCCGGGGTGATCTCCAGCCCGATTTCGCGGTCCTCGGCCAGCTTCTTCCGTAATCCGTCGATCTGAGCGTTAACTATTCGCTTAAGTTCCTTATCGGCGAGCGAATTGAAAATGATCACCTGCGAAATACGGTTATAGAGCTCCGGTCGCAAGCTGGCTTTGACCACCTCGTGGATAATCTCCTTGCGCTTCTCCGGATCGTCGGTCGATTCCATGGCCTCGCGCACGCCAAGATTCGACGTGAAGAGAATGAGCGTGTTCGAGAAGTCGCAAAATCGGCCCTTGGCATCTGAGAGCCGGCCTTCGTCGAGCACCCCGAGCAGAAGGTCAAGGATCTCCGGGTGGCCTTTTTCTACCTCGTCGAATAAGACAACAGAATAGGGAGAGCGCCGCACCTGCTCGGTGAGGAAACCCCCTTCCTCGGAGCCGACCAGGCCCGGGCGAGAACCAATCAAGCCGGAGACCGAAGACTTGTCTTTGTATTCCCCCATGTCGATGCGGATAAGCGCTGACTCATCGTCGAACAAGGCTTCCGCCAGGGCTTTCGCCAGCTCGGTTTTGCCAACTCCAGTAGAGCCAGCGAAAAGGAACGAACTTGGTTTGCGTCCGGGCTGGATATCAGCACGCATGCGGCGGGCCGCTTCCGCCACGGCGTGAACCGCATCATCTTGTCCGAAGACGCGCGCGCCAATGCGCTCCTCCATCTTCAGCAGACGGTCACGCTCACTCTCCAGCACGCGACTGATGGGAATGCCGACTCGTTCGCCGATCACCTCGGCGATGTGTTCCGGCAGCACCTGGTCCGGCACCAGCGGTCTGCCGCTGGACAATTGCTGCAGCTCGTGTTCCAGATCGGCGCGTTGTTGCTCCAGATACTTCAGCGAGCCATAGCGCAGTTCCGCGGCCTTGACCACATCGCCCTTGGATTCGGCCTGGGCCAGCGCCGCGGTTTGCTCCTCAATGGTCTGCTTGGTCTTTTGCAGGTTATCAGCCAGTTCCTTCTGCTTTTGCCACTGCCCAACCAGCGCGTCCACTTTGTGCTTAAACTCTTTCACCTCGGTCTGCAGTGCTGCCACTGCTTTCTTCTGCGCCGCCGAACTCGCGCTGCTCTGCAACGCTTCCAGTTCCGCCTGCTTGCGCAGGAGCAGGCGTTGCTGCTGGTCGATGTATGTAGGCTTCGACTCCTTCTGCATTCGGATGCGCGCCGTCGCCTCGTCGATCACATCGATAGCCTTGTCCGGCAGAAAGCGGTCGCGGATGTAGCGCCGCGAAAGCTTCACCGAGGCCTGGAGCGATTCATCGGAAAGACCGACACCATGGAAAGCTTCGTACCGTGCGCGAACGCCGCGAAGGATGGTCATCATGGCATCGTCGCTGGGTTCCTTCACCGTGACCACGTCGAAGCGGCGGGCGAGCGCGCCATCTTTTTCGATCTTCTCGCGGTATTCGTCGTACGTGGTCGCACCAATGCAACGCAGTTCGCCGCGGGCCAGGGCGGGCTTGAGGATGTTGGCCGCATCCATGCCTCCTTCGGTTCCGCCTGCCCCCACCAGGGTGTGGAGTTCGTCCAGGAATAAGATGATTTCGCCCTTTCGGGCACGCACTTCGTCGACCACACCTTTGATCCGCTCTTCAAATTCACCGCGATATTTCGCTCCCGCGACCATCGAAGTCAGATCAAGCGCGAACAGCTTGCATTTCTTCAGAGATTCGGGAACATCGCCGGCCGCGATACGCAGCGCCAGACCTTCGGCGACCGCGGTCTTACCGGTGCCGGGATCTCCCACCAGTACAGGATTGTTCTTGCTCTTGCGCAACAGGGTTTGGATGACCCTGCGGATTTCCTCGTCGCGCCCGATCACCGGCATCAGTTCTCCGGCAGCGGCAGCGGCGGTAAGTTCGCGGCCAAACCGCTCCAGCAGTTTGCCGGAGCGCGGTGGACCTGCCACGGACTTGGATTCGCCCAAAGCTTCGCCCGCGGCCGCGCGACTGGCTGAAGCCTTCTCTACGGCGGCCGTGGTGACTCCTGCCTGACGAAGCTCGTCCTTCAAGACGGTTTCGCCGGACTCGGCCGCAGCCACTAGAACATCGATGGGCTCGGCCCGTTCCGCCCCGCGCGCCGCCATCTTCTCGAACGACTTCTCGATTAGGTCCCGCAGCGCCCGCGAGGCGCTCGGCCTCTTACCCGGCTCGAGCTTACCCGCACCTTCTCCTTTGTTGAGCCGGGTGGAGAGCGCATCCAGCAGCGGGCCACAGGCCACGCCGGACTTCTCCAGCATGGCGGCGAGCGGGCTCTCATGATCGAGCACGACGTAGAGTATGTGCGCGGGCGTGATCAGGGGATGCTGGCGCCTCTCCGCCAGCACACGTGCCCGTTCCAGGGCTTCTTCCAGATCGCTGGAAATTTTGTCGAGGTCAATGGCCATGCTCGTCCCTCCCCATCCACCTCGCCCTCACTCCAAACGCCGTCGCCGGCGAGGCGGTGACGGTGGTGCCTCCCATGGGGCCCTTTCCGGTTCACGGGAATCTGACGGCGGTTCCGCACGCGGTTCCAGCCTGGAAGGGTGTTCTGGCGCCGGCGGCTCGGGCGGAGCTGGCCGCGGCGGAATATCACGCGGCGGCACAGCTGCTCGACCCAACTGCTGCTCCGCTGGCAACGACATCGGCTCGACCGTCCGTGGCGCTTCCTGGGCGCGTCCCGCATAGAAACGGTGCCGGATGAACAACAACGCTGTGCGGATCGGCAGATGCGCCTGCAATCCTACTTTCAAATCGGTAATCGTCGGAACGTCGGGCGCGTCGAAGTCGAACTCAAAGTTGCGCTGCTCCGTGTTCTTCGCTTCGCAAGAAAGAATCACCGGCTGCCGCCGGAATCCGCTGCCTTCATTAATGCGTAGCTCGACCGCGATCTTAGAGCCTTTCTCGAACACCGCATTCTGCTCCCCCACCAGGATCAGGCGGTACTTATCGCGTCCTTCCAAACGCAGTTGTGAAAAGTAGATGGTCAGTTCGTCGCCCACGCCCTGCACCCGCGCGGGCTTCGCGGCCAGGCGGTAGAGTACTTTGCCGCCACGGTCGAAGATGAAATTCATCGCCTCCAGCGACGGGCTGATGCGGAAGTCAATGTACTTGCCTTCCAGCGCCCGCTCCAACCGGTGCAGCGCGTCCAGGGCTTGCATTGAGCTTTGCACCTCGACACTGAGGTCGGTCTGCACGTCCCAGCGCGGCATCGCGCTCAGGATCTGTTTTTGCTGTTCAAGAGGGGCAATGAACTCGGTTTCCCCGGTCTCCTTGAGCGTATCAAAATAGTGTTGCGCGGCAGGAGTCAGTTCCAAATACACCGCCGCCGTGTGAAAGAACCGTCGTAAGGCGACAAAGAATTTCTGCGGCGGCTGGACTGGGTCAAGAATTTCGTAGCGGCAGTCTTGCAGCGCCGCCACCATGCGGTCCACAAAGCGCATGGTCTCGACGTCGCCTTCGGTCTCGATGCCGCGCTCGGTGAACAGCACCAGGAATTCGCGCATGGCCTGATGCAGGGCGGTGTAGCGCTCCGAGAGCAGGTTTACCAGACCCAGGATCTTGCGCCACGCAGCGATCAGTTCGCTGTAGCTGCAAATAGAAGTGCAGGCAGGAATAAACTCGGCGTCCTTCTCATAGCCCGCGCCATATTGTTGCCGGCGCAAGCGCGCCACCACCATGCTGTGCGGGGAGCTATCGGCGGTGACTTTCAGCGAAAGACGGTAGGCTTGCCGGCGTTCGGTCTTCATCTGGGGATTGCATGGGTCCACATCACCGTCGACGGCTTCTTTTTCGTGCGGATTGCAGACGATGTAGATCGGGCTTTCGGCTAGGCCCTCGAGTTCCCCCTTGGGAATTCGGCAGTGTATGGGATGCTGGTGGTCGATCTCCACGATGCTCCCCGCCGGTGTTACTCCGCGGCACTGGGTCACCGAAAGGCGCAGCGAATCCGCATCCTCATCGAGGACCACGATCGGATCGTGTCGCACCGCACCGCGCTCGGCTTCGGGCAGCCGCGGCCCTCCTCCCACCAAACCAAAAGCATTCGTGGCGTAGCGCAGCATCCACAGGATCGCCGAGTCCAGGTAGCCCTCCTGGCGCAGAAAATGGTCCGGCGTGAGCAACATTCCGTGTTCCCAATTCACCGAGCCGAGCTTGATGTCATCCGAGTTCATAGACTCCTCAGGCCCTTACCAGTTCAGGGCGTCCCACGTGCGAATTGATCCCCAATCTCGCGTTCTCCACTTCCAACCCCAGCCGTGGTGCTTTGGCGGGGTCCGCTACTAACCAGGAAACCCAATATTTCCGCTGGCAGCTCATGCATAGGTCCAACACCGATGTCACCAGCTGCTTCTTGTCCCGCTGCTGGTATTCGTAGTAGTCTTCCAGGGAAATTGGCCCGACCACCAGCCGCATGCCCGCCAGATCCTCTACCTGATCCCCAAGAACGTAGTCCACGCCAAGCCGGCAGCACTGCTCACCCAGCAGGCTGTATTCTTCCTCCGGAAGTGATCGAAATGTCGGAAAATTGTGGATCTCTTTGACTGGCAGTTGCAACAGGAGTTGAAACACCAGGCGAATTCCGTGCTCCGTCGCCGCAATTTGCTGCATGCTGGGCAAAAGCAGCGCCAGGTTGTACCAGGTTTCCGGGGACCAGTCGTCGGGATTCAACGCGAACAGCGAGATCCAGCGCGAGCATCCCTCAAGATTATCCGGATCGAGGTCGAACAGACGTGCGCCCTTGCGGATCCAGTGGCCCGCCTTCTGCAGGGGGTCGTCCAGGACTTGGAGAATTTCCTCCGTGCCTGGACCGCTCTCACCGCCCTTGTCCCACATGCCGACGGGCAAGGCATGAAAATAGCCAAGACCAGCGATCGAGAGCTTAACGACGGTTCCGGGACCCAGCTCAGCTCCGGGTGGCGGCTCTTGTGCAACCACCCATCGGGAGGGATATCCGCGCCCTGTCATCCGCAGACTGATGCGCGCCGGCGACACCCCCACTGCAGCCAGTACCTGCAAGGCCGAATCCAGGGTGTGGTGAAAGCCGGAGAACCCCGACTCAAGGCACGGCATTTGTGGAAAGTTGTCGCTCATGATGAGGTCACGTCCACAGCCACTTCAGTCCCCAGCGGAAAGCGGTCCGACAGGTGTTTTAGCAGGCCGTCCTTCAAGATTGGCAATTCGGTCTGGGGGTCGGTGAAATCATCCTGGTTGATGCGCACGCGGACGCGCTCGACTCGCTGCAGCCCGTGTTCAGTCCGGCGAACTGCCGGTTCAACCTGGACGCCAAGAATTCGCGCATCGAAAGTCCGTACTGCGGTCGTCAGGTCGGCACGGGTGACAATGCGGTCGCGGGAGAGCAGCGCGTCAGCGAACCGGGCCTGGGCCTTGCTGAATTCTTCGCAGTCGGTACCGCCTGCGGCGGAGGTGGGATTCGCCAAACGCAATCCGGCAATCTGGCTCTTCTTCAGGAATCCTGTCACTTGACCGGGCCGAACCTTGTTTCCCAAACTTCCGCTAGTGACCCAGATGCGGAGATTGGCGTAGGCCTCCGGGCTCCCGTCCGCACGCAGTGCGGGCCTTAATTCAATTCGGCCATTCCGGACGGTGTACCTTCCCACGCCGGGCTGCGTGGAAGGTTCGGTCTCGGGCAGGTACGGACCACCACCTTCGCCGAAAATCGACAGCGGGGCTACCAGATGGCTGGCCGCGCCTCCTTCCTCTCGCACTATGGGAATGGAGGTCCCTTGCTTCTCGAAGACGATAGTCTGGTTAAAGCATTCCACGTTTGATGCGGTGATGGCATGCAGCGTGATGCTGCCCAAGGCGGTGTGCAAAGGCGGAATATCGCGAGGAAATGAGATGCGCAGCCAGGCTCGTTCTTCTGCCAGCGCCTTGGCTGACTCCCTTCCGAAGATCTTCGCGAATGCCGCGTCCATTGCTCGCGGAACTTTGCAATAGAAGCGCCTGTTGCCGGGCACTACCGGGAACAAGAAGATCCGCGGTCCGTAAAAGCCTGTCGGCAACAGCGGAACTTCCTCGTCGGCCTCGGGCGGAGTTGCCTCCACCTCTTCTCGGACCAGCCACTCCAGCCCGCGCAGCCCGCCGTTTCCAGCCCGTGGCCGCAGAATACCGACGGCCCCCAATTCGCCGGAGGCATTTATCACGCACCAGGTCTCTCTCTGCAGGGCCTGCTGGATGCGATAGGCGTCCGGCCCCAGTTCGAAAAAGAAACTGTGTTGGCTGAGATGTTCCGCCGTCAGGTTTTCAATCGCCAGGTACAGCGCGGGATTGGGGCCAAGATTCACTCGTACTGCGTCGAGCGACGGACGCAGGGCCTGGAAGGACTCCGGCATCTCCACCCCAGAGACCATTCGTAGCGCACCATCCTGATATGCTGCCGCGAAGGCGACGCGCGCACTGGAAATAGCCAAACTTGCGTCGGTGATGAAGGTCAACCTTTCCCCGCTCTCCGCGTCGCCTACCAGCTCCGTACCTGCCGGGATAAGGTTAAGCTGCTGTCCTCGCTCTAAGAGAAACCGGACCACGGTCTGCGCCGGCCGGGCCATGCGCGGCTCCGTTCCCAAATTCGCGATAAGCTCATCGAGCAATGCCAGACGAATGCGATCGGTC
>Ga0126378_10001846_pt1 | contig 15633 bp, 14 predicted proteins | sample PanSoiMetPlot_23_FD_92587 | JGI IMG/M metagenome (GOLD analysis project Ga0126378, IMG submission 92587) | Tropical forest soil microbial communities from Panama - MetaG Plot_23 | ecosystem: Environmental > Terrestrial > Soil > Tropical forest > Bulk soil | place: Panama | collected 2016-02-17 | reverse complement strand
CGTGGGCATCAACGTCCTGGCGATCAGGTACCGGAATCTGATGCTTGGCGGCCTGCTGGCCGGGATCGGCGGCGCCTACCTGACCATCGGCTCGGTGGGCACCTTCAGCAAGGACATGTCGTCTGGCCTCGGTTACATCGCGCTAGCGGCGATGATCTTCGGCCGGTGGACCCCGCTGGGCGCGACGGCCGCGGCGCTGCTGTTCGGCTTCAGTGAGGCCTTGCAGAGCTTCCTCGGCAGTATCACGGTGCCGATCTCGCCGTTCATTCTCGGTATGGCGCCATATGTCGCCACGATCATCGCGGTGGCCGGCCTCGTCGGCCGCGTGCAGGCGCCTGCGGCGGACGGTAAACCTTACGTACGGGCCTGACGCCCTCGTCGCCACCAGCGCTTCGGACCGGGCTTGGCTTGCCGGGCGCGGTCATCTTGCCCCGCGCCGCCGGTTTTCGGCGGCGTCTCGACGGCTGGCTGGGCGTCGCGCCACGCCGCGACCATCTCGTCCTTATCGACCAACGGGACGAAGATCGGCGGCCCCAGCGGGATACGCCGCCACTCCATGATCCGGTGGTTCAGGTCGGCCACGGCCGCCCGCACATCCTCTTCTGATGGCAGCGCCCCGCCGGTCTCGGCCAGTACTGCGGCTTCCTTGCGCAGCTTCAGCGGCGGCGGCAGCAGCACGTCCGTCGGGACTCCCTCGCGGCGCAAGTAGTCGAGCAGCCACGCCTCGCTGTCGTCGTCCTCGCCGCGCTTCGGCAGCGGCTTGCCGGCGCCTGGCAGGTTGTCGAAGGCGCCGCGCTCGGCCGCATCGCTGATCTGCTGGTCGATCCACGTGCGGAAGCTCATGCCGGTCGGCTTGCGCTCGGTCATCCGCTCACGGTCTCCCATAGTGTCCGTTCTGACCACGTTACCTAGTTGCCCGGGAACCTGGCCGAGGGTGTCGCCGTCGGCTCGGGGCAGAATGCCAGTAACGGGTATCGGCCATCGTCTCGGTCGGCGTCGGGCTGGCGGGGGCCAGCGGCCGGCCGGGCAAGCGGGCGGGGGTGGGCACGCGATGAACAGCGGCTTCAACGGACCTGAGGGCTCTGGCCCGAGCCCGTTCGACGACTTCATCGCCCGGCTGTACGGGGCTGCCCAGGGCCCGCCGCGGCCCGGACACCGCGTGGACATCACCCGGCTCATGAGCGGTCCGGCCCGGGAACTGCTCGGCGCCGCGGCCACTCTGGTGGCTGAGGGCGGCGGCTTCGACCTGGACACTGAGCATCTGCTGTGGGCAGCGGCCCGGCTCGAGCCCACAAGGCAGATGCTGGCGCGAGCCGGCGCCGATCCGGACGCGCTCAGACGCGCGATCGAGGGGCAGCAGCGCGCCGCCACACCAAACGATCGGCCGCCGCAGCTCACGCCCGGAGCGAAGCGGGCGCTCCTAGACGCCCATCGCGTCTCGCACTCGCTCGGATCGACCTACATCGGTCCCGAGCACATCCTGTTCGCGCTCGCGGTCAATCCGGAATCCGATGCTGCCCGCATGCTGGCCGCCGCTCGGGTTACACCCGAAGCGCTGCAGCAGGCTTATCTCGCGGGTATGGGCGCCGGTGCACCGCCGAGCCAGGACGGCCGGTCTGCAACCCCCACGCTCGACGAGTTTGGTCGTGATCTGACGGAGATGGCCCGGGAAGGGCGGCTTGATCCCGTTATCGGCCGGGACATCGAGATCGAGCAAACCATCGAAGTGCTGTCCAGGCGCGGCAAGAACAATCCGGTACTGATTGGCGAGGCCGGGGTCGGCAAGACCGCCATCGTCGAGGGAATAGCGCAGCGCATCGTCAACGAGGAGGTGCCGCAGACGCTGGCGGGCAGGCGCGTGGTCGAGCTAGAAGTCTCGGGCGTCGTGGCGGGCACTCGTTACCGCGGTGACTTCGAGGAGCGCCTTCGCCGGATCATCGACGAGATCCGCGAGCACGGCGATGAGCTGATCATCTTCGTTGACGAGCTGCACACTATCGTCGGTGCGGGCAGCGGTGCCGAGGGTGGCATGGACGCCGCCAACATGGTCAAGCCTGCGCTCGCCCGCGGTGAGCTGCACGTCATTGGCGCCACGACGCTCAACGAGTACCGAAAGAACATCGAGCACGACGCGGCGCTGGCTCGCCGGTTCCAGCCCATCCTGGTGGCCGAGCCGACCGTTGACGACGCGCTCGCGATCCTGCGCGGGCTGCGCGATCGCTACGAGGCGCACCACCAGGTCCGCTATGACGACGATGCGCTCGTGGCCGCCGTCGAGCTGTCGGACCGGTACATCACTGACCGATTCCTGCCTGACAAGGCCATCGATCTCATCGATCAAGCTGGCGCCCGCGTGCGGCTCCGGACCAAGACTCCACGCAGCGAGCTTCGCGAGCTTGAGCGGCGGATGGAAGAACTGCACCGGGACAAGGACCAGGCAGTCGCCAGCGAGCAGTACGAGCAGGCGTCCAGGCTGCGCGACGAGATAGACGAGATCCGCGCGCAAATCCGTCAGCTCGGCCTGGAAGGAAAGGCCGGACCACACGTACCTCAGGTCACTGTGGCTGATATCGCCGAGGTCGTGTCGCGCGCGACCGGCGTGCCGGTCCAGCAGCTCACCGAGGAGGAGCGGACCAGGCTCCTAGACCTCGAGCGCCATCTGCACCAGCGCATCATCGGTCAGGACGAGGCGGTCGCCGCGGTCGCCGAGTCGGTACGCCGGTCCAGGGCCGGTCTTGGCGATCCGCAGCGTCCGGTCGGCAGCTTCCTGTTCCTCGGCCCGACTGGCGTCGGCAAGACCGAGCTGGCTCGCGCCCTGGCGGAAGCGCTGTTCGGCGGCGACAGCAAGCTGATCCGGCTGGACATGAGCGAGTTCTCTGAGCGGCACACGGTCAGCCGTCTGGTGGGCGCGCCGCCTGGCTACGTCGGGTACGAGGAGGCAGGCCAGCTCACCGAGGCCGTGCGACGCCGTCCATACTCGGTCGTGCTGCTCGACGAGATCGAGAAGGCACACCCGGACGTGTTCAACATCCTGCTCCAGATCCTCGACGACGGCAGGCTCACCGATGGCCAGGGCCGGACCGTGGACTTCAAGAACACCATCCTCATCATGACCAGCAACCTCGGCTCGGACCTGGTCACCCGCCGCGGCGGCACGCTGGGCTTCGCGGGGGAGAGCGCAAGCTCCGAGGACAGCCAGGAACGCACGCTGCAAGGCCAGCTGACGCGCCGGCTGCGCGAGTCGTTCCGGCCCGAGTTTCTCAATCGCATCGACGAGATCATCATCTTCCGCGAGCTCGACCAGACCGAGCTACGGCAAGTCACCGAGCTTCTGTTGGAGGAGACCCGCCGCCGTATGCATGCACAGCACGTAACAGTGAACTTCACGTCGGCCGCCGTCGACTGGATCGCGCTGCACGGCTTCCAGCCCGAATTCGGCGCCCGGCCGATGCGCCGGACGATTCAGCGCGAGGTGGACAACCAGCTCTCGCGCATGCTGCTCGACGGTCAGCTCATGGCCGGCCAGGAAGTCTTGGTCGACGTCAGCGACGGACACCTCACGTTCCGGACGCCCCAGCTCGCGGGTGTTTGATCGCGAGTACCTGGTCGCCGGCGTGTGATCGCCGATGATCACACGCCGGCGTGACATAGGGACTAGCGCCGGACGATGCGGTCGGTGTCGATCCGGCCGCGGCCGAACGCGTCGATGCGCTTCCACCGGCCAGGCAGGTCGAGCAACTCGAGGTTGCCGATCCGCTTCGGCAGCGCTGGGTCGACGATGAGGTTGTCGCCGTTCGGCTCGAGACCTAGTCCGGCGCGCAGCAGCAGAAGTGGTGCCCCGGTCGACCACGCCTGCGGGCTGCACGCCGTCGGGTACTGCACCGGGTACCGGGTCGAGCTGCGGGCATATCCGCCGAATGCCTCCGGCAGCCGTCCGTCGAATACCTCAGCCGCCTCGAGAATGCCGGCGACGATGGCCGCGGCCTCCGCCTTGAACCCGTAGCGCCGCAGGCCCCAGGCGATGAACGAGTTGTCGAATGGCCACACCGTGCCGACGTGGTAGCCGATCGGGTTATACCGGGCCTCGCCCTCAGCCAGCGTGCGCACGCCCCAGCCGGAAAACATCTGCGGGCTCATCAGGTGCCGGACGACCGCCTTGGCCTTCGACGAGTCGACGATGCCGCTCCACAGCAGGTGCCCGATGTTCGACGTGAGCGAGTCGACCTGTCGCCCGTCGGCGTCGAGCGCGACGGCGAAGTACTCCCCGTCCTTGATCCAGAAGTCACGGTTGAACCGGCGCTTGAGGTCGGCAGCCTCTTTCTCCAACTGGTCGGCGAACGCCGCATCCTTCCAGATGTGCCGGGCCAGCCGGGCTGCCCGCATCTTCGCGTCGTAGGCATAACCCTGAAGCTCGCAGGTCGCGCGCGGGAAGCCGGGCAGGTCGCCGTTGCGGTAGGAGATCGAGTCCCAGGAGTCCTTCCAGCACTGGTTCTCCAGCCCTGTCTTGGCGTTCCGGCGCTGGTAGGACACGTAGCCGTTGCCCTGGCGGTCGGCGTACTCGTCGATCCAGGCCAAAGCCGCCCTGGCGGCTTGTTCCATGTCATGGACAAGCTTGCTGTCGCCGGTCCAACGCTCGTACTCGTCCAGCAGCACGACCCACAGCATGGTGGCATCGGCGTTGCCGTAGTACGGCGAGTGCGGTCGCTCTTCGAAGGCCGTCATCTCGCCGTACCGCATCTCGTGCAGCATCCGGCCGGGGTCCTCGTCGCGGAAGTCATCGATCCGCGTGCCCTGGCGCTCGGCCAGGGCGCGCAGCGTGGTCTCGGCGAGTTCGCTGGTGAACGGCAGCGCCTGGAGACTGGTGAAGATGCTGTCGCGGCCGAAGATCGTCATGAACCAGGGCAGCCCCGCGGCGGGCAGCGCGTGGTCAGGCATCGTAAGCGTCGAGAACCGCAGCGCCGCCAGGTCGGTCATGCATCGCTGGTAGATGTGCTCGAGCGGTTCCCAGTCGCAGTCGACCGTCGGCGCGCGCTGCAGCCACTTCTGCAGGCCACGTGCCATGTCCTGGCGAACCTGCCGCCGCCGGCCGCGGATGCCCACGGGCGCCTCGCCGATTCCGTCAGGCATTCCCTGCGACGCCACCACATCCAGGTCGGTGGCCCACTCGCCGTGGCCTGGCACCGTGGCGTGGAACGTCAGGCCGGTGGCATCAACGGTCGCCGGCTCCGAAGCGGAGATCCAGGTCTCCCTGGCGTACGTGTCGCGCTCGTACCGCAGGACGAGACTGCCGCCGGTTACCTCGTTCCGGTACTGTCCTTTCTTTTTCAGTGCGTCCTTGACCTCGAACAGGTCGGCAAAGTCGCTCGCTGCCTCGAGGCGGATCTCCAGGTCGACTGGATCATTCTCGTGATTGAGCACCCGCAGCTCCTCGTGGAAGCCGTCGGCGACCTCGCGCAGCCGGATGATCGAGAGCTTGGAGTCGACGTAGACGGTGCCGCTACCGGGCACCAGGAAGAACCGCGCCTGGAAATACTGCAGGTCGTCAGTCGACAGCGCGGTCAGCCGCTGGCCGTTGACCGTCAGCACCCACCGCGATAGGAACCGCGTGTCAAACGAGAACAGCCCCGTTGGGTCCGTGCTGGACGCAGCGATGTCGCCCTTGTCATCGCTGACGACGAAGGTGTTGCCTTCAAGAATCTGAACCAGCGCGTCGCTCATTGTGGCCTCCGTTGCGCCATCACTGCCTGTGAACTGAGGGGCTCGACCGTGCCTGTGGAGCCAGGTGGCCCAGGCAGGCAGCGCTGGAACATCATCAGCGCGGCAATGTCGCCGTCGCACGTCATGAGGCCCCGCAACAGCGCGGCCTGGGCGTTGAGGCGACCCGTCACCATCGCCTCGAAGTTCGGCCTCGACACCTGCACTATGGCGTCGGCCGGGAGTAGCTGCTCGGTCACGCTGACGTCACCGTCGTGGATGGTGATATGCCAGTGTTCGCCGTCGTCGACGTCGAATCGAAGGGTGGCAGCTTCGCGCTCAAAGGTTGCGATATGACCAGGCTCGGTGAGGCCAGCGAAGAAATCGCTAATCGGATCCGCCGTCGTCGCTGACCTGCTCTTTGCGTTCGACATGGCCAGATTGTGATCATTGCAGGCGGCGGTCAAACAGTGGCACGCCGAAGTTTGCGTGCAGGTGCGCCTTCTTGGCCGGAGGGTTACGAAGCCCCGCCCCGGGCGCGCCGTGCACTCCTCACCGGGCAGCCATCGCGGCCACGGCGGCTGCCGTTGGCATGCCTGCGCGCGCGCCGTCCGCCGTCACCGCCAGAGCCGACGCGGCCACGGCCCGGCGCACACAGCTTGCCAGGCTGTGGCCAGCGGCCAGGCTCGCCGCCAGCACGCCGGTGAACGTATCGCCGGCACCGGTCGTGTCGCGCGCGTCGACGCGGTGGCCAGGGAAGGACTGCAGCGTGCCGCGGCGGGGATCGGCCAGGAGCGCTCCGCTCGGCCCGAGGGTTGTCACGACCACGCCGCCCACCTGCCGAGCCAGCGCCGCAGCCTGCGCCGGGATGTCACGGGTCTGGCCAGGGCCGTCAGGCAATTCGGTGGCAAGGCTCGCGAGCTCGTGCACGTTGGGCGTCGCAACCGCGCCCGCAAGCAGATCCAGGGAACGGGGCATGGTTGGCGCAGGGTTCACGACAGCCTGGCAGCCTGCGGTGGCTGCGGCAGAAGCCCCCGCCCGGAGCGCGGCCGCCGGCACCTCGAACGACAGCACGAGGACGTCGGCGGCTGTGAGGCACAGCTTGCCGAGCGCAGCCTCGACATGACTGGCGGAGAGGAGGCCGTTGGCGCCTGGCGCCACTGCGATCAGGTTCTCGCCGGCCTCATCGACGAGAACGACGGCGAGGCCTGTCGCGCCGGGGAGGCGCTCGACCGCGGCGACATCCACGCCCTCGGCGGCAAGCGCGGCGAGCGGCGCGGCGCCGTCTTCTGCCCCCACGGCTCCCACCAGGTGTGCTTGCGCGCCGACCCGGGCCGCCGCGACCGCCTGATTGGCGCCCTTGCCGCCCTCGGCCCTGCTGAGCTCGCCGCCAATCACGGTCTGGCCTGGTGCGGGCAATGTTGGCAGCCGCATGATGAGGTCCACGTTGACGGCCCCGATGATCACGACCCGGCCCGGCTGGCGGGCTCCGGCCGGGTTAGGCGCGATGCTGGCGTCCAACGGGCCTAGCTCGGGTTAACCGGTGTCGGACCGGCTGACCCGGTCGGCCCGGTCGGCCCGGTCGGCAGCGAATGGTCCCAGTCGGACAGGAGGGTCCGGATCCCGGTCACCAGGGCGATCGGCTGATCGAGCATGACGTGATGGCTGGCCGCGGGGATCTCGATGACCGGTGCACGCTGGCCGAGCTTGTCGTACATGAGCTCGGTCGTGTCTGGCGGCACGATGCCGTGCTCGGCGAAGAACAGCGCGACGCGGCAGTCGAGCTGACGCAGCAGGGTCAGCGGGCCCCCGGTGCGTCCGAAGACCGCAGGGTCAAACTTCCAGGTCCAGCCGCCCTCGACAGGTCGGATAGAGGTTGCCGCGACGTGCTCCCGGATATAGGGCACCGTCGGCTGGTCGGGAATCGGACGGAACCGGGCCATGACCGCTTCGCGAGTCGGGTACACCCGCAACGGTCCGAATGCGCGCTCTTCCCTGGCCGCTTGCTCCTCGGGCGTGAGATCCCGCACTGGCGAGTCGATCACCGCGATGCCTTCGAGTTCGGCACCGAACAGCCCGGCGGCGCGCAACGCGACGAAACCGCCCATGCTGTGGCCCGCGATGACCGGCGGCTCGGTGAGGCCCGCGGCGGCCGCGACCGCCATTACCTCGTGCGCCCAGCCGTCGAGGCTGTAGCGATCTCGGCGGCCGCTGTCTCCGTGGCCGGAAAGATCCAGCGCCACGACTCGCCGGTCGCTGGCGAGCAGCGGCCCGATGTGATCCCACCAGCGTGCGTGTGCGGCACCGCCATGCACCAGCACGAGCCCGCTCCGGGTATCGCCGCCCCAGGAGCGGTAGCTGATCAGGGTGCTGTCTACGTCAATCGCGTCGACGGCGACTGGCGCGGCGAGGGCCGCGTCGAACCAGGTACGCGAATCGCCTGGATCGGCGGCTGCTGAGAGCGTCATGCCTAGTAGCGAACCAGAACCGGAAGCTCGCGGCTAATCCCCATCGCCGGCGCTGGCTTCGTGCCACGCCCGGTCAAGGACCTCCTTGATCGTTTCGGCCGGTTGAGCGCCGGAGATCCCGTACTTGCGGTCGATGACGAACAGCGGCACGCCGGTCGCGCCGATGGCGCGAGCCATCGCTTCGTCGGTGTCTACGTGGTCGGTGTAAGCGTCGCCAGCCAGCACGACGGCGATGTCGTCGCCGTCGAGCCCGGCCTCGACACCCAGCCGGGTGAGCGCGTCGTGATCAAACACCGAGTCCTCGTCGGTGAAGTAAGCCCGATGGAGCCGCTCGACCAACTCCGGCTGCCGCCCGCGATCCTTGGCGAGCTGGATGAGCCGGTGCGCGTCCCTGGTATTACCGCTGCGCAGGCTGCCCATCCGGAAGGTCAGGCCGTCGCCGGCCGCCCGTTTTTCCATGGCACGCTGGGCCTGGCTGGCCTGCGCCGGTGTCATTCCGTACTTATCGGCCAGCCGGTCCACGGTTGGTGTCGTGACGCCCGCCGGCGCTGCTGGGTCGAGCTCGAATGACCGGTACACCACCTGCACGTCGTCCCGGTGCTCGAAGTCCGAGAGCGCCTGTTCGAAGCGCCTTTTGCCCAGGTAACACCATGGACATACCACATCTGACCAGATCTCGACTTGCATGTTCGTCCTTAACACGGGCACCTGCGTCGCCCTTCCCGACCGCGAGCGTGAGCCGTCCCCACCGCCAGGGTGACTACGATGAGGGATTCAGCGGCGTGCGATGAGCAGGTGGCACATGTCCGTCAGTGTCAACGAGACCGAAGCCAAGTACGAGGCCGACCCGGACACCGTGCTGCCGCCCCTGGACGACTTGCCGCAGGTGGCTGGGACGACTCAGCCGCCGGCCCAAGTGCTCGAGGCGGTCTACTTCGACACGCCCGACCTTCGGTTGCTGCGCGCCGGGATTACCCTGCGGCGGCGCACCGGCGGGGGCGACGCGGGGTGGCATCTGAAACTGCCCGTTGGCGCCCGAACCCGCGAAGAGGTGCGGCTGCCACTGGACAGCGCTCCGAGCCCGCAGGGGGTGCCGCATGAACTCGCCAAGCTGGTGCGCGCCCGCGGCCGCGGCGCGGTCCTGGCGCCGGTCGCAACCGTCACGACACACCGGCAGACGGTGAACTTGCTGGATGCTACCGGCCGTGTCCTCGCCGAGGTCGCCGACGACCGAGTCAACGCTGCGCGGCCGCACGATCCTGCCGCGGCAGACAGCTGGCGCGAGGTCGAAGTCGAGCTAGCCGAAGGCGGCACCGACCTGCTGCTGGCGGTCGACGAACTTCTGCGCCAACACGGATTGCACCCGTCGGCCCGGTCGGCGAAGCTCGAGCGCGTACTCGGTAGCGAGCTGACGGCGGCGAATGTTCAGGCCGAGCCAGCAACGGGCGCCCAAGCGCATCGAGTCGTCACCGCGTACCTTGCGGCCCAAGCTGAGGAGCTGACTGCGCTCGACCCGATGGCCCGCAGGTTCCAGCCGGACTCCGTGCACCGGATGCGCGTCGCCACGAGGCGAGTGCGGAGCACGCTGCGGACGTTCGGCGCGGTCTTGCGGCCTGACGCCACCGAGCACATCGGCGGCGAGCTGAAGTGGCTCGGGGACGTGCTCGGCCAGGTGCGTGACGCCGAGGTACTCGCCGCGCACATGCGCGCGCACCAGGAGCAGACCGACGTGGCCCAGCTGCTCGGCCCGGTGTCGGCCCGCATCGAGGCGCACTTCGCACGGGCGGGCGCGGACGGCAGGGCGGCGGTGTTGGCTGCGCTCGATTCCAAGCGTTACACGGACTTGCTCACCGAGCTGGACACGCTCATCGCTGATCCGCCGCTCGGGCGCGCTGGGGAGGAGGCTACCGGAGTCGCGCTGGCGGCCGCGGTCGCTGACTCCTACCGGACCACGCGGCGGCGGATGCGTCGAGCGTTGGCTGCGCCGCCGGGTCAAGGCCGCGCCGCCGCGTTGCATCAGGCTCGCAAGTCCGCCAAGCGAACCAGGTACGCGGCTGAGGCCGTCAGCTCGGTGGCAGGCCAGGACGCGCGTCGCTTCGCGGCGCAGATGCAGAAGGTTCAGTCGGTCCTCGGTGATCACCAGGACACCGTCATCGCCCGCGAGCTCGAACGGAGCCTCGGCGTGGCTGCTCACCTGGCTGGCGAAAACGCATTCAGCTACGGGCTCTTCTACGAGCGCGATGTGTGCGACGCCAGGACGCTCCAGGACCTGGCCCTGAAGATCTGGCGCAACTCGTCGCGCCGGCGCTATCGGCGCTGGCTAGCAGGCGCCCTTGGCTGCTAGCCAGCCGCCCTCGCTCGCTAGCAGCAAAGCACAGGGGAGTTGCGCCCCGGCCCGTCGGCCAGCGAAAGAGAACGAACCGTCGCGGACGCCTGGCCGTGACTGGTGTGCGCAGTCCCCCCTGCGAACAGGACAGTGAGCACGAGTACTGCTGCGATGGCGATGCGGATGCAGGTCATGTGGTGTACCAACCCCTCGGTGTCGGAGGCGGTTCACACCGCCTCGGTCAAATAGTCACGAGAATCGGTCAAACTCCTTCATACATTGCACTACAGGCGTCCCTGGCGCATAAGTTACTGAGTCAAGTCTTCCCTTGACTGCGTGCAGAATTGCCGGACATGCAGGCGAGCGCCACTGGCATGCCAGCCGCAGAACCTCGTCGGCTAGCGTGCGCAGGGCAACGCAGGAGACTAGTCGCGTACCGGCTCGGTGAGGCCCGTGCGGATGGTCGACGCTCGCACGCCGGCGTAGTCGGCAGCTCGCCGCAACGCTTCTACGGCCTCAACTCGCCGGTCGCGTTGGATCAGCGCTTCGGCCAGCTCCCGCCATGCTTGCGCCGCGTCGTGTTGCGACCCCATCGTGGCTAGCCGCTCCGCCGCTGCCGCCGCCAGCGCCGCGCCTTCCTCGGCTTGGCCAGACATGACCAGCGCGAGTCCGGCTACCACTTTGGCGTGCGCACCCTCGGCTGCTCCGGTCTCCTCGCACCGCTCGATCGCCTGGCCGGCTATTCGAACCGCGCCGTCGAAGTCGCCGCGCAGCAGGGCCGATCGAGCCATTTCGGTCTCGCAGTTCGCCAGGTGCGGGCTGAACGACAAACCGGATAGCAGCTCGTGGGCGCGTTCCAGCAATGCGTCAGCTTCGTCTAGGCGTGGTGGATCGCAGCGCAGCAGCAGCCACGCATAGGTAATCCGCATCCCCGCGAGGCTGCTGTCCGGGGCCGCCTCAGCTAGCAGAGCCAGCGTCTTGGAAGCGAGCTCAAGGGCGTCGGTCAACTGGCCGCGCGCCGCCGCGACTGCGGAGGCGTTCCAGTAGGCGGCGCCCTGCGCCTGGCGGGATCCGAGCTTCTCGGCTCGCTCGATCACGCGGCTCACCAAGTGCTGAGCCGAGAACATGTCGCCTCTGGCGAAGTAGCAAGCGACCAACGATGAGGCGAGCCGCACTTCGTCTTCGGTGCCCTCGAGACCCAGTTCGTGCACCTCGCGCACCGCGTCCTCGCCGACTTCGATCGCGCGGGCGAAGTCACCAGCCAGCCGGTAGATCCGGCAGCGGGTGATGAGGAGAGTCAGCAGGCCGGGCGTGCCCGGCTCACCCGCCCTGGCCGGCTCGAGCAGTGCCTCAAGGTGCGTCATTGCCTCGTGCAGGTTGCCGAGCGCTTCCTCGGTCTGAGCCAGGCCCCAGGTCGCGCCGTGCCTGATCTCGCTGCTGGATTGGACCGACAAGGCCCGGAACCGGTCGTGGGCTTCGGCCAGCTCGCCGTTGGCCAGCGCGATCTCTCCGAACTTGAGCTGCAACCGCTGCTCGCTGACCTCCTCCGGCAGCACGCCGGTCTCGAGGTAGAGCGCCGAGCAGCCCAGCCGATGGGCCAGGCCTTCCAGGACCTCCCGCTCTGGCGACCGCCGGTCGGCCTCGATCAAGGACACATAGCTCGGCGACACGAGGTCTCCGGCAAGCTCAGCCTGGCTAATGCCGCGCTCGACCCGCAGGGCGCGCAGTCGCTGCCCGAGCGACGACGCCATCAGCACCTCCTACCGCAAAGCCGCATACTTGGTTCACTCTAAGCCGTCAAGCAGCTGAGTCAACTCCGGGGAGAATTCCAGGTAACGGGGTGTGCGGCAAGATCCCGGTCAGTCGCAACCGACTGCGACTTGCCAGGCTATCCGGACCTGCGTCAGCGGCCGGAGTAGTCGACGGTGACGTGCGTGTAACCAAGAGACGCAAGCATGCTGTCCAGCATTGCCGTGGTGTTGCGCTGCGCATCAGCGCGCAATGCGCTAGCGCGCGCCGCGGCCTCGATCCGCTGCTGGGCTATGACGTAGACCTCTTGCTGGCTGTTCGGGTTGCCGGAGAAGAAGTCGGCGACCCTGTTGACGAGGCCTTCTTGCTTGGCGAAGACGTAGGACTGCCTGACGTTGAGAACAGCGGGCTCTAGCTGCGCCGCTGGCAGCGAGATCGTTACTGCGTGTCCGGCCGTGACCTTGATGGCGCTGCCCTTGAGCCCCGCAAAGTTGATATAGGCAATGACCGAGCCGTCGGCGACAAACAGGGTCTCGCTGCCCGCGATGAACGACGGCAGGAACGATGTCTGGCGGGACAGGTCGACGACCACCTGGAAGGTGCCGCTGGCAGCTTCAAACCGGCTGAGAGACGTGATCGACTTCAGCAGTGGCGGCTGGCTGCGCACTGTCGTCGTGGTGTGGAACGGATTGCGTAGCTGCGGGAGCAAGCTGACGGCCGAGAGCACGAGCAGCAAGACTGCGACCGCAGCTACGGCCGCTGCGACGACAGCAAGCGGTGCGACTATGCGGCGCGGACGCGGGATGGGCACGACGGCCTCCTTCGGGAAGTCGCGGCTGCAACTACCCAGCTGGAGTCCAGAGATTCGGTGCATAATCGGCGATCGCCAGGGCATCTGGACAGGTCATGGACGGGCGCCCATCAGATGGCCGGCCACGGCGGTTCAGCAGGCCCGTTGGATGCATGCTCTGGCTGCTCGCGTTGATCGTGGTACTGCTCTTGCTCGCCGCGCTGTTCGGCGGATTCCAGAAGGGCACGAGGGTCAGCGGGGCGAGCTACGTCACTGCAGTGGTAGTTCCATGAACGTGCTGAACGCGCTCGGCGCGTAGTCAGCGAATGGACCACACTCAGTGAATCCCGCGCTCGCATACAGCGCACGGGCGGGTTCGAACCCGGCCACGGAGCCGGTCTCCAGGCTCAGGAGCCGGTATTCCCGGTTACGCGCGACCCCGATCAGATGAGTCAGCATGGCCCGGCCGATGCCGCCGCGTCGGGCAGCCGCTGTCGTGTGCATTGATTTGATCTCGCCTCGGCTGTCGCCGAGATCCTTCAGCGCGCCGATAGCCAGCAACTCGCCCGCGCGGCGGTAGCTGTAGAGGGTCACGGCGGGATCGAGCAGGCCGCTCACGCCGAGCGCGAACACGTTCTCCGGCGGGCTCTGCGATTTCATGTGCGCTAGGTGCAGGCCGAGCAGCGCGGTCACGTCCGGCGCCCGCGGGTCGTCGATCCTGATCTCGTCGTCCACCGAGCCAGGCTATGAGCGGCAGATTTCCGGGCTGTTACATCGCTCGGTGCCTGCTGGGGCGCTGGGACCGGGGCGATGTTGCGAGCGCCGGCGCCATAGGGTGCTGGGATGCTGACGACGCCACTCCAGGCTCGCCTGCGGGCAGCCTTGACCGAGGCGCTGAGCTCGCGGGATTTGGTCGCTGCTTCGGTGCTGCGCTCGGCTCTTAGTGCGATCGGCAACGCCGAAGCCATCGCGCCTGCGAAGACAGGATCCACGCCTCCGAGCAGCGAGCACTTCGCCGGTGCCATGGCCGGCCTCGGCGCGGCCGAAGCGGCTCGACGCGAGCTCACTGAGGCCGATGTTGCCGCGATTGTGTCGGCCGAGATCAGTGATCGTCGGTCAGCTGCCGACGACTACGACCGCCTTGACCGGCCCGATCAATCCGCGCGCCTCCGCCGAGAAGCAGCCATCCTGGCCGATCTTTTGACGGCCCCCTAGGGTCGAGCTGCCGGAGTCTGCCCCGCGGTGACGGCTCGGGTTAGCGCAGCGGGGCGCGGGCGAGGGTCGCGCTGCCGGGGGCGGCTGGGGTTTGCGCAGCGGGCGTCAGCGTGGCTCACGTCAGCCGTCACCTCTGCGCGCCTCGGGCCAACGAACGTTCAGTTGCGCCGACGGCAGCCAGCCCGCGTAGCAAGCCCCAACTGCCCCGTCATCCAGAACCCCGATTGGCCCAGTTGTAGCGTGCCGAGCCGCGACCGAGTATGCGGTCGACGGCGGCGCCGACACTGCCGTCCTCGGACATTAGCTTGCGAATCACGAAGATCATGGTGGGGATGGCCCAGAAGTCGCCGCAGATCCACAGGATCCCGGCGCCGATCTGCTGGTCGGCGAATGCCGGGAGGGTGACACCGGGCACGTGGTTATACACCGAGTACCAGGACGTACTGCTCAGGAAGCCCATCGCCATCGCGAGGACCCACATCTGACAGTTCGTAGCGAGCAGCGCAACGGCCTGGGCGACAGACGACATCTTGACCCGGAACGGAGGCGATGGCACGAACTGCAGCCAGAACAGCACGCCCGCGATGAAGAAGCTCGTGTGTACCAGCCAAATGTGCACGGCCCAGTTGCGCTGGCCGAGGTCAAACGGGCCTGGCAGGTGCCAGACCACCATAACCACGTTGAAGGCAATCACGCTCACCCACGGCCGCAGCAGGAAGCCGCCGATGGCGCGTAGCGGGGCGGTCCAGCGCGCGGTCATGACCTCGCGCGTGGCGGTCTTTCCCGACCTGCCGGGCAGCCCGTCGAGCAGCGGCTGCCATGGTGCCCCGGCCACGATCAGCGTGGGCGCAGCGAACATGAGCAGCAGGTGCTGGATCATGTGCACGAAGAAGTAGTCGTCGGCCCAGTAGTCGATCGGGGACTGGACGGCGATCAGCAGCACGGCTAGGCCGCTGTAGAACCAGATCGACCGGAGCCTGCGCTGTTTGGTGCGTTCGGGGCGCGACCGGCGGGCCAGTCGCGCGAGCCCGATCTCGTGCCAGATCACGAGCACGATCGCGATGATCAGGAACGGGTCAAACGACCAGTTCTGCACTATGTAGCTCACGGAGTCCTCTCAGCCAGACGACCCGTACGGGACGGGAACCCGAATGGTCTGCGTCAGGGTCCAGCGGGTCGAGCCAGCCGTCAGCTGCCACGCGGTCAGGGCGCTGCCGCTGACCGCGAGTGCCTGTGGCTGACCGTCAGGCCCGGTCGCCAGTGTGGCGGTCCGCGCGGGCAGCTGGGGCAGCAAGCGCCATCCGGCCGATTCCCAGCCGATGGTCGCCCCGTTGACGGCGGACGTGGCCGCGCTACCGGGCAGGACCAGGCCGGCCGAGCCGTCCGCCCAT
>Ga0126378_10001845_pt1 | contig 15635 bp, 14 predicted proteins | sample PanSoiMetPlot_23_FD_92587 | JGI IMG/M metagenome (GOLD analysis project Ga0126378, IMG submission 92587) | Tropical forest soil microbial communities from Panama - MetaG Plot_23 | ecosystem: Environmental > Terrestrial > Soil > Tropical forest > Bulk soil | place: Panama | collected 2016-02-17 | reverse complement strand
GGATTTGGTGCGCGCGCATGACCGACGTCACCGCCGCCATCGCCCGCGCAGGACCGAACCTGCGCTGCCAGATTGCGGCGGCGCGCTCGATCGGATCGAAGGGGAGATCCATCGGCTTGGGCACAGCGACAAGCTACCGGCGCAACACAGGCGCCCGCGCAAATGACCCCTGCCCGCCGGTTCGCCGTGATGTCACCGGTCGTCCTTCGGCAATTTGCGCAGTCATGATCTGATATCGCCACCGGCGATCAGCCCCTCGGGCCCGGTACGCAGCCTTGGCGGCAAGGTGATCAAGGACTCCTCCGGCGACGTCGGATTCCCCGGTTACAACGCGATGACCGGCCCGAACGCGCTCGCGTTGACGCTTGACATGCAACTGCACGGCGTCGCGGTGACCGACACCTACATGTCCGACATGCACGAGTCGTGGGTAACTGGCGGCCCGTTCGGCCCTGGCCAGCCCGGGTACGAGCGGCAACTCAAGGCGGAGAACGCCGCGTTCGGCACGTTCTTCTCCCGGCTCGCCGCCCACGGCATCACCACGAAGAACACCCTGTTCGTGGTCACCGCCGACGAGGGTGACCACTTCGTAGGCAGCGCCGCCACGCCAGCGGGCTGCAACGGCGTCCGTATCGTCTGTCATTACAAGCGCATTGGCGAGGTCAACGGCAACCTCACAGGACTGCTCGCAGCCAAGGGAATCAGCGCCAAGTTCGATGTGGGCGCCGATTCCGCGCCGGCCATCTACGTGCATGACCAGCCCCGCAGGGCGACTCGCGCGGTCCGCGCGCTCGAGCGGGCTACGGCCCGGCTCACCGGACACGATCTGGCGACCGGCCAGCACCACGTCAGGCTGACCAGCTACATGGCCGATCCCGTCGAGCTCAAGATCCTGCACATGGTGACGGGAGATCCGAAGCGCACTCCGACCTTGGTGATGTTCGGCAATACCGACTTCTGGCTCACAAGCGGTCCGGCGAAGTGCGGCGTGAGCTGCTTCACGGAGCCGGCCGGGACCGACGCCTGGAACCACGGGACTGTCGGCAGCCAGATCAACACCACCTGGCTCGGGCTCGCCGGGCCCGGCGTGGCCAGGCTCGGCGTAGACAATGCCGTGTGGTCTGACCACACCAACATCCAGCCCACGATGATGGCACTGCTGGGGCTGCGCGACGACTACGCGCCCGACGGTCGCGTGCTCGCCGAGGTCATCGCGCACGGCTCGCTGCCTGCGGGGATGCGGGCTCACCTGCCGGTGCTGCTGCGGCTCGGCCGTGCCTACACCGCGATCGAGGCGCCGGTCGGCCCATTCGGACTCGCCACGCTGCGCGCGTCCACCGAGGCGCTGGCCAGCGGCACGCGAGGCGACTCCAGGTACGCCACGATGGAGCGCGATCTCGCACGGCTCGGGGCAGCGCGGGATCGGGTGGCCGGGCAGATGCGGACGATGCTGGACGGCGCGGCTTTCGCTGGCGACCCGGTCAACGTCGCGCGAGCGAACGCGCTCATCCACGAGGCCAGGCGACTGCTGAGGGAGGCCGACCTGCAGGCTCACTGATGCGGCGACGGCGGGCCGACCAAAGCTCGGCCGCTGACTGAGACCCAGGATTTTCGAGCCAGTTGCGAGATTCGCCACGCGGCGCAGCCTGCCAGGCATGCCGAACTGGTGGTGATAACCTGCCCATAAGTTGACCTTACGGAGGGCCGTTATCGCAGGTCAAACTGGAAATTTGAACATAGAACAGCTAGTTGTATTGCGTGCTTGGGTAACACGTGACTGCGACCGGATCGAGGGGGCGATATGGAGTCCGGTCAGGCCGTGACGGCCGTTGCCCCGGTTGTCTGCGCGGGCGTCGGCGCGAGGCATGAAGGCCGCTGGGTCCTCAGGATGACCAGCTTCAGGCTCGAGCCGTCCGACATCGGCGGCGCCAGCCTAGGGGTCCTGACACCGCGCTCACCTGCCGCAGGCGCGCTGCTCGGGCTGTTGTCCGGGCGGATCGCGCCCGGCTATGGCTACCTCCGCGTGCTCGGCCACGACATGACGCAGGCCGCGGGCCGGGCCGCGGTCCGCCGGTGGTCAGGGATCGCCAGCCGCGCGTCACGGCCGATGCCCCCGATCCGGGTCAGGACCCTCGTCGAGCGAGCCGCCAGGCGATCGGGCCAGCCGCCGGAGGCCCGTTTCCTGCTGGTCGCCGCCATACTCGACCGACTCGCGCTGACCCCGTGGGCCGACGTGCCGATCGTCGCGGCACCCGAGCTCATAGCGAGGAAGGCGCGGCTCGCCGTCGCGTGCGTTCACCAGCCGAGCTTGCTGATCATCGACGGCCTTCTCGACCACCTACAACCGCTCGACCGGACCGTCCTGGCGGACGCGATCAGGGACCTAGGGCGCGATACGGCCGTCATCGCGCTGGGCAGTGACACCGAAACCCTCTCGCTGATCTGCGACCGCGTCATCGAACTCGCCGACGGCATGATCGTCGGGTGCCAGTCGGCAGCGTTCGGCAACCCAGCCGAGACCCCACAGGCTCTTCGAGCTCCTGTCGCGCCCAGGACAGCAACTGCGCTCACTTGACCGGTTCTGGGTAGCCTCCAGCCGCCACCCAGATGTGGCATTACCAGCGGCCGCGATGGACGATCTCGTCCAGGCCCTTGCGCCTGATGACACGCGATGAGCCGCCTTGGTCCTTGGCCGGATCTGGATGCCCGATCGCTACAGCGCCGATCGGCATGTAGCTGCCGGGGACGCCGAACTGCTCCCTGAAACGCGGGATCAGGTCCGGCGGTATGCCGAAGAACAGCGCGCCGACGCCCTCGTCGACAGCGGCGAGCAGCATCAGCAACGCGACGAAGCCGGCGTCGATGTCCCAGTACGGCACAGGCCAGCGCGTCTCGTCCCTGTCAGTCCAGCCCTTATCTTGCCTGGCGTACCTGTCGAGGTAGATGTCCTTGCAGGACAGCGGCACAACGACCAGCGGCGCGTCGCGGACCGGGTCATGCGCGTGGGCATCATTAGGGTCATCCGCATCGGCCGCCAGCAGCTCCCAGAACGGGCCGAGTTGGCCGGGCTGGTCGAGAACGAGAAGTGCGTATCCCTGACTGAACCCCGCCGACGGGGCGCGGTTCGCGGCAGTGAGCACGCGCTGCGTCACGCCTGGGTCAAGCGGATCGCTGGTGAATGCGCGCACCATACGCCGCTTCTTAATCACCTCGCCAAATTCCACGTGGTCAGCGTATGGCTTCCCGCGGCCCAGGCTCAGGGAGAATTCTCGGCGGCGCCGGTTACCGTAGGCTGCACGCTATGGACTGGAGCCTGCACCGGTGCGGCCGCGTCGGCCACGTGACGTACGCGCCGGATGAACCGCATCTGCGCGAGCAGATGCACAGCAGTACTGCGTCCGCCGAGCTCTGGCAGTGCCTGCGGTGTGGCACGTATGTACCAGGAGTGCCTGACGGCTCTGGTCCCGCGATCGATGCGCCGTTCATCAAGCGCTCCAAGCAGATCAGGGCCGACATGTTCCTGAAGCTGTTCTCGATCGAGCGGGCGATCAGGGTCGTGATCTTCGGCGGAGTGGCCTACGGGATCTGGCGGTACGCGAATTCGCGGACAATCGCCGCGGCGATCAGGCGGGACATCCCCATCGTCAGGGACTTCGCCAGGCAGCTTGGCTTCACGCTGAACCACTCCCTGCTTGAGAAGATCAGGAGCCTGCTGCACGTCAGCTCGTCGAATCTGCGCCTCCTGGCGCTCGGGGTCACGGGGCTGGCCATCGTCTCGGCTATAGAATCGTTCGCCCTGTGGCAGGCGAAGCGCTGGGGAGAGTATTTCGCTGCCACCGTGACCGCGCTCGGCCTGCCATTCGAGATCTACGAGCTGTCGAAGGCTGTCACCGTGACCAAGATCATCTTGTTCGCCCTGAACCTGCTCCTGCTCGGCTACCTCGTTTACAGCAGGAGGCTCTTCGGCGCGCGCGGCGGGAAGGAGGCCTACGAGGCCAGGCTGCGTGCGGTGTCGGTGATCGACGAGGCGGAGAAGGCGGCCGCGGCGCTGCACGCCCCGCAGGCGCCGGCCTCGGCGGCCGAACCAGGCAAGGCGTCCAGCCACGCCGACCCGCCCGCTGTCGCAGTTCCCGGCGCGGCGGGACCAGGTCAGGGAAGCGAACCCGCAACGGTTCCCCGCGATCCCCCCAGCGGCCCTGACGGCGCGAGCCAATAGCCGAATCTCAGATCGTGGACTCGCGTCAGTGAATATGACTGACAGGCGACCACGATCATGGCCGATGCATCGGGCTGGCGTTCCGAGCCACTCGGACAGGCCGCAGAATGGTCGGGTGAGCGTCACCGCCAGTCCGCAGCCGGAACTGTCAGCGCAACAGCGCGCCCTGCTTCAAGGCCTGCTCGACGACGCGTCGCTGTTCCCGCCGCGCAGCCTGCCGATGTCGGCCGCTGTAGCCGCGCACGTCAAGCAAGCGAGCGCCTGGTTCAGCGAGCTGACAGGGCCGTTCGTCTGCCCGGATACCAGGATCGCCGAACTCGGCCGGGCGCTGACCGCGGCCAACATCAGCTGGATCGACCTCTCGCTCGTGGTCACAGGGGGCGCGCCCGCCGCCGTCGCGGCCACTGACGCCGTCGCCGCGGATGCCAGGCTGCGGTTGCGGGCGGTCGAGGTCCCCGCGGCCCGCGCCACGGAGCCCGCTCAGGCGATCGCCGACGTCGTTCGCGCGCTGGACGGCGTGCCCCTCGCCGGCGCGACCGGTTATGTCGAGATCCCGCTCGCGGCGATCGCGCGCCCGGCGACTGCCGGGCCGCTGCTCAACCTGGTTGACCAGGCCGGCTACCGGCCGAAGCTGCGCACAGGCGGAGTCACCCCCGAGGCGTTTCCCGGCGTAGAGATGCTGGCGGGATGCCTGGCGTCCGTGGCAGGACGCCGGATCCCGTTCAAGTGCACCGCAGGGCTGCACCACGCGGTGCGCTCCACCGACCAGGCCATCGGCCTCGAGCAGCACGGGTTCCTCAACGTGATGCTGGCCGTCAGGGCGGCGGCCGACGACGCAGAGGTCGACCAGATCGGCGGGATCCTCGCCGAGCGCGACCCTGGCACTGTCGCGGCAGCCGTGCAGGCGCTCGACGAGGAGACCGCCGCGCAGATCAGGTGGCTGTTCACCTCGTTCGGCACGTGCAGCACCGATGAGCCCGTCGCGGACCTAGTCAGCCTCGGTCTGCTCAGTCAGCACTGAGCGGACATAGTCAGCCTCGGTCCGCTCAGTCAGCACTGAGATTCGTGGCTTTAGGAGGTCTTGCTCATGGCATTGGCGCTTCCCAGCGAGTGGCTCGGCGTCCCGGCCGACCACCACTTCGGGTTGCAGACGCTGCCGTACGGCTCGTTCAGCGACGCACACCATCCGACTCGGCGCCGGGTCGGCGTCGCGGTCGGTGACCACGTGCTCGATTTGACCGCGGCGTCGGTGCGACTGCTGCCTGGGCGCGCCGCAGACTTCGCCGCAGGCAACCTCGACCGGTTCCTGGCCGCCGGCGACGGAGCGTGGGCGCAGGTCAGGGAGGCGCTAACCGGATGGCTTTCGCAAGACCACTACCGCAGCGCGATCGAGGACCTGCTCGTCCCGGCCGACACCATCAGCCTGCACCTGCCGTTCACGGTCGCGGACTACGTGGACTTCTACGCGTCCGAGCACCACGCGACGAACGTCGGGCGGATCTTCAGGCCCGACGGCGAGCCGCTCACGCCGAACTGGCGGCACCTGCCGATTGGCTACCACGGCCGGTCGGGCACGGTCGTCGTCTCAGGCACGCCGATCAGGCGCCCTTGGGGCCAGACCAGGCCGGCCGGCTCCGCGGCGCCCAACTTCGAGGTCTGCAGGCGGCTAGATTTCGAGGCCGAACTCGGATTCGTGGTTGGTGTCGAGACCGTCATCGGCGAGCCGGTTCCCGCGCGGCGGTTCGCCGAGCACGTGTTCGGCGCCTGCCTGGTGAACGACTGGTCGGCGCGGGATATCCAAGGCTGGGAGTCTCAGCCGCTCGGGCCGTTCCTCGGAAAGTCCTTTGGCACCACGATCTCCCCGTGGATAGTCCCGCTCACCGCGCTTGCGCACGCCAGGGTAAGGCCGCCTTCCCTGGGCACCGAGCTGGCGAGCTACCTCGCGGACTCTGGCGACTGGGGACTCGACATCGACTTCGAGGTGCGGATCAATGCGCACGTGGTCTCTCGCCCGCCGTATTCGACGATGCACTGGAGCCCGGCTCAGATGCTCGCGCACATGACCGTCAACGGTGCCTCACTGCGCACCGGGGATCTGTTCGCGTCGGGCACGGTCAGCGGGCCGAATCCCGACCAGTACGGTTCTCTGATCGAGCTGGCATGGGCTGGCCGGAAGCCGCTCGAGCTGCCCGACGGCAGCAGCCGCTCCTGGCTCGAAGATGGCGACCAGATCGTGATCACCGCCTCGGCGGCAGGTGCCGACGGTACCAGGGTCGGCTTCGGCGACGCCCACGGCCAGATCATGCCTGCCTGGCTGCCAGGGAGCTAGCCGGTCTCAACTCAGGACCAAGCTTGCAGCGGCCGAGTCATCGTACTGATCCGAGACTACGATGACGGCATCGCCCAAACGCGGGGAGAAGGCGCCATGTTAGGGGAGCAGGAGCGGCCGAACGGGGTGGCCAGGCCCGACCAGCCTGACCTGATCGATTCGACCCTGACCATGTCTCGCCCCGCCGGGCGCGAGCAAGGTCCGGCGAACGGCCATAGCCGCGACGGGCTCGCGGACGGCGGCGTCGGTCCGGCCGGCGAGTCCCACTACGGCACGCGGGACGGCGAGATCGCGGAACCTGCGCAGGCTCTCGCCGCGGCTGAACCCCTGTCCCCCGCCGAACCGCGCCGAACCGCCGAACACCGGGCCGCTCCAGCAGCCGAGGCGCGCGAGCCCTCGCGTTACCGGCCGGACGCCAACAGCGGCGACCGTCCCCAGCCGGGGTCGCTTGCCGACTTTAGGCAGCGTCTCGAACGCCTTCCTTACGGCCACCCGTCGTCCCCCTACCATGTCGACGGCGAGCGGAAACCGCCGCCGCCGCGGCTCAGGCATCTCGAGCTCGCCCCTCCGGCCGCAGCGCCGGCGCGGCCGCCCGCGCCCGTTCGGCCGACGCCCGCTCCACCTGCGACCGGCCTGCCAGCGGGAACTCCACCCGCACCCGCTCCGCCTGCGACTGTTCTGCCAGCGCCCGCTGCACCCGCACCCGCTCCGCCTGCGACCGTTCTGCCAGCGCCCGCTCCGCCAGCACTGTCTGAGCAGGCACTGTCTGAGCAGGCACTGTCTGAGCCGGCTGCCGCCCCACCCAGTCCGTCATGGCCAACTGACCTCGGCAGGCGCGAGCCGACGCTGCGCGGCCACGACGTTCCCGGCGCGCCGGACCCCCCGTCGGCAACCGCGGGCGGCGCGCGTTCAATTCAGCCGCGCGAACCACACCAGGCATCAACACGCCCCGGCCCGTTCGGATCGCCGGGCTCGCAACCGCCAGGCCGAGTACAGGCAGACCGCCCAGCGCGTGATGTGCCGCACATCGCGGCAGACGGCTCATGGAACTGGGGTCCGGCACGCCTGACCAGGGACCAGGTGAGGATTGCCGAGGACGCCTACGACAGGTTCCGAGCCGCCGAAGGTCGCAGCCTGCTCGGTGGACCCGATCGCGGCACTGGCCTGACCGCCGCCATGCACCGGATCGAGGAGCTCGGGCATGGCAGGCTGGGCGCCGGTACCAGCGAGCGCGCGCTGCTCCCGCCTGACGTGTTCCGCGCCAGGCTCGCCGACATGCTGCGCCGTCATCCTGACCGGACCCCGGAGCAGCTGAGCATGCGGGTACCCAGTGCGCTCTGCTACGTCTTCGTCCTCGAGGACGAGCAATACGCCGACGGCATCAGGGACATCGAAGAGGCCTTGTACACCCGGGGCTATCAGCTGCAAGCGCGCAAGAATGGCTGGACGAGCCCGGCGAACAGGTCCGTCTTCACGATCTGGCACGACCCGTTCAATGACGTTCTCTTCCAGGTGCAATTCCACACCGAGGCCAGCCTGGACGCCCCGCGCCATGGCCGCCCTCCGGCACCGGCCAGGGACCCAAGCGCCACGCCCGGGCAAGCCGAAACGGTCAGGCTCGCTGGTGGCTGAGTCCGCTTAGGACTGGACGGCGGCGGAGCAGTGTCAGCTCGATCGACCTGCCGGGTCCTGTCCCGCGATCGGACCGGCGACAGCCCTATCGAAGTACTCCCTGATCAGCTGCCGCTGCCGTTCGCTGACCTGCTGGAAGTGCTTATCGAGGGCAACCTCGCCGATGGCCTCGGCAGTCAGGTACAAATCCTTGATCTGCTCTAGCGTTGCGGATGCGGCCGGTGACACGCCCTCGCTGCCCGGCGGAGCGCTGGACGCGACCGCCGAGAGCCCGCCTGCCAATCCGTTGCCCGGCTGCGCCGCGCGAGAAGCAAACCCGGAGCCCGGTCCGCCGCCCGCCGCCGCCTCGGCGCGGAGCGGCGGCTCGAACGGACCCCGCAACCGCATGCCGACGGTAGCTGACGACTGTGGCCCGCCCGCTGGTTCGCTGCTGTCCGTATGACCGCCGTGCAAGATGACCGGGATCGGGGCGGTGTCGTCGTCGGGCCCGGCCGCGCCGTACCCGGCGTCGATGACCGGGACCGGCGGCTGATCGCCAGTCAGCGTGTTGGGGGCGGCTGGCGGGGTCAACCCGGTCGGGCTCGGCGGCGTTGCTGACGTCGGCGCAGGTCTCCGCGAGGGCACGCCCGTCGCGCCCTCCGCGCCTGACGCCGGCGAAGCCGCGGTCGACGGCCCAGGCGGCAGCGCGGCGGGCCTGCTCAGCGGCCCGGAACCAGTCCTTCTTCGTGCACCTGAGGGAGCACTTGGCTGGTCGGCCTGACGATTGGCGGCAACGCCGCCTGGGCCGAACGAGCCAGAGCGGTCCCTGACTGGCGCGCCTGACCGGTTGCCAGCGGCGTCCGAGGCCGCCAAGGAGTCGTCGGGAGAAGGGGGAGCGTCGCGGCCTTGTCGCGAGTCGCGACCAGAGCGGCCAACGCGCGGATCCGACCACCTGTCACGCGCTGGCCGATGCTCTGCTCCCGCAGCCGGATCCTGCCCGCCGCGATAGCGCTGAGACTCCGGCATCGCCGCTCGCCTGGACTGCATACCAGGATCGGCGAACGCTCCCCGCCCCGGATGCCTCGCTCGCTCACCATCGGGCTGCCGCCCGCCGCTTCCGCGGTTCTCGCCGCTTTGCCAGCTGTGTTCTCGCCTGCGATACGAGTAATAAGGATCGGGCTGCAACTGCTCGCGCGCTGATCCGTAACCAGCTTCCCTTGGCCCATACCCGGCCTGGTAACTCTGCCCAGAGGGATAGCCATCGTCGCGATAGGGACCGTCCGGCGGGGGTCCGTACCGTCCCGGCTGACGCCGGCCATAATTGTCAGGCGCGCCGTAATTGCCAGGCCGGCCATAGTTGCCAGGCGGGCCGTAATTGCCGGGTCCGCCGTAATCGCCAGGCGGGCCATAACTGCCAGGCGGGCCATAATCACCGGGCCGGCCATAATCGCCTGGCCGGCCGTAATCGCCTGGCGGGCGGTACTCGGCAGGCCGACCTCCATCGCCAGGCCGACCGTTGCCCCTCGGCCGACCGTGATCGTCCGGCGGACCGTAGCCACCGGGCGGACCGTAGCCACCGGGCGGACCGTAGCCACCCGGCGGACCATAGCCATCCGGCGGTCCGTAGTTACCGCGCGGGTCGCGACCGCCAGCGCGACGGTAATCGCCGTACCCCTGCGCTTGATCAGACGGCCCGGCCGGGCCGTACCCACGTCCGTAACCGCCAGGGCCGTACCCGCCAGGCCCGAACTCGCCCTGGCCGTACCCCGCGCCGCGGGCATAGCTATCATCCGTCGGCTCCCAGTAGCCCGCCGGCGGGCCGTACCTGTCGGAACCGGGACCTGGGCCGCCCCGAGGCCCAGGAGCGCGCCCGTCCGCGGCCATATGGCTTCCCGGCTGGGGACGACCGGGCGGGCGGCCGGGATCGCGAGTGCCATGCTCCTGCGGCCAAGCCTGACCGCGAGACCAGTAACCGTCGGTCGGCGAGGCAGGCCGTGGCGCGGCTGGGTGGACCTGAATCGGCTGTGCCTGGATCGGCGGCTGAACGGACGGGGCCGAGCCGACCGGATCCTCCTGGGGCCAGATCCGGCCGGGTGGTTCCGCGTCGTGCCAGACCTGCCGAACCGTCTCGGCACGCGCTGGCTCAGCGACTGGTGCGCGAGGCGAGATGGCCGGCGTGACCGGACGCCCGATCCGGAATGGGCTCAGCCATTCCTCCGCGTCCGCGTCGCCCGCGATGTCGTGGTCCTGCTGCCCGCTTCGGTCCTGGCCGCGCTCACGCGAAGCGCGACCACCGCCGGGCTCATCGTGGCCCGGTCTACGCCGGCCCTTGCGCCCCCCGGCCATGACTACCCCTGCCCCCCGCGCACAGGCCGGTTCCAGTAAGAGGAGAAGGCTGCACGCACCGCCAAGACCAACTACCTCCGCTACCGCCAGCCCGTGATAACGCCGCTAGACCGGTGCAGGTCGCGGGATGGATCACGGGCCACAAGCATCGCCCCGCCGTCAACTACAGGTTCGGACGCCGAAATGGCCAATTGCAGGCTATCGCCTAACCCGGAGTTAACCATCTAACGATTACACGCGGCGGGGTGTGCCGCAACCGATCCAATACAGGCCGCGCGCTCGGCGACCGCGGCGATTCTGCGCGTCGTGGCGTCACGCGGAGGCGCGAGAGCAAACTGACGCAGAGCACCACAGTGAGCTAGGTTGTTGTCGCCAAGTCCTGCTTCATCTGACTTCGCGGATTACTGGGAGGAAAGCATGTCGAACCAGGTCAAGTACGTCCTGCAAGAATCCGAGATGCCGCAGCAGTGGTACAACATCGTGCCTGACCTGCCCGCGCCTCCCCCGCCGCCACTGCACCCCGGCACTCGCCAGCCCGTCGGCCCCGACGACCTCGCGCCGCTGTTCCCGATCGCGCTGATCATGCAGGAGGTCTCTCCCGACCGGCACATACCGATCCCTGAGCCTGTGCTCGATGTCTACCGGCTGTGGCGGCCCACTCCCCTGTACCGCGCGCGGAGGCTCGAGAAGGACCTTGGCACTCCGGCGAAGATCTACTACAAGTACGAAGGCGTCAGTCCGGCCGGATCGCACAAACCCAACACCTCGGTCCCGCAGGCCTACTACAACGCCGAGGAAGGCGTCAGGAAGCTGACGACGGAAACTGGCGCCGGGCAATGGGGTAGCGCACTCGCCTTCGCCTGCGCGCTGTTCGGCATTGACCTCGAGGTGTGGATGGTGCGCTCGTCGTTCGACCAGAAGCCCTATCGCAGGCTGCTGATGGAGACATACGGCGCGACCGTGCACCCTAGTCCGTCGGACGTGACCAGCGCCGGGCGCGCGATCCTTGCCGACCACCCCGACTCGACTGGCAGCCTCGGGATCGCGATCAGCGAAGCGGTCGAGGTCGCCGGCGGCAACGCCGACACCAGGTACTCGCTCGGCAGCGTGCTCAATCACGTCCTCATGCACCAGACGATCATCGGCGAGGAAGCGCTCAAGCAGCTGGCACTTGCCGGGGACACTCCCGATGTCATCGTCGGCTGCACAGGCGGCGGGTCAAACTTCGGCGGCTTGGCCTTCCCGTTCCTGCGCGAGAAAATGGCCGGCCGGATGAACCCGGTCATCAGGGCTGTCGAGCCGGCAGCCTGCCCGTCATTCACTCGCGGTACCTACGCCTACGACTTCGGCGACACGGCGGGCTTCACGCCGCTGCTGAAGATGCACACGCTCGGGCACGAGTTCATTCCGGATCCGATCCATGCGGGCGGCCTGCGGTATCACGGGATGTCCCCGCTGCTCTCCCACATCTACGAGCTCGGCCTCATCGAGGCGGTGGCCAAGACCCAGTCCGATTGCTTCGCGGCCGGGTTGAAGTTCGCGCGGACCGAAGGCATCCTGCCGGCGCCTGAACCGACGCACGCCATCGCCGCCGCCATCGAGGAGGCGCAGCGCTGCACGCAGACCGGTGAGGACAAGGTCATCTTGACCGCCCTGTGCGGCCACGGCCTGCTGGATCTCTCGGCATACGGCGACTACTTGCATGGCGAGATGCGCGACTTGGAGCTCACAGACGCCGCGATTTCCGAGGCGCTCGCGGGCATCCCGGCAGGCGTATGACCGCTGCCGCGCTGGGCGTATGCCCGCGCGGCAGCGTCAGCTCTTGACATGGCGGGCAGATTGCCACACGATCGGTCAACATCGGTAAACACCGGGCGTCGCCGATCTGCTAGGGGAGCTGACGCCGCATGCTGCCAAGCCAGCGCCGCCAGGCAATACTGCACGAGGTCAGGACGGCGACGGCGGTCTCGGCTGAGGCGCTCGCCCGGCGCTTCGCGGTCTCGGTCGAGACGATCAGGCGCGACCTTCGCTCGCTGCAGGCGAAAGGCCTGCTCGACCGCGTCTACGGTGGCGCGACGCACCCGGCTGGCCGATCAAGCGAGGGCAGCTTCGCCACGCGCAGCGTCAGGAATATCGATCGCAAGAGGGCGATCGCGAGGGTCGCCACTGGCCTGATCGAGCCTGAGGAAACGATCGTCCTCGATGTCGGCACCAGCGCCCTTGAGGTGGCCAGGGCGCTGCCTGCGACCTTCCGCGGGCGGGTCCTGACCAGCTCGGTGCCGGTTGCGATGGAGCTCGCAGGCCGGGAGGACATCGAGCTGCTGCTGTGCGGCGGTCAAGTCAGGTCCGGAGACGGCGCATGCTCGGGAGCGCACGCCGAGGCGTTCTTCGGTGAGTTCTACGCCGATCGCGCGTTCCTCGGCTCGGGTGGCGTCCATCCAGAGGCCGGGCTGACCGACTATTACCCATCGGAAGTGGTCGTCAGGCGCACGATCATCAGCCACACCGCGGCCACATACGTGCTTGCGGACTCGAGCAAGCTCGGCGCCATCGCGGTCCACCGCGTGTGCCCGCTGGATCAGCTCACCGCCATCATCACCGACGACCAGGACGGCCAGAACCTGGTCCACGAGCTACAAGGCGCCGGCGCGGCCATCGTGGTGGCGCCGGCTGAGCCACGGTCTGCCAAGAAAGCGGGCTGACCTGAAGGAGGTTCAATGGTGCAGAACAGCACAAGCACTGTCGAGCGGTTCGGTTACCGTCAGGAATTCGATCGCTCGCTGCGCCGCTTCGCTTCGTTCGCGATCGGCTTTTCATTCATCTCGATAACGACCGGCATCTTTACGACCTACGGGTCCATCCTCAATTCCTCCGGTCCGCTTGGCATCTGGACCTGGCCACTTGTCATTGTCGGCCAGACCGCCGTCGCGTTGGTCTTCGGAGCGCTAGCGGCGCGCATGCCGCTCGCCGGCTACTCCTACCAGTGGATGTCCAGGCTGGCCAATCCGCACATCGGGTGGATGCTCGGCTGGTTCTCGTTCGCGTTCCTGGTCGTGGACGTGGTCGCGGTGGACTACGCGCTCGCCTCCGCGGTTATACCCGCCCTGTTCGGATACGCCGGGACGATTGCGAATACGTGGCTGGTCACCGCTTTCATCGTCGCGGCGCAAGGGGTACTCATCATGCTGTCGACTATTTGGTCGGAGCGGGTGAATAACGCAGCCGTCGGCACAGAACTCATTGGCATCGGCGGCCTCACAATCCTGATCTTGATCGTAGGCGCGGCAACGACCAAGCTGACCTGGAGCCACCTGTTCAGTAAGGCCGCTGTTCCCGCCGCCGGCTACTTCGGCTTCGGCGGCCTCACGCACGACAGCCCGTTCATATTGGCGTTCCTGCTTGGGGCGTTCACGATCGTCGGATTTGAGGCGTCGGGGAACCTCGCCGAGGAGACCGACGAGCCCGAGCGGGTAGTCCCGCGAGCTATGTGGACCTCCGTCGTGCTCTCAGGCGTGCTCGGGATGGTGTTCCTGATCGCGATCAGCGCGGCCAGCTACAACCTCGGCGCGCTCTCGGCGTCGGGCACGCCCGTGGCCGACATCGTCAAGCACGTGCTCGGATCGGTCGTCGGCAAGCTGTTCTTGATCTTCGTGGTGTTCTCGATCTTCGCATGCGGCCTGGTCATCTTCATGACCGCCAGTCGGCTCACCTGGGCGATGGCGCGCGACGAACGATTCCCAGGCTGGCGCGCGATGCGCCGGGTGAGCCCGACCTTCAGGACCCCGCTCGTCGCGACGCTCACCGTCGGCCTCCTTATCGAGATCGTGCTCGCGGCGTTCGCCAACAGCACCAACGCCCTGTTCAAGCTGTTTAGCGCCGCCACCCTGATGCCAGCGATCATTTACCTGGTCACTGTGCTGTTGTTCACCATCAGCCGTCGGCGGCTGCCCGGAGAGCATGGCTTCCAGCTTCGGCAGTGGGAACTCCCGGTGATCGTCGTGGCGTTGGTCTGGCTCGTCTTCGAGCTCTCGATCTTCCGCGACAAGTCGTTTGCCGGCCCATGGCTATACATCGTGATCATGGTGTTGATAGGACTCGTGTACTACGCCTACATGCTGGCGACCAAGCGCTCGCTGACAATGCCGGGCGTCGGTTCTAGTGTGGACGAGCCGTCGGCCTCGGGTACGGCAACTGCCGGAGGCACGTGAACATCCTGGCAATCGACCAGGGCACTTCGGCAACCAAGGCGATTCTCATCGGTGACGGGAACGAGTTGCTTGGGTCCGCAGAGGTGCCGGTCAGCGTGCGCGCCAAGGGTTCCGCGGTCGAGGCCGACCCGGAGGAGTTGTGGGAATCCGTGCTCGCGGCCGGCCGGGCGGCCCTGGCGGCAGCCCGGTCCGGCGCGGACGCTGTAGCGCTCGCCAACCAAGGCGAGACAGTCCTCGCCTGGGACCGGGCGACCGGTCGGCCGCTGACCCGCGCGATCAGCTGGCAGGACAGGCGTGCGGCGTCGGTCTGCGACCGGCTGGCCGGGCAAGCGGACAGGCTAGCCGAGCTGACCGGACTGCCGCTCGATCCGTATTTCGCGGCGCCGAAGATGGCCTGGCTCAGGGAGAACATCACGACTGACGGCGTGGTCACGACGACTGACACGTGGCTGCTCGCCAGGCTCGGAGCGGAGTACGTGACCGACGCGGCGACCGCCTCCCGGACCATGCTGGTCGACATCGACGCCGCCGACTGGTCGGCCGAGGCGTGCGAGGTCTTCGGCATCGACCAGGTCACGCTGCCGATGGTGACGGATTGCGCGAGCATCGCAGGCGAGACCAGCTGCTTCGGACCTGCGATCCCGGTCGCCGGACTCGCGGTCGACCAGCAAGCCGCGCTGCTCGCCGAACGGTGCCTGGAGGCTGGCCAGGCCAAATGCACGTACGGGACTGGGGCGTTCTTGCTGGTCACCACGGGCGGCAAGGCTGTCCGCTCAGCTGGCGGTCTGGCCGCGTCGGTCGGGTGGCGGCTCCGCGGCACCGCGACCTACTGCCTCGACGGGCAGGTCTACACGGCCGGCGCCGCGCTCAGCTGGCTATCGGAGATCGGCCTGCTCGCTCGGGCGTCGCAGATCGATGAGCTCGC
>Ga0126378_10001844_pt1 | contig 15638 bp, 14 predicted proteins | sample PanSoiMetPlot_23_FD_92587 | JGI IMG/M metagenome (GOLD analysis project Ga0126378, IMG submission 92587) | Tropical forest soil microbial communities from Panama - MetaG Plot_23 | ecosystem: Environmental > Terrestrial > Soil > Tropical forest > Bulk soil | place: Panama | collected 2016-02-17 | reverse complement strand
GATACCGCCCGACGCATAGTTCAGCTTGCCAGGCGCAGCCTTCGCTTTCGTGATGAGCTCGGGCAGAGTTTTCACGCCCAGCCGGGGTTGCGCCGTGACGATGTAGAAGGCCGAGGCGAAGCGTCCGACCGGCCTGAAGTCGTGCTCCAGGTCGTAGGGGAGATTCTTGTAGAAGGTCTGGCTGAAGGAGTGGTTGGTGTTCGCCTGCAGGATCGTGTAGCCATCCGGCGCCGCTTTCGCAGCGGCCGCGGCGGCGATCGTCCCGCCCGCTCCGGACCGGTTCAGCACCACGACCGGCTGGCCTAGGATCTTGGCGAGCGCATCCGCCATGATGCGCCCGACGATGTCGGGCGAGCTGCCCGGCGAGCTCGGCACGATGTAGCTGATGGTGCGGTCGGGGTAGGGTTGGGCATGGGCGGCGGGCGGGAGCAGCAGTGCGGCGAGTGCTGCCAGGCAGGCCGTGAGGATGCGACACATGCTCGTGTTTCTGTTCGGCTCAACGTCCATCACGCGATCCACATATCGACGAAGAGAAGTTAGTGAGATTGCGGCGCGGGCTGCTGCCCCCGGCACGGGCGAGTGCAGCAATTCCTGGGCCAGCATGCAAGCGCGCGCTTGCAGCTACGACAGCAATGACCTTCGATTCAGGCACCACCACTCTAGCCGGCTGACCTTGTAGGTCGGGTGGGACGCCACGCGTCAACCTGTCATATTCAGCGACGCAGCTGTCGAGATGAAATCTGAGACGCTGCGCACTTTGGATATTGAAGTTCATATAATTGGTCGGCGACCGTCCGGACCGGCGTAGGCATCGGGCAACATCTTGAGACCAACATAATAGTCGCTTCCTTTCGCGCCCTTCTTGATGCGCCACTGAAGCGAGGATCGCCGACTCTGTCCGTTCTGCCCGAGGAGCGCCCACCGCGCCCGGCGGCCCCGTGGGGTGCGTGACGCGTTGGCGCGGTGACGCCCATCGATTGGCCAACCGTCCTCGTCTATGTCTTGCGAGCAGCCATCGAGGTCGAGCAGCCGCTTGCCGCGATCGTGGCAAGGCTTGCACAGCGATTGCAGTGCGCCGAGCCGAAACGCATTCCAGTCGCCACCATGCGACTCGATGTGGTTGGCAATGGTCGCCGGCGTGGTGATGCCACGTGCGAGGCACATGGCGCGCAGAGCGAAGTGGCGAAGCTGCAGGCGTCTTCTACGGCGCCAGACTTCTAGTTGGTACCACTCGCGCCATGGACGCTTGAGAGGATCAATGCTGGTCACTGCGTTTGCTCAACGATGCGGATCGACCAGCCGCGCCGCTTGCATTCGTCGCGCACCTGATTGACTCCCATAGGCGCTGCGGCGGGGAGAAGGATGATGGCTTGGTGGAAATGGCCGCTTCGATTCGATCACGTTGTGCTCATCCGCTGTGCGCTGCTCCACTGGCAGTGAGATCGAGGCTTCGAGGATATCGGCCATGGCATCGAAGCATGTGGCCTGGGAGCGTGCCACGCGTGCGGCGAGGCGCAGCGTCGACACCTGCATGAGCTTGGCCGCAGTGACCGGGGTCGGTGACGATGGCGACAGCATCACCGAGGTCTGAGCAACCTGCGGTTGCTGTTGCGGCGAGTTCGCTTAGGTTAGACTGCGTATTGTAACATGCAAGCGCCGGAAGCGACGCCTTCGAGGGCGCCATGGATCGCTTCATCGCAAGGGCAAACATCAAATTTCACAGCGCTCGGCTTATGACCGAGGAGGATGCGGACGTACGCCGGTGTCTGCATTTGCTCCTGGATCGGCTTATGACCGAGGAGGATGCGGATGTACGCCGGCGTCTGCATTTGCTCCTGGTCGAAGCGTTAGATCGGCCCGGTGTCGACCTCGAGTTGATCGTGGAGATCGAGCGCACGATCTCGGCCTTTGACGGACTCATCGAAATGCAACGCAAGCTCGTCATGATGTTGGAGCGTGGCGGGCTCGACGGCGATGGGCGCGCGAAGGCCTTGCTTGCCGGCTTGGTCGAAAGCCGATCCGTGTATCGGAACTACCATCGCCGAATGCTGCGTTCACTGCAGTGAGCCGAGTGAGCAGCTACTCGCTGGACGCCTGTGCGCGCGCGTCGCGCGGGTCACACCCCACCGCGCGCGCTGATCGCGCACCAGCGTGCGCCGCATCGCGAGCGCGAGGCCAGCGGCGCGTCTGGCACAAGCATTTGACAGGACTCACGTCCGGGATTCTGCTGGTGAAGAATCCTCTCCGGGGCGCGGGCAAGGGTGGCGATCGGCGATCACGATCGCATGCCGCAACCATGAAAGACGATCGATGCTCGAGTCGGGATCGCTGTGCGCGCTGCTCGTCGCGCACCAGCACGAGCGCCATAGCGATTGCACCGCCATGGGGGAGATCAATCCAAAGTTCGGATCGCCGCGTTTCTGTCCCGATAACTGTCCCGGTAGCGCGCGCCCATCGTGAGCACGCAGCGAGGGATGTTGATTTATCGAGATTAAAATGGTCGGAGCGGCAGGATTTGAACCTGCGACCCCCTCGTCCCGAACGAGATCCCAAGCCGGACGGCCCTTGAAAATTCAGCAGTTTTCGTCACGTTCGCGAACGTTTGTTCGCTTTCGGTTCGCGCGAAGCTGTGGCCGAAGCTGTGGCCGGAGAACGATCGGGGGGTTCAAAACGCTGGTCCGCTACATCGTGAAACCCACTACGGATGACGCGGTATTTTGCTACTGGAGGCGCTGTTTCGGGAAATGGCCACAGCCGCCCGCATGCAGCTAAGAAGATGAGTGTTGCCCTCCGAAGGCAGAGGTCAGGGTTCGAATCCCTTAGCCGGCACCAGCGCATGGGGCTTATAGGTTCGGCGTGGTTGCCACTGACCGCGGGTAAGCATGGGGTAAGCACGAGAAGGCGATTCAACATGCTTCGTATTCCAGAACCATCAACGTCCGCTCATCGATCAGGCGAAGGCGGCCCGACGGTGGCGCGCCTGGACACTCTTGCTGAATCGCATCTGGAACCCGCCTGCTGGACCGGAGGGTGCGGTCGCCACGGCCACGCCGCCAGCAAACGTCACCCTTTAAGGGGCCAGGCGGCCGCCTCGCGCATGCGAATTTCGCGCACACCCATGCCGAGTCTGCGACGCAGAAGATTGCGTAAGGTGACACCATCGGCATAGCCCACAGAAGCGGCGATCGCTTCGACGTCGTCGCTGGACGTCCGCAGCATGTGTACCGCGCGTTCGACGCGCAGGTCCTGGAAATACGAAAGCGGTGTTCGACCCAGGACCTCGCCAATCCGGCGGGCGAGCGTGCGCTTGCTGGTACCGACAGCCCGCGCCGCCTCGTGCAGCGAGAAGCCTTGTGCGAGCCGCTCGCGGGCCCATTGCTCGAAGCGCTGCACCAAGGGATCGGCGTGGGCGAGGTGGTCGATCATTGCGTAGGCCGACTGCGCCGCACGAGCGTCAACCACCAAATAGCGAGCGGTGACCGCGGCCAACGATGGGCTCGCTTGTCGGATCAGCCACAAGGCCATGTCCATATGGCTGAGAGCGGCGCCAGCGGTCAGGAACCGGCCCGAGCGGACCAGCATGCGCTGGTCTTCGAGGCGAACGCGCGGATAGCGCTGACGGAAGACCGGCGCGAGCCACCACGTGGTAGTGGCCGCCTCGCCGTCGAGCAATCCGGACTCAGCGAGCACGAATGTGCCGACGCAGGCCGCTGCGACATGCGCACCTTCCGCTGCCCAACAAGCGAGCACACGGGTAGCGCCGCGCACCTCGGGCTTGTTCAGTGCCTGCTCCAGGCCCTGCGCCGTCTTTTGGCCGATGGCTGTGATGATCGCCCAATCGGGCGCTGCGCGTCCGTTGGCGGCCGCGACAGGCACGCGCAGCCCCTGCGAGGTGCGCACCTGCCGCCGAACGCCGACCACCGTTACGTCAAACCGCACCGCCGACAGCCCTTCCACCTGCGCCAGTTCGTTGGCGGTGCCGAACGCGTCGAGCACCGTGGCAAGCCCGGTATCGAATACACCATTAAGCGCAAGGACAGCGATCTTCATGGCGTGAATGATATCAAAGATGTCATTTTTGACAATAGACCTCAATCCCGTCGGAGAGTAGCCAACGCGGGCCGGCTGCACACTTTTCGCGGGGGCCCAGTTCAAGGAGATATCCCATGATCAAGCTCGCCCTGTTCGTCCGCCTGGAAGCCGCGCCCGGCAAGGAAGCAGCAGTGGCCAAGTTCCTGGAAACCGGACTCGCGCTCGCGAACCAGGAAGCGGCGACGCCGATCTGGTTTGCCCTCAAGCTTTCGCCGACCACCTTCGGTGTGTTCGATGCGTTCTACGACGAGGCCGGCAGGCAGGCCCACCTCGCCGGCCCGATCGCCCAGGCGCTCATGGCGCAAGCGCCGGAGCTTTTCGCCGTCCCGCCTTCGATCGAACACGTAGATGTGCTTGGATTGAAGAACGTGTTCCGCGGGGCCGCGGCGTAATCGCTCGCGATTTGCCGACGCATCTGCCTAGACCAAAACGTCCTAAGGATCCGAATTCAACCTCAATAGGAGCAGGCCTATGACGCGGATCATTCAAACCGAGCTTTCAAAGTCAATGAAAGATTGCACCGCTTTTATAGTCGCCGCCGTGGTTGTTCTAGGTACGGTCAGCCAAACAACGGCCCAAGATGGCCAAACCCTTTTTATCACGAGTGCCGTCGAAAACCCGGACGGCACGGCGACGTTTCCTCTTCACCGGGGCACAAGCCATGGCCAGAACGTCTTCTACGTCATTCTCGACGCATCCGACGAGAATAAAGCCCTCGGCGTCAACACCGCGCCAAAGCTGCTCAACGCGCGAGGCACAGCAGCGGTGCAGAGGGTGACGCTGAACAACGGCGTGGTTGATTTCCCGGCCACCGTCGATTTCAGCGTGGATCGCATCCTCACTGTCATAAACGGGGCCTTTCCCCCCGCAGCCTTCCAGCCCGGAGCAGTCGGCGAAAAGGGTTACACGCCTCTCATCCAGATGCCAAACGGAACAGTTCTGAATGCGCCTCAAATCGCCAGAGACGCGAACGGCGATGGCAAAATCGATCTTTTTAGCGAGGCGGCGGACAAAGTGGTCGCCATCGATCTGGTCAAAATGACGGTGACCTATCGTGAAACACGCGGCTTCCAGGGCGACAATCCGGTCAGATACGTCTCGTTCGATTCGTCGGACCTGCTCGCCGCGACATTGGAAGACGTGACATATGCGCCCGCCCTCAATGCCGCTCCTACCCTTGATGATGACAGCACAGCCTCCTCGCGAGCTCTCCTCATCGCGTTCATCAACGGCCAGACTGGCGCAAACAACCCCCAGCGTCAGGGCCTGACTTCGGCCGCTCGCGGAGAGGGCGATCCTTTGAATCTTCTGCGATGGAATCCTGGCCAGGGACGTTACAGCCCGCTTTGGGACGTTCACTTGGCCGAATGGACTCCGCAAGTGGTTGCCGCCGGTCAGAACCTTCTTCAAACAGATGTCGGAACGGTGGAGGGCTTGATCAGCCACGGCCTTGTCACCGGCCCGGGCGGCGCAAAGTTTGGGGCATCCGGATTTATCGTCAATTGTCCGATCGTTGTCTTGTTGCCGAAACCCTAGGTCATGCCGGCAAAGGGTGCAGTCCATCGGATTGCACCATTCGGTTCGATGCCGAATACATTGTCCGCTTTCGATCGGCCCATATTATGCGAGATCTGAGTCGGACCCGATAGGCATCGCCTTTGCGATAGCCGGCCAGACTGCGACAGCACCTGAAGGGTGCTCCCCGCCCTGGCCCGCGAGGCAGCTAGGCATTCGATCCGCCAGCAATCAGGCTCGTTACTCAACCCTCGGGGCTTACTGATCGGAGCGATCCCAATGGAATCGGCAAGTCAAATAGGGAGAGCAGGAAAAGGCGCTTGTGCCTACCAGAAATCAAATCCGGCTGTAGTGATGATGCAATCCGCCTAAAATCGGCAGACAGAGAATGCGGCCCGCCGCCTGGACAGCGCGCGGGATCGGCGCATCTTTGTTCAGTGACAAATGTGTCCGGGCTTCGTTGTGGTATTTCATGTACGACAGCAGGAGGTGACGAAGGTGCCGTTCCCCAAGCACCACGACATGGTCGACGCATTCCCTTCGGATCGAGCCGATCAGACGTTCCGCATATCCATTTTGCCACGGTGACCGCGGCAACCGGTCGATCTCGGATGCCCATCGCGCGGACACGCCGGATGAATACTTCGCCGTAAGCGCAATCGCGATCACGGACAATGTATCCTGGAGCCTGCTCCCAGCCGCAGGCCTCGACGAGCTGGTGGGCGATCCATTCAGCGGTCGGGTGCGCAGTGACTGCCATCCATAGAATCCGGCGCCGGTCATGCCGCAGGATCAGCAAGCCATACAGAAGTCGAAACGAGATCGTCGGCACTACGAACAGGTCCATCGCGGCGATGCCATCGGCATGATTCCGCAGAAAGGTCTTCCACCCCTGGGACGGCGGCCCTCTCCTCCGCGCCATGTACTTGGCCACACTCGTCTGCCCGACATCAATGCCGAGCTTGAGCAGTTCGCCGTGGATGCGCGGCGCGCCCCAGAGTGGATTGGCAAGGCTCATGTCGCGGATCAATTGACGTACCTCCAGCGGCACGCGCGGCCGTCCCCCACGCGATTTCGCCTTCCAGCGCCAGTACGCTCTGAACCCCATACGATGCCAACGGATGACGGTGTCCGGTTTGATGATCGCCAGCGCCGCTCGAACATCGGGGGACAACCAACAGAGGCCGACGAAAATCAATCGATCGGTCCTGCTGAAGGCAGGCCTCTTTGGCCCTGTCCGCCGCAGAACATTGATCTGCCGGCGCAGCACCAGATTCTCAGCTTCAAGCGCCGCTCTGGAGCGGAACAAGCCGACCAGCGCCCACCAGATCAGTCTGCAAAGATCCCTCATCGCGCACAGCATCAACCGATCCGCGCTGACTCGCTACTGGATGAGGTTTGCGGTAGGGACAACCATATCAACGAGCTCAGCGTTCGCTGCGAGGCTCTGTTTCAGAACTACCGGCTTCACGTTGTCGACAATCTCCAAACCCGCCGCGGCTCAGGCGCGCTGGAACCAGGACGTTCGCAACAGCGCGGCGGCGTCGCGCACTTCCACCATCTGGACCGGCGTCGTCGCCGAAAACGAATATTGCCTTCCGGTGGCGGGCCCGCGAACGACCATTCCGCCAGTCGAGACGGAGCGCAGCGCCACCATCCCGCCCGACTGAGCGGCCGGCGCAGGAGTGGGCATCCGCGCAGGCCGGACGCTCGCGGCGGCCGTCGGACGGGCAACCGGTGGACGCACCGTGAAGTTCGAACGTCTCTGGCCGCAGCAGCTCATTGACGTAGATCTCCTGTTGACGATTCGGGCATGCGTTCGATCACGACCGGCTCGGGACTCATCCGCTCGAGCAGCAATGCGGCGCCGGAAAGCGCAAGCCAAGTTATCACGAGATTGAGCGCGCCTTCGGCGACGAAAAAGGCAATGGGGATCGCAACCCAGACGCTCAAGCAGGCAAAGCAGTCGATGAGTTGACCGAAGACCGACGCTCCCAGCCACCTGCGCAACCTCACCACGACGTCGGCGGGACCGTCCTCGGCCGCCAGAAGATGGCACACCCGCCAGGTCACGAGTGTCGCCAGGAAGAACCGGATCCAGAACTGAGACGGGTCCATGGCTGCAGACTCCGCGGCCTCCGCGGCCGTTTGGGGAGCGGCTACTTCGATCGTCCCAGCTTGGGCGAGGGCTCCAGTCTGGCGGCGACATGACGAATGCATGCCGCGGCTTCCGATCGGCGGCCAACCTGCAGGCGGCTCAAGAGCCCATGCACATGATTCTTGACCGTTGACGGCCCCAGCGACAGCCGTTGGGCGATCTGCTTGTTGGACAGGCCTTCCCTGATCAAGCCCAGAATTTGCTCCTGGCGACCCGTCAGCGTCGGCTTCCCTGAGAAGACGGTGTCTCGCAGCGCGACGCTTCGCAAGTGCAGAAACAGCTTGTCGGCCATCTCCGCCGAGCAGACCGTGTCGCCGAGCCCGACGCGGCGCGCAGCCCGCGCCAGATCCACAACCGACGCCGAACTTGGAACATAACCGCAGAGTCCGGCTTCGGCGCACGCGACGACCTGAGCCGGCACGTCGTCGACACCGAATCCCAGAATGCGCGTGCCGGGCCTCGCCCGTACAAGGCGGGCAGCGAAGGGAAGGGCTTCCGGAGAGCTGACATCAATCAGGACCGTATCGGGCGCCGTCGCTTCCAACGAGGATATCACGCTGTCGTCAAAATCCGTGCTGCCGACCGCGGTCGTGCCGGGTTGACGATTCAACAATTTAACCAAGGCGTCGAGATAAAGACGAACCCGGCAGATGACGAAGACCAGCACCGGCCTTGCTATAACGGCCTTCGGCGAGTGGCTGGCGCCATTGGCGGCCATGTTGCCCTCCCGTTGAAAAAACTAAATCAACCAGCGACCGTGTCGCGTGCCTGCAACCGAATTTACTCTCGAAACAAAGTCACAGTCTTCATCTCATTTCACAACAACACTCAATAATTTTGCAACTTCAATTTTGCAACTTCAATTTCGCAACTTCGTGAAGTGAGAGCGAATGTATTTTCGCCACAATCTTTGGTTGTCGGCACCCCGATAGGGCGCCCAATCCGGATCTGTATCCAAGACCTTCGATCCAGGACCTTCGATCCAGGACCGGCGCAGGATCGTCGTTGGACCCTCACGGCCGATTACGCGCGCCGCGCGGCCTTGCCACAGTCCCACGCATCGCAAGCCAGAAACCGGCGGAGCACCGCCCGCGTGACGCGAATTCGAATCCTGCTGGTCGAGGTCGCAGGAATGCTGAACGAAATCGTCCGCTCAACCGTTTCAGCCGAGCCCGACATGACGATCGTGGACGGCGCTGGACGCGGCGATGACGACATCGGCGCGTACACCCGCCGGCGACACATCGACGTCGTCATCTATCCCGCGGGTAGCGCACAATTTACCGGCGAGAAGGTCGCCGGAATACTGAAGGCCAATCCGCGGCTCGCCCTGCTCTCGATCAACGGACCGCGCGACGAAGGCACGCTGCATCACCTCGTTCCAGCTCACGACGCGATCGGCCGGCTCGCGCACTCGAGCCTGACCGCCGCGATCCGCGCCGGCACGGCGCTGCGGAAGCCGTAGATGTTCACCCACCTGCAAGGCGCCAGCCTCACGCTGCAGAACGTGCTGCAGCGAAGCTTCCGCGCCGACCCCAGCCTTGCACAAATGTTCGACCCCTCGCAGGGCGGCAATGCGGTCGTCTCGCTGGCGACGCCCGACGGCATGGAGTCCGCCGGCGACGTCGGACTCTCCATGTGGCTCTACCGCCTGGTCCGCGACGAACAGACATTGAATCGGCCGCCGCGCCGCATATCCGCGACCCTGACGCGACGCCAGCCGCTGCCGGTGCGGGCGCATTACCTGATGACGCCCATCATCACCGGCAACGCCAATCTTCCGGCGCCCGAGGCCGAGCAGCTCATCATCGGCCGCGTCCTGCAGACCTTTCACGACGAGCCGCTGATTTCCGGCCCCGATCTCGCGGGCTCCTACCAGGGCTCATCGGTCGAGCTTGCCGTGCGCCTCGAGACGCTCGGCCTCGACGAGACGAGCCGCATCTGGGAGGGCCTCGAGCGTTCCTACCAGCTCTCGATCTCATACGAGGTCGCAATCGTCGTGATCGGATCGGCGCGCCAGCCGATGGATGCGCCGCCCGTCAATGTCGCGATGGCCGAGGTCGCGATCGGCGCGCCGGGAGGGTCGCCATGACCGTGCTTCCCGTGCAGGACGTCGTTTCGGGCTGGCGCCTCGCGCCGGACGGGCCGATGCCCGCGGCGTGGTGGCCGCAGGAGCTGCTGAGCGTCGCGATGCTCGACGAAGTCACGGCACTCCCGCCAGCCGTGGCCCCGCTCGCCAGCACCACGACGCCGCGCGTCATCGCCCGCGCGAGCGAAACCCACGCCGGCCTCGTGGGCCAGCCGCTGCAAACCTTCCAGCCCGGCTTCATTACCGGCGCTCCGCTGCAGCTTGCGCTGTCGGGGCCGGGATATCTCCCGGTGACGCTGAGCGCGGCCTTCGGCACAGAGGTCAACTACCCCGACGCCTTCTTACCTGTCGACCTCGGCGTGCTCGCTTTGCATCGCCAGCCGATCACAATACGCGGGCGAACGGTTTCGCACACCGGCATGGTCCGGTCAGGCACAAAGGTCAGCCTCGACGGCTTCTGGCGGACGCTCGCCGACCTCGCCAATCCTCCGGCATCGCCGAACCTCGTGTCGCTGGCCGTACCCCTCTATGCCGGCCGCGACACCACCGCGACGATCGCGTCGCAACCCATGACGGCGGGGTCGCAAACCAAGACGCTTCTGCGGCCAGGCAATGTCGGCGACGCGTCGGTGGTTCTGTCCGACCAGCTCGGTCTTGCGGTCGGCGGCGTCATCGCGTTCGACGCTCAGGATCCCGGCCGCGCCGAATATCTGGCCATAACGGCAATAACCAATCTGGGTCCCGGAGCGGCATTTGCTGCCGCCGTCACGCTCGCCTTCCCGCTGACGCGCCCGCACGCCGCCAGCGCAACGGTGACCCCGATGACACTCGGAGCCGCCGGCACGACAAACACGCTGTCGGCAGCGGGCAGAACCGGCGACGTGACGCTGTTGCCGGCCGCCATGACCGGGCTGTCGGCGGCTCCGACGCCCGTGGTCATCAGCGGCTCCGGCACCCCAGATGAATACAACATCGCGAGCCCGATCTCCGCGACCAGCGTCCAGGGGAATGTGACCCTGCCGCCGGTCCATCGCGCGGCGCAGCTGCGGCTGCGCGCGCAGCATGCCCTCGAACCCGTCGATCTCATTCGCGACGTCATGCTGCCGCTGGGCGTCAATGCCCTGACGGTGGACTTCGTTTTCCCATGACCGGCTCACCCTCTCGCCAGTCGGAGCGCAACGATGTCTGATGCAAATTATCTCTCGCCGGGCGTCTATATCCAGGAGCTGGAAGGGCCGGCGCCTATTGTCGGCGTCAGCACGTCGATCGCCGCGTTCATCGGCATGGCCGAGCGCGGTCCCGTCAACGTTCCGATCCTCTGCACCAGTCCCGGCGACTACACGCGCTGGTTCGGCGGGCTGATGGTCCCGGACGAGTTCGCCGACCCGACGGACCCCCAGCGCTTCCACTGCTATCTGCCCTATGCGGTCGCGGGTTTCTTCAACAATTCGGGTCAGGTCACCTATGTGATCCGCGTGCTGCCGCCTGAAGCAACGGCGGCGTCGGAGTTTCTCTACGACCGCACGGGCGCCTCGCCCATCGCCAGCGCCCTGATGCGCAGCGCCGCGATCGGCGATGGAGCAGGCACGACGCCTGAGACCGGCGCCCTGATCATGCTGTCGCCGGTGCCGCCCACCGGCACGTCGATCCGCATCGACGACGGCAGCGTCAGCGAATACGCGACCATTCAGGCTGCGGCCGCCGTGAACGAGGCCGTCGCGCTCGACCTGCCGCTCGCCCTCAGTCACGCGAAGGGCACGCCGGTCGGCCCTTACGCCCGAACGACACAGGGAACCCCGCCCTATACGCTCGCCGCCGATGTCGGATCGGGTCAGACCGTCATAACGGTCGTGAGCAGCACGGATCACCTGGACCAGTTCAATGACCTCCTGATCGAGCTCGTGGACGGCGACACGGTGGCCATCGTGGTCCCGCAGGTCGTCGTCGCGGTCTCCGCCAACCACTACGCGGTCACCCTGACCCAGCCGCTGATCTCGGGGTTTGGGGCGGCAACAACGAAGGTGACCGCGCTCGTGGCGTCTCCCGCCGCCGCCTATTCCGCGGTCGGCGGACCCTACACGCTGAACTCGGACGCAGCGCTCCACGCGACCTCGCTCTCGGTCCACAGTCCGACGGACGATCTGTCGACCATCGCCACACCCTGGCCGCTCGAACTTACCGACGGGCCAATCTCCGCCGTCGTCACGGTGACGCACGGCGCCGCGGCCGGCGGCAACGATTACACGCTCACGCTTTCCGCCCCGCTGTCCAGGCTTTTCCCAAAGGCGACGACGACCTTGACGCAGCTAAACAGCACGCCGGTCTCGACGCTCGAGGTCGCCGCATCGGGAGGCGACACGCTGATCTTCGTGCCGGGCGGCGGCGCGCTTACGCTCGGCGAGCTCGTCGACATCGATCCGGCCAATCCGCTCGCGCGGGAAATCCGCATGGTCGGAAATGCAAAGTCGACCGCACCGCCCGCGGCCCTGACGCAACTGAGCTTCACGCCGCCGTCGAGCGTCAATTGGCCGGCGAAGACCGCCATCATCCCTGTCACTCTGACCGCAGGCGGGACCACGACGCTCACGGCCGATGCTCCGGCCGGCGCGCGGACGCTGTCGCTGGCGAGCCGAACCGGAATCAATGAAGGCTCCGTTCTGTTGCTCGGCACGTCGCCGAAGCAGGAATACGCTTCCGTCATCTATGTTCCCGGCGTGCGCGCAACGGCCGGACCCGATCCCGGGCCGGTCACGCTCGGCCAGGGACTCGTCAACGGCTACACGAACGGCGCGACGGTCGCGGCAAGCACCGTCAGCGCGGCACCGCCTGCCGGCAGGCGAACGACGCAGCTGGTGCTCGATGCGCCGGCGGGCTCGACCAGCGCGCTGGTCAGCTGGGGCGGAGGCTGGGCGATCGGCGACATCGTCGAAGTGGAGCTGGCGGACGGCTCGGTCGCCTACACGACGATCGACGCCGCACCGACGCCGCAGGGCCTCGAGCAGGTGCAGCTCGCGACGCCGGTGCAACGCACGCATCCGGCCGGATCACCCGTCGTCTCGCGCAACCCGCTGATTCAGGTGCAGGCGCTCGACGCCGGCGCCTGGGGCCAGCGCATCGCACTTGCGGTCCAGGACGAGGCGCCAGGGCTTGTCTCGAACGTCCAGGTCGTCACCTCGATCGCCGCGACGCAATTGAAGCTCTCGGCCCTCACCGGCATCCAGCCCGGCTCCTACCTCGAGCTGCTGTACCCGGACGGCACCCTGGTCGATGCAGCCACGCCCCTCAAGGTCGCCGCAGTCAACCGCTCGACGACGACGATCACTCTGGATCCGGGCACGCCGATCAGCGGCGCCCAGGCCGGGGCGATCGGCACGTCGACGCCGACGACGCGCATCGTCGTGCGATCGCGCGAATTCCGCCTGACCATCTACCTCTATCGCCATCCCGATCCGGCGGTACCGTCGCGCAACACGCAGGTGATCCAGACCGAGACGTTCCGCAACCTCTCGATGGATCCGCGGCACAGCCAGTACTTCCAGACGGTGATCGGCGCCATCAATGGACCACTGCGGCTTTCCGATCGGCGGCCCGAAGGCTCGTCCTGGCTCATCCGCGTGCAGGACATCGCGCCGACCCAGTCGCCGCGGCTCGGGCCCGAGCCTCTCATCGACGTGCTGCCGAACGGTCTCATCAAGCCCGCGCAGCATAAGCTCGACATCGGCGGCGACGATTCGCTCGCGACCGTGGACGACACGACGACGTATATCGGCGCCGATGCCGTCAACCCGCAGGATCGTACCGGCATCTTTGCGCTGCTGAACGCGCCGAATGTCAGCATCGTCGCGGTGCCCGGCCAGGGGACGCCCGCGATCCAGTCGGCGCTGATCGATTTCTGCGAGACCTCGAAATACCAGTTCGCCGTCCTCGATCCGCGTTATCCGGACTCGGCGATTGCCGACATCCAGGCGCAGCGCCAGGGCTTCGACACCAAATACGCCGCGATCTACTACCCCTGGCTCACGATCCCGGACCCGATGCCGTCGAACCTCGCGCTCGTGCCGGACTTCCCCTTGCCGCCGTCCGGCCATGTCGTGGGAATCTACGCGCGGACCGACGATGCTCGCGGGGTGTTCAAGGCCCCCGCCAACGAGGTCGTGCGGGGCATCACCGGGCTCACCCAGACGCTCGTCGAGGGCGACCAGGACGTGCTGAACCCGGCTCCCAACAACATCAACGTCATCCGCGACTTCCGCCCGCAAGGGCGCGGCATCCGGGTCTGGGGCGCACGCGTCATCACCTCGGACGACAACTACAAATACGTGCCCGTGCGGCGGCTGCTGATCTTCATCGAGCAGTCGTTGAACATCGGGCTGCAGGACGTGGTGTTCGAGCCGAACACGCCGCAGCTGTGGGCGAGCGTCGAGCGCGTGATCGGCAATTTCCTCTACACAGTCTGGACATCCGGCGCTTTCGCGGGAGCGACGCCCGCGCAGTCGTTCTTCGTTCGCTGCGATCAGACCACGATGACGCCCGACGACATCGACGCGGGACGGCTCATCGCCTTGGTCGGCGTGGCGCCGGCGATGCCGGCCGAATTCGTGATCATCCAGATCGCGCTGATGACGGCAACCACCAGCCAGTAACAGGAGCGCGCCATGGCGCCAACGGCACGAACTGATCCGTTTCGCGGATTCAATTTCCGCGTCGAGATCGACAAGACCACGGTCGCTTCGTTCAGCGAGGTGAGCGGACTGACCGCCGACGGCGACGCGGTGGACTATCGCGAGGGCAAGGACGGCGCGAACAGCGTCCGCAAGCTCGTAGGCTTGCGCAAATACGGCGTCATCACGCTCAAGCGCGGCTACACCAAGGACAGCACGCTGTGGGATTGGTATTCGGCCGTCGCCACGGGCGCCGCGAACGCGCGGCGCGATGGCAGCATCGTCCTGCGGGACGAGACGCAGACCGATGTCCTCTTCTTCCATTTCACCAACGGCTTTCTCAACAAGATCCTCGGGCCGGACTTCAAGGCCGCCGGCAACGAGGTCGCAATCGAGAGCGCCGAACTGATCGTCGAAAGCCTCACCATCAAGCTCGCGAAATGACCCTTTCGCTCCAACATCCGGCGGCGCCGGGCGCATATCTGCAGCGCAACGATCAGGCGCCGGCGACGGTCGCGCTGCGCACCGATATCGCGGGCTTCGTCGGCATCGCGGAGCGCGGCCCGATCGGCATCGCGGTCGCGGTCGAGAGCGTGCGGCAGTTCCATGCGGTATTCGGCGGCTATATCGGCGGCGGCTTTCTCGCCTACAGCGTGCGGGCGTTCTTCGAGAACGGCGGGCGCCGCGCGCGCATCGTGCGCGTCGTCTCCGAAGAACCGGCGCTCGGCGCGGCCGTGGCCGCCTACAGCATCCCGGTGCATGGCGGCGGCGATCCGTGGATCATCGCCGCCTCGAGCCCCGGCGCCTGGGGCAACGGACTGTCCGTCGCTCTTGTCGAACGCACGATCGGCCAGGCGTTCGTCGACCAGAGCCGGTCGCTGCCGAGCTTTGCGGCGGTCGCATCCACCTCGGGTTTTGCAGCCAACTCCCTGGTGCGGCTCACGCAAGCGGCCGCGCCCGTGCAAGTCCGCGTGCTGGCGGGCATCGATGCGGCGCAGAAGCTCCTGTACTGGCTCGATCCGGACCCGGCACGACGCAGCCCGCGTCAGTATCCGCTCGCAGGATTCGACCCCGGCCTGGCGCTGCTGGCGGAAAGCCTGACCTACGACGTCGTGGTGTACAG
>Ga0126378_10001843_pt1 | contig 15646 bp, 14 predicted proteins | sample PanSoiMetPlot_23_FD_92587 | JGI IMG/M metagenome (GOLD analysis project Ga0126378, IMG submission 92587) | Tropical forest soil microbial communities from Panama - MetaG Plot_23 | ecosystem: Environmental > Terrestrial > Soil > Tropical forest > Bulk soil | place: Panama | collected 2016-02-17 | reverse complement strand
TCTACCACAAGTCGCCCGCCGTCACCGACCTGCGCGAGTTCCCCGACAGGGGCCACTCGCTGACCATCGACCACGGCTGGCGCGAGGTCGCCCAGACCGCGCTGGACTGGCTCAGCGAGCGCGGGCCATAGCTTGTCCCCGACTCGGCGCCGAATTGGGTGATCATGGCGCCGAAACCACGCGCTACAGGCCGGTGAACTTCATGACGTCCGGCAGAAGATCGTGCTCCGCGCCGTGCGCACCGGATTACTGGAAACCGGTGTTTTACCTGTTCGGCGATAGCCGCGGCGCGGCCGGCTTGCAGCGCGGGCACGGCCTGGGGGCGTCGCCGTCGAAATCCAGCATGCGGGTTACGGGGTCGCAGGTACCACACCACGGCGGCCGGGCCCGTGCCTGCCGCGGCGGCGCGGGAAGCTCGCCAGGAGATAACCTGGCCGCCACCGCCGCGAACGGGCTGCGGATGCCGCCGGTGTTGCCGCCAGTGACCTCGGTGAGCCCGGCCGGCGTCCAGCCTGCTGCCAGTGCGGCTCTGACTGCTGGGGCGAGCCGGTGCCGCTGCCCGATGGTCAGCAGCCACCTGGAGCCGAGCGCGGCGAAGCACACGTAGACCCGGGTCGCCTCCGTCGCCACGCCGTGGCCGCGTCCGGCCGTGGCCTCGCACGCGCTCGCGGAGAAGGTTCTTCGTACGGTTGTATGGAGGTTCGGGTGCAGCCGCTGCACCTCGTCCCGGAAGCCGCTGCACCCGTTGCCGCGCCGGGTGCACCCCGTTGCCGACGCGGGGTGCAGCGGCTGCACCCCGTTCGCAACGTTATCCACAGCTGTGTCCGGAGCGGGTGCAGCGGCTGCACCGCGCTCGCCGGGTCGCCTGCAGCGAGCGCTTGGTGGGCCGGGACCCGCGCGGCCAGGCCCGGGAACTGGGGTTCCAGCGCGGCCAGCTCGTCAGCGCGCAGGTCCCTGCGGATCAGGTGCATCGCCAGGTCCCAGCCTTGCGGGCGCTGGTCGCGCGCTTGATGCGGGCGGCGACGATCGCCGGGTCGCAGGGGCGGATGATGCCATCGGCGGCCAGGCGGTCCAGCGCGATCCGCGCGGTCCGTTCGGACAGGTCGGTGTATCGGACCAGTGTGCGCACGCTGGGGAACGCGCCGGTCCCGTCCGGGCCTGCGTGGTTGGCCAGCCCGACCAGCGCGGCTTTGCACGCGCTGTTGCGCTTCCCGCCGCGATCGCGCGGGATCGGGGCCAGGTTCAGCGCCGACGAGATCGCCTCAACGCTCGCCGCGCCGTCGCACCTGCATTCTCGCGCTGCTCGACGACCCGGCGACCGTGCACAGGCACGTGGGCATCGCCTACTGACATCAGGGAAGGTCACTGCGAAAGGAACGCGCCAATACGCCCACGATGGGATCTAGGGCCGGCACAAAAGCGGTCCGAGCGGATCGCTGTCACTTGCCGGACTCCTTCCTTGAAGCCCGTGCCCGGGGCCGCGCGCCTGGCTCCAAGGCATGTCGCCGCCCAGAACACCTGCGTTGTGGCGGTTCTCACTGGCGCCCGGCCGATGTGTTGTCGGGGCCTGGCCTGCCGACGCCGTTCGTTGGGCCGGGCCTGACGTGTGGGCCGGTCCGGACTCGTCGCAGCAGGGCCCGGAGTGTTGATGCATTGGCGTAGCCGACCTGCGGCGCGATCTGCTCGACGCTCTGCGGTGTGGTGCGCAGCAGATGGGCGGCGCGCTCGGCCCGCAGACGCTGCACCAGGGCGTGCGGGCTCATGCCGAGCGCTGCCTGGGTCCGTCGCTCGAGGGTGCGCCGGCTGGTGCCGATCGCGGCCGCAAGCTCCCCGACGTCTGGCGCCTGGCCCAGGCGGGCGCGGGCCTGCTGCTCGAAGGCAAGCACCAGCCGGTCGTTGTGACTGAGGTGATCGGTGACGAGGTAGGCGCTCTGGGAGGCGCGCTCGTCGATGACCAGGAGCCGGGCGACGTGCTCGGCCAGCCCGGGGCTGACCCGGCGCACGAGCGCAAGAGCCAGGTCGATGTGGGCGAACGCGGCGCCCGCGGTCACCAGGCCGGCGTCGGCGACCACCATGGTGTCGAGGTCGAGGACCACGGACGGGTAGCGGCTCCGGAACGCGGCGCCGAGCCACCAGCTCGTCGTGGCCCGGTGCAGGTCGAGGAGCCCGGCCTCGGCGAGGGTGAACACGCCGGTGCACGCGGCGGCGATGGTGGTCACGCCCGGGTCCAGGCCGCCGAGGACCCTGATGATCGCTCGGCTGCCGCGCGCCGCGAGCGCGCTAAGGGTGTCCTCGGCGGTCATCGTCCCGAGCGCCGGCACCACGACGACGTCGACGGCCGGCAGGTCGCGCGGGTGCATTGTCACCGGGACGGTCAGGCCGGCCCCGGTGGTGACGGTGCGGCCAGTGCCGGCGACGTCGACACGGATTGGCGGGATGGAGGGGTCGACGCCGGGGCGCTGGGAATGCGCCGTGGAGAGGACGTCGATCAGCGCGGTCAGTCCGGAGCTGAAGCACCCATCGCTGGCGAGCAACCCGACGTGCATGACGTAGACGGTAGCAAAGCTGTCGTATGCGCCACTGGACCGGCGGGCCGGGCGCAGATAGCGTCCTGGCGGCGGGACCGCGCCTTGCCTAGCCGCAAGCAAAGGGGCCGATCACCTGACCGTGGTCCGTGGTCATGGAGATGGCGGCGGCAGGAGAACCCTCAGACGAGGCTGCCCTTTCCGGACGGTGCCGCCGAGGTGGCGACCGCGGGGGCCGCCACTTCGGCGGGTTCGCGGCGGGCGGGCTGGCCCCCTGAGGGAGGCCAGGTGCCCTGATTCCACCTGCTCGGGCGGAAGGGCGGTCAAGCTGACGTTCGGCCCGCTGGCCGGTTGCCTTGGCCTCTGCCGTGCGCGCAGCGGCCTAGGAGCATGGAAGGCGAGAAGGTGCCGACGATGGCTGACCAGGATTTGGTCGCTGAGGCCGCGGCGGCCCGGTCCGACAACGCGTCACGAACTTCTTAGTCTGTGACCGTCAACCTGGTGGTTTCGCGTAGGTCAGTGGTCGTATCGGTTCCCTGACCTGGCTGCCTTGCCTTAGCCAGGACACCTCGAAGATCCGGCGGTGCATGTGCGGTCCCGGCCCGCCGAAGTACCACTTCACCGAGCGGCCGGGCCAAAGATCCGGGCAGCCGGCCGTCAAGAGTCGTGATCCTTGCGGCGTGGCCGTTGTGCCTGTACATACGGCGTAGGCTCCGAGCCGTGCGCGTTATCGAGCTCGGCGACCGCGGTTTTGGCCTCGATGCCGTTGTCGTTATCGATCATGAGCTGTTTCCGGTGGCCGTGGGGGGAACGCGGATGCTGCCGATGTCGATCGGGACGAGGTTGCCCGGCTGGCGCGGGCGATGACGTGGAAGTTCGCCGTTTACCGCGTGCCGTACGCGGGCGCCAAGGCCGGCATCCGTTTCGCCGGCGGCGACCGGCAGGCAGTGCTGGCGGCGTACAAGCGCGCGCTCGAGCCGCACCGCGACATCTTCCTGACCGGCCCCGACATGGGGACGTTCCCGGCCGACTTCCTCGACGGCAGCGAAGATCCGCATCCGTTGTGGGCGCGGAGCCACGACGGGCTGGGAATGGACGACCTCGCCACCGGGCACGGTGTCAAGGCAGCGGCGGAGGCAGCGCTCGCCCATGTGGGCCGTGGCCTCGCCGGGGCAACCGTCGCCGTCGAGGGGTTCGGGAAGGTCGGCGCCGGGACGGCGCGGGCCTGCGCCCGGGCGGGGGCGCGGATCGTCGGTGTGAGCACGGTCGACGGTCTCCTCGCCGATCAGGATGGGCTCGACGTCGAGGAGCTCCTCGCGCTGCGCACGCTCCACGGTGACCGGTTCGTCGGGCACGGCCCGCGCGAGGCGCGCCCGCGCGAGGCGCTCTTTGACCTCGAGTGCGACGTGCTTGTCCCGGGCGCGCGGCCCGACTCGATCACGTCTACCGTGGCGGAACGCGTTCGCTGTGCGGTGGTCGCTCCCGGCGCGAACATCCCTTATGGGCCCGGCGCCGTCGAGGTCCTCCGGGAGCGCGGAATCCTCGCGGTCCCGGACTTTGTCTCGAACTCGGGCGCCAACCATTTGTACGACACGGTCAGCCAGGAAGAGCCGGCCGCTGCGCTCGCCGCCATTGAGGCGGTCGTGCGCAAGGCCGCCGCCCGGGTGCTCAGCACTGCCGAGGAGCTCGGAATCACGCCGTACACAGCGGCACTCCGCGACGCCAGGGATTTTCTTGCCCGATCGACTCGCGCACCGGGCGAGGCGCTCGATGCACTAGTCCCGGGATAGACCAGCAACCACCAACGCGGCCAGTAATCCGGAGAAAACTTGGTGCGTGGCTGCCAAGCTAAGCAGGCGGCCGTGGAGCTGACCGCAGGGAAGGTTGCCGTCATCACCGGGCCTGCCAGCGGTATCGGCTTGGCTGTGGCCGAACGGTTCGCCCGCGCCGGGCTCGATGTGGTGCTGGCCGACGTCGAGCAGCGCGGGTTGCAGGCCGCCGAGCACCAGATCGTGGGCCTGCGCGCCCGGACGCTCGCTGTGCCTACCGACGTCAGCGACGAAGCAGCCGTCAATGCCCTCGCAGCTGCCGCGGTTGATCGCTTCGGCGCAGTGCACGTGGTGTGCAACAACGCCGGCGTGGCCACGGGTGCCGACCCGTGGTCCGGCCCGATCTCGGCATGGCGGTGGGTGCTCGGAGTCAACCTCTGGGGAGTCATTCATGGGATACGGGCTTTCCTGCCGGTGTTGGCCACAGCGCGAAAGCCACATGGTCAACACGGCGAGCGGCGCCGGGCTGATCCCGCCACTTCAGCCGCACTACGATGCGGCCAAGCATGCCGTGGTCGCTATTTCCGAAGACCTGTACCGGGCGATGAAGGTGGCGGAGCTTCCCGTCGGGGTCAGTGTCTTGTGCCCAGGCATAGTTCCCACCAGCATCTACAGGTCCGAACGCAACTGGCTAGAGAACCTTGGCGAGGTCCCCCCGCCTGGCGCAACCGCCAAGGCAAACGCGCCGCACTAGCGGCGCGCGGTCGCTGAAGGGATGGCACCTGCGGCCGTAGCCGATCTGGGTAGCGGACGCCATTGCGGCCGACCGGTGCTGGGTGTTCACCGACCCCCAGCTCACCAAGGTGTTGCTCGACCGGTGGCAGCGCATCGCCGAGGCCACAATCCCCAGACCGAGATCGACATGCCTGGCTTCCCGCCAGGCAAACAAATCGCGGCGGAAATCCGGCGCAAGGCGGGCGGGCCGCGCGCTCGATGTCGGACCGTTAAGGCTGAACGCTCTGGCCAGGGTCAGTCAGGACGCCAGCGCACTCCAGCACACGCTCCGGCGTGATCGGCAGCACGGTCGGGCGTGAGCCCAAGGCGTCGTGGATTGCGCTGGCGACGGCGGCGGCAGGCGGGCCGATCGGCGGCTCGCCGATGCCGCGGGCACCGAACGGCCCCATGCCTTCGCCTGACTCCAGCACGACGACCTCGATGTCTGGGACGTCTGTTGCGGTTGGGATCAGGTACTGGAAGAACCCGCCGGTCAGGTTCACACCGTCCTCGACCACGACCTCCTCAAGCAGCGACATCCCGAGTCCCTGCACAACACCCCCGCTGATCTGCCCGGCCACTGATAGCGGGTTGATGGCGCGGCCGACGTCATGAGCGGCGATGTATCGCAGCAGTGTGACCTGCCCGGTGTCGAGGTCCACTTCCAGCTCGCACAGATGCGTGCCGAACGTGAAATCCGGGAACACCCGGTCCGCCTGCAGCTGCCGGACTACTGGCGTGCCCTTCGGGCCGAAGAACGTACCGAGCGCCTCGATCGGCACGTTCGCTCGGCGGCATGTCGCCAGCGCCTCGGTGAGGCTGACCTCTGTGCCCTGACCGGCAATCCGGCCAGGCTCGAGCCGGAGCCCTCCGGACGACCCGCCGGATTCCGCATCTACGGCGCCGAGGATCTGCTCACGCAGCTGCATGCTTGCCTCGTACACCGCGTTCCCTGACATGAGCAGCTGCCGCGTGGCGGTGGTCGTGCCGGCCAACGGGGTGAGCGCCGAGTCGCCGAAGTGGACGGTGATGGCCTCCATTGGAACGGCAAGCACCTCGCTGGCGATCTGCGCGAGTGACGACGCTTGCCCGCCGCCGATGTCCGGGACCCCGCAGCGCACCGAAAGGCTACCGTCGAGCTGGAAGCCGACCCAGGCGGCGGCGGAGTCGTTCAGCCAGGTGAGCCGGCCATAGGACTGCATGTTGGAGGCGATGCCGCGGCCGATCGCCTTCCGAGGCCCGGACGGGGGCGGCTTGGCCCCGGCTCGGCTCATCACGGCATCTAGAGTCGCGGCGAGCTGCACCTCGGTCTCGATCGGCTGGCCCACCGGCAGGACATCACCACGCGTGAGCGCGTTCTGCTTCCTTATCAGAGCCGGTGACAAGCCGAGCCGCCGTGCGACAAGGTCCATCTGCGACTCGTAGCCGAACACGACCTGCATACCGCCGAAGCCGCGGAACGCGGAGGTCGGGGGATTGTTTGTGTAGGCGCACCGGGCTCGCAGCCGCACCGCGCCGGTCTTGTACGGGCCGCAGGCATGCACGGACGCATACAGCAGCACCAGCGCGGACAGGTAGGCATACGCACCAGCGTCGGCGGTGATCTCGATGTCCTGGCCGAGGATGGTCCCGTCGCCGCGGGCCGCGGTGCGATAGCGCATCCGCATCCGGTGCCGCTTCGGACGCGCCAGCAACGACTCCTGCCGCGTCCACTGCATCCGGACCGGGCGCCGGGTACGCCAGACGGCCAGGGCCAGGTATGGCTCGACGGTCATGTCCTCCTTGCCGCCAAAGCCACCGCCGACGTACGGCGCGATCAGCCGGACCCTGGCCTCCGGGATGCCGAGGATTCGCGCCACGTCCCGGTAGTGCTCGACCACTTGGGTTGCGACGCGCAGGATCAGCACGCCCTCGTCATCAAGCCACCCGACACCAGCCTCGGGCTCCAGGTAGGCGTGGTCCACCGCCTGCGTCTGGTAGCTTCCCTCCACCACGACGTCCGCGTGGGCGAATGCGGCGGCGATGTCACCCGCGTCGATATTCCACTCGCTGAGCAGGTTGCCCTGGTCGTGCACCGCCGGGGCACCGTCTTGGAGTGCCTCACCCGGCTCGAAAACTGCGGGCAGCTCGGCGTAGTCGACCTCGACGAGGTCGCAGGCCTCAGCCAGAGCGTCCTCGGACTCGGCGACGACTAGCGCGACCGGCTCGCCATGGAACCGGACGCGGTCGGTGGCAAGCACCTCCATGCTCGCCCTCAGCGCCGCCACCTCCAACGCCTGGCCAGGCACGTCCACCCGGATCACGTTGTGCGGCACGTCCTCACCGAATAGCACCGCGACTACGCCAGGTGCGGCGAGTGCTGCGGTGGCATCGCGCTTGGTGATCTCAGCTGAGGGCAACGGCGAGCGGACCAGCCGGGCGTGCAGCATGTGTGCCAGCGCGAAGTCGGCCGCGTAGCGTGTGCTCCCGGCGATCTTCTCGGCCTGATCGTGCCGCGGCAGCGGCCGGCGGACGACGCGCAGCTCGTCTTCCTTGGAAGTGCGGATCCCGGTGCGCCCGTCGTGGCCGGTCATGAGGCTTCCGACGCGCCGTCGGGTGCCTGCCCGGGCTGGCCGCCTTGCCGTGCGGCCTGAAGGGCCGCCTCGACGGCGTCCACGATGGGCCCGTACCCGGTGCACCGGCATAGGTTGCCGTGCAACTCCGCGCGAATCGCCGCCCGTGACGGGGTCGACCCGCCGGCGAGTATGGCCGCCGCGGCAACGAGCATTCCCGGCGTGCAGAACCCGCATTGCGCGGCATGGCGCTCGTGGAAGGCGCGCTGCAGCGGGCCAAGCGACCCGTCCGGCTCGCAAAGACCCGCCGCCGTGACCACATCGGCGCCGTCCACCTGGGCGGCCAAAACCAAGCAACTGGACACCGGGACACCATCGACGAGCACCGCGCAGCTGCCGCAGATGCCCTCACCGCAACCATACTTCGGGTCCGTCACCCCGGCCGCGTCTCGCAGCCAGCGCAATAGCGTGAAGTGGCCACCCGCCGCCCGGGTGATTTGGCGGCCGTTGACGGTCAGATGCACGGCCAGGGATCGGCCATTACTGGCGGCGGTGCTTCCATCGTCGGTCATGCGGCCTCCGATCGCTGGCAGGCTTCGGCCACCACGCGCTGTACCAGCACCTGGGCCAGATGCTCACGGTAGGCGGCACTGGCCCCTGCATCGCTGATGGGGCTGATGCCGCGGATAGTGCCGATCCGTCCGGAGGCCTCCTGCGCGGTCGCTCCGCTCAGCGCGGCCTCGACGTCGGCGAGCCGGACCGGGCGGTCGCTGACGCCTCCGACTGCGACCCTGCCCTCGATGATCGCACCGCCGGAACTGCGGATCAGGGCAGCAGCCGCAACCAGCGCGAAGTCCCCGTCGCGGCGGGAGAACTCCTGGAAGGCCCAGCCCCACCGCGGACCGAGCGATGGAACGCGAGCCGAGACGACAAGCTCGTCTGGTTCGAGGGCCGTAGTCAGGAACCCGAGATGGAACTCCTCCGCCCGGATCGGGCGCGTCCGTTCGCCGTTGCTGACCTCGTATTCCGCGCCGAGCGCGACCATGACGAGCGGCAGCTCGGCAGTTGGGTCGCTGTGCGCCAGCGAGCCGCCCAGCGTGCCGCGGTTGCGCACACGCGAGTTGCCGATCCTCGCCGCGGCTGAACAGAGCAGGGGCTGCTGCTCTGCTGCCATTTGATCAACGGTCAACCGTGAGTGAGTGACCAGGGCGCCGATGGTCAGGTATCCATCGGCGGCGCTGATCACCCGCGGCCTGCCGCCCTGCTCGGCTCGAGAGATGTCGATCACGACCTGCGGCGCCGCCAGTCCCAGGTTGATCAGCGGCATCAAGCTCTGCCCGCCAGCGATCACCTTCGCGTCGTCGCCGTGCCGACGGAGCAGGTCACTGGCATCAGTGAGCCGGTCCGCACGCTCGAAGCGGAATGGCCTGGTGAACATCACGTTCCCTCCGCCCACGATGCTAGGGACGAGTTCTCGCGGAGAACAAGCCTTTCTCGGCTCATGAAACCGAGTGGATCACCCCTGCGAGCCGGGGGTCGCCTGGAGGCCAGGGGGAGGTGTGGGCGGCGGGTTCCAGCCTGGCTCCAGCCCGAGCACGGTGACCGGGTTCTGCTTGGCCATCTTCTCCAGGTATTCGTACGGGACGCCAATGTCGAGCAGCGCGGCCAGCAGCATCCGAAGGCCCTCGGGATGCGGCGGGCCGGCGAACTGGCCAAGGTCCGAACCCAGGATCAGGTTCTCCCCGCGCAGGGCCGTGATCCACTCGGCCAGCTCACCCGGCTGCTGCTCCCAGAAGATGGGCGACACGCACGAGCAGGCCACATATTCCATCGTCCCGCCCTTGGCGATCAGCTCTCGCTGCACTTCCACGTCCAGCTTGCACAAGGACCAGTTCGCATGAGTCACGATGAACCTGGTCACGCCCGCCTCTACGGCGGCGTCTTGCAGCGCGCGGATCTCGGCCAGCGACAGGTGCCCGGTCGCCAGCGCGACGTCGTTGTCGGCCACGATCTCGCAGATGGTCCGCGCGTCCTTGGTGAGGGTGCGCCCGTCTTCCTCGAAGACGGTCACGCCCGCGCCGGGAAGCTGCTTCTTGGGCCGCCCGAACTGCGGGTAGTCGGGCATGTCGAAGAACTCGGCATGGTATTTCGAGTGGTTGGACGGCATCCAGACGACCTTGGCGCCGTAGTGAATCGCCGCCTCGGCGACGTAGGGGTTCAGGCCGCCGACCGACCGGTTCAGCACCACCGCGCCGAACGCCTGCACCTGCGGGTGCATCCGGTTGACGTAGTAGGCGCGCCCGGTGGTGGATGCGTCGTGGTCCTTCAGCACGAAGCCGCGCATGCCGTACGCGGTCGCGTACTCGGCCAGCGCCGCATCGTCGATGTGCCGTTTGAACAGGGCAGGTGCGGTATGCGCGTGGGTGTCGATCGCGCCGCGCAGAAGCTCGAGGTCTGGCCGGTCCACGGTGACTCCTCTTCTCGCCAGGCGAGATATCCTCTCGGTGCTTGGTATCGGGATGCTAGCATGTAGTGCGCCACAGCAGCGGGGAGGGAAGCGCAGGTGCCCGAGCGCAGCAGCGCGGTGACCGAACCGCGGCCGGCCTTCCAGGTCCTGGAGCGGACGTTCCGGATCCTGGAGGTGTTCAGCGAGTCCCGGCCGGAGTGGAGCACCACCGACATCTCGCGTGCCCTCGGTCTGCCGGTTCCGACAGTGCACCGGATTCTCGGCGCGCTCAAACGGCTCGGCTACGTCAGCCAGCACGAGGACACCCGGCGGTTCCGGCTGGGAGTCGCGGCGCTCGATCTGGGGGAGCGAGCCCGGGCGGTAGCCGATCTGCGCCCGGTGGCCATCGGGCCGCTGCGCCGGCTGTCGGACGCCACCGGGGAGACCGCGCTGCTGACGGTGCTCACCCCAGAGCGTGACCGGGGCGTGTGCCTGGAGCGGGTGGAAACGCCGCAGCCGTTGCGGCTGTCGGTCCAGCCCGGCCGACAGCTCCCGCTGCACGCAGGCGCCTCGCAGAAGGCGCTGCTTGCCTTCATGCCCGAGGAAGAGATCGAAAAGCTGATCACGCAGCCGCTGCAGCGGTTCTGCACAGCCACGATCACCGACCCGGCAGCGCTGCGCCGCGAAATCGAAGCCGTCAGCTCACGGGGCTGGGCGAGCAGCTACGAGGAGACCAACGCGGGGGTCTGGGGCCTCGCCGTCCCGGTTCTCTCCGACACGGATGTGGTCTGTGCGGTAGGAATCGCTGGGCCGAGCGTGCGGCTGACTGCTGAACGTGTTCGGCGCGACATCCAGCTGGTACACGAAGCGGCGCTGGCGATCGGCCGTGCGCTCGGGTTCACCTCGCCCCCTGTCGTCGCGTCCGAAGTGCGGATCCGCCCGGCCGATGACGACGCCGGCACCGGCGGCAGCCCGGTCGCCAGCCGCAGACACAATGTCCGTACAGCCGGCAACAGCCCCGAGCAGGGGAGGAAGAAGCGGTGACGATGTCTCTGCCACTGGAAGGGAAGGTGGCGATCGTGACGGGGGCCGCGAAGGGCATCGGGGCCGTCGTGTCGCAGTACCTGGCCGCCGACGGCGCTCACGTCGCGCTGATCGGCCGGGACGAACAGGCCCTCCGCGCGCTGGCGTTGTCGCTAGACGAGAAGTTCCCCGGCCGGGATAGCCTGCCGTTGCGCTGCGACGTCGCCGACGAGCAACAGGTCCGCGCAATGGCGGACGCGGTCGCCGACCGGTTCGGCGGGATCGACGTGCTTGTGAATACGGCGGGCGGGACCGGGCCGATCGAGACCCCGGCCTGGGAATACCCCGCCGCCGCTTTCCGCGAGATCCTCGAGCTGAACGTGCTCGGCACATTCCTGCCGTGCAAGCACGTGATCCCGTACATGATCGCCAGGGGCGGCGGCCGGATCGTTAACATGTCCGGCACCTCGGGCCTGCGCGGCTACCGCAACCGCAGCGGGTACTCGGCATCGAAGTGGGCGGTGCGCGGCCTGACAAGAACGCTGGCCCTGGAACTCGGCCCGCATGACATCACGGTCAACGACGTCTGCCCGAACGTCACCAACGGCGCCCGGATGGACCGGATCGTCGCCGAAAAGGCGCGCACGCTGGGCAAGGAGCCCGAGGAGGTGTACGCCGACTTCGCCGCCCAGACCGCGCTGGGCCGGTTCGTCGAGGAAGCCGACGTGGCCGAGGCCGTTCGGTTCCTGGTATCACCAGGGGCCAAGAACATCACCGGCCACGACATCCCGGTAGATGCCGGGTGGGACGTGTGAGGTCGAACCCACCAAGGGCAGCAGGACTGCGGTTGTCGGTGGGCGGCAATATGGCCCTGGAGTCCACGGCAAAGCGCCCGGACCCAATGGAGAGCAGGCCACCTGCCTTCAGCGAGGAGGCAGCCGGGCAGATTCTCAGGGAATACTTCGGCATTGAACCGTCATCTCTCGTTCCGCTCGTGGGCGAGCGGGATCAGAACTTCCGGGTGGACACCGCCAACGACCGGCGTTTCCTGTTCAAGATCTCGAACCCGGCGGATGACCGGCCGATCCTGGAGATGCAGGCTGCTGCTCTCGGCCACATCCAGCGGGTGGATCCAGGCCTGCCGGTGATGCGTGCCCTGCCAGCCGCGGCGGGGGAACCCTGGGTCGAGATAGCGGGGCCCGACAGCCGGACGTACCCGGCGCGGCTTTTCACGTTCCTGCCCGGGCAGGCGATCTCCAACACTGCGCTCACTCCCGAGGCACTCCGGCGCCACGGGCAGGTCGTGGCGCGTCTGGGGCGGGCACTGCGGGGGTTTTTCCACCCTGCGGCCGACTACGAGATCCTGTGGGACATTACCCGCCTGCCCCAGCTCCGCCCGCTGCTCGCCCACATCTCCGACGGCGCGCATAGGGCCCAGGCCGAATGGGTCGTGGACCGGTTCGAAGCGCGCGTCGCGCCGGCGCTGCCAGGACTGCGCGCCCAGGTGATCCACGGCGACATGGGCCTGAGCAACGTGCTGTATGGCCCCGACCTTCGAGTCAGCGCGATCGTGGACTTCGGCGATATGACCCATGCTCCGCTGGTGTGCGATCTGGCCGCCGTCGTCGCTGACGTGCTTCACGGCCGTGATGACGCCATCGAGGCGGCCGACGCGATGATCGGCGGCTACGTCTCGGTGACACCGCTCGAAGACGAAGAGGCCGCGCTGCTCGCGGACCTGGTGGCGGCCAGGCTGGCCATCGAAATCACCGTCGCGGGCTGGCGGCGGACGCTATACCCGGACAACATGGCATACGCGGCGACCGGTGAGCCCGGGGCCCGCGCCTTTCTTGACGCCATCCAGGCAATGGGGATCAACGCCGTCGCGCGGCGTCTCCGGCATGCCTGCCACCGGCTTCCCTATCGAATGACTGCCGCCGCTGGCCTGCTGGAACGTCGCCGCCGCGCGCTGCCCCGGTCTCCGCTGTTCTACGACCAGCCGGTCCACTTGGTCCGTGGCGAGGGAGTCTGGCTGTTCGACCCCGACGACCGGCGGTATCTCGATTGCTACAACAATGTGCCCGTAGTCGGCCACAGCCACCCCCAGGTCGTACACGCGGTGACGCAGCAGCAGCGGCTGCTGGCGACCCACAGCCGCTACCTGCACGAGGCGATTGTCGAGCTCGCCGAACGGCTGCAAGCCACCCTGCCGCCAGGGCTGGACGCCGTGATGGTGGTGAACTCCGGCAGCGAGGCCAACGACCTGGCCTGGCGGATCGCCCGCGCGGCAACCGGCCGGGCAGGCGCGGTCGTGACCGCCTATGCCTACCACGGGCTGACCGAGGCCACCCACGCTCTGTCCCCCGAGGAGTGGGCCACGCCAGAGCAGCATGCGCACGTCGCCACGATCCCCGCGCCCGACGGGTACCGCGGGCCGTACCGGCGTGAAGACGACGGGTGGGTACAGCGGTACGCGACCTGCATCGACGACGCCTGCGCCGCGCTCGGAGAACAGGGCTTCGCCGCCATCTACCTCGATCCGGCATTCGCCGCTGACGGCATCCTGTCGCCCCCCGCCACCTACCTGCGCGAAGCGGCCCGCCGTGCCCGGGCGCTTGGCGGCCTGCTGGTGGTCGACGAAGTGCAAGCCGGTCATGGCCGGTCGGGAGCGCACCTGTGGAGCTTCCGCGCCTCGGGCATCGAACCCGACATGGTCGTCATGGGCAAGCCGATGGGCAACGGGTTCCCGGTAGCCGCACTCGTAGCCCGGTCCGAACTGCTCGCGGCCGTCCCCGAAGAGGTCGAGCTGTTCAGCACCTTCGGCGGCAACCCAGTGGCCTGCGCGGCCGCGCTCGCCGTCCTGGACGTCATCGAGGACGAGGGCCTGGTGGCAAACGCCGCGCAGGTCGGCTCCTACCTGCGGCAGGGCCTGCTAACCATCGCAGAACGCCACCCCATGGTCGGGGACGTCCGAGGTGAAGGCCTGCTGCTCGGCGTGGAACTAGCAGATGACACGCGCAGGCCCGCGACCTGGCAAGCCCGCAGGGTGATCGAGGCGATGCGCGGGCTCGGGATTCTGATCGGCGCGACTGGCCCGGCCGGGAATGTGCTGAAGATCCGGCCGCCCCTGGTATTCCAGCGCGAGCACGCCGACCTCCTCCTCCAAGCTCTCGACGAGACTCTCACCAGCTCGCGCCCCTGAACGCAGGCTGCGCAGTCCGCAGCACTTACCGCGCTGTCAGCGCGAGGGGCCAGGCGCATACGCGCCGAGCCCGTCGGCGTTGAACGGGTCAGGCGTCCCACACCACCGGCAGCCGCTTCGCCGCTCGGACGGCCCAGCCGTGCACCGTCGGCTCCCGGTCCGGATCGCGCCGCAGCCCTGGCAGGCGGCCGAACACTTCCTCGATCATGACCTGCTCAAGCTGGCGGGCCACGAATTGGCCGACGCAGTAGTGCATGCCGTAGCCGAACGAGGCGTGCCCGGTGTCGGCGCGGTCGAGGTCGAATGTGTCTGGGTCGGAGTGACGCGCCTCGTCCCTGTTCGCCGACGCGAGGACAAGGGCCACCTCTGTCCCGGCGGGGAAGTGGACTCCGCCGACGGCGACCTCGGCAGTGGTGAGCTTCTCGGTCATGCCGAAAGGGGCCTCCCAGCGCAGTCCTTCCTCCACCGCGCGGGCAGACCAGGCGCGCGGGTCCGCGGCCAGCCTCGCCGCCTGGTCGGGACGGGTGAGCAGCCCGTGCAGGCTATTGGCCGCCCCGTGGGCCGGTTCCTGGAACCCACCGACAATCATGACGCCGGTGTCGCCGATGATCTCATCGAGCTCCCGGACGGCTCCCGCGGGCATGCCGTGGTGCAACATCAGCGAAAGCGTGCTGCCGTCGGGATGCGCCTCAAGTTCGCCCAGCCGACCTTCAAGGTAACCGGCGACTTCGGCCTTGATCATCTGGCCCTGCCTGGCGACGCTGACGCTCCGACCGCAGTCCACGAGATAAGCGCCGTATCCATGGAACCAGCGGCGCAGTGTGGCGTCGTCGACATCGACGAACCCCATCACGTCACCGACAGCGCGCATGCTAGTCGGCTCGAAGATGTCGGCGTTTGCGTCCGCCGCGCCGCGGTCCCTGATCGCGTCGATGTACCGGGCAGCGGTGGCACGCAGCAGCTCTTCGCGGTACTGGCCGACCGCCCGGGGCCGGAAGCGGGAGTTCAGCGGCCTCCGGTGGGCAAGATGCGCGTCTCCGGTCAGGCTCATGACGTTCGGGTTGCCGTACACGGCGTGGAACACGTCCCTGGTCGGCCCGAACACCTCGTCGTTGTCGCCAGCCTCCGCGCACAACTGCCAGGTGGTGATCCAGACCCGGCCGGTTTCCGGCACGTAGGCGATCGGGCGGTGCCGGCGCATCCAGGCGTAGGTCGGGTACGGGTCATCTTCTAGCACGTCCAGGCCGACGTCATGGACGATGTCGGTGGCGCATACGCCCGCAGCGGTCATAACTGCTCCAGATGACAGGTCTCGACGCTAGCAGCAGGCCCGATCGAGCCAAACAGATTCTCGC
>Ga0126378_10001842_pt1 | contig 15650 bp, 8 predicted proteins | sample PanSoiMetPlot_23_FD_92587 | JGI IMG/M metagenome (GOLD analysis project Ga0126378, IMG submission 92587) | Tropical forest soil microbial communities from Panama - MetaG Plot_23 | ecosystem: Environmental > Terrestrial > Soil > Tropical forest > Bulk soil | place: Panama | collected 2016-02-17 | reverse complement strand
TGCGCACGAGTTGCAAGAACGTCTGCAGCCCATGGAGAACACCTAGCGGATTGGGCGCTTCAAGATGAACATCCGCGGGCGTGACGGTCAGCCGGTAGGATTCGTCTTCGTCAAGCGTCTGCACCTTTGGGCCTGGATCGGTATAGGTCACGGTAAAGGCTGAACTACCTTCATCCGAAGCATTGCGAACGCGAAAACCAGTGCGCGAAGAAAGGTTCTTCAGCAAACGATCGGTGGCGTGAGCAACCCTGGAGTCGGCGGGCCCTTGCACGTAAATGCGGAATGATGGTCCGATGGAAAGCCATCCCTCGCCAAACTTGACCGAGGCGGGCAAGGGCATCACGGAAAGTGTTGGCGAAGTCTGCGCTGATAACCCACCGCTGAAGATAAAGAAGGTTAGCAACATCCTGCCAAACAATCCTGTTTTCCAGTTTTCCATGGTTGTTCTCCGGCAGAGCCAAGTCTACGCCAAAAACGTTAAAACCTACCACGGAGGCGCGGAGGAATCGGGTGATCGGATGCAAAATCTGGGTGATTACGACGATTTCCCTACCCCAAGCGCATGGGCTTTCCGGCTAGAATATGGAGGCTCAACTCTGGATGATGCAGCGTTCCCATAGCTTCGCGTTGGTTCTGTTATGGCTGGTCTTTGGTTTTTTTGGTGGCGCCAAAGCAGCGCAGACGGCCATTGATTCCAGTCCGCGACATTCCGGTGTTACACATCCCGCCGACGTGCAGCAGCTCTTTGTTGCGGGCGAGGCCGCTTTGCGCAGCGGCGATCTGACGACCGCGGAGCACGACTTCCGCGAAGTTGTTGCGGAGAAGCCGCAACTGGCCGGGGCGTACGCAAATCTTGGAGTCATTGCCATGCGGCGCCGGCAGTGGAGCCAGGCGCTTCCGCTTCTAAGGCGGGCGGAGCAGTTGGCGCCCGCCGTGGCGGGAATCCGGCTGAACATCGGCCTGGTCTATTTTCGGCAAAACAATTTCAAACAGGCCATTGCGCCGTTTGCCTCAGTATTAAAGGACCAGCCGGCATCGAGCCAGGCGCGTTACCTGCTGGGTCTCTGTTATTTCTTCACCGACAGTCCAGGCGATGCCGTGGACACCCTCGATCCGCTCTGGGACGAACAGTCCGCACAGCTCAGCTACCTTTATGTTCTGGGGAACGCGGCCGGTGAGGCAAACCGAAAGGATATAGAGCAAAAGGCGCTGACACAGCTGATCGCGATCGGCGGCAACTCGCCCGAATTTCACCTGTTTATGGGCAAGGCGCATCTGAACCGCGAAGAATACGACCAGGCTGTCACAGAGCTCAAGAAGGCTGTAGAGATGAAGCCGGACTTGCCGTTTGCGCACTTCAATCTCGGACTGGTCTATTCCCACAACGAAGATTACCCGAACGCGCGAGATGAGTTTCTGAAAGACATTGCCCTGGAACCAGACGTGGCGTTTAACTACGACCGCCTGGGAACCGTCTATTGGCATCTGCGGGAATACGGTCCTGCAGAGCAGAATTTTCGCAAGGCGCTGCAGCTGGATCCGCGGCTGACCAGTTCGCTCTTTGGCCTGGCGCAGATTTTCAACGAGCAGGGCAAATATGCCACCGCGTTGTCGGAACTGGATGCGGCCCTCAAGATCGACGCGAGCAATAACAGCCTCCATTATCTTCGTGGGAGAGTGTTGCTGCGATTGAACCGCAAGAATGAGGCCCAGGCTGAACTGGCTGCGGCTACCCGCTTGCTGCAGTCGCAACGCGAGGCTCGGCAGAAGGAACTGTATGGGACATTGCCTCATCCGGAATTGACTAATGTGCCGCAATAGAGCAGTCAGCAATTAGCCAGCCAAATGCGGACACCCAAGACCCTCAACACGGAGGAAACGGAGGAAGCAGAGGATTGGAAAGAAACAGGGGAACGGTGAGAAAAGAGCAGCAACACCCAAGGGCAAAATCCAACCACGAGGAAACGCCGGAGGGCACGGAGCCAGAGAAAATCGCCGCCGTTTAACAACAATTCTCGGGATAGTAGTACGGAGGAATATAAGAAGCACAGCCAATTTGAGGTCATGCTTTGGAAGCAGCGTTATGGGCATCGACTTTTAGACGCGGCCGTGCCGCGTCTCTACGGTCGAGATTCTCGTAACCCTTGAAGAAATCGATGATCCCCCTATAAAGTCATCGAGAACCGGCGTCATTTTCGATGGAGTACCCAGTTTACAATTCCTCTATGCTCCGGGTCCGGACACGCGTCCTTTGTTTGGCGATCTCGTTTTTGTTTCTTACGACGGTTTCGGGGCAGTCCGGAAAGAGGGATGCTCGACACACTTCGCAGGCTGTTGCCGGGGCGCAATCTTCCAAACCTGTATTCGCCCCTGTCCCAATATTTGAGGATATTGGCTCGCGGGCCGGGCTTAGCGTGCCCCACATCTCGTCGAAAGACAAGCGGTACGTCATTGAATCCATGAGCGGAGGGGTGGGCGTGTTCGACTGCGACAATGACGGCAAGCTCGACATTGTCGTCGTCAAGGGTTCAACCGTGGACCGTTATCGCCAGGGCGGAGATCCCATGGTGACCCTGTATCACCAGGACGCCGACCTGAAGTTCAGCGATATTACCGAAAAAGCCGGCCTGACTCGCAAGGGCTGGGGGATGGGAGTGGCGGTTGCGGATTTTGACAATGATGGACTGCTGGACCTTTATGTCACCGGTTATGGCGGCAACGTGCTCTACCGCAACAAGGGCAACTGCACATTCGAAGATGTAACGGAAAAGGCCGGGGTGCGCGTGGGGGGCTTCAGCACCGGCGCGGCCTGGGCCGACTACGATCGCGATGGCAAGGTAGATTTGTTCGTCTCCCGTTATGTGCACGTCGATATGGACCATCTTCCCGAGTTTGGGAGCACGCAGTTTTGCCATTTCAAGGGGATCCCCGTGCAGTGCGGTCCCTGGGGCATGATCGGAGAAAGCCATTTTCTCTTTCGCAATCGCGGCGACGGCACCTTTGAGGATGTTTCCAAGAAAGCCGGCGTGAACAATCCCAACCTCTATTACGGGTTGGGCGCGGCGTGGGGGGACTATGATAATGACGGCTGGCCAGACCTTTACGTGGCCAACGACACCACTCCAAACTACCTTTACCACAACAATCACGATGGCACCTTTACGGACGTAGGGATGCTCAGCGGCAGCGCGCTCAGCGGCGACGGCCGCGCTGAGGGATCGATGGGAGTGGATTTTGGCGACTACGATCATCGCGGCCTGCTCGATATTGTGGTCACGAACTTTGCGGAACAGTCGACGGCGCTCTACCACAACCGCGGCCATGGGGAATTTGACGACGTCCGCGAGAACGCGGCGATCGCGAGGGAAACGTATCCCCTGGTCGGCTGGGGCGCCGGATTTGTCGATATGGACAACGATGGCTGGCTCGACCTGTTCGAGGTGAATGGCCACGTCTATCCGCAGATGGACAGCGTCAAGGGCAGCGCTCCTTACGCCCAGCCGATGCTGCTCTTCCGCAACAACCGGAACAGCACGTTCTCCAATGTCTCGGCGGCCGCGAGCATAGCCGGCATGCCGGGGAAGTCCCGGCGCGGCGTGGCCTTCGGCGATCTCGCCAACGACGGCAACATAGATATGGTGGTGCTGAATGTAGGCGAAGCTCCGAGCTTGCTGCTCAACACCTCCAAGAATACAAATCACCGCGTGCTGTTCAAGCTGGTTGGCGTGAAGAGCAATCGGGCGGCCATCGGCGCGCGGGTGACGGTGAAGGCAGGGGGCCTGGTGCAGTTCAATGAAGTCCGCGGCGGCGGTAGCTACCTCTCACAGAACGATCTGCGCTTGCACTTCGGGCTTGGTCCAGCGGCCAGCATGGATTCAGTCCAGATACGGTGGCCGAATGGAAACGTGGAAGAAATCAAGAACCTTGCCGCCGATAAGATTTACACCGTTGTAGAAGGCCAGGGGATCAAGAGCAGCGACGAGATCTCCCGGCCGCATTAGCCAGGAAAGCTCGTCGCGATTTCTACCTTACGGACTTCAGAAGCTCAATTTCAGCGCCAGCTGCAGAATGCGCGGATTATGCGCGGTGGTCATCTGCAGGAAGGTGGTGGTTGCCAGACAGCTCGGGTCGCCGGCCGAGTTGTTGGGGCCCGCGTAGCAGCCGGTCGTGTTCGTGCCAGAGTTCAGGTTGCCGGTGTTGAACGCGGCCGATCCGCCCGCTCCGCCAAAATATCCCCATTCGGTGTGGTTGAAGACGTTGAATGCCTCCGCCCTGAATTCCAATCTCATGCTTTCCCTGATCTTGAAATTCTTGAGGAGGGCCATATCGAAGTTGGTGCGGTCCGGGTTACGCAGGAAATTTCGGCCCGCATTGCCGAAGGTCAAGCCCCGAGGCGCGGCAAAGGCGCCGGGATTAAACAGGAATGGAGCAACCTGCGCGCCGGGGGTTTGCGTGGGGATGTTGGCTTTGGGATCTCCGATCACGTCCGGAAACGAACCGCTGCCCGTGCCGTTGCCGACTCCGGCATTGTCCCCGAACACTCCATTCAGCACGGTGAACGGCGATCCGGTTGAGAAGGTGGTAATGCCGGAATACTGCCAGCCGCCCAGGAGCGTGTGCGCAAAACCTGCTCCACTGTTGAAGAACGGTAGATCGTATACGTAACTCAGATTGAAGATCTGGCGCTCGTCGAAGTTGGAGCTGGCGCGGCTTGAGGCGAGATTAAAGGAATTCACGAAGCCCGCGTCAAAGCGGTCTGACGAGTCATCGATCGAATGGCTCCAGGTGTACGAAGCATTGAGTTGCAGCCTGCCAGCGGTGTGCCGCAGCGACGCTTGAAAAGCGTGATAGATCGAAGAGCCGGAGTCCTGGATGGCGGTTATGTTCCCAAATCCCGGGAAGGGACGGAACGGATTGGGATTGGCGCCGCAGGCGACCTGGAGGTTAATGGCGGCTTGTCCAGCGATAGGCACGCCGCTCGGCGTAGTAAACGAGGTGCAGTCATTGGAACCGATGGCTTCACCGACCTTGTATGGGTTCAAGCTCAGCGGCAACGGCGCGATCTGGTTCAGGTCAAATATTTGCGACAAATGTGTGCCTTTGGTGCCGACGTAGGCAACTGTACCAACGGTGTTTCGGGCGAATTCCTGCTGAATATCGAGATGCCATTGCTGGACATAAGGCCAGTTGATTTTGCGGGGCAGGGTGATGACATTTAGAGGAAAGAAGGCCGATCCTCCAGCTCCGATGTTGTTGTAACCAACGATATTGGACTGGATCGGCACCTGAACCGCCGGAGCTGAACCCTCCAACGACTCGGTGTTGGATTCGTTCCCGTTGGTGTGTTCAAAAAACATGCCGTAACCGCCGCGGATGGAGGTCTTGCGGTCTCCCCAAGGATCCCACGCGAAACCCACGCGCGGTGCGGGATTGAAGAGGTGGTTCTCCATGCATCCTTCGGGCACGCCGTTGACGCCGCACTTAACCAGGCCATTGAAGGGATTGCCTAGCACTGTGCCATCAGCAGGATTGATGCTGCTTGCGCCCGGGACGTATTTGGCGGGATCAAAGTTGAACGCCTCATGGTTCAGCTCGTGGTACAGGCCAAACAAGCTGAAGCGCACTCCCAGGTTCAGAACCAAGTTCTGCCTGATGTGCCAGTCATCCTGGACATAAGGCTCAACTATCTTGTAGCGGTTGTAGTACTTGGGCTGAATATTCTGCTGGCTAAAGGAGGCGATGTTGCCCATGAGCAGGTCGGCAAAGGCGTTGCCGGTGGAGATTCCAGTGTCAGTGCTGTTAAAAGTCAGGAAGCCGTTGGTCGCACCCACGCCACCGGGCAACTGTCCAACCAATTCATTCTTTTGCGCGGCCGCGAAATAGGCGCCGAAGACCAGATTGTGCTTGCCCAGGACCTTGGTCACGTTATCCCTGAAAGTATATGTAGGGTTAGAGTTGTAGGGGCCTTCGGGGTGGAAGTTGACGTCCTGGCCGAATCCGAATATTCCTCCTCCAGTCAGTTGGAAGCCCGGCAGCTTGCCGGCAGTGCCTGTTCCAAACAGTCCAGGTATGGTCATTGAAGCCGGACGTTGAAACGGACCCTGGTCCTTAAGGTTAATGTGGTCCGCTGTGTAGCTGAAGACGAACTCGTTGAGCAAAGTTGGACTGGCAGTCGCGGTCAGCCTGGCCACCAGACTGACGCCAGGCCCGGTGAACGCCGTCGGGGTGGTGGGAAAGCTGCCGACATTGCTCCATAACGGAGTTGCTACCGTGGTATTCCAGGAATCGTGAATGAAGCGGAATGTGGCGCGCACGTTGCTGGTCAAATCGTGGTCAAGCTTGACCAACTCTTCGCGCCAATGGGTGGGGAATGATGCCGCAGCGGAATAAATCGAATTTCCATTGCTGTCCACGCCGGTTGGCTGAGGGATCACTGCCAATAATGCTGCTCCGTTGGGATCCACGGGAACCTGATTACCAGGAAACGGCAAGCCAGTAGCTGGATTGATGGGGCAATTGGCGTTGGAACCGGAGGGGTCAGGGCATAGATCACTGAAATTACCCGTCCGTTCGGCTTTCGATGGCACATGAATCCCGGAGAACGTTGATGGCAGAATGTCGCGACGCCATTCTTCAGACCAGAAGAAATAGGTCTTGTTCTTAATGATGGGACCGCCGAGAGTGTAACCGTAGTCATTCTTCTTGTACGGAGGGACGGTGCCCTGGAAGAAGTTGCGCGCGTTGAAATCGTCGTTACGCAAAAATTCGTAGACGCTTCCGTGAAAATGGTTGGTGCCTGACTTGGTTTCCACTTCCACGGTTCCGGAACCATTCCTTCCGTACTGGGCGCCGTAGTTAGCGGTCAGTACGCGAAACTCGCCGATGGCTTCAATACTGGGATAAACGTTGAGCGTGCTATTGCTGCCGTTATCCATGTTGTCGCCGCCATCGAGCTCCCAGTTGTTGTATTCGTTGCGGCCGCCGTTGACACTGAACTGAATGTTGCCGTAGACACCGACGGTGCCTTCATCCTGCCCGGTCTGGTTGCTCACGCCCGGTGTAAGGGTAATCAACTGGGTGAAATTGCGGCCGTTCAGCTCCAGTTGCGTGATCTCCTTTCCGGTAATCACCGCGCCTTCTTCGTTGGTTTCGGTTTGAACGTTGGTGAGTGCTTCACCCTGTACGACCACCTCGGTGGTGACGGCGCCGACTTCCAGCGTGACATCAACTCTTGATTTCTGGGCTACGCGGAGCACGACGCCCTTGGCCTGATACTTCTTAAATCCGGGAGCGGTGACGGTCAGGTCATAGGTGCCGGGAGGCAAGGCTGCAGCCAGGTATTCGCCGTCGGCGTTGCTCTTCACATCCCGAGCAACGTTGGAGGCTTGATTGGAAACGGTCACAGAGGCGTCGCGGATGATTGCGCCTGACTTGTCGCGGACTGTTCCCGTGAGTGAAGCTGTGTCCTGCGCCAGCGCAACAGATGACAAAACCGTCAAAAACACCATTGCGAAGAGTTTCGCTTTCATCGTCTTTCCTCCTGGCTCCATGGCCCACCAATTGTTCCGTACTTTTCTGGACAAACTAGAATTTTTTTATTGCCTCTACGACGCTCCGGTATTAAAACGCTTAAAGTGCATTGAAACGTATTAATACCGGGGTTATCGCGTTGTCAAGCACAAAAACATTTGATCAGTTGCGGCGCTTCCAAAAACCATCGGATTCCATTTTTGGAAGAAGCTTTAACCACTGATGACACTGATTTAGCCGAATCTAATATTCGTGCTGCCAACCACCGGGACTTGCCGTTTGATCAGTGTTATCAGTGGTAAGGTTTTAATGCTTCGCAGACGAAAGGTAGATTTACCTGATGACAGCATCTAACGGCGCCACCCCCGTGCTTTCCCAGCCGATGACTGCTCCGCGCCTGCGCCGGACGTTGACCCTGACCGACTTGATTCTGTATGGGGTCATCGTGATCCAGCCGGTAGCGCCCATGTCGTCCTTCGGCGTGCTCAGCGACACCGGCCACGGCCACGTGGTCACCACCATTCTGATTGCGATGGTGGCCATGCTCTTCACCGCGATCAGTTACGGGCGCATGGCGCGAGTTTATCCAAGCGCGGGCTCGGCCTTTACTTATGTGGGAAAGGAGATCAGTCCTGCGGTTGGATACATCACCGGGTGGAGCATGGTAATGGATTACATGCTGAATCCCATCATATGCATTATCTGGATCAGCCAGCAGGCGAATGTCTTTGCGCCCGCGATACCCTACTGGGCATGGGTGATTTTCTTCGCGTTTCTCTTTACCGGCTTGAACATCCTGGGCATTCGCACTTCGGCCAGGATTAATGCGGCGCTCGCAGCGGGCATGGGGGTAGTAATCGCAATCTTTTTCGTGGCCGCGGCACGCTACATATTTGGACATGCGCACAGCGCGGCCGGTTTCTTCGTCCGGCCATTCTACGATCCCGCGACATTCAACCGGCAAGCCGTGCTGGGCGGGACGTCCATAGCCGTATTGACGTACATCGGCTTCGATGGCATTTCCACGCTTTCCGAAGAGGCACAGAATCCGCGGCGCAATATTCTTCTTGCCACGGTCCTCACCTGCGTGGTGATTGGCGTGCTTTCTGCCGTTCAGGTCTATGCCGGGCAGCTGTTGTGGCCGGCTTCAGAGCCGTTTCCTAATCAGACCACGGCCTTTGTTTTCGCGGCAGCGCGCGCCTGGACGCCGCTGTTCGCGATTGTCGGGTTCACCCTGGTAGTAGCAAATTTCGGTTCTGGGATGGGAGCGCAATTAGGCGCAGCCCGCTTGCTGTTTGGAATGGGGCGCAGTAAGGCGTTGCCCCAATCCTTTTTTGCAGCCATTGACCCTAAACGGCATGTTCCACGCAACAACGTGATCTTTGTAGGCGTGATCTCCTTGATCAGCGTTTTCGTAATGAGCTATGCAGTGGACCCCGACCGATCGTACAACCTGGGCGCACAGCTGTTGAATTTCGGCGCGCTGATTGCCTTCATGGGAGTAAACGCTGCCGCCTTCATGCGTTATTTTGTGCGCAATCCCGAAAAGAAGCTGGTGAACCTGTTTCCGCCGGTCCTGGGGTTCCTGATCTGCCTGCTGCTCTGGTGGAATCTGAGCCGCCCCGCTAAGATAGCCGGCGTGATCTGGATGGCCGCCGGCATCGCCTTCGGTATCTGGAGGACAAACTGGTTCCGCAAGCCCTTGAGCTTCGATGTGCCGGAAGAGTAGCAAAGGGAGAATCGGGTGATCCGGTAATCGGGTGATCCGGTGATCGGAAAACCGGCAGAATTCATTGCTTTGTATCGAGGGGATGTTTCGCGTCCTCGTAAAATTTGTTCTGCAGCTCCAGGCTTACCTGGTCGGCCTTGATTGCCTTGATGGCTTCCACGATTTCAGCCACTATTGTCTTGACGTCGAACTCACCGAGTTCCCTGGTGGCCAGCGAGCCATCGCCTGAGTAGTGGTTTGGGAAACGTGCATACCACCAGATGCCGGTATACACGTCTTCAGGCAATTTCTGGCGAGCCAGGTCTTTGCCCGATTCTTTATGCACGCGATCCATGTGCACGAGGTCAGGCCGCGAAATCATTGTTCTGGAGGTCTCCGATTCGCCTCCGTGCATGTCGACTTTGTCTTTCTGCTGCGGACGCCCAGCGGCTTGCTTCGCCATTGGCCACAACACGTACACCACGTAATCATGCGGTTGATCCATCTGCGCCTGAGCAAACACAGGCAACAGGTGTTCGTTGCCGCCGTGACCGTTCACGATCAGCACCTTCTTGCAGCCGTTGCGAGCCATTTCATTGGTCGTTTCCTGCAAGAGTTGAAGCTGCAGTTGCAGGCTGTATGCGATAGTGCCGGGCTGATGCCTGGCTTCGAAGATCTGCCCGAAATAATACTCGGGGAAGACGACAGCATATTCCTGCTGCGCCGCCGACAAGCTGACATGACGCACGTTCAGAAGATCGGTCCCCAGAGGGAGGTGCGCGCCGTGCTTCTCCAGGATGCCGAAAGGAAGCAGGCAGGTTCCCTGCGATTGACGAATGGCTTGCATAAAATCCTCGGCAGTAAGCTCCTCCCACCTGGTCGACAATTTTCCTTGTGACTGTGACTGTGATTTGGCGAGCGTAAACGAGGCTGCTAACAGCAGAGCGGCACTGACGATGGTTCGCGTTTTCATGGACACGACCTTTATTGCGTCTTTTATTGAGTTTTTGTCGCAGGCCGAACCGCCACCGCCTTTGCGGAAGCTTCAGCCTGATGTGAGCGGGTTTGGGCGGCGCCGCCCATTATTTTCGCGCGCACTTTCAGTTCATGCACATTCCAACCGTCGACCACGACATTGGGAGGCTCGGGGGCTTGACCAGCGTCAAACCTGGCAGTGATCGTTCGATTCTCTCCCGGGAAAAGCGGGAAGTAATTGTCGTCGAAAAGGATCGGCAAGACATCTTCATCTCCTCCACGAGTGACACGGAGGTGGACCTGAAAGCCCAGGGACTTACTGGGATTGTGGACCGTAATCCGCATGATGGTTTGACCTTGTTCGTTGTGCGCAGTCGCCGAGGCGTTTACCTGCACCGCCGGCAAGGTCTTCAGCGCGCTCATATCCTCCAACTGCGTTGCCGGAGTGTAAAACCATTCGGAATGGCTCCAATCCAGCACATCGGGCTTGGTGGAACGCCAATAAAAGTTGTCGCTGACGGGCTTACCCGAGGCGTCCATGAGCCATACGCGCACGAAGTAAGTGGAGGAAAGACCGGCAATGTCAGGGATGGTCAGGACGGGCGTGCTGCTGTCAGGAGCGACGTCGAGGCTTGCTTCTTTTTCGAATTTCACCGCCATATCGAGATTCAGCACTTGTACTCGCACCTTCATGTTGGGCGATGGCTGATACATGCTGTTGGTTACGTATACGCCGTTATCGTCCTCTGAATACTGGACGTGCAGCAGTTCGTTGGCTTTCTTGGCGCCGAAGTATCCGCCGCTGGGCATCAGATACCAGTCATACAAATGCCAGATCATGGACGGCCAGGCGTTGTTCAGCATCCACTGGATGACGCCGGTGCTGGTGTATTTGTTTCTGACGTAGGCTTCGAACATGGCCCGCTCGCCTTCGTAAGCCGCGGCCTGCGATTTCAGCGAGAACTCTTCCATGCTGTGAGAAGGGCCGTAGCGCCGGTCAAGCGCGTCCGTATAGCGGCTGAGGTCTTTGAATTCGTTACCACCTGCGTGGAAGTTCCAGTAATCATCGATGGGCCAAAGATGATCCGCGGGGATGAATTTGCGAATGGATTGCGGCGGCGGGATGGCCGCTCCGGGGCTGGTTTCGGTGTTGAAGCCGTAGGCTCCGCCATTCTTGGTGTCCGCCAGCCAGTAGGAAGGCGGCACGTATTCGTAGGGTCCTGTCATTTTGACGCCGCTGGCTCCGCTGAACTCCGCCGGCTTCCCCGTGGCCGATGAAACCACCGGTGTTGGCCAATGGATTTCCTTCTCCACAGCCAGATATCGCTGTTCGACTTCGGAGGTAGGTGGATTGTCACTGCCGTTCAGCCACATGACTGTGCTGGGGTGGGAGCGAATGCGCAACAATTGCGAGCGTAGCGACTCGACCGCGATATCTTTGTCTTCATCGCTCCAATTGGACCATTTCTCCCAGAAGTCACAACAGCACCATCCCCCCATCACGAGCACTCCCATGCGATCGGCGAGATCGAAAAAATGATCGTTTTCAATCTTCCCTTCCAGGCGAATGGTGTTCAGATTCATATCCAGCGTGTAACGCATCTCCTGCTCGACGCGCTGGTCGCTGCGGTTCAGCAACATATCAAAGGTCCAGCCGCCCCCGCGAATCACGATCCTCTTACCGTTGATTTTGAATAGCCGGTAGCCCTTGTCCGTGAACTCGCTAGTCACCTGGCGTATGCCGAAATGGATGGCCTGGTGGTCGCTCTCGCGGCCAGGCTCCGTGAAGCGGAAATCCGCACGGTACAGATTCTGCGGCCCGAGTTTCGCCGGCCACCACAAACGCGGATTCTTGACGTGGAGTTGCGGATACTGTTCCGGCGTAAATGAGATTTCCCGGCTTTCCCCGGCCGCCAACTCTACGTTCTGCGAAAGACGAATGTGCTCAATCACAACTTCGAGCGAGCCTTTGACGAGCTTATCGCTGCCGTTCTTGGCCTCCGCGTAGACTGTGAGATCAGCAGCGTCGAGCGTGTCCGTGTTGATTTTGGTATCTACAAACGGATGGCGTATCGCCACCGGACCGCTGGTCGCAAGATAGACTTCGCGCCACAATCCCATGTTCTTGTCCGGCGGCATCGGGTTCCAATCGACGAAGGTTATGCCCAGGTCGGTTTCCGACGGCGGGAATACTTCAACGGCGATGGCATTGCTCGGGTGCACCTTTCCGGTGACGTTCAATTCGTAGGTCCGCCAGGCGCCGGAGATTTGTTTGGTGTCGGCAATCAAGGTCCCGTTCATCCAGATGTTGGCGCGGTAGTTAATGCCTCGAAAGTTGAGCCAAGTCAGTTCCGTTTTCGCCTCTCCGGCTGCTGGAAAAGTAGTCCGGTACCACCACGAGCAATGGAAGGGGCTGTCAGCGGGGATCGGCTGGTTGGCAAATTCGCTGCCGATTGCGTACTCCACGCCCGGCATCTTGCGCAGGTTCAATCCTGTATAAGGACTGGGATAGCTTGGGTCTTTATCACCCACCAGGTTGGCGACCACCGCGCCGGGAACTCTTGCCGGATACCATCCTTTAGGTTGGAAGGAGGCGCCGGAAATCACATCGCCCTTCTCTGCGACCTTGCATGAGGACTGAATCTGCCAGTGGCCGTTCAAGAGAATTTTTTTTGCGACGCCGGACTCCTCTGCCAGGCTTTGGCCCACCAGGTTTAGAGTGCTGAACAAGGCTACGATCAGGACACCGCAATTGCGCAAGCTGCCTGGTGTTTTCATTGGATCCTCCCTGAATGACAAGAACTGCTCCGCGCAGATATTCGGCTGGCTGAAAGTTTCGCGTTCGTTTGTTTATGCCTGACAGGCCCTGAAGACCTGGCCGGTGGAACGCATGGTCGGCCGGCCACGGAGGTTTGTCTCCGCTATTGAAACGTATCAATATTAGCTTTCTGCGAAGGCGTGTCAAGAGCCGAGTCCGCTTACTGCTTTACCAGCCTTGTCGATCGCCGCACTACGAGTTCCGGTAGAAGACGAATATTTACAGGAGAGAATTCTCGCTTCTCTGCAACGGCGTTCATGGCTCCGGCAATAATGTCGGCCGCCGTCTCGCCCATTATCTCCAGCGGCTGGCGTACGGTGGTCAGTGGTGGGATGGAAAACGTGGCTGGAGCGACATCGTCAAAACCGATGAGGGAGCACTGCTCGGGCACCTTGATGCCGGCTTTAGTTAGAGCGTGCATGGCGCCCAAGGCGGTGATGTCATCGAACGCCAGCAAAGCGGTAAACGTGCGATTGCGCCGCAGCAGCTCTTCCGTGAGTTTGGCTCCGATTTCAAACCCGTGATTTGGATCAAACGTGGGGGGCAGGTCGACAATCAGTTTGGGGTCGAGTTTCAGCCCCGCAGACCGGGCCACCGATTTCACACCCTCCCACCGCAATGGAGTATCGCCCAACGTTTTTGGCCCGCGAATGAAGGCTATTTTGCGATGGCCGAGGCTATGCAGGTGCTCCATGGCAATGCGGCCTCCGGCTTCGTTGTCTACCACTACGGAACCTACAGACTCAGCCTTCAATTCCCTGCCGATGACGACGGTTGGGACTCGCTGTCGCTCCAGCTCCGAGAGCAAATTGATGTCCACCACGGCCCAATTGGCCACGACGATCAGGCCTTCAACGCGCCGCTCCAGCAGCAACTCCAGATAGCGCTCGAAACGGCTGCGTTCGCTATGGGTATCCGTCAGGATGGACAGATGATTGAGCTGATACAACGCCCGTTCGATCCCGCGCAGGATGGGTGTGCAAAAGGGATCGGTGATATCAAAGACCATCAGACCGACGGTGGTGGTGCGCTGGCTGCGCAGGGCGCGGGCGAGCTGATTCGGGGTGTAGCCCAGTTTTTGCGCCACTCCCTGAATGCGCTTCTTGGTCTGCTCGGGGATGTACCGGGCCAGTGGAGCGTTATTCAATACCAGCGACACCGCGCTTACGGAAAACCCGCTCTCCCGAGCGATGTCCCGGATGGTGACGCGCGATCCATGGTTGCGGCCTTTCAATCGATGTACCTGCCTGTTCAGCACTTTAGCCGTCCCCCGGCATTCTCGCAAGTTCATTGCCGCGCCCCTCCCTTGGCCCTGTAACAGGCCGCACCAAGCCAGGAATGAACGGGCATTAATACGTTTGAATAAGCACAAAATTTCTGGACGGCGAAAGTGGGACAGTTTAGTATTCGCGTTAAACCCGGCTGGGAAACGGGCCCAGATGAATTCATTTGCGATTGGTGTTGATCTCGGAGGAACCAACTTGCGGATCGCCGCCGTAAACGCTAGCGGCGGGGTTCTCGAAAAAGTCTCTACCGACGCGGAGGTGACTCGCGGACGCGATTATGTCCTGGATGAAATGTGCAAGAACGTAAGCGCCATGGCCGGCAAATTCGGCGGCGCCGGCCGCGCCGTGGGGATCGGAATCGGCGTGCCGGGAATCATCGACCGGCAGACAGGCATGGTGCATGAATCGCCCAACCTTCCCGGATGGCGCGATTATCCGGTGCGCGACGAAATTGAACGCCGTCTGCGCACCAATGTGATCCTGGAGAATGACGCCAATGCCGCCGCTTTAGGGGAGAAATGGCTGGGCGTCGCCAGCCAGGTTGACGATCTGTGCATGCTTACATTGGGCACCGGCGTTGGCGGCGGCCTGGTGCTTCAAGGCAAGATCTGGCATGGCATGACCGGCATGGCAGGAGAGCTGGGTCACATCACCGTGGACCCTCACGGCGTCAAGTGCGGCTGCGGCAATTATGGTTGCCTGGAGCAATATGCTTCCGCTACGGCAGTGAAGCGAATGGCATCGGAGGCGGTGGCGCGAGGCGAAGCGCCGGAACTGGCCAGAGCCATGAACCGCGATCCGGAATTCAGCGCCAAGGCGATCTATCAGATGGCAGTCGAAAGCGATGAGGCGGCGCTCAAGATTTTCCGGAAGGTCGGGCAAGCGCTTGGCATCGCGCTGGCCAACATGATCAATATCCTCAACCTGCCTATGTACGTGATCGGCGGAGGAATGGCCAACGCCTGGGACGTGTTCGCGCCCGCGCTGCTTGATCAGGTACAGAAGCGCTCATTCGTTTATACAGCCACAGCTCGCGAGGACATCATGCGCATCGAGAAAAACAGCCCGAGTAGCGCACAAACGCGGACCACAGCCATTGCGCGGGCCTCGCTTGGCAGCGATGCAGGCCTCCTGGGAGCGGCCCGTCTGGCTATGATTGCCTCTGTTGACCCTTCGCGGCCCGAGCCCAACCATGCATCCGCCGGAGTCGGGAGCGGGCACTAACATCAAGAAACCGAAGGAGATCCTTTTTAGCATCTGCATTAAGTCCTATTAATACGTTTGAATAGTGAATAAAGTATAGACAAGACCAACCGATTGGATTAATATTGCC
>Ga0126378_10001841_pt1 | contig 15651 bp, 17 predicted proteins | sample PanSoiMetPlot_23_FD_92587 | JGI IMG/M metagenome (GOLD analysis project Ga0126378, IMG submission 92587) | Tropical forest soil microbial communities from Panama - MetaG Plot_23 | ecosystem: Environmental > Terrestrial > Soil > Tropical forest > Bulk soil | place: Panama | collected 2016-02-17 | reverse complement strand
TAGTAAAATTGCTAGGAGGCAGATGTCAAAACCAGTGGTACTCTCGCCGCGCTTTCGAAATTAAATCTATTGTGATCTGCACAAACATGATAGTCTTCGCAACACAAAACTCGCCCATCCCTGTACCACCAATGTTGGTTTCCAGAGAGCGATTATCGAGCGCTCGTGACACTTCACTGGGGAGCATGAAGCAATGATCAGGAGAAATCTTCCGCGGATTCTAATCGCTGACGACCACACGCTAGTTGCTGAGGCATGCAAAAAGCTGCTTGACAACGACTATGAGGTTGTTGGCACGGTCAACGACGGCCGATCGTTGGTGCGAGCCGCTGTCGAATTGCGACCTCACCTCATTATTGTTGATGTTTCCATGCCACTATTGAATGGCTTGGACGCAGGCCAACAGATAAAAGAACTGCTGCCGGGCGTGAAACTGGTCTTCGTCACGATGAATCACGATGCAGACCTTGCTGCCGAGGCGTTCCGGCGCGGAGCGTCGGGTTATTTGCTGAAGACTTGTGCTGCCTCGGAACTCGCCCTTGCCGTACGCGAGGTGCTGCGCGGAAAGTCTTATTTGTCGCCCATGATCGCCAGGGATACCGTCGATTTCCTGCTGCGCCAAGACAAGAAGCTGATTGAAGAAGGTCATCGCCTCACAGATCGGCAGCGCGAAGTCCTTCAACTCCTGGCGGAAGGAAAGTGCATGAAGGAGGTCGCCGGCGTGCTGAATGTCACGACTCGGACGGTAGCGTTTCACAAATACCGTATCATGGAAGTGCTGAACGCCAAAAGCAATGCTGAACTCGTTCAGTACGCGATCAGGCATCATCTGATTGCTGCGTAATCAGGAACGCGTCGGCCAATAAACAACCACGCCCTCTGTTAACAGAGGGCGTGTGTTTTTCAGCAAATTGCAGTCTCGAGTCAGGCAATCCCATCGACCCTTTCCCGGAGATCTGAGATCGCCAAATTGGACCACTGGCTCCGTTCCCAGCTCAAACATTAAACAAGGGTTCGCGAAGGCCTGAACGTCCAGGGGCGATCTCGAACCCTTGCGTTAAATAGCCTTGCGCAGAAGGCCAAGTCCGATTGAGGAAAAGAGCGAAAGCATGCCAAGCAGCCCGATCAGCGGCAATGGGCTTCCGGTCTTTGGCAACTCAGCAGGCGCGGCTGGCGCTGCTGCCGGCGCTGGCGGCGGCACCACGACAGCGACCAGTATCGGTGCGTCGGCCGGTGGCGGCGGTGGCGGTGGCGGCATCGTACCCGTCAACTGTCGCTCATGTTCCACTTGAGTGACAGGCTCCTCCACAATCTTCGTTGCCGAAATCTTCATCCCCTTCTTCAATCCGAAAGCGTCCATCTCCTGACCATCAACCGTGAACTTCTGACCCTTAGGAATCTTGAATTGCTGATTGGTGCCATCATCCAAGGTCAGAATCACAGAGTTGGGAGGGGAAACGTGCCACACTTTTCCCGTCACCGTTTTCACGGTAGTAATCACTTGCGGGGTTGTGGTCGTCGTGATGGTCCGCTGAAGCTTCATTCCTGGCTTGAGGTCGTGAATGCCAAGTTCCTGACCATCGACGTTAACCCTCGCACTTTCGGGCACGTTGGCAATATGGCGAATTGAGCCGTCTTCCATCTTCACTACAAGGTCATTGCCATTCACCAAGACTACCTCGGCACGCTCCACTGTCGTTTGACTGGTGGATTGCCCGCTGCTCGTGCTGCTTTCTGTTTTCACTTGTGCGCTCATGCTCAGGGCAAAGACAATGCACATCAGCCCTATCCCAAGCACCAGCCACGCTCGTGTCCTGCCAGTTGCTGAGTTCATGTAGTTTCTCCTTTTAACCCCTGGGATCGTGGATTTGTTTTTTCATGACGCTGGTTGAAAAACGAAGACTGTTGGCACTCTCACTGTTGCGGAGAATGCAACCTGGATTCTGTCCTGCTTCCGATTACGGAATCGTCAGGATTCGTGAGCGATGCCTGAACGATGTATCGCTGCGGCGCACTGCCAATAAAGTAAAACGGATAGCAAGTCACAAGAGTTAGAGAGCGGCCGGGTCTAGCCTCCAGGACAGATACATCGCTGGGGCGTACGAGGACGATCTGACTCACCCTGTAGACATCTTTGCGATTTGGGGTTACTAGCTCTATTTCGTCACCCGGACCAATGTCTTTGAGCACACGAAAAAAACCGTCTCGATGCCCCGCAATCCCAACATTTCCCTCTTCGCCGGGCCGTCCGGTGCCTTGTATATGACCGACGCCGCGATTAAGAGTCAGATCGTCGGTTCCTTCAAGCACGGGCACCTCGAGGTGAACCTTCGCGATTCGCAGGACCGCGAGAGGCGCATTGAAATGCTCGGCCAGACTGGTTCGATAGGCTTCGATTCGTTTTTGAGACCACTCACTGAAATCAATGTTGTGCTCCGACGCCAGCAACCAGTTCTCTGGCTTTTCAGCACGACTATCCTGCTGAAGTTTCTCGAAACGCAGAAGTTCCGCTCGGGACGTAATCCTCCTGTGTATTTGTGCGCCAACGTAGATTCCCAACAGCAACACCCCGATGACAAACAACAAGCGCTGCGTCAGGCTTACGATTTTCATTCCCGAGTCATCCTGTGGTCTCGGTCCGGACCGAGGCCATGTCGAAGCATACAAATCGCGAGACCCCGGCAAGGGATCATACGCATTGATACCAGAGTCTAGGTAAAGCAAGCGATAGTTGTAACTGTCATTAATGACAGGCGCTCAGAATTGCGTAATACCACCAACTGCTTATGTTGTCCGATACATGCGTGACCTGTTCCTCGCTGTCAGCATTGATAGTTGAACGTCGTGCACCACGGTCATATACCAAGTGGAACGAGCACAGTACTGATATGCACAATCAACGCAAGCCGGCCGACGAAAAACCTGTTCGAACTTGTGATTGCTACATTTGGTCCGAGATCTCATACTTGGATTCGCCGACCGACTACCGGGAGTGCCTGGCACAATCTTCTTTCCACCCACAAGTAACCAGCGCTGATCTCGTCATGCTGGACTCCAGTTCCAGTTGGCCCAATTTCCGATCTCTTTCAGCGTGGACGATCTCGGCTCTCTTGCTGCTCCTAGCCAGCATTGTTTCTTATATCAATTGGTGACACAGTGTTGTTGCAGTTGAGGGGGCGGCGGCCTGAGCCGCCATGACGACGAAGCAACATTTCAGGCCGCCGATGGCGAGTTCGAGACTGAAGAGACTGCAACTTGCGGGATGTGGGAGGCGTAGTGTGGAATTTAAAAACTAACAACTCGTCTTCCGCTGTCACCTGTCAGAAGGAACAGAAACACATAACCTCGACGCGGAACTCGCTCAGCAGCGGTAGAGAGCTCACGCATTACAAAGCCTGTGCTACCTAGTACACCTCAGGGATCCATCGGTAGTTCCAGTCTGGTTCTTTGTAGCCGTGTGCCTTTTGACGTTTCGGAAGTTTAACTTTCTCCATCGGCACACGCTTCCAGGGCACAACGCTGACTAAATGAGCAAGGCAGTTCAACCGGGCACGTTCTTTATCGTTGGTTTGAACTACGTGCCACGGAGATTGCGGAGTATCGGTCGCCCTAAACATCGCATCGCGGGCCCTTGAATAGTCGTACCAGCGCCGATGCGATTCAAGATCCATCGGGCTCAGTTTCCATCGTCGCATGGGATCTTCGATACGCTTGAGAAATCGCCTGTGTTGTTCTGCTTCGCTCACCTCAAACCAGTACTTCACGAGAATGATTCCATTGTTCTTAAGCAGAGACTCGAAGCCCGGACACATCCGCAGAAACTCCTCATATTGCTGGTCGCTGCAAAAGCCCATCACGTGCTCGACGAGAGCACGGTTGTACCAGCTGCGATCGAAAATTGTCACTTCGCCCTTTGCGGGGAGTTCCTTCATGTATCGCTGAGCGTAGAGTTGCGATTTTTCGCGCTCAGTCGGGGCTGGCAGCGCCACATGACGGAATACTCGCGGACTCACTCGCTCCATGATGCGGTGAATCACTCCACCTTTCCCTGCGGCATCGCGACCTTCGAAAACCACTACGACCTTGGCGCCGGTGGCCTTTATCCATTCCTGCATCTCGACCAGTTTGGTTTGGAGCTTGCGAAGCTCTCCCTCGTATTCTTTCTTCTTTAACTTCGGTTTTTCGTGATTTGACTTTTCATTCCTCGTTGCCACTAGCGACACCTCCGTCATGAGCATGATGGGAACAATTTCGCCACACCCGCCGATCAGCTTTAGAGTCGGTACACAGGGAGGTTAACTGGCAGTTCTGTCAGTTCACCGGATGTTTTCCCTGAAAGGACAATCCTGTTCCTGCCGCTTCTTCCTGCGCCTTCGTACGCCTACGGAATGACATGCCGACGTTTGATTGTGCTGAAGAAAGCAACCGATGAAACCTGTGAACAACTATGTGATGCAGTTCGGGCGCGCCCTCGCACTTTCGGTGCTTTTCGTAATATGCCCCGTTGCGCGGCCGCAAATCAGCGGTCCCGCTAAACCGGCCACTCCTGACAACGAAGCGCAACCTGAAATTCCGAAGGATAAGCTTGGACGCAATACACCTCGCGGTGCAGTGATTGGGTTTCTTAGTACCGTGCGGAAAGGAAATCTTGAAACAGCTGTCCTGTACCTAAATTCTCCTCTGCATGGTCATGAAGCCGAAGAGTTGGCTCGGCAATTGGCCACCGTTCTCGATCGTCGCTTGCCGGCCAAACTCAACGAAATCAGTGACGAGCCTGACGGTTCCGTACCGGATCCTCTCAGGCCTGATGAGGACCTTGTCGGAACGATCGACACGACTAACGGCGAGCTTGACATCAAGCTGGAACGAATCGATCGCGGCAAAGCGGGAAAGGTGTGGCTGTTCGCACGAAACACGCTCAATTCAATTCCTGGCGTCTTCCGGGATTTGAACATGCCTCCGGTGGAGAATTTCCTACCCGAAGTATTAGTAAACACTCGTCCGGCGACGATACCGCTCTATGAGTGGGTGGCTGTCTTTATCGGCATACCGTTCCTCTACATGCTGACGGGCTTATTGGGCCGCGCGCTCGGTTTGGGGGTAGGAGCCGTTCGACGACGTATCCACAGGAATTTCAATCGACCGACTCCTCAAGTCTTGCCTGCGCCCGTTCGCCTGATCATTCTTGCCCTCATAATCCGCTGGCTACTAACAGTAGTAGGTTTATCACTCCTCGCGCGCCAGTTTTGGTCGACCACAAGTTTCATAATCGTGACTGTCGCCGGCGTGTGGTTGCTTCTGTTATTCAACGGCTGGGCAGAACGCTATCTGGTTGCACTTCGTCCCGGCATCAGCGGCTCCGCCGCCGTTCTACGTCTCCTTCGCAGGGTGATGGACGGAGTCATTCTCTTTGCTGGGCTGATGTTCACTCTGCATCACTTCGGTATCAACCCCACCGCAGCGCTGGCTGGCCTTGGAGTCGGTGGCATTGCAATCGCGCTCGCGGCGCAAAAGACTCTGGAGAATGTCATCGCCGGTATTTCCCTTATTGCTGATCGGGCAGTGTGTGTCGGAGATGCTTTAAAGGTCGGTGATATTGCCGGGACAGTCGAGGAGGTAGGGCTCCGCTCGACCCGAATTCGCACGCTCGATCGCACCGTCCTCTGGGTGCCGAACGGTCAGATTGCAAACATGAGTCTCGAAAAGCTTTCTGTACGAGACAAATTCTGGTTTCATCCAGTGTTCGGTCTGCGTTATGAGACAACCACTCGCCAGCTACACTCAGTGATCGATGACATTCGCAAGCTCATCACCTCGCATACCAGTGTTGACCCGGCGTCGGTACACGTCCGACTTCTCCGTCTTGGTCCTTTTTCACTTGACCTGGAGACTACCGCCTTCTTGTTTGTTCGTGACTGGAACGAATTCCTCGAGATCCAACAGAGTTTGTTGCTGAGTATCATCGACATCATTCGAGAGGCCGGAACCGACATCGCGATCCCATCGCAGACCCTCTATTTGTCAGCTGACCATTCCGCCAAGGAAGCAGGAATGAAGCCAATTCTTGGAGGAAAGCGCCGCGGCGAACAACTTCAAACGGAACGCAAGATGTCACCGCTCAGCTAAGGACCTCTTGCAGCTGCCATAGTGGACATCGACATCGCCAAGTCCTGGCAGAGCAGTACTGCTATCCGCATATTCGTGCCTCTGTTGTTTGTGACAGTTCTTGAGGAGAAAGCGCGCTCTTATGATAGGCACGCTTTGGGTCGTTAGAAAATCAAAAGTGTACACCGTCGGCCGATCCTCAATCACACCTTGAGGAAGGGTGTGTCCTTTTTCGCGGTCGATCTGTAGATTGGAGAACAGCATGAAGCGCGTTTTATTTCTCTCGGCTGGAATTCTTGTTACGATCAGCGCGTTCGCCCAGGACGTTCGCTACAACTTCGACAAGAACGCTGATTTTTCGAAATTCAAGACGTACAAATGGGTGACCCTGAAGGACGCACAAAAGGTAAATGATCTGGTTGACAAGCAAATCGTCGACGCCGTAGATGCAGAGCTCGCGACGAAAGGGTTAACGAAGGTCACTGAAGATAGCGCCAATCTTTATATCGGCTATCAGGCTGGCATTGGCCAGGAAAAACAGTATACGTCTTACAGTTCCGATTGGGGATATGGCCCCGGCTGGTACGGTGGCGGCTGGTACGGCGGCCCCAGCATGGGCACTACCACTGGGCAAACCTCGACAATCTACGTCGGACAGTTGGCTTTGGATATGTACGACTCTGCTAATAAAGATCTGGCGTGGCGTGGAGTAGCAAGCAAGACAATTGACACGAAAGCAAAACCTGAAAAGCAGCAGAAAAATCTTGCGAAAGCAGTCAAGAAACTCCTGAAGAATTATCCCCCACCGGTGAAGAAGTAGACTCTAATCTTTCTGGAATCGTGTCGCCGTCGAGCCGACAGCGTTCTCCGAAAGTATTTCGTCTGTCGGCTTAGCGGATCTCCGACCGCGGAAGCAGTGAAGGTTTAGCGGACGTCATCTACACCAGTCCTGATTCCAATGAAAGCAGCGCCCACTGCCACAGTCGAGCTCTGAAGTCAAAGCGAGGATCGCTCTGAACTCTCACAGCAAAGCTGCGTCACTCGCGACTCACTTTGCGAATGTGTAAAAGGCATAACCAGTGTTCCAAAACGCTTTACGAGCGCTTCGCGTTCAGAAGTTCTGGCGTGGTCTTTCTCTCCGGCAGCACTCGTGGCGCCGTCTTTTCTGACTCGAAAATGCTGGCGTAGGTTACTCCGCCGACCGCGCCGCCAATGATCGGCGCCACCCAGAACAGCCAGAGTTGTCCAATCGCCCATGCTCCGCTAAAGACGGCTGCCCCTGTGCTGCGCGCCGGATTTACAGAGAGATTGGTAATCGGAATCCCGATCAGATGAATCAGCGTCAGTCCAAGCCCGATGGCAATAGGCGCGAAACCCGATGGGGCACGCCGATCGGTCGCTCCCATAATGATGACGAGGAAAAAGAAGGTGAGTACCGCTTCGGCGACAAAGCAGGAAACCACTGAATAGCCTCCTGGTGAGTGTGCAGCGTAACCGTTTGCTGCCAAGCCGCCGCTCGGATCAAAACCTGCCTTTCCGCTGGCGATGACATAAAGCACTCCGGCTCCTAGAATCCCACCGAGTACCTGCGACACAACGTAGGGCAATGCCTCTCCCGCAGGAAACCGCTTGCCGACCGCCAGACCTATTGAAACGGCTGGATTCAGATGGCAACCTGAAATATGTCCAATCGCGTAGGCCATGGTCAGGACGGTCAATCCGAAAGCAAGAGCCACTCCGTGGAACCCGATTCCCAGTTGCGGGAATGCAGCCGCAAGCACCGCGCTGCCACACCCGCCGAACACAAGCCAAAAAGTTCCCATGAATTCGGCGGTCGCTCGCCTTGATAATTTCATTGTCGCGTCCTTTCTTCTGAAAGTGTGGGATACGGTTTGTTTCCGAACGTGTAGGCTATAAGGGAGAGGCTCGGCAACTGAGAGAAGTAGCAGGGGTTTCGTCGCCCTGCGCTGAGCTGTGCTTCGGCCACAAGGTCCAGCGCGAAACGCTGAATCCGTCTCAGCTGTTACTCCATGATGACTACTCAACTACTTCGTACAAAGACCCGCCCAAGCGGTTGAGTCCCCGATCACATGCGATAACGTCGAGATGAATTGAAGTCCAATCGGCCAGGAGCACGCACTCACTCCCTTGTCCGTCATAGGTCTTGAGGTAGCCGCCGCAAGAATTACAGTAATCAATGCGAAGGCCGCCTTCCCCCTCCACCGTCAAAGCCGTTAGCCGGTGTCCATTCTCCACCTCACAGAAGGGGCATCCGATTCTGTGGAACCACCGCCGGGTGTTGCACCGACCGCACACCAGAAATCTCCTGCGCCCTGGATCAATGCCGAGCAACTGACATGGCCGGCGGCGATCCGCAAGTCGGGCAGTAGTTGCGAAACCATCGTTCCTCATCGCGCCAGGCGGCAAAAGCATCCACGACTGGGCTGAGATATCGAGCCAAGACAGTCCAGCCAAGATAAAGAATGCGTCGGTCCGGTTGACGGGAACATCCCGGTCGCCAAGCTTCTCAGTAGCGATCCAGGAACTATCCCGTGTCTTCCGAACCGTTTGCGCGATGCGGTCGACCGCCTCGTCCCAGCTGATGTCGACCCAGCGATCCGCTCCGGGCGCGCGGTAACGCGGTTTTGCCAACCGATCCGGCGAGGCATGGGTCGCGAACATCGAGATACCCTTCACGCACAAGGACCCACGGTTCACGATGTGATCGTAGTCGCCTTCCATAGCGATCAACTTGTCCTCGCGCACAGCCGCGATCATTCCGCAACCACACGAGCAGAAGTTGCACGAAGTTGTGAACTCACTCACGTTCGCCAGTTTTAGGTTTTCGTTAGCGGCTTTCACCGCCGACAGAGCGAGGAGTCCGCTGAGGGCGAGCCCTGCACCACCGCCGATAGTAAGCCTCACTCATTCCCGACGATTGACGCCCTGCTTTCGCGTAGACGCCGACTGTTGGCGGAGGAGACTTTCGCTTGCTTGTCTCGTAGACCGGTCCATGGTTGCGCGGCTGCTTGGCAGATCAAAATGAAATGATTTCACTTCGACTACACGATCAATTCGCTCCCACGATGCGTGATCGTTAGCTCAATAAAGCATGCATAACATATTGACCTGACGTTAATTCTCAGGCGGGGGGACCCGAACACTGTTACTAATGCCAGTGCCCGCACCCAGCACTGCCTCCTACACTCGCCCTCAACCTTATCGGGAGTGGGGAAGCAGTAAGTGATACATGACTGCTACGAGTAATAGGCCTGCTTGGTTTTTGCTTACTCGCCATTGGCTGAGCCTCGTCGGCGCTGCTTTAGTAACTACGGCTGCTATCTCCTGGCTTTTTGTGCTGCCGCAGCAATTGCGCGGCCATGTCGATAACCCCTACGTCGGGATATTAGTTTTCCTAATCATCCCGATTGTTTTTTTCGCCGGCTTAGCCCTGATGGCGGTCGGGATTTACTTAAGTAAGCGCCAGCTTCGGGAAGGATTGCCTGAGGAGGCATTTGATCGTAGGACCGCCATGCAAAGGCTGGCCTGGTTTTTCGGTCTCACAACGCTGGCAAACGTGCTGATCGGAACGCAACTTACATATCGGGCGGTTTCGTACATGGAAACGCCACAATTCTGCGGTGCTTCTTGCCACACGATGGCGCCTGAACTCGCGGCCTACCGAAATTCTCCGCACTCGCGAGTGGAGTGCGTTGACTGCCATGTTGCGCCCGGTGCAGCGGGATGGGTCGACAGCAAGGCGAACGGACTTCGGCAGCTTTTTGAGACTGTCCTCAACACCGCCCCTAGGCCAATTCCTTCCGCTCTTGAAACCAATCGCCTGGTGCCAGCGCGCGAGACGTGCGAAAACTGTCATTGGCCACAGAACTTTCCGGGGGCGCGCCTGCGAGTGTTTAGCAAATATGCGGACGATGAACCGAACACGCGCACACAAACTGTACTCATGATGATCGTGGGTGGAAACCGTATCCCCGGAATTCACGATGCACACTTTGGCTCGGGGATTCACATCCGTTACGCGGCCGCCGACTCGAAGCGACAGACCATTCCATGGGTCGAGTACCGAAATACGACCACGGGAGAGGTGCGCACGTTCGTCACCCCGGACTCACCGCAAAACGCCGCTCAAGCCTCAGCGAAATTCGACATGCAATGTGTGGATTGCCACAACCGGCCGACACATACGTTCGATTTGCCGGAGCGCGCGATGGACAAGGCCCTGACCTTTGGGGAGGTTCCCGTCAGCTTGCCCTATATCAAGAAGCAAGCTGTTGAGTTGCTGAAGGCACAATACACCACCAGAGACGACGCAGCAGCGAAACTGCCCGCTGCGCTCAGCGGTTTTTATCAGCAACATTACCCTGAGATTTACGCGAAACGCTCGGCAGACATTCAGCAAGCCGGGCGGGCGGTCCTTGCGATCTACGAGCGTAATGTATTTCCGGAGCTCAAGGTATCGTGGGGTACTTATCCTAACAATCTCGGCCACACGGACTTTCCCGGTTGTTTCCGATGTCACGATGGGTCCCATACCACGGCAGATGGTGCGACTATCAAGCAAGACTGTGACAGCTGCCATGCGCCACTCGCTATGGATGAGGCTTCTCCTGAAATCCTTAAAACGCTCGGCGTTGCAGAGAAGATGTCGGCGATCCAAAAACAATGACATTAAGTTTGTGCGCGGGCAACTATCTCCAAACACGCAGTACACACGCGGGATATGAAAGGAGCATTCTATGAAATATAGGTTTATGACCAGTACGGTAGCGGTATTACTAACTACATCGTTGTCTTCTCTCGCTGCAGCGGATGGTGCTGCACTGTACAAGAGTAAGTGCGCTGGTTGTCATGGCGCGAATGGTGAGGGTAAGCCAGCAGTCAAAGCTCCCGCGCTTAAGGGGACCACTCGTGATGCGACTCAAATAACTGAACACTTAACGAAAGGCGAGTCTGGGAGTAAGCCGCCTCACAACAAAGGCATCAATGGGTTGAACGAAGAACAGGCCAAGGCGATTGCTGATTATGTTAAGTCATTGAAATAAGATCGCTTTGTCTCACTTATGAGTGGCAATTGTCCCAGCAGGAGGAGATCAACTGTGATGACCAGACATTGGGAGCACTCTTTAAACCTGACTGCGCTGCCCATTGTATTGATGTTGTTGTTGTTTAGTCACGCTCTCCTCGCTGCGAGCCAGGATGACAAGAACGCCATTGGATTACGCAACTGAACATGCAGAGTACCGCCACGATCTCGCGCATCGTTCGTCGGAAGAGAGGCAGATTAGGCCTATGACTTGGACGCGAGCAGTATTGATCACGGCTGCGCTGGCCTTCGGGGTCGTTACAATATCGGCGCAATCGAATCCTCCAACATCGAGCTTGACCGCAGCCCCAGCCGCAAACCAGACGCCGGATAAAACGCTCTCACCCGCACAGGAGCAAAAGACGTCTGACACCAAGACCGATGGCGATTACGTCGGTAGCGATACCTGCGTCACCTGTCACGAGGAGCAGAGCCGACGTTTTAACCGAACGGCAATGGGAAAAGCAATGGCGCATCCGCACACTCCCGACGAGGCTCACGGTTGCGAATCGTGCCACGGTCCTGGTCGAGCGCACGTCGAGGCGGGTGGCGGGAAGGATACGATTCCGGTCCGCTTTACGGAAGACTCTAAGAACACACTAGCCGAGAAGAACTACGCCTGCTTGCAATGCCATTCCCGCAGAAATCAATTGTTCTGGAGAGGCAGCCCGCACGAATCGCGGGCCATGGCATGCGTGGATTGCCACCAGGCCCATCAAGAACTGCATCCTCCCTTGTCCCACGAGGCTCGCTTCAACGCACCGCTTACAGAAAACGAAAGTCTCAGAGAACCCCAGCCTGAACTTTGCCTTCGGTGTCATCAGATGCGCCGAGCGCAGTTGCAACGCTCCTCCCACATGCCATACCGGGAAGGCAAAGTGACCTGCACCAGTTGTCATAACCCGCACGGCACGCCCAATCCAAGCCAGCTTCGGCAGACCACAGTGAATGAGAATTGCCTGAGTTGCCACACCGAGCGACGTGGCCCGTTCCTGTGGGAACACCCGCCCGTAATGGAGAACTGTGTTAACTGCCATGAAGCGCATGGCTCAAGCAACCCGCAATTGCTAAAGATGCGGATGCCGCGGGTTTGCGATTCCTGCCACGACAGCAGTCGGCACCCAACGACTCCAACCCTGCTTAACTCCGTCCGCGATTTCAATCGTGGCTGCACAAACTGCCATTCATCGATCCACGGTTCGAATCACCCGTCGGGCAATGCGTTCCTGCGCTGAGGAGAGGAAAGGAAAGCGGAAATGAGATCACAAAAACTCAGTCCGTTTGTAAAGATGACATTCGCTGTAACGCTACTCTCGATGACCGTTGTTGCGCAGGAAAAACCCACGGCAGAGAAGTCTGCCGAAGATAAAGCCTCGGAGGCGAATGTCGTCGAGTTCGGCGTGCGGTACCGGTGGGGTGATGTCTATGGACGCCCTGATTTGATGCTCGGCCCTGGCGGGCCTGCCGCCTCGGGGAATCCATCGATCGCTCCCGGCTGCCTGGGTTGTGGAACCGCGTTCGATCCCCTGTTGAGTACTTCGAAATATGAGGAATATCGCGACCTGCGCAACGGGTTCTTCGTCCGAAACCTCGATGCCACCTTCGATCATCTCCTCGGGTCCCACAATTATATAAGGCTGCAATCGCAGAAGACCCTGTATCACGACCAGAGTTACCTGGCTACGTTCGGGCAGTACGGCAAGTTCAAGTTCCAGTTCCGATACGACGAGATTCCTCACGTCTACAGCAACACCACGCGGACGCTCTTTGTTCAAACCTCGCCAGGCGTGTGGAGCTTTCCCGCAGCAATCCGATCCACACTACAGGCCAGCAGCTCTACCAATCTCCCGTCCCTGATTGCGGGCACCGGAACAAATGCGCAGCAAGGCGTGGTGACAAATTTCAACTTCATCACGCCTAGCATCACCCGCAAGGCAGGAACGATTTCTGGCTCCTATGACCTGACTTCAAATCTCAATCTCAACGGAATGTACTGGCGTGAAAGCCAGAACGGCAATCGGCCCATTGGTCTGATCATGAACTCCAGTCCCAGCGCGAGCGCTACCTCCGGGTTTGGGGTCGAGCTTCCCGAGACCATCAGCTACTTCAATAATCTGGTACGTGTTGGTGGGGAGTACGGTAAACGTGATTGGGGCATCGACGTAGCCTACATAGGTTCCTTCCTGCAAGAAAACATTCCGTCGATGACCTGGGACAACCCCTTTATCCTCACTCAGCCAGTGGGCGCGGAAGTGAAGAGTCCCACGACTGGGCGCTCGAGTTTGTATCCCAGCAACCAGGCTCACTACCTGGACTTAGCCGGCGCGACTAACCTGACCAAGTATCTGCGCCTGCAGGCCATCATCAGCCCTGGCTGGTTACGTCAAGACGAACGCTTCTTGCCTTACACCACCAACGCAGCGATTACCGGTTGTGGCGGCACACCGGGAGCTTCGTGCACCACAACGGCATCGCTGCCCGCATCAAGTCTTGGAGGCAGCAAGCAAACTCTAGCGATGAACTTCACACTCGTCAGCCTGCCGTGGAAAAACGTCCAGGTCAAAGCAGGCTATCGTCACTACGACTACAACAACAATACTCCGGTTCGCACATTCACGCCGACGGAAGGCGATGCTTCAAGTCCCGGGAGCGGAGACGAGAATACTCCCTTCGGGTTCAATCGTAAGAATTTCGAGTTAACGGGAAACTGGTTCTTTGCCAAGAAAAGTTCGGCAAAGGTCGGCTACCAGGTGGAATGGATGGACCGCTCACATCGCGATGTGGAACATTCTGTGGAACACACGTTTTTAGGAGCGGTTGACGTGGCACACTGGAAGGACCTTTTGTTCCGGCTCTCGTATCGACACTCGGTTCGGAACCCGGATGAATACCAGGATGATCAATCCACCGATCCAACGACTGGTATCCCGATTGCATGCGGCGACATTAGCGTGGCTTTTACTGCCGACCAGCGCTGCCATCGGAGATTCGACGAGTCGCACCGGGTACGAAACCGCGGTGACGCACTGGTCGAATACGACGTTTCCGACAGGCTGAGCTTTTCCGCGTTCGGTGGAAGCACTCAGGACGATTACAATCAGCGAGGCCACACCAACAGCTCTACGGCTCTGAATTTCCTTAAGGGTGCGTCAGCGACCACCAGTCCTTACTATCTTTACGGAATCCTGAAAGACATTTCCTACAACTATGGTCTTGATGCAGACTTCACCCTCTCGCCGCAGGTCTCGTTGTTTGCCCAGTACTCTCGCGAGCACAACTACAGAAGGCTCATCTCGCGAAATCGCACACCCCCCGACAGCGGCCAAGACATTTCAACATGCGCGGGATGCGATACCGCAAATAACGATTGGGAAAGCACCACGCCGGAAAAGGTTGACATCTGGACAGCGGGTACGGATACCCACCTTGGAAAAAAGATATTTCTCTCCGCGTACTATTCGCTTTCCGCCGGGCACTCTGATACTTTGTCGCGCTTCCTGGGAATTAACGGTCTCGATCCCAGCACGGGCACTGACTGTTCGAATTCGGCGTCTACCTCGCCGTGTCGTTTCTTGCTCGTCGGCACCTCGGCCGCTACGAACTACCCGGAGAGCGTTAGCCGCACGCATGAAGTTGTGGCTGTTTTCAAATACAAGCTAACGCAAAACATCATGCCGAAGGTTGAATTCCGCTACCAACAGTTCGACAACAAGGATTTTCAAACCTCTCCCATGGCGCAATATCAAGGTTGCATGAGTCCAGCCCCTACCTCAACGGCGGTGCCTGGGTGTCCGGTAAACATTATCAACAGTAACACGTCTCCAACGCCGATCCTGAGCCCCAATGGCGCCATCCCCTTCTACCCCTATTTCCAAGTAGGTGACACATCTGCAGCACGGTACTTGTTTCTGGGTGTAGACCAACCGTCGTATCGGGCCTATTCCGTCTCCGCAACGTTGGAATTCTACTTTTAACGATTCCGATACTGAAGTTACCCCGCTCGGTGCCAGTTCTGGTGTCAGTTTGTTTTGGGATTCCGCGCGGTTTGCTGCGCGTTGATGAGTTGCACCTGACAGCTATGCCTTGTGTTTACGGGACAATGCATCTTGATGCGCTCAGGTGCGCCCCTGGCGGATGAGATTAAGAGTCAGCTGCATTGGACCGATATGTGTACTTGGCTCTGAGTTCAAAACCACAACCCATAATGCAACCCACAATAGCTCCAACTTCCATGTACTTGGAAGGACTTACGCAGCCGTCCGCGACCTGCAAGTTGTTGAGCTGACCTGATGTGCCACCGTTCGCTGTTCCAATCTCTGTGTAAGTTCTCGGTTGTTTTTCGTTTCCAGCGGGGATGAGGTCCGGAGCAGGGAACGGCGCTTGAGTCCCCTGCTCTGGCATCCCTGTACTAGCCTTCCTCATGCCCGCATCTCCAACTGCTG
>Ga0126378_10001840_pt1 | contig 15651 bp, 12 predicted proteins | sample PanSoiMetPlot_23_FD_92587 | JGI IMG/M metagenome (GOLD analysis project Ga0126378, IMG submission 92587) | Tropical forest soil microbial communities from Panama - MetaG Plot_23 | ecosystem: Environmental > Terrestrial > Soil > Tropical forest > Bulk soil | place: Panama | collected 2016-02-17 | reverse complement strand
TACCTCAAGCTGCTGCCCCCCGGGTTCTCCTGCGTCACGACGATCACGCTGGCCTTCCTATCCAACGGGCACGAGGTGCGTTACATCCCGATCGACTACGCCAAGCGCGCGGGCCGGTCGAAGTTCCACTTCTTCTCTGACGCCTACCGGTACGTGCTCCAGGTGCTGCGCATGGTGATGTACTTCAACCCGCTCAAGGTGCTGATGCCGCCGGCCCTGACCCTGCTCGTCCTCGGCGTGCTCAAGGCCATCTACGACCTCGTCGTCCACCCGCTGCACTTCGCCAACGACACGATCCTGATCTTCGTGACCGGGATGATCCTGGCCTCGCTGGCGCTGCTGGCCGACCTGATCGTCCGCTCCCGAGACAGCTAGCGGGCCAGCATCCCGCGGAAGTGCTCGACCGTTCGCTTGAGGCCTTCGTCGAGCGGCGTGGCAGGCTGCCAGCCCAGGAGGCGCCGGGCCAGGGTGATGTCGGGCTGTCGGCGCACCGGGTCGTCGGCCGGGAGCGGCAGGTATTCAATGGGGCTTCGGCCGCCGGCCAGGGCCAGCACCTTCTCGGCCAGCTCGACCATGGTGAACTCACCCGGGTTGCCGAGGTTGATCGGGCCGGTGACCTCGCGCGGCGCGGCCATGAGCCGGATCAACCCGTCGACCATGTCATCGATGTAGCAGAACGACCTGGTCTGCGAGCCGTCGCCGAAGATGGTCAGCGGCTTGCCCTGCAGGGCCTGGACGATGAAGCTCGACACCACGCGGCCGTCGTTCGGCAGCATGTTCGGGCCGTAGGTGTTGAAGATCCGGGCGACCTTGATCGGCAGGCCGTGCTGGCGGTAGTAGTCGAAGAACAGCGTCTCCGCGCACCGCTTGCCCTCGTCATAGCAGGACCGGACGCCGATGGGGTTCACGTTGCCCCAGTACGTCTCCGCCTGGGGGTGCTCGGCCGGGTCCCCGTACACCTCGGAGGTCGAGGCGAGCAGTATCGGCGCGCGCAGCCGCTTGGCCAGTCCGAGCATGTTGATCGAGCCGTGCACGCAGGTCTTTGTGGTCTGTACCGGGTCCCGCTGGTAGAACACCGGCGACGCCGGGCACGCCAGGTGATAGATCTGGTCGACCTCGACGTAGAGGGGGAACGTCACGTCATGGCGCATCAGCTCGAAGCGCGGCTCGCCGAGTAGTTCGAGGACGTTATGCCGGGTGCTCGAGTAGAAATTGTCCACTACGAGGACGTCGTGGCCCTCCGCGAGCAGGCGCCGGCATAGGTGCGACCCGATGAAACCCGATCCTCCGGTCACCAGGATCCGCTGAGCCGCGGGCGTCGGCGGCTGACCGGCTGGGCTAGAGTCCGAGTTCATAGAATCTCCTCCGATGACATGAAATGTCGCATGAGGCCTGCCGAGCGCCGCGCCGTCGGAATCTACTGGATTCCTGGTGCTCCTGCCTGCCGCGGCTCGCCTGTCCGCGTAGGCTGCCGACCGTGAAGCTGTCAATTCTTATGCCCGTATACAACGAACGGGTGACTCTGGCCTCCGCGATGAAGGAGGTCTTGAATGTCGACTTCCCCTGCGAGATCGAGCTCGTCGTCGTCGACGACGGGAGCACGGACGGCACCAGGGAACTGTACCCGTCCCTGACCGACGACCCGCGGGTGACGCTCCATATGCACGAACGGAACCAGGGCAAGGGTGCCGCGATCCGCACCGCCGCCAAGATCGCCACCGGCGACTACGTGATCATGTGCGATGCCGACCTGGAGTACTCGCCCAGCGAGATCCCGTCGCTGCTCGCGCCCGTGATCGCCGGCCAGGCCGAGGTCGTGTACGGAACCAGGACGTTCGGCAGTCACAACGCCTACTCCTACGCCTACGTGCTCGGCAACAAGGGCGTGACGACGTTCGCCAACGTGCTGTTCAACTGCTACATCAGTGACCTGGAGACTTGTTTCAAGCTGATGCCGGCCACGCTGTACCGCGAGCTGGACATCCGGGAGACCGGGTTCGGCATGGAGGCCGAGGTCACCGGGAAGCTGCTCCGGCGGGGCGTGCGGCCCTATGAGGTCCCGATCAGCTACCGGGCGCGCACCCGCGAGGCCGGCAAGAAGCTCACCTGGCGCGACGGCGTCGAGGCGCTGTGGATCCTGATGCGGGAGCGATTCTCGCCCCGCTCGGCCGGCGCGCGCGCCGCAAGGCAGCCCTGATGCCTCCCGCTCAGCCCGCCCAGCTTCACGCTCCTGCCGCCCCTATCCGGGAACGGAGGTTAATGTACTCCGGTGACTGATAGATCCTCGGGCGCCTTTGCGCGCGATGTCGTGATCATCGGGGGCTGCGGACACGTGGGCCTGCCACTGGCCATCGCGTTCGCGGGCCGCGGCGCTCAGGTCGGCATCTGTGACATCAGCGCGGCCGCGGTCGGCATGGTCAACGAGGGGCAGATGCCGTTTGCCGAGCCGGGCGCCGACGACGTGCTCAAGCAGGTCATCGCTGAGGGCCGCCTGACCGCGTCGACCGACCCGTCGGTGGTGGGCACCGCGGAGCACGTGATCGTGGTGATCGGCACTCCAGTGGATGAACACCTGAACCCCGATCAGGGCGCGGTGCTGCGCGCCATCGAGGAGTGCGCGCGGTTCATGCGGGACGGGCAGGTGCTGATCCTGCGCAGCACGGTCTACCCGGGCGTGACCGCACTGGTCGAGCAGCTGGTCGCGGGGCTGGGCCTGGATGTCGACGTGGCTTTCTGCCCCGAGCGGATCGCCGAGGGCAAGGCGATGACCGAGCTGTTCGACCTGCCGCAGATCGTGTCCAGCCGGACCCAGCGGGGCAGCGACCGGGCCAGTGCGCTGTTCGCGCGGCTGACCGGCACGATCGTGCCGATGGCGCCGGAGGAGGCCGAGCTGGCCAAGCTGTTCACCAACACCTGGCGGTACATCAAGTTCGCCACGGCCAATCAGCTGTACATGATGGCCAACGACCGCGGCCTGGATTTCGATCGGATCCGCCAGGGCCTGATGCTGGACTACCCGAGGGCTGCGGACATGCCGGGCGCTGGCTTCGCCGCCGGGCCGTGCCTGTTCAAGGACACCCTCCAGCTCGCCGCCTTCAACAACAACAACTTCGCGCTCGGCCACACCGCGATGATCATCAACGAGGGGCTGCCGCTGTACCTGGTGCACCGGCTCGAGCAGCGGTTCGACCTGTCGGCGATGACGGTGGGCATCCTGGGCATGGCGTTCAAGGCGAGCTCGGACGATACCCGGTCGAGCCTGTCCTACAAGCTGAAGCGGATCTTGACGTTCAAGGCCCGCGAGGTGCTGTGCACCGACCCGTACGTGACGACCGATCCCGGCCTGCGGCCGCTCGGTGAGGTCCTGGCCAGATCCGACCTGCTGATCATCGGCGCTCCGCATCCCGAGTACGCCGACCTGGTCACCGACAAGCCGGCCGCGGATATCTGGAACGTGCTGCAGAAGGGCGTGCTGGTCTGATGCCCGGCGAGGCGCGGGTGTCGCTGATCATTCCGGCCTATAACGAGGGCGCGAACATCGTGCCGGTGCTGGACCGGATGTTCGAGTCGGTGCGGCTGCCGGTCGAGGTGCTGGTCGTGGTGGACTCCGCCGACGACACCACGATCCCGGTGGTCGAGGAGTACGCGCAGAAGGAGTCGCGGCTGCGGTACCTGGTCAACACCTACGGGCGCGGGCCGGCGAACGCGATCCGGTACGGTATCGATGCGGCCGCCGCGCCGGTGGCCGTGGTGACCATGGCCGACGGCTGCGACGACGCGCGGCAGATCGACGACCTGGTGCGCCTCGTGGAGCGCGGGGTGGTGGTGGCCGCGGCGTCCCGGTACATGGCGGGAGGCCAGCAGGTCGGCGGCCCGTACATGAAGGGAGCGCTGTCCAAGGCGGCCGGCCGGTCGCTCAGGCTGCTCGCGCACGTGGGCACCCGCGACGCGACGAACTCGTTCAAGGCCTACTCGACCGATTTCGTCCGCCAGGTCGGGATCGACTCGAGGGACGGTTTTGAGATCGGGATCGAGCTGACCGCCAAGGCCCGCCGGATGCGGCTGCCGGTGGCCGAGATCCCCACGATCTGGCTGGACCGCCAGGCCGGGGTGTCGAACTTCCGGGTCGCCCGGTGGATCCCGAAGTACCTGCGCTGGTACCGGTTCGCGTTCGGCCCCCGGCTGACCGCCGAGGGCGTCCGCGCCCAGGCGGCGCGCGACGCGGGCCGGGCCAGCGCGCCAACCTCAGAGGAGCACTAGGAACAGATGGAGAAGGTTCTGGTCAGCGGGTCCGCCGGGTTCATCGGCGGCTACCTCGTCGAGGAGTTGCTGCGGCGGGGCTACGCCGTCGTGGGCGTCGACAACTTCTCCAAGTACGGGCGGGTCCGCAAGTCCTACGACGACAACCCGCACTACGCCCTCGTCGAGGGAGACGCGCGCGACGTCGGCCTGATGACCTCGCTGCTGGCCGACTGTGACCATTTCGTCGCGGGCGCGGCGATGATCGGGGGGATCTCCTACTTCCACGCCTACGCCTACGACCTGCTGGCCACCAACGAGCGGATCATCGCAGCCTCCTGCGACGCGGCCATCGCGGCGCACCGGGACGGCCGGCTGCGCAAGGTCACGTACCTGTCGTCGTCGATGGTGTTCGAGAGCGCCGATCACTGGCCCTCGCATGAGGGTCAGGAGCGGGAGATCCCGCCGCCGCTGTCCTCGTACGGCTTCCAGAAGCTGGCCGTGGAGTACTTCGCCCGTGCGGCCTGGGACCAGTACAAGCTTCCGTACACGATCGTGCGGCCGTTCAACTGCGTGGGCATCGGCGAGAGCCGGGCGCTGGGCGACGAGGAGATCATGTCCGGCAATGTGCGGCTCGCCATGAGCCACGTGGTCCCGGACCTGGTGCAGAAGGTGGTCAAGGGCCAGGATCCGCTGCACGTGCTCGGCTCCGGCGAGCAGGTCCGCCACTACACCTACGGCGGCGACCTCGCGGCAGGCATCGTCACGGCCATGGAGCACCCCGACGCACGCAACGAGGACTTCAACCTGTCTACCGCGCAGGGCACGACGGTGCTTCAGCTCGCCGAGCTGATCTGGCGTAAGATCCGCGGCGACGCCGAGTTCCGCGTCGTGCACGACAAGCCGTTCGAGTACGACGTGCAGCGCCGCGTGCCGGCGACCGAGAAGGCGAAGCGGGTCCTCGGCTTCGAGGCCGGCACCACGCTCGGCGAGATGCTCGACGAGGTGATCCCGTGGATCTCGCAGGCGGTCGAGGCCGGCACGATATGACCAGGCACCGCGCCGGCGGTGTGCCGCGCGGCGGCCCGTACCAGGGCGGAAACGCGCTCTAGGGCCGCCAGCGGGTTCCTCCGGGGCTTGCAGGGGTATTGGGGGACAGGGTGGTCGTTCGGGTGAAGGCGCCGCTGAGGTTTCGCCGCGGGCGCGACCCAGACGGCCGCCCGGCGGCCGGGAGCAGGCGCTGGCCGCGGGGACCCGGGGTGGTCGACGCCTGCCTGGCCGCCGCGGTCGGCCTGTCGGTGCTTCTCGTGCACGACGTGCCCTACCTGATCCACCACACGTTCTGGCTCGACGAGGCGTGGGTCGCCGACTCGGTCCGGGCGAGGATCGGGCTCACCCCGTCGCTGGCGTCGAGCACGCCGGTCGGATGGACGTTCCTGCTGCGGCTGGTGCCGTTCGGCGGGGCGCAGCGGCTGCGGCTCGTGCCGCTGGCCTTCGCCATGCTGGCGGCGGCGGCCGGGTACCTGTTCGGCCGCGAGCTCCGGCTGACCCGCTTTGCCACCGGCGTCCTGACCGGGGCTGCCGTGCTGCTGTCCCCCGCGATGCTCGTGCGTGACGACCTCAAGCAGTACACCGCCGAGGCGTTCGCCTGCCTGGTGTTGTGGATCCTCGTGGCGCGCATCGAGAACGAGTGGAGCCTGCGGCGCCTGGTCGCGATCGCCGCGACGGCCTCCCTCGGCATGCTGTTCGCCAACACGGTGATCTTCGTCGGGGTGGCGGCCATGGCCTGCCTGGCGCTGGAATGCCTGGTCACGCGGCACTACCGGCGGCTAGCCGAGGTCGCCCTGGCCGCGGCGGGAATGCTCGGGGTCGCCTTCGTGATCTACGCGACGCTGATCCACCCGCAGGTAACCCGCGGCCTCGTTGCCTACTGGGCCCCGTTCTACATGCCCACGACGAACGCGTCGGCCGCGGTCTCGTTCCTCCACCTGCGACTGCTCCAGCTGGGGCCGTACATGGGCTTTCCGCTCCTGGCCGACGTGGTGCTGATCCTGGCGGGCATCGCGGCCCTGGCCTGGCTCCGGCGGCCCGCGCTCGCCGCGCTGTTCCCGGTGACGCTGGTGATCGTCATCGCCGCGAGCGCGGCGCGTAAGTACCCGTTCGGGGACCTGCGGACCTCCACGTTCTGGCTGGTGACGGCCCCGCTCCTGATGGCTGTCGCGGTGGCTGCCGCCGCGCATCTCGCGGCCGCGGCCGCCCGCCGCGCGTCCGGGGATCACGAGGCACGATGGGCGCTCCTGGCGCCGCTCGTCGTGGCGGTCCTGGCGCTGGCCGCATGGGTCCCGGCCACGGACGGCTACATCCGGTCCCACGACATACCCAACGAGGACGTCCGCTCCGAGGTCACTTACCTCAACAGCCACTTCCGGCCCGGGGACGTGATCATCGTTAGCTACCCCGCCAGCTACGCGTTCGCCTACTACTACCCGCCGAACCCCTCGTTCCCTGTCGGGGACGGGCCCAACGGACATGTCGTCGCGTACCCGAGGCTCCCGTGGATGGTGGTGATGACCGCCCGCCGGGCGGCCGACGTCGCGCGTGCGCTGGCGGCGGCGCGGGCCAAGATCGCCGCGGAGCCGCCCGCGGCCCGCGGACGGATCTGGATCGTCCGCTCGCACCAGACGCGGACCGAGATCCGCGCGTGGCGCCTCGATCTGGCCGGGGACCGGGTCCGGGTGATCCCGGTAGGCAAGGACCCCATCCTGCTCTACGTACCAGCGTGAAGCCAGCCTGCGCCGACCGGTTATGCTCTGGCACGAGCTCTGGAGCCTATGCGGAGTTCCTGCCAGCTTTCTCTCTGCTACGGTGGCTGCGCTCGGCGAACGCCGCTCGCGAAGGAGATCCGACATAATGGTACAATCTGCCGCGAAGCTTAAGTCGAGCTCCGAAGCTGCGCTGGAATCCTACGAGGAGCTCGGCGCGCGCATGGAGGAGCACGACCCGCGCGATCAGTACACGTACATGTACTCGAAGTTCCGGAGCGACTACACGCTCATGGAGCGGGTGGGAGTGACGGGCAAGTCGGTCCTCAACGTGGGCTGCTCGTTTCCTGTGGACGAGCTCTACTACGCCCGCAAGGTCGCCAGCTGGACGGCGATCGACCTGAGTCTCCAGTCGATCGACGGCGCCGAGAGAATCCTGCGGGGTGAGCTGCATCCGGACCTTGCCGCGAAGTTCCGCTTCCAGCTGGCCGACGCGTGCGACCTGCCATTCGAGGACGGGACGTTCGACGTGACGCTTTCGATGTCCACTCTCGATCAGATGCCGCCCGAGTCGCACCAGAAGGCCGTTGACGAGATGGCGCGTACCACGAAGCCGGGCGGGCACGTGATCGTGACGGTAGCCAACAAGTGGAATCCTCCTTATGCGGCCGGCATCCGGAAGATGATGCGGGAGAAGACCCTGCACTACGGGTACGCGTACCTGTTCACGCCGGTCGAGCTGCGCAAGATCGGCGAGCGGGCAGGCCTGTCTCCGGCCTTCTTCGCCTCCAGCATCTCGCCGCCGGATGTCTGGCTGCCTGGTTACCCGGCCATCGTGAGGTGGCCCGCCGAGATGGAGTTCCGGCTCCACCGAGCCGCCGGGTACCTCGGCCGGCGCGTCGGATATGCGTTCGAAAAGCCGATTCGCTGAGAATGACGCGGCCAGAACGGTTTCGTTCGGTCCGGCTCGCAGACGAGGGAGTGCGGCTGACCGCGGCTGATCCCGCTCAGGGCCCGCCTCAGGCCGGGACGGATACCCCGGGTGCAGGCGGCACGCCGGTCGGGCGCGCGCTTGCCTCGCTCGTGCGCGTCATGAGATCGAGGGTGATACGGCTCGGCTTCCTGGCCGCGGTCCTGGCGCTGCTCGCCGTCGCCCTCATCGACCAGGGGGACACCCTCTGGCACCAGGTCCAGCGCATCTCGGCGGCGGTCGTGCTGCTCGCGTTTGCCCTGAACCTCTGCGGGCTCGTCTGCAGCCTGATGGTGTGGCGGGAAATGCTCGCCACCCTCGGCTCGCGGCTCTCGGTGGCCGAGGCCTGGCGGATCTTCTTCATCGGCCAGCTGGCGAAGTACATCCCGGGCAGCATCTGGCCGGTGCTGGCGCAGTCCGAACTCGGGGCCGACCGCGGCATCCCGCGCAGCAGGTCGGCCCTGTCCGTTCTGGTCTGCTACCCGGTGATGATCTGCTCGGGAGCGGTCGTCGCCGCGGTCACGCTGCCTTTCGCGACCGCCAAGACCACCGCCCAGTACTTCTGGGTCCTCACCGTCGTGCCGGTCAGCATCGTGCTTCTGTCGCCCCCGGTCTTGAACCGGCTGCTCGGCCTCGTCCTGCGGCTCGCCGGACAGCCCGCACTGGACAAGCGCGTGAGCTTCACGGGTCTCGCGCGGACCATGGCCTGGGCGATAGCGTCATGGGGCTTCAACGGGCTCATGGTCTACGTGCTGATGCGCCAGCTGGTCGGCCACCCGCAGGGCACGCTCCTGGTCTCGGTCGGCGCCTACGCGCTGTCGTGGACGGCCGGGTTCGTGGCCGTGTTCGCTCCGGCCGGGGCTGGCGTCCGGGAAGCGGTGATGGTGGCCGTCCTGGGCAGCCGAACGACGACCGCGATCGCCCTGACCATTGCCCTCGTGACCCGGGCGACCGCGGTCCTGTGCGACGGGTTGGCCGCTGCGGCCGCCGCCGCGCTCGTGGGCCGGCGCAGGCTGCGACAGCTCTGGGCGGCGCGCCGCGCGCGTCCGCTCGGCTGAGCGCGCCGGCCGCGTCCGCTCAGCTGAGCGAGGCGCCAGCGTTTTCCGGCGCGGGCTCCGCCGCGCCGTTCGCCGCGGGGCCGGCTTCGTCCGCGTCGCCGTCGGGGGCCAGCAGCGAGCGGCGGAACTGGTCGAGGTCGATCTCGGCGCCGAGCCTGATGCTCTCCTGGGCCGCGAACATGCACGTCGTGGCCAGCGAGGCGTCCTCCCAGGACAGCAGGTGGTTGGGCTCGCCCTCGACCGCGCGGACGAACTGCTCGAGCTCCTCCGCGTGGCCCATCGACTTGTGCAGGCCCGTGCCCTGGCTGCGCTTGGCCTTCCCAAACTCGGTGAGTTTGGCGAAGTCATCCAGGATCGCGATCTGGCCGTGGGCGAACACCGACAGCCGCTCCCGCGGGAAGCCGGGCGCCCCGCACTCGTCGAACACGATCGTGGCCGCCGCGCCGTCATAATGCAGCGTGACCGCGAAGTTACACAATGTCCGGATATCGTCGGGAACCTGGCCCAGCGCGCGGGCCGTCAGCGACACCGGGCGCTTGCCGATCAGCAGGTTGCACAGGTCGATGAAGTGCTCGCCCTCGGTGATCAGCCGCCCGCCGCCGTCGACCGGGTCGAGGGTCCAGTGGTCGGGCGGCACGAACGGCTGCGCGATCACGTACTCGACGAAGTCGACGGGGGAGTTCAGCGACTTGCGGAGCGTGTCGGTCAGCGGGGAGTAGCGGCGGTTGAGCCCGAGCGTGACCAGGGGAGGGGTGGCCTGATCGGACTGCGCCTCCACGAGCTTGAGTACCTCCCCGAAGTCGTCCAGGCGGGTGACCATCGGCTTCTCGATGAACACGGCCTTCCCGGCGCTGACCGCTGCCCGGATGTGCTCGTAGTGCTCCGGCTGGCTCGAGCAGATCATCACCGCGTCGGTGCCCTCATCCGCGAGCAGCTCATCGACGTCGGTCGTGATCATCGTGGCCCCGAGGCCCTTGGCGACCACGGAGGCGTTGCGCGCGGTCGCCGACGCGATCCCGCGTATTTCGACGTCCCGCATGGACTTCAGGTTCGGCAGATGCTTGCTGAGGACGTGGTTGCCGAAGCCGATCAGCGAGATCCCGACCTTGCCGTCATGCTTGCGCCGCGGCTTGATCTGCATCGTCCGGCTGCGGTCCGGGTCGGGCCCGTAGGAGATCAGGGCGGCGACGCCGGGCAGCTTCCGCTCGCGGATGGCGTCGAAGGGCTCCTGGGCCCGCTCCACGGGGTAGACCCCCGCGATCAGCGGCTCGGGGTTCACCGCCCCGGTGGCGACTAGCCTGATGAACTCCTCGAGGTTGCGCTTCTCGGTCCAGCGGACGTAACCGAACGGGTAGTCGAGGCGGCCCTTCTCGTAGCTCGTGTCGTAGCTGCCCGGCCCGTAGGCGCGCGAGTAGCGGAGGTCGATCTCCCGGTACAGGAAGTTCTTGGGGTGGATGTCGAGCTTCACGTAGCCGACGATCACCACGCGACCCTGCCTCCGGGTGATCTCCATCGCCGAGTTGATGATCTCCTGCGAGTCGGACCTGGCGCAGATGATCGTGGCGTCGACCCCGTTCTTGCCGGTGAAGTCGAGGACGCGCCGCTTCCATTCGGGCTCGGACGGGTTGACCACCAGCGCCGCGCCGGCGGCCGTAGCCAGTTCGTTCGCCTTCGAGTTGATGTCGATCCCGACGACGACGCACCCGGCCGCCCTGGCGATGCTGGCGCACAGCTGGCCGACCAGGCCCAGGCCGTATATGGCGACGGTCTCCCCGAACTTCAGGTCGGCGCGCCGGAGGGACTGCATGGCGATGCCGCCGACGGTGACGAACGCCGCGTGGCGCAGGTCGACGCCGGCAGGGACCGGCACCACGTGGTTGATGTAGGGGGCGGCCACCTCGGCGTGCCCGCTGGCCGCGTAGGCGACGGTCTGCCCGATCTCCAGCCCTTCTACGCGGTCGCCCAGCGCCAGCACCGTGCCGGCGCCGCTGTAGCCGATCTCCCTCGGCGTGATCATTTCGTGCCAGACCCGCCGGGCGGTCTGGCTCGGCCCGGTGGCCAGGATGGTCTGCTGCACCACGTGCCGCATCCAGGGATCCGAGATCGTCTGGCGCACAAGCTCGACCGGGGTCTTCGCGAGCGTCCCCATCTCGGTGCCCGAGCTGATCAGCGAATAGTGGCCCTGAACGAGCACCTGATCCGGGCCCGCGTGCGGGACGGGGAGATCGGCGACCAGGACGCGTCCGCGCCGGTCGATCACCCTGCGAAACACCTGCTTCATGCCGGCCTCTACCTGCCTTCGGTCATATCCAACCCGGCCGGCTGTCAAGCGGCCGCTGTACCCGATTCGTCGGTGCGCCACGCTACCAGAGTTGCTATGCGTTCCTGCCTAGCTGCCCGGGGGGGCCTCTGCGCTGGGCTGTAGTATCTCGTCACGCGATGGATACGCTTGCTGACGAGCCGACGCAGGGGACTCGGATCCGGCGGGTGGGCTGGCTGGCCCTGGCAGGCGCGCTGTTCCTGGTCGCGGTGGCGGGCTACGGCGTGCTGGTATCGACGTCCCCCAGCTATTGGCAGCAAACCGACTTGACCGTCTTCCGGGGCGGCGGCCTCGCGGTCCGCAGTCACCCGACGCAGCTCTACACGCTGCCGCTCGGCGTGGCGCGGCAGCCGTTCATCTACTCACCGTTCGCCGGGCTGCTGTTCGCAGTTGCCAGCCCGTTCTCCTTCCTCATCTGGAAGGTCGCGCTGACGGCGGCGACGATCGCTGTGCTGCCGGTTACCGCCTACGCGGCCCTGGGCCTCGCCGGACGGCCCGCCGGCCTGCCCAGGCTGGCCGGAGCGCTGGCGATCGGGGCGGCGGGCCTGTGCCTGGAGCCGGTGCTGATAACGCTGTATTTCGGCCAGGTCAACGTGCTGCTGCTGGCGCTGGTGGTCTGTGACCTGGCGCTGCCGGACCGCTTCCGCGGCAAGGGCATCGGCGTCGGCCTGGCGGCAGCGATCAAGCTCACACCGTTGATCTTCATCCCGTACCTGCTGTTCACCCGGCGAATCCGCGCGGCGGTGGTCAGCGTGCTGACGGTCGGTGCCACCGTCGTCATCGGGTTCGCGCTGCTGCCGCATGCTTCCGCATCCTTCTGGAGCGGGCATTTCAAGGCGTTCGGCCACGCCCGCATGCTGAACCAGTCGCTCGACGGAGCCGCATTGCGGCTGACCCACGGCGCGCCGCCGGGACCCACGTACTGGGTGGCCGAGATCGTGGTCGGCATCGCCGGGCTCGCCATCGCGGTCGCGGCCAGCCGCCGTGGCTATGATCTGCTCGGCGCCGTCGTCTGCGGGGCCACTAGCCTGCTGGTCTCGCCGACGTCCTGGTCGCACCACTGGGTTTATGTGCTCCCGGCGCTCGCCCTTGCCGCGTACGGGCCGCCGCGGCGAAGCCTGCGCATCGCGGGCGTAGCGGTGGTCATGGTGCTGTTCGCCGCCTGGCCGGTGCCGCTCGGGGGCGACGGCGGCATCGACCTGAGGAACGGATGGCTGCCGCGTGGCCTGCTGAGACTGGCGCCGCACTACGGTACGGCCGGTCCCGGCAATCCCGAGCTGGACTGGCACGGCGTGTGGGTGATCTTTGGCAACTATTACGTGATCGCCGCTCTGGCGTTCATCGCGGCCGTGGCGTGCTCCCTGGCCGTGCACCGTCGCGGCGTTCAGGGCGCGAGCGAGGCGCCGCTACCGGTGGGTAGCGCAGATCACCTCGCGCCTGCGCAGCGGAATTGAGCTGCCGGCGGAGTTTCGCACGCCCGGCCCGGCCCTGGCGACCTTGCTGCTACCCTTTAGCCGGAATTCCCAGCTCTTTGCCCACTGGACATCTGCGCCAGGCCGGGCCCGCTCCTCAGATCCGAGGTTCCGAGGTTAAGCGTTTGCGATGACAGATGACCGACACACGGCCACGGCCCAGCGCAGGGCCGGGGCTCAGGGCGCCGGGACACATCTCGACGTGCTCGACCGGGTGCTGCAGGTCGCGCGTTCGGACCGGTACGAGGGCTATTCCAAGCACGACGGGCTGAACTCGCCGCTGCTGGCGCGCCTGGCCGGCGGGTCGCGGCTGCGCAGGCTCGGCGCCATCCAGGTGGTGATGCGCAGCCCGGTCCACATCCGGCCGCTGGTCGGGGTGCGCAAGGCGCGCAACGCCAAGGGGCTCTCGCTGTTTGCCCGTGCCCTGCTGGCCCGGCACCGGATGACCGTGCTGTCCAGGGGGGACGACCCCCCTATCCCCCCCGCGCCGCCTGGCGGCGGCAAGACCGTGCTGTCCAGGGGGGGCGACCCCCCTATCCCCCCCGCGCCGCCTGGCGGCGGCAAGACCGGGTCGGCCGACGACGCCGCGGAGGCGCGCGGGCTGCTGGACTGGCTGATCGACCACCCGGCGGCCGGCTTCGACGGGCTCTGCTGGGGATACCCCTACGCCTGGCAGGACGTCGGGTTCTTCGCTCCGCGGGACTTCCCGAACCGGGTGGTCACGGCGCACGTCTGTCAGGCCCTCGTGGACGGGTACGAGACGCTGCAGGAGGGCCGCTACCTGGACGCCGCCAACCGGGCGGTCAGGTTCCTGCTCGACGCTCCGAAGACGCTGTTCGAGGACGCCGACCGGCGCTGCGTCAGCTACGTGCCGTCCCCGGACATCGACTGGATCGTCATGGACGTCTCGGCCCTGGCCGGGGCCATCTCGGCGCGGGTCGGCGCGATCACTGGCGACGCCGGCCTGATCCGGGAGGGCGGCCGGCTGGTCCGGTACGTGGTCTCCAAGCAGACCGACGAGGGCGCCTGGTTCTACGCCGACCCGCCCTCGGCCAGCCACATCACGCACGACAACTACCACACCGGCTTCATCCTCGACGCGATCCAGCAGTACGGGCTGTCCGCGGGCAGCGACGAGTTCGAGCCCGCGTACCGCCGGGGTATCGACTACTACGAGCGGCGGCTGTTCGAGCCGGACGGGGCGGCCAGGTTCATGAACGACCGCCTGTACCCGATCGACATCCACGGGTGCGCCCAGGGGATCATCACGTTCTCGCTGCAGCAGCGGCACACGGGGACCGGCGCCGCGACCGCGACGCGGGTGCTGGACTGGACGCTCGCCAACATGTGGGACCCGGCCAGCGGGTGGTTCTACTACCAGAAGCGGCGGGGATACCGGACTCGTATCCGGGAGCTGCGCTGGTGCCAGGGCTGGATGTCCCGGGCGCTGTCCTGCTACCTGGAGAACTGCGACGAGAGGGCAAAACCGTGAAGGGATTCCCAGGCCGCGAGCTGTCGCTCGACCCGGGCCGCAGCAAGTTCGAGCGGATGTACGCGAACCTGCTCGGCGCTCCGGCGAACGGGCTGCGGATCAGGCTGCGCCGGGTGCTGCCCGCCACGGACGGCCACTACCGGAAGATCCTCGACGCCGGCTGCGGCTCCGGGGTGTTCAGCTACGAACTGGCCAAGCGGCACCCGGATGCCCAGGTTACCGGGGTCGAGCTGGAGCCGGACCTGGTCGGCCGGGCCAACGAGATCGCCCGGCGGGCGCACCTGACCAACCTGCGTTTCGAGCAGGGCGACGTGACGAAGCTCGACTTCTCCGGCGAGTTCGACCTGGTGCTGAGCGTCGACAACTTCGAGCACGTCGAGGACGACATCGCGGCCATGCGCACCCTGCTGCAGGCGCTGCGCCCGGGCGGGCGGCTGGTTGCCCACGTGCCCGGCTACGAGCGGCGCTGGCTCCTGTTCGGCCGCCGGGTCAACTTCGACGTCCCCGGGCACGTCCGCCCCGGGTACCGGGCCGAGGATCTTGTACGCAAGCTGGGCGAGGCCGGGTTCCAGGTCACCGCCCATCGGTACACCTACGGGCCGCTGGAGACCCTGACCAACAACATCTCCTACCTGATCACCGGGGCCGACCAGCGCCGCAAGCTGCAGTACGCGGCGGTGTTCCCGGTGCTGCTCGCGGTCTCCTACCTCGGCAAGTTCTCCCAGCCCCGCTGGGGCGCTGGTGTCCTGGCCGTGGCCCGGCGCCCCGAGCAGGCCGCGCCCGGCGCCCCCGGTCATAACGGCTCCTGATCGCATGCGCGTTCTCATCGACATCCTGCATCCGGCCCACGTCCATTTTTTCCGCAACTTCTACTCGGAGATGGAGGGCCGCGGGCACAGCGTCTGCATTACCGCCCGGGATAAAGACCGTTCCGTCGAGCTGCTGCGCGCGTTTGATCTTCCGTATCAGCAGATCTCAGAGCAGAAGAGCGGGGTCGGACTCGCGATCGAGATGGCCCAGCGGACCCCGCGCCTGATGAACGTCATGCGCTCTTTCCGGCCGGACGTGATGACCGGGATCATGGGCCCGTCGATCGCGCTGGCCGGGGTGCTGCGGCTGCCGCGGGTGCCCTCGGTGGTGTTCTACGACACCGAGTTCGCCGTGCAGACCAACCGGATCGTGTACCCGCTCGCCTACAGCGTGTGCACCCCAGACTGCTACCAGGGCCGGGTGCCGGGCCGCCACCACATCTACGCCGGGTACCACGAGCTCGCCTACCTGCACCCGAACCGCTTCCGGCCGGACCCGGCCGTCCTGTCGGAGTTCGGCGTCAACCCC
>Ga0126378_10001839_pt1 | contig 15651 bp, 36 predicted proteins | sample PanSoiMetPlot_23_FD_92587 | JGI IMG/M metagenome (GOLD analysis project Ga0126378, IMG submission 92587) | Tropical forest soil microbial communities from Panama - MetaG Plot_23 | ecosystem: Environmental > Terrestrial > Soil > Tropical forest > Bulk soil | place: Panama | collected 2016-02-17 | reverse complement strand
TCTCTCTCCTAGCATTGACCGTTACAGCACGTGCACGTTGTTGCACTGATACCGACAAAGGTTGCTTTGTATCCTGCCGGACACGGCTGTCCAGGAACGACATACATCGTTTGTCCATGTGGACAGTCTTTTGTTGCACCTGGGTCACCACTACCTGATGGTGGTGACGTGATTGGTTTGCCTTGCAGGACACTTTGAAATGTTGTTTGTAGATTTGAGTTTTCTATAGCACTGATAATGAGAAGTGCACCCGCCCCGATAAGAATGACCATGATAATCGTGCTATTCATTTTCATGGTTCCGTCGTCACCGTGCTGATAAAACATGGAACCGTTGTTCCAAGTGCGCTATTGAGTGTCGTAAGAAATCCTAGCGCTGTGCTCTGTTGACCACTTGATAGGAGGCCATAGAGAATATTTTGACTGGTGAGTGTACTATGATTGCTGTTTTTGGGATAAATATACGCGCTATACATTTCCACGTCACACAAGGTTACCAGACTGTCAATAAAATCGTTGACAGCCGTTTGTTGTGGTGTACCGTTGTCAGTATTTGGCAAAACGACTTCAAAGCGTGTCAAACTACTCGGCATTTCGTTGCTCCTTTTCGATCCGATCATACATGACCCTGAGTAGTGGTACCATGTGTTCATCGATGCACTTCTTGGCAGCTATAGCATAGCATTCTGGACTACACGCCCAATGCTCCTCTTGCGGACATTGGAATGGAGGAACAGCATCATACGGAGTACTGCCAACGGTGAATTCCACTGGAACAATAATATTCACCGCTTTCATGCCAGAGAATTGCTTGTTGCATCCATAACAAGTAACCGGTCCTGGCACGCGTGCAAACATTGTTTTGGTGATGAACTCTGGTGACATTTGTGCAAGGACCAGCGTTCGTAACGTTGTGATATCATCCATATTGTGTCCTATCCTACCAAACAAAGCGCAGAAAAATTGAGTGAACTTCCTAAAGTAATATGCACCTGTGTGCTGGTAATTGTGTCAAAACCCTGCGTGGCGCTTCCGCTCTGTGACACAATGGCTCCAACCCAAAACGGCGCGGCAGCGCATCCATGACTATACGTACCTGTGCCTGTTCCGGTAAATGAATGCGTCTGTCGAAGCGTATCGGCGCCAGCTTCCCATCGCACCCTCTGATTTGATGCCAGTTGTAGACCGTTGGACGCAATGGACGCGATAGAAGTTCCCGCCGGCGTTTGGAAATTAATCGTTCCACCGGATTGTATACGCGTATTCATCGTGCCGCCCGTGCCGGTTACGGCGGCCCATGAATTTGTTCCTGTGATCTCGTTGACCGTTCCCACATCCATATTTTGGTCTACAAGCAGTGTGCCAAGAACTTCGGTCGTATCTCCGTTTTGGCCGATTTGTAAGGGATTGCCACTTGTTTGTATCTTGATAACCTGATGTTTTGTGCCTGTTTGATCCACAGCCCAGGTGCTGCTTCCATCGGAAAAAAGCGTCATCAGTTGCGCAAATACACTATCACCAACATCAATCACAAGCGTTCCGGCTGGATTGCCCTCATTTGATAGAGTTTGAGAATTTGACGTTGTGACACCTCCTCCTACTGGACTATTTCCCAGGACATCATCTATTGGTACGCTCTCGTTTGGAAAATAATAGGTCGAAGTCAACTCTTCAATCGGCGCATTGACGGACATAATACTTTCAACAGTCCAATGAAAACCCGCCTCTCCTGGAGACAATTCATAGGTACGCCATGCGCCTGGCCGTAAATGATCAGACGATGAACTTTGAATAAATTGGATATAGAGTGAAAACTTACTATCATTAAAAACCCGCAAATGTGGCGGATTTTTAAGGAACGACGGGTTACTATCTGCGCCACCTATGCCAATTCCAGCGTTTTGGAACGAAACAACGCCGGTCGTCCCAATAACAGCGGACGTGAGATCAACAAGCGGAAGCGCGATGCTCATACTACCCCTCTCCGAGTAACTTACGCGCTTGCAGTTGGCGTAAATACTCCGTGCCTCGATAGAACTCTAACCGTTGCAAGTAGCAAAACCACGCTTGTCGTTTCAGCCACCGCTTATCTTTATCACACGTCGAAAGGCCAAGCAAATAACGGAGTACTAATGCTGCTGCAATAGTTCCAAGCATTGATACTACCTCAGTGATGAGGGCTGTGAACATTGGCTATCTCCAATTCGTAAGGCCGCAGAGCGGGAACCAAAAAGGCCCCACTAAAGCCAAGTTGATAACTATAGGTGCCGACAGTCGCTCCTGCATTGAGTGTCACGATGAGTGATCCAACCTGTAAGTTAGAGGGATCAGCAAGCGGAGTCGGAAGGAGTGTCGATTGGTCACTTGCCTGCATGGAACTGGACACGCTCACTCCGAGAGGCAGCACGTAGCCGCCAGTGTCCTGGAAACGTACTTCGATTTCGCCAAGTGTGGCAAATACCGCTGTTTGTGGTGCAATCGAAAATTTACGTAAAACGAGAAAAAACGAGATGGCACCCGGCCATTGGGACAAGCGCCAATTTTGCACTTGTGCCATTGTAATAGGAACAGAAACTGGACTTCCTGCCACCGTGGTAAGGGTACCTATCGCATAGTTATTGACTTCGTACCGCCAGCTTTCCTTAACCCCAAGTGATCCGTAAAGCTCATTATAATGCGGTTTCCTATGGGGGGTTGGCGGTTTCACCTCGCGTACAATTGGGTGTTTTGGTTCCTCTTCTACGAGTTTTTCCGTGACCGGGCGCTCTTTCCGCTCCGGTTTTGGGATAGCAGGATTGGCCGTTTTGCCGTGAAAGTGGTTCATGTTGTTCTCCTCTATATGAGCAAAACGATAGCGATAACGATAAGAGCAAGACCGCCGACTAACTTGAATAGCCTGAGTGGGTCATTGATCCATTGCCAGAGAGGACTGTTCATTATTGCGTCAAATGGACTTCCTGTTGTCGTAGGAGTTGTCGATTGCTGTACCGTTTGTGCAGACGAATTGCCCAAAAATTGCGCATAATTTCCATTGGTAAAGGTTCCCCAGTCGTGGAAATCCGTCCCATTTTTTGACAACTGAAACGCGTAATTAAAGGAACATTGTGGATCATAGGCACATGAAAGTGCTATCTCATTGCCATCGACGCCAAGAATATGGGCACCGTTTATTTGCAAAACACCGAACGATCCGCCAAACGGATCAGAGCGGTTCCACGCAGTAGTATTACCGTTACTTTCCGCCTGCGCAATGGCAACGATCGTATTCAATCCGGTGCCGGAAAACCCGGCTGTTTTTGCATAGCTTGTCAATTGATCCACGGTTAAAATCATTTCACAAATGGCACCAGATCCGGCGCAGTTAGTAAGAGAAGCGCTAAGATAATCAGAAGTAATCCGCTCAATAATTTAAACAATCGTAGAGGGTCACTGATCCATTGCCAAAAGACACTATTGGTCAACCAGGACAGATCAAAAGGGCTAGACAGACCTATCCCCGTGGTTCCGGTCGTCGTTCCTGTGTCGCCAAATGAGAGACCTTGATACGGTAGTCCCGCTTTAGCAGCATCTAAAAGTGCTACTGGGTTGAGCAATCCTGGGCCGCCCGGCGCGAGATCGCTTTGCAAGATAGACCAAGCATTTCCTGCTCCGTACACATCCCCGCTGTAGAGACCGAAGCCTAAATTTGCCCCCTCGCCTTGCAAGTTTGCATGGCCGACAAGTTCGTTGGCGCTTACATGCTGTCCGATTGTTACGTCGGCATCGTGCATGTGTTCATAGAACGTATGCGTTGCTTCCGCATTAAGCGGCGTATCAAGTTTGATCGTTATCATCGTTTGTCCAAAATCTGTCCATCGCACGTCCGTCACCGTTCCTGGCAATATCGCTTGTATTGGATAGCCATATGGTGTGAGTACATTGGTATCTGGTTTATAATATAGTCCTTGAGGATCAATCTGTCCAAAGTTGTCAATTCTTGGGAATGTCCAGAATGGCGCATTAGCCATAGACAGGTGCGCTCCGAAGCGCATACTCGTAAACGAAGAGTGCAAGGCCGCCCGCCGCTATGCCAAAAACAAGCGGCAACATCGAACGTGTGACGGCAGCAACAGTAACCGAAAGACCAAGCAAGAAAAGCGTGCCAACAACCTCACCTTGCCGGATCATTGATACTTTTTCTTCGCTATCGACGAACGTTCCTATGGTCATAATCGATGGCAAAAAAGCGCTATAGGCAAACGCACCTTCGAGCGCCATAAACACGCTTGTGAGAACAACTTCGCTTGATCCTGCTGCCATTTTTTTATCCTACCAATCGTATTTGGCGCGTATTACTACCCGGCCACTGCGTATAAAACTCCTGTGGAGATAAGAGTGTTGCACCTCCTGCTTGCGTCGAGGCAATATCATAGGCACTAACATAGGCGGCCTGACCATTGAACAGGATAGGAAACCAAAGTGTACTACCGGCTGTATCTCCGGTTCCAAAGTTGTTGGGCCCGTTCACCGGTTGTCCCGTGATTTTTATTTGACTCCCATAGGCGGCCTTTCCTACCTCATTCCCGCCTGGTGTCGCGTGAATAGGTACACCGTCAGGGTTTTTTGCATCGTATTGGGCCGCTTTTCCTGTTTTCTGAATTGGCCGTATTACCCCAGTATAGGACGTTGTTGTTGTACCGCCAACAAGCGGAGGAGGAGTGCCCGCGCCGCTGGGGACCAGTCCCTCCACGGCATATGGGAGTCCCGTTGTTGGGTCGATGGCTAGGCCAATACCTGATGTTCCTGCACTTCCTGATGTTGGCGTCGTATCCGTTACGCTCCCGCCTTTTCCTAAGAAACGCGGCACAAGATAGGCGGCTGCAATGCCGCCAACGACCACAATAACCCATGCCCAATTAGGCAACCCGGCTGTATCTCTTCCAAAGAAACCTTTTAAGTCCATGTTAGAAACTTCCCATGTAGCCAAGTCCGCTCTGGCCTATTTGTTGTGCGACTTCCGGCTGAATTTGATAGCCAAGAAAGTAGTTGGACGCTGTAAGTGGTCTCGCTGAGAGCGTATAACTTTGCAGGTTGTAGCGTTCCACTTGCTTCCAAGCAAGCAAGTTTCGATAGGTGGGTGGATAACTCATAACCTGCCAGTTCTCCGCACGTCTCATATGATTGAGGAAGCGTCTTCCCGGCATAACGTCATGAGGCTCATACGTGCCAACAATGCTTCGACCATTGTCACCAACATTAATTGTTGGAGGAATACGAGCCAGAAAACTCTCACGGTCCGATGGTCCGTAGTCAAACGCCGATGGTTCATACTCCTGGTCCGTCAAGTATCCTGGAAGCGTCGCGGCGTTGCCAGGTGGCGCGTGGGATGCGGCAGTCCGCCCGGTGCCTTGCGCTAAGCGCGGTTGGGGGCCGCGCACCGGGCCACGCTGCACATCGACATACGACCATTGAGGCCGGCCAAAGAGCGGATTGGCCGCTATCGCTTGATTCGTCGTTGCCATGTTAGTGACCTATCGCGGCACGGATGGAGCCACTAAAGGCAGATCCCCACGCGCTAATAATGTTCGCGGTATTGGCACTGGTGACCAAAACCCACGCCAAGGCCACGCTCACAATTCCGGCAAACAGATCGATAATTCGTCCAAAACTCATGCTTTTTTTCCTTGGAGAAAGTTAATCACTTGTTGCCACGGAAGCTCTGTGAGGACCACGTAGGTGGTTGCGAGTAGAGCAAACGCGCTTGCGAGCTTTGACATGCCACCGCCGAACATGTCCATCAACGCTAGAATGAGCAGCAAGAGATAGCTACCTATCACAATGGTTGTGATAGGCTTCTGAACCAGGAGGCGATTGACTACGCCAACGCCTCCAATGACAAACACGGCAACCACAATGCTCTTGTTCATGAGCCTTTTTTCATGAACATATTGAGCACCATAGGCAGCACAAGCCAACCAATGAGAATGCCGACACCAACAGCGAGCCAATGATCGCCACGCATAAGAAAACCTCCTAGAATTGAACGCTTCCTTGAAAAGCAAAACTAATGCCGCCTAAGATGACAACAGCAATGAGCACGATAAGCGCCGCCATCATCGGCGCACCCTGTGCGTTATTAAAGTCAAACATCATTCCCTCCTAACTCATCAGTAGGCTAGGCGCATTATACACCTGTCCACTCGCAGGAACGATATCATTAGTGATGATTGTGAGTGAATGCGTGCCGGCAGTGGCCGTATAGCGGAGGGTAAACTTTGTGGCTCCAACGGTGCCTAGCCACTCGTCACCGTACTCTGAAATCGCTACTTTGTCTGGGTCTAGCGTGTTTGGAATCAACACGACGCCGTTTGCTTCATCCAACCCAAAGACCGTATAGCCATTGAAGAACCGATAGGTCGAAAGAAGCGCGACATAGCGTTGTCCTACGTCCCAGTCAAATTCAATAAGCGATGGCATGTCGGTACTTTCAGCCGTCGCACGCGTGCCTGCTGAATCACGGAACACCAGGATATGATGGCGAATGAGGTTCCCAACACGGGTCAACTGAATGGTCTGCGCGCTCGCCGACAAGTTGGTCGCCGTTTGTGCCGTCCAGTATTGGACGGTCCCGACCGCAGGCGGGCTGACACTGTTCGGATTGCCGAACATGTCCATAGCCGGAGGCTGTGAACGACACAGAACTTCGACCGTGATATTGATTGTTTGCGACGCCGGCGTTGTGCCTGCGGCATAGACCGGTCCAGAGGTCGCACTGGCAGCGACCGGCGCGGCAGCAACCGTCAATTGCAGGTTGTAGCGCGCCGATGCGTCCATATTTGGCAGACAGCCGAGGCCATCGACGCCGAATTCCAACCAGATGGGCAGAATGAATTTATACGCTCCGGTGCCGGTCATTGGTTGGTAATATTGACCGCCTACCCCAGTTGGGACACTGGAAGGGGGGCCACCATTGCCAAGAAGTGTTTGCGCCGTATTTGCATCGTTGCCTGCGCCACGAACCACCGTATCCGGCCCGAACAGCCGATAGCCGCCATACTTTGCGGCAAGGTAGGCGTTAAAACCACTTAATTGGAAGAGTGGCACACCATTGACATCATTGAGTTGCACAGCGCTAAAAATGCTCCATGGCGCGTCTTCGAACGGCGTTGCGCCAGAAGCAAAGGCCGCGCCTGCTTGCACAGTGATAAGGATACCGGAAAGGTAGCCATAACTGGCGAGCGGGAAGTTCAACACCTGCGCGGCTGAAGAGGTCGATGCGGTGATAGAGGTTGTGTTACTTTGCTCGACGTGCCATTTGGCAGCGCGGGCAAAGGGGATAGGTCTGATGCTATCGGCTGAGCCTTTTTTTTGCTGACCGACTGGACTGTCGGTCGGTGTCTGCTGAACGGGAACGGGCATACGTGCTCCTTAATAGATGAAACTCATGGCTTGTCCGAGTGCATTATCCGCGTTGTGAGCGGCTAAGATGCGCCAAAAGAAGCCAAGAATAAGAACACTCGCAAAAATACCGAGTGCATGGAGCGCGCCAATATGAATATGCATTATGCGTTGTCTCCGAGGTTGCGCACGAGGGTAATCGTGCCATTGCTGATACAGAGGAAGTCGGAAAACCGTTTGTTTCCGTGGAACTCTAAGAGATGCTGTAAGGCGAGCATATCTCGCCACGGGATGTCACAAATAGTTGCGCACGCCTTGATTTCATCCAGATTTTCGTATTTAAAAATAAGCTTGTGGCGCGGCTGGTTAAGCGCCTCTTTTGGAACTCTGGCAATCATGGACGTGGGCCGAGTCATGGTCACAACAACCGATATCCCGGCACTTCTACCTTGATTGAGAAGCACTCCTAACGCCTGACCGAGGCCTAAACTTCCAGCAATAAAGCCAGCTTCATCAAAATACAAACACCAACCGCCGTCTAAATAGATCGTATTCAGTGCTTTATATAAGCGCTCTGCCTGGTGCTTTCCGTCACTAATATCTTTGGGTTTTATCCACAAGACCACTTTATGGAACGGATAATCAGGCGGCCATTGCGTGATTACTTTATATTGACTAAGGCCGTATTTCCATCCGTTTTTGAAACGTTCTAGTGTCTCATCTTTGCGCTTAACAGCTAAAACACACACGTACGTACGTGTGTCCAGCAACACTTGTGCTACCGTGGTTTTGCCGGTACCCGTCGAACCGATAATACCCACATGTTCGCCCTGCTTCCAAACTTGACTAAAGGAGGTATACCACTCCTTAATGTCCATTTCATTTTGTTGCTGAAGCACCATTTTGCGCCTCATGGAGCCCTGGAATAATCCCAAGTACCTGTTCTTTTGTCATTCCTGCACCTTGCAAGATGACCGGATTGGACGCCACGCGACCGTGGTTCGCGAGCAAGGCATAGGCCATTAAACCATGGCCTATGATGGCCGCTACCAGATCATTTCCTGAACACAAACGTTCTACCCATTTCATGGCTGTTTTGTTGTGACGGGCGGCCATGACTACTTCATTGGCACGTGTTTCCGCCTGACTGACCAACAACAGACCATCGTAGGTGTTGAATCCTGAAACGAACATACCGGCGGTCGCATAAATACCCGCGAGTTGCAACGCGAGCTTTTTTTGATTCGGGGTGAGTTCGCTTTGCGGAGCAATTTGTTCAAGCGCCGATTTTTCTAAAGTACCAGTGTCCGCCGGGGGGGGTATCTGGCTCAGGGGGTAGGGGTTCAGGAGGTTGGAGTCCATCACCGGAGGGGGCAGGGGGGGCTTCGTGGGTGTGGTCTGCTCTGGCGTATTCAATGAGTTGTCCCTCGATGAGGGCAAGTCTGTCTTGGAGTTCGGTAATTCGCGTTTCAAGGAGGGCAAGTCTGTCTTGTTCAGGCTCCGTTGGTTCGACGATTGGCTCATTGACGATAACCTCTTCTTCAGGCATAAATACTCCTGTTGGTAGTCAGCCGCTACAAAAGAAAAGGCCGCTACCTTTTTCTCAGGTAGCGGCCTGATGCTATCTCTAGTATAGCACATTTTTTTCCAAAAAGCAACTAACTATTCAACGCGCTCCAGAACATGGAACGCATAGCCAATCGCCTCAATTTCTTCCTGCGTGAAAACTTTGGCCTCAGGAAGACGGCCATTCAGCTTAAAAACCAGGGCTATCTGGTTTTTCTCTTGCCGAAAAACTTGTCGATTGACAGGCACAGGACGGTCAAGAAGCTGGCCGACCACCTGGGCCGTGCTCTCGTGGCCGATGGCTGAATCCAGGTTTCGACCACGAACGAGCGCGCGTGCTGTATCGAGCGAGATAGGCGTGTACGTGTATGTTCCCTCCGCCGTACAGATGGCGGAGTTCAACAGCGCAATAGAAAAACTCATTTTTGTTCTCGTTTCTGATTGCTATTTTCAATAGCAATCGTGCCTGTTTCAAGATTGATCAAGACGTTGGTCGGAGCGGGAATAGGCGGTTCAGGATGCTCCTCAAAAAAGGAGGAGCAATAGGAACACATGCCGTCTCCATACTGATTTTCAAAATTCGCCGGTTCTCCACAACAAACGCATATCATCATCGGACACGCTCTATTTCTGACGCGACATCATCACCGGAGTAAGCAAACAACGGAATACTGCAAATCTCGGCGATGGACTGCAATACTTCGATCAGTTCAATTCGTCCATCGTTGGACAGTATTGCTTCCTTCGCCAGTGAAGCAAGCAGGCTAGACGCCTGAGAAAGTACGGCCTGTCTCTCATTAAAGCTGGATGGATTGGACAAGTTATCCTCCATCATCTGAGCGTCGAACGCCCATTCCTCTTGAGTATCGTCCCACACCTGTGGGACGATTGAACCAATAAACCGAGACTTGACAAGGGACTTAACACGCTTTTCCATCTGGTCACGTTCGCCAAACGTGATAGGATGACTGGCTGATACTTGCCCCGCAGGATGGAGCAACAAGCGATAGGGATGTAATCTGGTCATATTATTTATTTCTCCTCTGGACTGAGAGGTTCCCAGTCTTGATACGCGGAGAGAAAACTCTCCACGTTCTCTAAACGAACGAACGAACGATACAGATACGGCGGCATCGCGCCGTGCCGGAGACTAACTTGATAGTTTCCACATGATGATTGGCGCACATTGGCGACGTACAAGTCGCCATTCGCGCTCTCTGCTTCTGCTTCATCAAAGTAGCTTACAGCAAGAGCTTCTGCAAGTGTCATGATTTAATCTCCATTTCAAAGCGTTTTGTGTCGATGTTCCAATCGACACGACGATACATCCTTTCAAAACAAGCAAGATACTTTTTTTCTTCATACAAGGCACGATATACGGTAACAACTGTGTGTGTTTTCGTGGGGTGTCCCACGAGAAATATCGTGAAACGCCCCATTCTCTGATAGCCTCTCATTTCTGTATCCAGGAATATTTTCCCATGAACCGCATGAACGCTGAAAACTGAGCAGGGTTGCTGAAGGCACTTCCATAGTAGTTCGCTTCGCCCAGTTCGGCATAACTACCATTGTCCAAGATAACCCAGTACGCAACCTCAGTCTCTTCACAGAACTCCTTTACGCGCACGCGCTCCAATGGGAATGCAATCCGCACTTCGCGGGCTAATTCTTCTGCCTGCTGTTTGTTCATGTCCTTTTTTCCTCTTCTCTGGTCTTTTCGTTGGAACTTCCAACACTCAAAGTATACCAGATTGACGGCAAAATGTCAAGGGTTTATCCCCATTGTTTTGCCATTTCGTAGGCAATATCGGGGAATGTCCTACTCCTATTTTTGGCTCTCTCCTTGTCTTTTTTCATGGAGTTGACGAACTCCTTTCGTGTCATTTCGATGCACGTTGCCATGAGAGGCGATAGGTTTTTAAGCCACAAACAAGTCCGTTTTTGTTCGGAGTAACCAAACATCCACGGATGAATAATCTGATCGGGTTTCCGTATCTGGCTGTTAATTGCCCCGACGGGATTTTCAATGCAGATACGGTGGACAGGTTGCTCCATAAGCAACCACACAAAACGAAGTGCTTCCTCTTGCTTTTCATAGCGCCACGGTTCCGACCGCATACGACATGCTTGCACAGTTGAAAGATAGGTACACGGCGGGAATGCAATGAGCATATCCCACCGTTGAGACAACATATCTCGCACATCTCCTTGATAATGCGGCCCTGGTCTTTCAGATGGCAAGAGGTCACAAGAGATTGCATCATGCCCATGTGCAAGGAAAGCATCACGCACTATCCCGGAAAACTCACAAGCTACGAGTATTTTCATGCTGCATCCTCCGATACTTTTGCCAAAACAAAATACGTCGTTCCCGGTCAAATCCTGGTGCTTTCATAAAGTCTTCTTCCCATCCGAACTTGTCCGTTCGCACTGCGATGAGGCGGTTTTCTTCGACATAGACATTGCGGAGTTCTTCCGCTTTCCAAGAACCCGGATGTGATCCAAGAGGAGGTATTCCAGAAGAAATACCGTCAACACTCCTAGCACATACCCGGATGCAATCGATATAAGTACTAATAACGCGATGCCCATTCCGTTCAAAGTCTCTCATCCTTTCGTAGAGCTCCATCCTCATTTTCATGACGATGTAGCTACCAATTGGCGATAAGGCAGTACTTTCGTGGTCATATTCTGGCCGTACTACCCAATCACTGAACACTTTAAATTGGCCATCTTTCCAGTGAAACACTAAAGGAATATCGCCTTTCTGTGCCTCTCTGGTTGGATGGATCTTATAGATCTCCGGCTGACGGAGAAATCTGCCAGGAAGTCCAACCATCATAGCTTTAATCATGCGCCGAATGTGCAGATCGTCCCCCTCGGCACGGACCCATAAATCCCAAAGGAGGTCTGACCACGGTTCGAGAAAGTTTGTGAGTTTTCGAAAACCGTAGCCGTATTCTACGTTAAGTAACTGATAACCATACTCCAGGCACGCCTCGATTTCTTCTCGCCATAGCCACATGTCAAACACTTCACCGTCTACTGGTCTTCTACCTCCGATCTGGATAGGATGGATGGCAACGTGGTCAACTGCCAGCATTCGGACATGCCAGAAGCCCGTTGGATAACAAAAGATGCTGTCAATTCCTGGACGGTATCGGGCCACTGGTACCAAGTACGGAGACGGTACAAGACGAGAATGATGCAAGTAGGCTTTATTTTCGTCGAACTGAACGACGAGAGGATAATAGGCAGGAATGGCGAGATCAATGCGACCTCCTCTGTGATTGTTCAAAACATCACGCCTAAGCATCATCGATGGCCGATGAATGTGCAGCGACTCCGGCAACGTGCTACGCAGGAGTCGCTCGCTTAAACTAGCCAGTGTCACGGCCTGATAGCCACACAATTTGAAGAGTAAGTGCACGTTTTCAAGAAAGCGCTCGCTGAGCCTTTCGTGCCAGCACCAGGACGGCGCGGAAAGCAGAAATCCAGATTGTCGCTTATTGGAAAGTCGAATAGCCGCAATACCAGCGCTTTTGCTCACGTACGGTACCACTTGTTCAGGCGGAAAACGTAAAAGGTCATCTGTCCACGGAACGGATTTTTGATCTAAAATATCTTCGCAATACAGGTACAACTTCTGCCTCGAAACCGTGTCGAAGAGGCCTTGAGCGCTTGCGGGGTGGAATGAAAACTGTTCGTCGATCGTTAATCCTGTGTTCCCATTCCATCGTGCCACCGGGTGACGCACCCCCGGTCTGTCCCGCCAGGGATGCCACATTGCGCTACTTCCCTCCGAAGAAAGGAGATCGTTCATGCATGTTTACTCCGCTATCCACCACACACCCCACATGGGTGCTAAATGCCACGAATAACGAACCCGGTTACATGTTCCGGGATTGGTATACCGAACAATTCGGCTACCGCTATGGCGGTATTAGCTGGATCAGTCGCATCTTCGCCGGCCATCACGGTATACAGATCCTCCGTCTCAAAAATCCCACTCACCCCTCCTATACCCGACACGCTCGCGCTCGCGTCATATATTCCTTTTCCGAGAACGAGCAATTCAATGCGCGTTAGGTCTTCCTCTTCGATCAAGTCGAGCAATTCCGACCACGCCGGTATGCGCAAGTCAACGGAATAATCGCTACCATCGCGCGATGGTATCATACCTATCAAGTGTTCTTCTCCTGCGGCCATTATATCTCCTACGGAATGGACATTTTTCCACTCTTTTGATAGCGTTCCAGCACTGCCAGAAAGCGTTTTGTCTCCGTTTCAAGCAAGCATTCCCACAAACGCAAATACATGTCAGGTAGTAATTCATCGCTCATTTGAAGCGTCCAATCAATGCCGTACAACTCACAAATCGCAGCCATTCCACCCTTGCGCGGCCACGTAAGCAAGGCAAGTTCTTGTACATGTGTGACGAAATTTTTCTGTGACATTAACGTCTCTCCTCAACAAGCCACGCTGCAATGGTATGCAGATAGAGCCCCAACATCACACTTTCCTCCGTATGCATACGGAGGAAGATTTTGCCTAGTTCCAGAAGCACATATTGCACATGTGCAACCGTCACCGCATCAATATTCTCACGGGACATTGCTTGTACAGCAAGTGCTTGTATTTCCAATTCGTTCATATTCCTCTCCTAAAGAAGACAATGCCCCTCCAGTATTGGAGGGGCAGGACAACATTACTGGACTTTAAAGCGCCTGACGGTAAATTGCTCATGCTCGTGATTGTATTCCAATTTCAAGCCAAAAGCAAGCAAGCGACTGGCAACGAGATCTTCGAATGTCAATTGGCTGCCATCGTTAAAGAACTGAAACGCCATTGGCTCCTTTGCTTCATCCAAAACACGAAGGAGGAAAGCAAGCTCGTTATTTTCCATCGCTCGCTCGCTTCTTCAAATCATGCTCAACATTGTAAATGTGTTGAGCGTTATTCTTGCCTACAACGACGCGGTAGGTAATTGGTTTCTCAAAGAGAAACCACCCACGGTTTTTGAGGATATGGACAGCATGCATAAAGACACCTTTCGAAGAAGTGTGAGCTACAATGATTGGCTCACCTTTTTTCGACGTGTCAGCAATAAGGAGGCGAGTCTGAAAGTAGCCGGGGTGCCACTTCTGATCTTTGCCGTAGAATTGCTTTTGTTCGTAAATGAACAGGCCATGTATGGGTACTTCTTTACCGACAAACTCTGAAAGCGGGATACTATCTGCGCCGTAAATGAGGTTGGCAAGATGTTCTTGCACGTCAAGCGATTGGCCTGTCAGATACTGCTCATGCAGTGGAAGCTCGCTCTCTTCTATGAACAATTCGCGAGCAATGGCAACAATGGGATCATCCGCTTTAATAACTTCAGTTAAAGCGAATTCATCCTCTAACGGTAACGGGGCAAGCGCCTTTTCCTCAGTAGTCATACGAGTTTCCTTTCCAGGGTATATACCCTGTCTTGAAGCGCTTCTAGCTCTTTCTTGACTTCTTTCAACATGTCTTTTGTGGCCTGCGATCGCATTTCTGCGATCTGACTAAAATTCCGAACTTCAACCAATGCTCTACTTACAGCCTCGTTTAACGAGATACTATTGACAAAATCCTGGCACCACATTTGAAGCTTACCGCAGTACAGTCGAAGTGCGATAAACTCCTCTGCTAACTGCTCAATGGATAGTTCCTTAAGGTTATCATGTTCAGGTGTGGGAATAATCGGCGGTTTTTCTGTCATTATTTCGACTCTCCGTTTAACTGTACGCTTGCTCGTGGTTTTTTCGCCACGCATGTAACCACTCCTCCGCTTCTTCTTTTGTGAGAAACTCTAAACGCTCTCCTTCCTCGTTAACGAATGGCTCCCACCCCAATATCCACTTATCCAAGTCCCGCTTGCTTGGAACCCACTCATTAACTCCTGCTCTCCTAATCTGATATCTTATGTTCATCAAACATTTCCTCTCTGCAACCAAAGTTACTGTTTTACTGATGAGTCAACCATTTGAACCGAAGAACCTAACATATATCCTCCGGTATCAAACGAAACATCGTACGAAATTTGGCATCACACGCACTGCAATAAAACGTAACAAATGTGTGAGATAATCCCAAGTGCTGGCTAGAGTCAACAATCAGCAAACCAGGCTCGCGCGCGTGCCAGAGAGCGCACGACGGACACGGAATAGGCATTTCCCAGATAGGACCTACCTCTAACGCCCGGTCGTTGTCGCCCTCAATGTCTTCCACCTCGCGCCCCAAGAAATCGTGATACATCATATCCTTTCTAATCCCAACGGGACAAATAGCCCCGCCAATACGCGCAAAGCTCAGGAAACCGCTTTTCACTCTGCGCTAGTTCATTCATTGCCTCTTCTGGAGACACCCAAATTTCTTCAGGAGCCTCCCCCGTTTCCCGGCACCGCTGCTGGATGTTCGTGGCATCCAACACACCGTCCTCATACGTAAGAGGCACGTCCTTTTCCAACACTTTCCCTCCTTTCAGATACAGACGAGAAGCCACTTCTCAACCCTGCATTACAAGTATACCCAACCATCCCAATAAAAGTCTACCCGCTTATCCACATTTTCCACCCCAAAATTGTGCAAAACCGGTGGATAACTTGTGGAAAACCCACAACCCACCCCACCCCCCCCTACCAAATCGATCAGACCGTAGAGAAGGGAGCCTGCAGAACAAGAC
>Ga0126378_10001837_pt1 | contig 15659 bp, 10 predicted proteins | sample PanSoiMetPlot_23_FD_92587 | JGI IMG/M metagenome (GOLD analysis project Ga0126378, IMG submission 92587) | Tropical forest soil microbial communities from Panama - MetaG Plot_23 | ecosystem: Environmental > Terrestrial > Soil > Tropical forest > Bulk soil | place: Panama | collected 2016-02-17 | reverse complement strand
CTGCACTATGCTGACGAGCAGGGTAAATAACACCTTACCGAACATGTACGCTGAGCGGCTCAGCGGGTAGGTAAGCATCTCGAAGAAGATTCCGTTGTCGCGGTCAAGAAAGAACGACCACGACGTGTTGGAGGCAATGCCAAAGCTTGCCATTCCGAGAACGCTGGCCAGGAAGAACGCATTGTAGTCCACGCCTTCGCCGACCAGCGGCGTGCCCAGCGCGGCATTCACGCCCACGCCGAACAAAAGCATGTAGCCGAGCGGGTAAAAAACATCCCAGAATATGAAGACCAGGTTAGTGGCGCGGATCTTCGCTTCACGGTAGAGCATGGCATCGATAGCGCTCATGATTTCACCTCTTCCTGCGTCAGCTCGAGGAAGACGTCTTCCAGGCTGGCGCCGTTAACCTCCAGGCGAAGCACTCGGGCGTTGCGCGCCAGCGCGGTGACGACTTCAAGCACCTGCCCTTCTGGAGCTTTGAAGGCCGCCTCGAGCGTGTTGTTCTCGACGCGGGTGCGCAGCGTGGGCACCGCTTCGAGTTCGCTCTCGATTCGCTCGGGCATATGGTCGAAGGTCATAGAGACTTCGTAGATTCCCTGCGAGAGCAACTTGAGGGTGCTCAGATCGCCGCGGGCGACTTGTCGGCCGCGATCGATGATGAGGATGTCCTCGCACAGCTCCTCAGCCTCGCTCAGGATTTGCGTGGTAAGCACGATGGTGCGTCCGCGGCGCGCTTCATCGCGCAGCAGAGTCATGACCTCGCGCTTAAGAAGCGGGTCCATGCCGGTGGAGAACTCATCTAGAAATAGCACCGGCGTGTCCACCATGAAGGTCTTCGCCACCTGCACGCGGCGGCGAAACCCGCCGCTAAGGTCCTGCACTTTGCGGTCGACTTCTGCCGTCAGGCGGAAGCGCTCCATAACATCAGCCGCGCGCCGCTGCGCGGCGCGCGGCTCGATCTGGTGAAAGCGCGCGAAGGTGAGCAGGTTGTCGCGGACGCTGAGCAGGAGGTCCACCGCAGTCTCTTGAATGACGGAGGCAATACGCCGGCGCACCTCGAGCGGGCGCTTGACCACATCAAAGCTCATCACAGACGCCGTGCCGCTGGTGGGGCGGCTAAGCGTGGTCAGGATTTTCAAGGTCGTGGATTTTCCCGCACCGTTCGGTCCCAGCAAACCGAATATGGTGCCGGGTGCGACGGCGAAGCTGAGGCCGTCTACCGCGCGAACGGGACCGAAGGCTTTGACGATGTTGTGGACTTCGAGAGCGTAGGTCATACAAACCGTTCCCTTTAGTTGTCAGGTGATCTGATGGTCGGAAGCGCACGCGCAGTTCATCACATGAGGCGCGTACATTCGGCAGGTCGCCGAGGATTAGAGATTGGCGGCAGGGATTTTCATAACTCTCTCTTGCACCACATGCTACTCCGCCTTCAGGAACAACGTCAAATCCGCCACAACTTGCGCGTCGCGGGAAAGTTTGGAACACACTGAACACCTTTGTGCCAGACCCAGCCAAATCAAATCAACCAGTTACCTTTATCGATGCTTACGTAAGTCTTCAACATAAGGACTATCATGTAGCTGTTGACGGGACGTGGCCAGCTTGGCGGTCGCATCTAACTAAACGAGGAAACCGTTATGAACACGCAAAACGTAGTTGAGCTTTCCCAGCGGCACATTGTCAGCATCAATCCCACCAACGGGGAGGTTTTGCGTGAATACGAGCAGCACTTGCCCCAGGTGGTTGAAAGCAAGCTCGAGCTCGCGTTTGAGACGTTTCGCGACTACCGCAAGACGCCTTTCGCCAAACGCGCGCAGATGATGAAGCGGGCCGCTGAGATCCTGGAAGCCGGGAAGGAGACTTTCGGACGGATGATGACCCAGGAAATGGGTAAGCCTTTGCGGGCCGCGATCCAGGAAGCCGAGAAGTGCGCTTACGGATGCCGTTACTTCGCTGAGAATGCGCAGAAATTCCTGGCCGATGAAGAGATGCCGGCCAGCGCCAAGCAAAGCTTTGTGCGCTATCAGCCGTTGGGGCCGATCCTGGCGATCATGCCGTGGAACTTTCCATTCTGGCAGGTCTTTCGTTTTGCTGCTCCGGGGCTGATGGCTGGTAATGTAGGGCTGCTCAAGCACGCATCGAACGTGCCGCAGTGTGCGCTTGGGATAGAGGAAGTATTCCGTCGGGCCGGCTTCCCCGAGGGCGTTTTTCAGACTCTGCTCATTGACTCTGACCGCGTTGGCAAGATCATCGCGGATCGTCGCGTTGCCGCCGTCACGCTTACCGGCAGCGTTGGCGCGGGCATCAGCGTGGCCGGCGCGGCCGGCAGGGCAATCAAGAAGACCGTGCTGGAACTGGGCGGCAGCGATCCTTTCATTGTCATGCCCAGTGCAAGTTTGGATAGCGCAGTGGATACGGCAGTGCAGGCCAGAATCGTCAACAACGGGCAATCCTGCATCGCCGCAAAGCGGTTTATTGTGCATCAACAGATCGCCGAACAATTCAGGCAGAAGTTTGTTTTGCGTATGGCCTCGCTTAAAGTCGGCGATCCTATGGACCCCACAACCGACGTGGGTCCGTTAGCCACAGCGGACGGTGTCAAATCCCTGGAAGCGCAGGTCAATGCAACTGTGCGGATGGGAGCGAGCGTCCTCATCGGCGGGAAGCGCGTGGATCGCCCGGGCAACTTCTTCGAACCGACGGTGCTGTCGGATATCCCCAAGGGGTCGCCGGCGTTCGAGGATGAACTTTTTGGGCCGGTTGCCTCCATCTTTGAAGTCAAGAGCCTTACGGACGCGATCCGCATCGCCAACGACTCCCAGTTCGGCCTGGGCGCCTGCGTCTGGACCAACGATGCTGCTGAGCGCGACCTCTTCGTTGAAGAAATTGAATCGGGGCTGGCTTTTGTGAACGGGATGGTAGCTTCTGACCCGAGAATTCCCTTCGGAGGCGTAAAGCATTCGGGTTACGGACGCGAGTTGAGTTACCACGGCATTCGCGAATTCGTGAACGCGAAGACGGTTTCAATTAATGCAGGCTGACCCCTCAGCTCTCGAAGGCAGAAGGACTCGAAAGGCAAGCGCCCTCAGGCACTCATTTCTTGCGCATCCAGACGTCCCACGTAACCGGCCCGGCTTCCTCATCGATGAGGATGCCCCGGCCAATTTAGGGCCAGCTCTATCCGTGTATATTTGTTTTGGCTACCGTCCCTGGCCATCCCAGAACTGTTGAAAAGCAACACTAGACGAGTCTTTCATTTGTTTTGCTGGGGACACGACGCAGTCCGGAATCGTCACTACGACCTCGCATCCGTGATTGTCTTTACGATTTCGTATTGTCATCTGTCCGCCGTGTTGTTCCACGATTTGCCGGCAGAAAATCAAACCGATCCCGGAACCCTCGGGCTTCGTCGTAAAGAACGGGACAAACAAGTTCTCCGTTTTCGGAAGCCCGACGCCGTGGTCCAGAACATGAATCTTCAAATCTGTTCCCAACACCGTCCATGATACGACCACCGAATCCGGGAGCGGATATGGTTGCGCCTTGAGCAGGACCGATTCCACCGCATTCTTAACCAAGTTGATGAGGGCATGCTTCATCTGATCGGGGTCCAGATTCGCCTGGACCACCGGTCCCTCCTGCACCATGACCGGGTGCCGCGATTCCAGACAGGCGACATGCCGGACAACTGTGCCAATGTCGCAGGCGTGCCGGCGGGGTGGAGGAAGCTTGGCCAGCTGAGCGTAGCTCTGCAAGAACCGATTGAGTGACTCTGCGCGGCTACTGATCACTTCAAGCCCATGGGTAAGGTTGCTGTAGACTTGCTGCGGCAGGCTGGCAATGGCAGGCATCCTGCTCAATGTACGCGCGATCGATTTGATGGGAGCCAGCGAGTTATTGATCTCGTGGCTGAGCACTCGCACCAGGCGCTGCCAGGCCATGCGTTCTTCGGCCCGCAGGGCCTCGGAAGCTTCTGAAAGAACTACCAGGCGGTGCTGGATGCCGCGCTGGCGGAACCAGCTGCGACGCAACAACCAGCGTTTTTCGATAATGCCAAACGACCGGGTGATTGTCTGTGAAGGAGGCCCGGACAGCAGATCTTCAATGCCGAGTTCCTTAGCGTTGCGATGCAAGATCTGTTCTGCCCGTTTTCCTAGTAGGGCGCTCGCTGCCTGATTGACAAGATGGATCCGTCCATCCGGTGAAAATGCAAAAATAGCCGCACTGGCTTCGGCCATAACTTTGCGCAGCAGGCTCGTTGCTTCCAACGTTCCCAGACGCTCTTCCTCGAGGGCGCGGGCAAGGCGGTTGATTTCGATTGCCAGTTCTCCCAGTGCATCGCCCTCAATAGCGCGTGTAGCACGGAAGGAGAAGTCCTCTTCCCTAAGCGATCCGACCACGTTGGCCAATACCCGAATGGGGTTAATGAATGCTTGCTGCGCGGAAAAGCTTAAGCCCAGCCAGGACACCAATATGAATGCCGTTCCTTCCAGCTTGTGAATGAGAGAGTACTGGTTCGTCCACAAGAGGATTAAGCATAGGCCAACTGCGGGAAGTCCCGCAGCCAAAACCGAAAAAAGCAGCTTGTGGCCATGGGGCGTGCGGGCCTGGAATTGCTTAGCGCTTCTCGTCTTGGCCCGTGTTAGAAACATAGAAACCGTACTTTTCCATTCGCCGGTAAAAAGTTCCCCGACTTAGTCCAAGTAGCTCAGCCGCCCGGCTTATATTCCCGCTATAACGTGCCAAGGCTTTGCCAATCAGCAACGCCTCCACTTCTTCCAGACTCATTTGTCCGAGGTCAACGTTCTGAGACTTGTTTGGGCTCTGGAGTCCCAGGTCGCTGGTCTGGATCATGTCCTCTCGGGCCATGATGATAGCGCGCTCCACGGCGTGATCAAGCTCGCGGATGTTGCCCCGCCATGGATACTCGGCCATTCTCTCCATAGTTTCCGGAGCAAATCCTTGGATCTTCTTACTGTAGCGCCCACAGTATTTTGCAAGAAAGTGGGCTGCCAGCTTGGGAATGTCTTCGCGCCGCTCGCGCAGAGGTGGTAACAGGATCTCCACCGTGTTCAATCGAAAGAGCAGGTCCTCACGAAAGTTCCGGGCACGGCACTCGGCTTCCAAATCGGCATTGGTCGCAGAAATCACGCGGACGTCAACCCGCTGTGTTCGCGACGAGCCTACCCGTTCTATTTCTCCGGTTTCCAGTACACGGAGCAACTTAGCTTGTTGCCGGACAGGAACGTTGGCGATTTCATCCAGAAACAAGGTTCCTCCGTCCGCCATCTCGAAGCGGCCGATGCGATCGGCACCTGCATCGGTGAAGGCCCCCTTGACGTGACCGAAGAGTTCACTCTCAAAGGTGCCTTCGGGCAGTCCTCCGGTATTGACAGCGATGAGAGGTTTTTGCGCTCGCAGGGAGACGGCATGGAGCATCTGCGCCACGACTTCCTTGCCCGTACCGTGTTCGCCCATGATTAATACATTCGCGCCTGAAGGCCCCACCTGGGCAATCGTCTGCACCACGTGGCGCATGGCGGGCGAAGTGGCTATAAAGGTGGGTTTGCCTTGACCTCGAAACAACTTGTTTTCCGCTTCTAGTCTGTGGCTTTGCCGTATCGCCTGATAGAGCTCTGCCTGGGTTTGAAGGGTTGTTACCAGCCGCTCGTCATCCCACGGTTTCTGAACAAAGTCCCGGACTCCTCCCCGCACCATTTCGACAGCCAGGTCGATCGTGCCCCAGGCACTCATGACAATTATGGGAACCTGGCTGTCGATAGCGCGAATGCGTTCCACCAACTCCATGCCTTCCGCGCCGGAAGTTGTATCACGTGCGTAATTCAGATCCAGCAGGAGCACATCATATTCGCGGAGCTTAAGCGACTCCAGAACGACGCCGGGGGAACGAGCAGTGTCTACCTCAAATCCTTCTGAGGGCAAAAGCATTTTGAGGGCGTCGAGGACACTAGGTTGGTCGTCCGCGACTAGTATTTGGTAGGACTTCTTGTTCCTTCGCATGGTCCTTCCGTTAAGCTTCATCAAGGCACAACGAGCTCATCCTCGCCCTCAAGCGCGAGCCGACGAGTCTCGATAACCTACCTATTCATTGCGTAGAATGAACATCGGCTCAACACACGATAGTTGCAAACCAGTAAGTATGCTGGCGAGCATGGCAACCAAGCCCAAAAGCAGGACAGCGAGGCCAAATGCACCTAAGGACGGAGCCGGTATATTATAGACGTGGTTGGTTGTGTTTCGCATTAAGAAAAATGCGCCTACTCCACCTAGAATAGCTCCCAATCCGACAAGTTGTAGCCCTTGTCGGGCTGCAAGCATCACGACTTGTGCACGACTGGCTCCAAGAGCCATGCGCACGGCAATCTCCCGAGCACGTAAATTCAGGTGGTAGCTCAGCAATCCGTAGAATCCGACAGCGACGGTCAGGAGTGAAAACCCGCCGAAGGCTGCGATTAAGAATGTGTAAAACCGATCCCGCGCCAAGGATTCGGTCACGACCTGCCGTAGAGGACGGAATGAGGCGACTGACAGATCCGGGTCGGAAGCCGTTACGATAGCGCGAACCTGGTCGGAGATATCTCTTAGACCGGAGTTCTTGACGATGATCGATGTCAGAACATATTTGTTTGCATACGCAGTTATCCGATCCGGAGTTTGCCGAATAGGTATAAAGATGGTAGGTCGGGCGGGATACTCCAGGCTTGACTGATGGACATCAGCAACAATGCCAACCACCAGCCTGGGCGTATCGGTAAACTCCGGTCCTATCTCTTCGCCCACAGTCACTGACCGGCCGCCGGCGCGAGTCCCTGGCCACCACCGACGCGCCAGGGTTTCGTTAATGATCGCCACCGGTTGGGCAGCCGGTGCATCCGTCACAGCGAAGACTCTGCCCCAAACCAGGGGGATATGCAGTACGTCGAAATAATCTTCGCTTATGGCGCGGTATTCGACCCCCTCGGTGGACTTGGGTGCGTCACTCGGATGTGCCGGCATGTTAAGGCCGCTTTCCAGAGGGAGACCATTGGTGCTGGCCACTCCCTCTACAGAGGGCAAACTCTTGAGGCGCAGGATGATATCGTCAAGCACCCGGACCGTGGGGCGATTGGTCGTGAAGGCCTGAGCTGAGAGAGAAACCTGGGCTACGAATCCTCGGCGAACATCAAAACCTGGGTCAACCTCTTCAATGGTCAGGAGGCGATGCAAAAGCAGCGTGGCGCTGGAGACCAGCATCAGCGTGAGTGCGGTCTGGATAACCAGGAGTAATCGCCCCGTGCGTCTGTGCCGGGAACCAGTCGTCGTTCGCAGTGTAGTTTCTCCCAACATCCCCTGCAGCTGGCCACGGGAGAGTTTGACGGTTGGCGCAATTCCGAAAAACGAGGCAATGACGGCAGACACTCCAAAGGTGAACGCCAGCACGCTGCCATCAATACGGATTTCCGCAGCCTGGGCGAAGCCCTCCGGGGACAGGGAAAGCACCAACGGCAGGAGTTCGTTGGCGAGAATGATGCCCAACAGGCCGCCCAGCATGGCAAGAATCGTTCCCTCGAAGAGGAACAATCGAATCAACCTGGTCCGCGGTGAACCTAGCGCGCAGCGAATTGCAATTTCGTGTGTCCGTGCCGATGTGCGCATCAGTTGCAGCATCGCAATGTTCGTACACGCGACGAGAAGCAAAAGAAAAACTGCCGCCGAGAGAAATTGCAGGGGCTTGCGCGCGTCGCGTGTCTGAAAGTCCTGCAACGGTTTCAAGATCAGGGATACGCGTTCGTCTGCTGGAATTTGCGTCAGGGGATAATTGTCTGAAAGTCGCTTCAGTTCTTGCTCTGCGCTTTTGATGCTTTCACCGGGACCAAGGCGCGCGATTACCCGGTAATCGGCTCCCGGATTCGCCGTCGCCGAGTTGAGCTGCAGGGGCAACCAGATGTCTGCTTCGGGATATGAGTGGAAGCCTTGTGGCATCACGCCAATAGCCGTGTACTCATCGCCATTGATGCGTAATAGGTTGTCGTCGCCGATGCGAAGATGCGTTAGCCCGCGGCTCCACAGATGGTAGCTCAAGATGGCCACGTGCCGGCCATTGGGCTTGTCTTCGGTTTCGTCGAAGATCCTGCCTACAACAGGTTCGGTACCCAGCGTGCGAAAGAAGCTCCTGGAAACGCGCAGGGCTTTTACATAGCTTACGGTTCCGGCGCCCGCAAGGTTAACTCCCGTTTGTGACGGGTAGATAGCTGCCACATTCTGTATCGATGTCGCATGATCCCGGACGTAGGAGAACGCCGAAGCTCCAAGGTCCCCTACCCACTTCCTTTGTCGCTCTTGCCCTTGCACGATGACTATTCGGTCGGCATCAGGATACGGTAGCGGACGCAACAGAACTGAATTCACTGCGGAAAACACAACGGCATTGGAGGCGATCCCGAGAGCCAGAGTAGCAGCCGCTACGAACGTGAACGACGGGGCTCTATGCAAAGCGCGAAAGGCAGAACCAAGATCCAAAAGAAGTGCAGTCATACCCCTTTCTCTCTCTTCTCTCTCTCAACGAACTCAAGTACCTTAATTTGTAACAAGATTTCGGAATAAAAACGAAGGGCGTTCACAGTGGGCCTCATTTTGCCCTGATTTTTTCCCACATCGACCTGATAAGTGCTCAAAATGCTGCACTTTTGTGGCCGAATCAAGGTGCCCAAAATCCAGTTTCTGGCGACCTCATAGCCCCCGAAGTCGATGGGTGGCCGGCAAAACGTCCAGGTACGGAAACGAGTGTCCCCTGATGGACACTTATTCCGTTTCAGGCGGCGTTGTTGCCGTAGCCCAGATCTCTCCGCATGCCCTTTTCTCTCCGTTGACCTCTTGGAAGGCACTTGCTCGACACTCTCGTCCTCAGTATCACACCCATGCAAGCAAGAAACTGCATAGCTCTTGATTTTCCCTTCAAACATGAAGACCCACGTGTAGGCGGTCGGGCGGCTAGAGAGATGTCTTGATCTGGCCGTTGATTTCCAGGATTGGACAGTTCTCATGCGTAGCGCCGCTTTGGATATGAAGAAGTATCTGGGCTGACCCCGTCACCCTCTCAACCCTGTAGCGATGGAACTTGCACATATCTAAGGGCGTCCGCGATCATCTCCGGCATCGCATGGTTTGAAACTGTCCAAGCGTGGACAGAGGTTACCGATTATCACGAAAAATCAGCAAAGCGGCTAGTCTGGCAAATAGATTGCACTTCCATGTGCCATAGCACGAAATAGTAATGAATGTTAGCTGTAGTTAAATCTACAAAGAATCACATTTAGAAAGGTAAGGAAATGACACCAACCTATCGCATTTTGCGCCTGCAAAGCCTCCAGCCCGAAGTTAACCCCATAGCTTTTAGTAATGCTTTGGTTAGTGGTATCAGCAGCGTTTGCCCAATAACCGGAGGGACTGGCAGGGACGTGTTCGAAATGGAATGAGGTTGTTCATGTTGTCTACGCGATCAATGGGACCAAGGTTAATTGTGAAAGACAGATAAGAGAGGTAATAGAAACTAGGCAGGTAGATACTAGGAAAGATGGGGCGACAATGAAGACGCGACATAATCCGCTCTACCAGTTATTAGATCGCGACTACCATGAGAGTTTCGATTTCTACATTCCGCGATGCGAAGATTTCCGTGACCGGGTTCTTAGCAAGCTCCCGGCTCAATGGCAGGTCAGGCGCCACGGCATGTGGTTCCATTGCGGTGCGGATGGAAATAAACTCCCAGAGCAGGGCTGGAAGATCCATATCTCAGCGACACGGACCAATGCTGAGGATGTGATCGAGCGGGTGAGTTCCATTCTTTTTGCCGCTGGAGATAGTGATTTCAAGTTCGCCTTAGATCTTCCCACTTTATTCCTGCTCAACTCCAAAAACTGGCCGCGAAGCGCCTCAGGTAAGTTTATTACGATCTATCCGCCCAACGACGGCCGTTTCCTGCACTTGATCGAAGAACTGTACCTTGCGCTTCGCGACTTTCAAGGTCCTTACATCCTTTCCGACCGCCCTTACAAGGACAGCCGGGTGGTTTTCTATCGTTATGGTGGCATGAGACTCTGCGAAGACTTGGAAGTTACTGGAGAAAGAACTCCGGTTTTGACAGGACCTGGCGGGGAGAAAGTTCCGGATCGGCGCATGGCCTATCCCGTCACGCCAGCCTGGGCAAAAATGGCAGTTTCTACTGATGAACAGGACGACATCTCACAAAGCCCATGCCTGCTTGGTGAGGGAAGGTTTGAAATTACAAGCGTCATCGAATTCTCGAGCGCCGGAGGCGTGTATCGAGGCAAGGACCACCGGACCGGCGCCGATGTGGTCATCAAGGAAGCTCGTCCTTGTATTGAGGTATCCGGTTCCCATGACGCCGTGACTTTGCTGAAGAAAGAATACCGGCTTCTCAACATGCTGGCCGATACCGGAATCGCTCCTCGGCCAATCGAGTTGTTCCAGGAAGAAACCCACTGGTTCCTGGCGGAAGAATACATCCCTGGAGTTTCGATGGGCGCCCACTCAGCGTCGCATAACGTCTTGCTTCGTACTAGACCTTCAGAAAGGGACTATCAAGTCTGGTACGGCACATTTCGTATGCTTGCCTTACGGCTTATCGAGATTGTCGGTATCCTTCACAGCAGAAACATCGTCTTTTCCGATCTCTCGACCAGTAATCTCATTGTTACCGAAGCTGGCAACGATCTTAAGCTGATTGATTTTGAAGCCGCTTACCAGGTCGGCGTCGATCAACCTATCAACCTCTATACCACGGGGTTTGCTGCGCAAAGAAGGGTGAACGGAGCTGTCGCTGACTCTGACGATGACTACTATGCCGTGGGCGCCGTACTGATGGCATATCTCCTGCCGGTGAACGGGCTATTTCACTTGAAGGCGGAAGCCAAGGAGGAGTTTATGGCATCCGTTCAAGCAGATGCTCGCTTGCCCAAGAGCGTCGCGGACATGATTCTGGCTTTGATGAGACCTGGCGCGGAAGCGAGTTCCGCCCTTGTGAACTTCGCGGAGATGTTACCGCCAGAATGCGCGCCCGCGATGCCGGCGCGAGGATCCGCGCAGGCGCAGGACTACGGTTGCGTGCTTGATAGTATCTTGCAGCATTTGCTTCAGAGTGCAGATTATGAACGGCGAGACCGTCTTTTTCCTGCAGATCCGAAAGTGTTCGTCACGAATCCATTGAGCGTTGCCTATGGTGCGACTGGGATAGCCTATACATTCAAGAAGCTCACGGGGTCAGTTCCGCAACCGATCATCGATTGGATCCTGGCGCGGCCCATCCACACCGATTGTTATGCACCAGGACTTTACTCGGGGCTGGCCGGAATTGCATGGGTTCTGCTGGAGTGTGGCGAACGCAGCCGGGCGGAGCAAATCTTCCAGCTTGCCTCCAGACATCGCCTGCAAGGGCGCTCAGTTGATTTGTTTTATGGTTCAGCCGGCTGGGGCTTAACCGGCTTGCGCTTCTTTCTGGATACAGGGAATGAACTGTATTTGGACGAGGCGATTCGGTGTGCCAACCCGCTGCTGGATTTGATCCGCTCGGAAATCTCCAGCCGTGACGGCAAGGCGCAAACGGATCGGCCCTTGGGGATGGCTCACGGAGCCAGTGGCATAGCTCTATTCCTCCTTTATCTCTACTTGGTAACCAGAGAGGAACACTTCCTGGCAGCCGGGAGAGAGGCGTTGGAAGCCGAGCTGGGTGCCGGAATCCAGACAATGGACGGTGGCTTGTCTTGGGGTGCGGCTGGAAATTCCCAGAGCATCCTCTATCCGTATTGGCGCTACGGCAGCGCCGGGGTAGGCGTCGCAGTCGTACGTTACCACAAAATCCTCGGCGACGATGTTTACCGCGAAGCGTTGGAATCGATCTTCATCGACACCGATCGAGACTACTCCGTCTTGCCGGGACGCTTCATGGGCCTCGCAGGCAGCGGAGACTTCATGCTCGATGCATGGGAATTTACCGGGAATCGGAAGTACTTGGATCGCGCGCACAAAGTTGCCGCGGGGTTATTGAAGTTCGGCGTCAGCCGCCAAGGACTTGTTTTCCCCGGCGATTTTCTTAACCGGCTTAGTTGTGATTACGGTACAGGTAGCGCTGGGATCGCCCTGTTTCTGAATAGGTTATTGAGCAGACAGGGAGCGGACTTCTTGTTGGATTGTTTGCTGAGTCCAAGTGAAAGGCAGCCAGGCGATGTCTCTTCCAAGAACTTCGGGAGAGTACCGGCGTCCTTGGCAGCGTAAACCATCAAAGACCTGTGCAGCTGTCTGCGAGCCTTGTGGGGCCCGAATGGCGGCAGCCTGCGTCAAAATCGCGGCATTAGATCGCCCCAAGAAGGAGGAGGAGACAAAGTGAACGTCAGCTTAAATCACGGTCGTTGGTGCGCTGTGCAAGTAAGACCACGTTACGAAACGGTCGTTTCTACGATCCTTCGCAACAAGGGATATGAACAATACTTACCTTTGTACCGCGTAAAGCGGCGGTGGTCTGATCGGAGCAAAGAGGTCATGACTCCTTTGTTTGAAGGGTACGTGTTCTGCAGGCTCAACTCCGAAATCCGAGGGGCGATTGTAACTACACCTGGCGTAGTGCGAATAGTCGGAACGCGAAAGGAAATAGCTATGATCGATGACCAAGAAATCGAAGCCATTCAGCGTATTGTGAAGTCTGGCTTGAGAGTGGAACCGTGTCCGTACACGGTTGGTGACCGCGTACGTTTTACCAGCGGCCCTTTTGAGGGTGTAGAGGGCATCGTGACCCACTACAAGGGGCGCTGCCATCTTGTGCTATCGGTAAGTCTCATCCAGAGTTCGATTTCGGTGGAGGTGGATAGCTGCGATTGGAACTGCCTCACCAAGGTTATACCGCCTGTTTCCGATGGCGCGATGTTGGCCGCGGCTGGATAAACTGTGTGCCCGACCAGGCGTTTGGCATGTGCGCGCGCAAGGCTGTGGCTTTCAGTTTGGAGTCGGAGCCTGAGCGCGCTTCGAGGCATGCACGCAGCTATCGGGAACCGCTACAGAAGCGGGAGGACGGTCTTGGTTCGGCCAACTAACCACGGAGATTTCTTGGAAGTCGAATGCCCAAACGAACGGACTTATGTATGAACCGCTTGTCAGGATCTCATGATGGTAACGATTCCGAAAGGCGTCGTTTGCAGCAAACCCCAAAGTCCACGGTGATCAACGCGTTGATTTCGGCGGGAAGTGCATTCTACGCGCGCAACTGGACCCTTGGAACAGCGGGGAGCTTGAGTGCTGTTGTTTCCCGTAATCCATTGCAATTTGTGATTACCCAGAGAGGGGCACACAAGGGATCGCTCACGGGAGCGGACTTTCTTCAGCTCAATGAACTGGGTAAGCCTTGCGGACCCTACCTGGATCCACCTTCCGAAACGGCCGTGCACCGAACCATGATTCTCGAGTGTGGCGCCCAAGTTGTGCTGCACACTCATTCCGTATGGTCTACAGTGCTCTCTGATCTTTACGCCGATGCTGGCGGGCTGATGCTGGAAGGTTTTGAGATGTTGGGCGGGCTGTCCTCGGCGAAGATTCATCCGAAGTCGGAATGGGTCCCGATTTTGAAGAACACCCATGATCCCGAAACCTTGTCCCGGCTCATAGCTCAGTTCGACAGCCGGCGCCAAATCCACGCGATTTTGATGCAAAAATCCGGCCTTTACGCCTGGGGCTCGGACGTCGCCGAGGCAGTCCGCAATGTCGAGATTTTCGAGTTTCTCCTCGAGGTGCTTGGCCGGCGTCTTCACATCTTGAGCCAGATTGATTTAAGTGAAAAGTCCGACAAATGCAATTGATCGCGTCGCTTGCTGGTTGATGAATAGTTTTTGATGAATGGCTTCAACCAGTCTTGTGAACGACGATCCTAATGGAGAATCCTCGTCACGTCTTCTCATAAAAACGCTTGGTAATTCGTGCCAAGTCAACTCAGCTCTTTCATTCCAAGAAGGGGGAAGGTTTTATGGCGGCAAGTGCAACGATTGAATCCTTACAGTTTCAGGCGGAGACTAGGCAACTCCTCAACCTGATGATACATAGTCTCTACACACATAGAGAAATATTCTTAAGAGAGCTGATCTCGAATGCCTCCGATGCCCTGGACCGACTGCGCTTTGAGGCGCTCACCTGCAACGAATTCGTTCCTGTCGACCACAAGTATGAGATCAGATTGAAACCCGACCTCGCCGCGCGCACACTGACCATCAGTGATACCGGTATCGGCATGAATCGCCAGGAGCTCGTGAATCATATCGGCACGATCGCCCGCTCCGGGACACAGGAACTGCGCATGCGCATGAAAGAGTCGCAGTCGGCGGAGGCGACGGCGGAGTTGATCGGGCAATTTGGAGTGGGGTTCTATTCTGCTTTCATGGTGTCCGACCGAGTTAGTATCGTTACCCGCCGCGCCGGAGAAACCGTAGCCACCCGGTGGGAATCGACCGGCGATGGATCCTACACATTAACAGACGCAGAAAAAACGTCATGTGGAACCGACATCACTCTCTATCTCAAGCAGCCGGATGCCGAGAATGGAATCGAAGATTACACCGATCGCTGGAAGTTGTCCCTAATCGTGCACAAGTATTCGGATTTCATCGCGTATCCAATCATTTACGAAGGTCCGTCGCAGGAGCCAGGAGTGGAAGCGGCTGCAACCAAGGAAATCACCATTGAAACCAAGGTCTTGAACTCCATCAAGCCGATCTGGACGCGCAGCCGTTCCGAGGTAACCGAGGGGGATTACACCGACTTCTACAAGCATCTCTCCAATGATTGGATGGAACCACTCAGCGTGCTCCCGCTGAAGGCTGAAGGAACCAGCGAGTACGAAGCTCTGTTGTTTATCCCTTCCCAAGCGCCCTATGACCTTTTCTACCACGCTGCGGAAGCCGGCTTGAGGCTCTACGCCCGGCGAGTCATGGTCATGGACAAATGCGAAGACCTGCTTCCTCGATACCTGAGGTTCATTCAGGGTGTAGTCGATTCCACCGACCTGCCTCTTAATATTTCCCGACAAAGGCTGCAGCAGGATCGACACATCACGCAGATCCGCAAATGGCTAACGCGCAAAGTGCTGGATGCCTTGGCAGAAATGAAAGAGAAACAATCAGACAAGTACGATAAATTCTGGGGACAGTTCGGAAGAGCGGTAAAAGAAGGCGTCAGTTCCGACCATGAAAACAAAAAGAAACTGCTGCCGCTGCTTCTTTTTGAGTCATCCCAAGATTCCAAAGGTCTTACCACGCTGCAAGCATATGCGGAGAGAATGAAGCCTGAGCAAAGCGAAATCCTTTACCTGACGGGCGAGTCACGGAAGGTGATCGAAAATTCTCCTCACCTGGAAGCACCCAGGCAAAAAGGGTATGAAGTGCTGTATCTCAGCGATCCGGTCGATGAACTGCTGGCCCAGGCTGTTCATGAATTCGAAGGGAAAAAGCTGAAATCAATAACCAAAGGGAAAGTGCAACTGGGCACCGAGGAGGAAAAACAACAGCCCATCCACCCGCGGGGCCACGGTGGAAGCTTGCTCGGGAAAAAGAGGTACTTGTGCCAGCATGGTTTAATTCCAGGTGTCAGGAATCAGGAGTCAG
>Ga0126378_10001835_pt1 | contig 15664 bp, 9 predicted proteins | sample PanSoiMetPlot_23_FD_92587 | JGI IMG/M metagenome (GOLD analysis project Ga0126378, IMG submission 92587) | Tropical forest soil microbial communities from Panama - MetaG Plot_23 | ecosystem: Environmental > Terrestrial > Soil > Tropical forest > Bulk soil | place: Panama | collected 2016-02-17 | reverse complement strand
GTACCTACACGGGTCCGCCCGACCTGCGCTCGTTCGCGGGTCCGTCCGCCACGCCGCAGAGCCTGCGGCCAGGCACCACCGACGCCAGCAGCGTGACCACCAGTCCGCAGGTCGGCTCGACGCTGGAGACGGGGCTGACCCCGCGCGAGGGCGACCTGGGCGTCACGGGCGGCTCGACCGAGTCAAGCGACACCAACCCGTCCGACGCCTTCTGGGGCGCGGGCGCTGAGTCGTTCCAGGGCCGTGGGCTCACGCCTGCCACAGGGCGTGGGTCCACAGGCATCGGCTGGAACGCGACGCAAGGCAAGGGCTGGAAGCCGCCGATGGGCATGGGCCACGCCGCCGCTGGCGGCGGCAAGGGCAGCGGCATGTCGGGTGGCGGTGGCGCGGGCGCCGAGGACGATGAGATCGACTGGACCAACCCTGGCGGCTGGCCCGACCAGACGGGGCAGCGCAACGCGCCCCTGCCGCCGGGTCCGAACCCCGAGCAGTGGCCGAAGATCCCCCCGACACAGCCAGGCCCCGACCGCCAGAACATGGGCATCGCGCCAGGGCTGCCGCCCAAAGATCCCAACGCGCCCGACCCCAACCAGCAGCCGCCCGAGGGGCAGCAGCCCGACCCACAGGACATCCCGCAGCTACCCAACGCTCCCAGGCCCAGGCCGCCCATCGGTCAGGGACCCGTGCGCCCGTGGGAGCCCAAGGGCCCAGGCCAGGGTATGGGTCCTGGACGCGGCGACTGGAACCCGCCGCCAGGCCCAGGCGGCCAGTGGCCGAAGCTGCCGCAGCCGACGCCAGGCCCCGACATCAACAATATGGGCGCCGACCCGCTGCTGCAGTACGCTCTGAAGCTACGTGGTGGTGCGGGCCACGAGGACATGGGGGCAGGGCAAGGTCCAACTGCTGTACCCCCAGCAGGGGCGGCGGCTCAGCCGCAAGGCTGGGCCCCACCCGTCAACCCGCAGCAGGTCGCGGGCATCGGCCACCGCTTCGGCCAGGACATGAACCAGGGCGAGCCGCAGCACAGCGGCGTCGACCTGCAGGCGGTCGAAGGCACCTCGACGATCAGCCCCGTCGACGGCATGGTCGAGCGCGTCGAAAACAACCCAGACGGTCTCGGGCTCACCGTCGTTGTTCGCGGCAAGGACGGCTCCGAGCACCGTCTGGGACACCTCAGCGATACGCACGTCTACCCAGGCATGCTCGTCTCGCAGGGCCAGGACATCGCCAAGGTGGGTTCCACGGGGAACACCACGGGCAGCCATCTGCACTGGGGGGCGCGCGATCCGTCAGGCCAACCCGTCGACCCGACGCAAGCGCTGCCCCCCAACCTGCAGCAAGCCCCACCTGTGCCTGGCACGCAGATGATGGGTCCGCCAGGCGGCACGGGCGGCGACGCGCAGATGGGCGGTGGCCAGGAGGGGCCTGGCCAGAACGAGAACTACGACGTCAAGATGAACCTGAGCCCGCAGACGCAGTTCGGGCACACGGGTGGCTGGACGCCGCGCGACCCGCTAACCAACAAGCTGCAGGGTTTTTCGCCTGGCATGTGGCGCGGCATGACGCCTGGCGACATCGACCAGGGCAATCTTGGCACGGGCCAGGAAGGCGCGCAGCAGGGCTCGATCGACTACCAGAGCCCCGCCTACCAGCAGGGCTACCAGGACGGTATGTCGGCGTCCAAGAGTCCGGGTACGCCGCCCATCTTTGTGCCCGCCATGCAGCAGGCGATCCCCACCGAGTCAGATCCGCAGCACAGCCCGCAGCAGATGGGCATGGGCCAGTCGGACTCCCAGGAGCCAGGCTATCCGGGCCGCGTGTCGTACGTCCACGACACCCCGCCCAAGCTGTGGGACGTGCCGTACAAGCGTGAGCCGCGCGAGGGCACGGTAGTCTACGGAAGCTCGTCCAACTACGAGGACACTCCGCAGCCTTTCAGGAGCGACCCGAACTACCCGCAGCGCGCTCCAGGTAACGGCTGGACGGGCAGCGGGCAGGAGGGGCCAGACCCTGGCTCCGAGCAGCCGCTGCCAGGCATGGGCGCCGACCCCAAGCTGTTCAGGGACTGGATGCTGACGCACTTCGCGCAGCCCCACCAGCAGACGGGCAGCTACGAGAAGCCCCCGCCGCGCGATCCGAATCAGAAGTACCTGCCTGGCATGTCGCCCATCGAGATGGGCATGGGCGCCGAGGACCCGCTGGCGCCGCACGCGCTCGACCCGATGTCGGGCGCCTTTGGTACGCAGCACGCGGGCGACCCGCAGGGCAGCGACCTGATCAACCAGTTGATCCGGATGAAGAACTACTACTACATGCTGCAGTACCCGCGTAAAGGCGAGCCAGGCGGGCCGTACGAGGGCGACCAGGGGCCGCTGGGCGTGGGCCAGGAGTCCGCCGATTCGCGCTGGGACCTGTACGAGCAGAAGGACAAGCAGGGCTTCTGGGGCATCCCAGGCCAGACGCCTATCGGCGCGGGCCAGGACGACGGCGGCGGCGACGGCGGCGGCGATGGTGGCGGCGACAGCGGTGGCGGAGACGGTGGCGGCGGTGATGGCGGCGACACCTCGGGCGGCGACGGCGGCGGTGACGCGGCTCCGAGCGACGGTGGCGATGGCGGCGACGGCAGCGCCCCGAGCGGCGATGGCGGTGGCGATGGCAGCGCCCCCAGCGGTGACACCTCGGGCGGCGACGCGGGTACCGCCGCTCCGAGTGGTGGCGACGCGGGCTCTGCTGCACCGAGTGGCGGTGGGGCCCCTGCGAGCGGGGGTGCTCCACCGCCCTCGACCAGCCCAGGCACCAGCACCAGCGGCAGCGGGCTGAGCGCATCCGACGTCGCCAAGCTCATCAACGCGGCGACAAGCGGCCAGACGCAGGGCAAGGTGGGCCCGCAGCCCGACACCGCCGTGCAAGCGGCGGCGACAATCAAGGCCGCCCAGATCCAGGCCCAGACGGCGGCCAACAACCTGGCCGCCTCGATCCAGGCTGAGAACGATCGCCACAACGAGTTCATGGCCAACCTGGCCCAGCAGGCGCAGTTCCACGCCGACGACGTCATGCTGCAGCAGCAGGTCAACGCCGAGACGCAGCGCCACAACCAGGCCCTCGAACAGCTTCAAGCGGCGCAGATCGCCATGTCGCAGACGCTGGAGCAGATGAAAGAGGCCAACGCGCTGCAGATGCAGCAGATGCAGGAAGGCACCCAGGTCTACCTGCAGCAGGGCCAGCAGGCGTTCAGCGACTGGCAGGCGCGCCAGCAGGCGCGCATGCAGATCCTGTCGTCAGCGCTCAACAACCCGTGGCTGCAGATGCTCACGGGTATGTCGCCTGGGCCTGGCAGCGCGGGTCAGCCCGTGGGTGGGGCTGACATCTCGAACCTGATCAACCAGATCCTGGCGCCGTACAACGTCAACGCCTTCGGGGTCAACAACGCCCCGACTGCCATGGGGCTGGGGGCGATCACTAACGCACCGCCCGGCACACCGATGGTCAACCAGGGTGCGGCCTCGGGCGGCACGCCTGCTGCAGGCCAGCCAGGTCAGGCGGGTCAGCCCGACCCCAACATGGCAGCTATCGCGGCGGCGGCCAACCCGCAAGCCGCCAGCCAGACGACGGCAGACGGCCAGCCCGCCATCCCGCAGCAGTCGTCGGTGACCCCCGCGCAGACGCCTGACTGGAGCACGTGGCAGGGCTGGACGCCGTACCAGAAGGCGGCGTACCGCACCGACATCGAAGCCCAGGGGCCAGGCGCGTGGAACGCTCAGCAGCAGCAACTGCAGACCGCGTTCCAGAACGCGGGGGGTACGCCCGACGTGACCCAGATGCAGGCGGCAGCGGCCAACCCCGAGCAGCAAGCGGGCGAGGAGATGACCGCCGAGGTGTTCGGCCAGACTGTGCCGCAGTGGCAGCAGCAACAGCAGAAGCAGTGGTCTGCCGCACAGGCGCCGCAGGTCAAGAGCAACCTGCAGGGCATCGCCGCCTGACATGCCCGTCCCTTCCTGGCTGGCCAGCGATCCGGTTGAACCCCGCACCCCGTCGCGCACCCGGAAGGGGTGGGCTCCTCGCCCCAAGGGTCAGCTAAAAATTGTTCCTGGCTGGCAGGTTCCGGAGCGCGGCGCGGGGCAGGACGAAGGTCCTCCCACCCGAGACGACTGGTATAGCGACCCGAGCATGAACCCGGTCGTAGCCCCCAGCGCACCGCAGGTGCCCGCAACACCAGATAGCTTGACGGTACCTGGATCCGATGCTACAGTCTCACCCGAGTTGGGCGCGTCCACGCCGACTCCCCGCCCTGCAGCATCCGCTCGAAGTGTGCTTCCGAGCGGCCCCGCGCAGGCACAGACGTCGCGGCCCCAGGTATCAAGTGGGCCTTCGGGTCCCCCTCCTCAAGGGCCTCGGGCCGCGAGTCAGTCTGCTTCGCCGAACCAGGATGCCTTCCTGAGGCAGTACGCCACCGACGCGATCGACGTCTCGCGCAAGACGGGCATCCCGTACCAGCTACTGCTGGCGATCCCTGCCAACGAAACGGGCTGGGGCGCCTCGGTGGTGGGCAACAACCTGTTCGGCATCAAAGGCCAGGGCCAGGTCAGCAGCACCTGGGAGGTCATCAACGGCCAGCGCGTCAACACCCAGTCGAGTTTCAAGACGTACGGGTCGGGCGCGGAGTCGATGCAGGACTTCGCCACGCTGATCTCGACCGAGCCGCGCTACCGCAACGTGTGGTCGTACCTGCAACAGAACCCCAGCGACTGGCGCGGCGCGGCGCAGATGCTGCTCGACGATGGCTACGCCACCGATCCCGACTGGGCCAAGAAGGTCATCAGCCTCGGCAACCAGGTCGACACGGGGCCCGAGGCGTCCAGCATCTCGCCCAGCACGGGCATCAAGAGCGTCATCGACACGGGCGCGCAGGCCATCGGCATGCGCTACCAGTGGGGCGGCTCAGGTGGACGCGGGCAGTCAGCGCTTGCCGCAAACACTGACTGTTCGGGGTTTGTGGCGTGGGCGTACGAGGCTTCCACGGGCATCCGCCTCACGCCACAGACCAGCGGCATGTACGCGCAGACCACCTCCATCTCGCCGCAAGACGCTATGCCCGGCGATCTGATCTTCTTCAACCACGGCCAGGGTGCGGAGAACGAACACGTCGCCATCTACGCGGGCAACGGACAGATGCTGCACGACTCCAGCCTGAACCCAGACGGAGGTGTCGACATCACCCCCATCTGGAGCGGCGCGGAGTTCAGGCGCGTGCCAGGCGTGGACCCCAGCCTGATCAACAAGGGCGCCAGCGCGACCACGCCCGATCAGGATTTCCAGGCCACGCAGTGGGTCATTCAGGCGTCCAACGGCCAGCAGATGTGGATCGGCGCCGACGCGCAGGGGCACATGCGCAGCCAGTCGCTGGGCCCGCTGCCGTCAGGCACGACTGCTTCGGACGGCACGGTGCTCGACGCGTCGTGGAACTACGACAGTCAGCAGGGCGGCGGTAACGAGGGCATGGGCGCGGGGCTGTCGGCGGGCGAGGACTCGCTGCCGCCCGACAAAGACGACTGGATGTACCCCTACCAGGGGCCAGAGCCGACGCACCTCAAGCCGTCCTACCCCGTGGCGGGCGCCAGGCAGTACGACACCCCCGACGCGCTGACGCCCAAGCTCGACGGCGGCGACGTGTATCCGTGGACGAAGAACGTCCATCCGCGCCCGCAACGCATCGACCCGCAGACCTCCGAGGCGGCGGGGCCGCAGAGCCCGGACACGACCTACAGTCAGGACAACAGCGTCGTCAACGTGTACGACGACAGCCAGCCGTTCTACCCCGACTCGTACTTCCAGCCCAACTTTGTGCCCGACGATCCTCCCAGCAAAATCCCCATCGGCAGCGGCAACATGGGCGCGGGCGACGACTGGTACTCCGACCAGGACATCAACACCCAGGCTGACGACGCGCCCGTGGGCGGCACGTACTACGCGGGCACCACCGACGACCAGGGCAACGTCACCCCGCTGCCGCCGCCCAGCGCCACCACGGTGAACCGCGCCGCCGACCTGGGCTGGCTGGGGCCCGCCGTGGCGCCTACCGCCTCGGGCAAGCGCGCCGCCGCGCAGCAAGCCTCCGACGACTACACCGTGGCTCAGGCGGACATCCAGGACGAGTCGCAGCAGCTTTCGAAGCAGCAGACGGGCATCGCCAATCGGCAGCGGCCAAGCTCGACGCCGAGCTACAACGGCGCAACGCTGCCGCCACGGCCGGACATGAGCCACGCCAATGACCTGGTCACGGGGCAGAACAAGCCCAGGAACCTGGTGCCCGATCCGTACGCGCCGCAGACAGGCCCAGGTACCCCTGTGCAGGCGCTGCCGCTCGACCTGCAGGATCAGGTGCGTGCGAGCAGGGCCAACCTGACCGACCAGAACAACCCGACCACACCCGCGACGAGCATCGCTGCGGCGCCCACGCCGCCCAGCGACCCGCGCTCCGACCTGGCGCGGCAGTCCAACTTCCCGCTGCTGGGGCCTGCAGGCGAGCGCCAGTCCGCGACGCAGCCCACCGACGACAACGCCCCGCAGATCCCATCTGTCGGCCCGCTGATCGACATCTCGCCCACGAACCAGGCCAAGCTGATGACGGCGGCAGAGATCGCCTACGCCATCCACGACCCCGCTGTGCTGCAGCCAGGCGTCAACGACGCGATTCGCAACGTGATGCTCAACGGCGCCGACCCGCAGCCAGCCCTCAACAAGCTGATGCTACTGGACGACTCCACGCCTGCGCTCAAACGGGCGGCGTCCGGCAACCAGCTTTCGCCGCTGGATGCCATCCAGGCGGGCTCCGAGTGGCAGCAGAAGATGCAGGACTACCGCGCCGACCTGATCCGTGCGGTGCAGGCGCCCGAGCAGCGCGGCACGCCCGAGGGCGAGTTGATGGCCAACGGCATCGCCATGGCCACCGACCCGCTCAACTACATCGGCATGGACGTGCTCGCTCCTGGCCGCAAGCTGATCACCGAGGGCGGCGAGTTCATCGCCCCCAAGGTCGAGCGCACGATCGAGCAGGCAGTTGCCCCCGAACTGGTCGACACCGCGCATTCCCTGGTTCGCCCGCTCAGTCAGGCAGATTCACGTGCAACGCTGCAACACGCCTCACTGATGCTGCAGGGCCCAGAGGCGACGCGGCTGGAAGATAGCGCGCGAGCGCTGGCGCAGACGGGCCACTACGACGGGCTGAGCGGCGAGCAGCTACGCCGCACGGTGCTCAACTCGGTGGCGCGCGCCAACCCCGACGCCACGCCGCGCGAGGTGGTGCAGATGACCGACGCCATCCTGGACCACTCCGCGCCGCAACTCACCACCGACCGTCTGTCGAAGCTGTACAGCAGCGTCGCGCCGGGTGTCGAGGCGGCGCGCTCGCGCTGGTACTCCACGCCGCTGGCGCAGGCTGCTCACGCCGTCGAGCTAGGCCAGCAGGCGCGCGCGCCAGCCCGCATGTCCGCCGCGTACGCGCTGCGCGCAGGCGTCGGCGCGGCGACGGGCGCGGGGGCCACCGCGCTGGTGACCGACCCCCAGGACCCCGACCGCACCACCAAGATTCTGGCGGGCGGAGCGGCGGGGGCGGTGCTCGCTCCGCTGGCGTCGATGGGCCTGGGCTGGGCGGTCGACCACACGGTGCGCCCCGTGACAGGCAAGACCATCGACAGCATGGCCAGGATCTTCGCCCCCGTCGAGCGCCTGTCCCCCGATGTGCGCAGCGCGCTGCAGACCTGGGCGGGCACCTACACCGCTGGGGTACAGGGCGGTCTGCGGCTGAGCGACGAGATGCGGGGTGCCTTCGGCAAGCAGGCAAACCTGGCGCTGGCGCAGTTCTACGAGACGCACGGCTACCTGGAGCCGAAGTGGATCCGCAACGCGAATGCGCAGGAGTTCATCCGCAAATGGAAGTCGCTCACCTCGTGGGCGACGAAGTACGACATCGTGCCCGACCCGCTCCACTTCAGCGCCAACACGGCAGCCAAGGCGTACGTACCCCACGTGCAGGACGCCGAAATGTCGCAAGCCATTCAGTTCGGCCAGGACGAGCTATCGCTGGGGCGCAAGGGCCGGATGGCGGTCAACCCGTTCGACTACTACAACGAGCCGCGCCACTACCCCACGCTCAACGCGGGGGTCAAGAACGGCGTCAAGTACAGCGAGGACGTGCCCCGCGACTGGGGGAACTACTTCAGTACCGCTGTGCGCCGCGCAGCCAACAAGCAGCTTACCGAACGGCTGGTCCAGATCGGCGAGAAGAACAACCCCATCCAGTGGGGTCCCTCGCTGACGCACGTGATGCTCAAGGGCGAAGACGTGGTCAGGGTGCCCGACACGTGGACGGGGAGACTGTCGCGCGCGGTGCCCGCCGAGCGCTTCTTCCCTGAACTCAAGGGCCAGAACATCAAGATCTCGGACGACCTGGCCAAGGTGTTCACCAACATGTTCGAGGACCAGGGCCTGGGCACGGGCGCCAGCAGCGTGCTGGACGTCAACGGCTTCTTCAAGCACAACATCCTGGGCGGTTCGGCGTTTCACATGATCAACGAGGTGCGCCAGCTTTACGCCACGCAGGGCTGGAACGCCCCAGGCAACATGTTCCGCATGGCGCACCAGATGTCGACGCCGGGCGGGGCACGCAAGTTCTGGGCGAACGAAGGGCCAGAGGTCTCCAAGGCCATCGTCGACGGGCTGAACCTGAACATGACCGCCGACCGCCCCGCGATGAGCGAGCGCAACCGCTTCGCCACGATCCTGATGAACAGCGTGCTGGGCGGCTTCTCGGGCTACCAGGTGGGCGACACCGAAGACGAGCGGCGTGCCAATGCGCTCAAGGGCGCGGGCCTGGGCGCGGCGATGGCCGCACCGTTCATGCGCGTCGGCGGCCACCAGCAGTCGCTGATCGAGACGTTCAGCAACCTGATGTGGGGCCGCTACATCCCGTTCATGAAGTACACCACGTACCAGATGTACAAGCCCCAGTACGGTGGCCGGGCTGCGGCCGAGTTCTCCAACGAGGTCTTCGGTGGCCAGAACCTGATGGCCATCGGGCGCTCGCGCACCACGCAGGACATCATGAAGTTCCTCATGCTGGCGCCCGACTGGCAGGAAGGCTGGGCGCGCCAGATCGGCAACGCCGCCTTTAGCTGGGGCGGCAACGCGCCGCTGGGCGACATGAATCGGAGCTACTGGAAGAACGCGGCGTTCCAGTCGGTGGCGCTGCTGGAGGGCATGAACCTGGCCTTCGGCGGGCACCTGTCGACGGACAATGCCCCGGACGCACAGTTGATGGTCGACGCCACCAGGTTCTACGACATGACGGGTATGAAGCACGTCGACCAGAACGGCAACTCGTACACGCCGTACTGGGACGTGCTGGGCCCCTACCGCTCGATGTTCCAGCCGTTGCTGGAGACCGCACGTGCAGGGGCGGCGGCTGCATACAACATGATGGGTATCAAGCCTGGCGAGGGCGCCTTCGACAAGCAGATCAGGGGCGAGTTCGGCGCGGTGCCCGAGGCCGACCCCGCCACGCAGTGGAAGAACTTCCTGTCGAGCCGCATCGGCTTCTTCCCCGCCATGGGCATCGAGGGCTACCAGGCGATCGTGCAGGGTAAGGACTGGGCGGGGCGGCCCATCGACCAGGCGGACGACGACTTCAGCCAGCGCGCCGCCAATCGCATGGCACAGATCTTTGCCCACGTGCTGCCCACCGGCCAGCAACAGATCCTGTCTTCCGCGCAGCGCGGCGACCCATGGCAGGTCGCGGCTTTCAGCGCGGCGACGGGTGCACGCGTCAAGCACGAGAGCGCCAACACGGCGTACTTCCAGTTCCAGGATCAGTACGTCAAGGACCTGGGCATCGACCCCGAGGAGTGGCAGCGGCGCGTGTCCGCCGCGCGCGACCACAACAACGACATCGACCAGCAGGTCGAGTTGATCCAGTCAGGACTGCAGAACAATAACGGCAGCCCGGCTAAGCCAGGCGAGAGCGACATGACCGCCGTCGACCGCGACCGCGCCATCCAGAAGCTGACGGACGGCTACCAGTCGCAGCGGGCGATGCTGCAGGACCTGATCCCCCAGGGCCTGGACCAGGGCACCAAAGACCGCTACCAGAGCCAGTTCAACTGGCTGGCGCACCAGAGCGTGGTAGGCGGCACCAACGCCCCCGCCGACGTCGTCGGTCGCCCCGACCTGGACGACGACGAACTGTATCGGCTGGCCTGGAACAGGGACCCCGACGAGATCGCGCGCATCCAGGGCACCCAGCCGCCCGCGACGGACATGCTGGGCTCCGCGACGCAGTTCATGCAACAGCACCTGCTGGCCTCGCCCGTGGGCAAGGACCAGACGCAGCAACTCGCCGCGCTGCGCGCACGCTGGACCGCCGAGACAGGCGAGCAGTGGAACCTCGACCCCGCTGTGATGCAGGACCTGGTCAAGGCCAGGCTGTACGGGCTGCCCAACGGCCAGCTTCCCGCGCTGCCAGGCGTGACGTCGGAGCAGCTTGATGCGATCACCAAGGAGTACCAGGCGCAGGGCACGCGCGAGACGGGCGGCGCCGCCGCGACGCCCAGCTACGCGGCATCCGCCAAGCAGCAGTGGCTGTTCGAGCAGGCCGCACAGCTTGGGGTCGACCCCACCGCGCTGGCCACGCGCATTCGACTGCGCACGCTGCCGATGTCCGACCAGACGCCCGCGATGCAGACGCGCGCCAACGCGCTCGACCTGCAGTACAGCAACAAGGCGGTGCCGTTTCAGAACAAGGACGGCACGCCGTACGGCGACCCCAAGCAGTGGAAGGACCTGGACACCAAGCTCGCCGCGTACAAGGACCGCGCGCACTACTCGAACGGGCTGTACTACAGCAGTCCGGGTGTGCAGTGGGATGAACTCAACCAGGCCAACCAGGCCAAGCAAACCGCGCAGGCGGACCGCTATAAGGCCATCCTGACCAGCCCCAACAAAAACGACTGGTACCGCACCTTCGGCGACGGCGCCAACCTGACCGACGCCGACTGGGCCAAGTTCCAGGCGGGCACGCTCGACATGTGGACCGACCATCCCGACCCCGCCGAGGCGCAGAACCGCATCAAGGCGCTGCGCACCGCGCAGGCGTTCACCACCTACGACCTGCGCACCGACCCGCTGCTGACGCTGCACGGCAATGGGCCTGGCGGCAAGTGGGCGGTGTACGGCAAGGTGATGAACCCCAAGGGCCAGATGACCCAGCAAGGCATGACGCTGGCGGGCTACGTGGCGTACATCAAGGGCCACACCACCAAGGAATTTCTCGACAAGACGGGCTTCGGGGGCGACGTACAGGTAGATCCCAATTCAGGTCCCGGAGTACCATAGGAGCGCGCATGGCACGCAAAAGCACGAGCAAGTCCAGCTTTGGGGCAGGCACCCAGAAATACGCCGGCCAGGTGAAGATCGACGCTGGCCCGGTACCCCTCACCCGCTGGATTCGCCCGCTGACGCGGGCACAGCACGACCATCCTGACGGCCCTGACGGATCCGATTTGCGTACCGAGGTGCAGCCCAGGACGGGGACCCCACCTGGCACACCCAAAGGCACGGGATACAACCGCTGAAAGGAGGAAGCGTCATGTACCTGCGACGTGGTCGACGCGGTCGCCGCAAGAAGTAAGCGAGCGATCTGCTCCCACTCTCCAGAAAGGAGGGCCAAACGCATGTACGCTCGACGCGGACACAAGGGCCGCCGCCGCAAGTAGGCGACCAGCCCCGGGCGGGTACACTCTCAGTCCTTTTCGGCCCCGCTCGGGGACCCCACCTGTGAGGACCAATGGCAAACCAGATCAACTCCAAGCACCAGAAGGTTGGCGGCAAAAGCACGGGCACCAACTACGATTTCAAGCGCGACGGCTACGCTCGTGGCCCCGTGCCGAAGTCGATGATCGGTACCAAAGAGGGCCTGACCAACCACGTGGGTTACACCGGACCTGATGTAGCCCAGGGCTCGCACAGCGGATAAGTGACCACCGCAGACAACGCACCTGAGCCACAAGACCTCCCCGAAGGGCAAGCTCCCCCTGCGCAGGAGGACTCAGGTCCGGAGACGGATGCGGACGCACGAGAGCGTGAGATCCAGCGACGCCTCACCCAATCTGGGCGCGAGGCCGCCGATGCGCGCCGCGCCGCCGCTGCAGCACAGACGCAGCTAGCGGCGCAGACCGCGCAACTCGGCGAGCTACAGGCCACTGTGCGCCTGCTGACGGCCAACGCCGACACGCAGAACCGCCAGCGCGCCGAGGAGCGCCAGCGCCAGATGGAGGCCGAACTGGCCAGCCTCCCCCCCGCCGACCGACTCGATCGTCGAATCACCATGCTGCAGGACCAGATCAATGGGATGCGGACCGCTGCACCGCAGGTGCAACCGGCGCCTCAGCGACCCCCTGCCACCCAGCCGACGCAGAGCGCATCCGATCAGGAGCGCGCTGACTACATGGAGCGTCGGGTCAGAGAGATCGTCGCCGAAGCTCAGACGGAGTTCGGCGTGAGCGTCAGCATGGCTGACATCCCTGACGACGCCTGGGATTCCGAGGAAACGTTCTACCGATCGGTTATGAAGACGGCGGCGCAAGCCAGCCGAGGAGGCGAAGCAGTGCCTGGTAAGAAAGCACCAGAGACACCCGCGCAGATGCGCGACCGTATCCGGCAAGAGGAGCGCGACCGACTGGGCGTCAACTCGCCCTCGGCACCGCGAGCCGCCCCCGCGAGCAGCGCCCGCAAGAAGGCCGCCGACGAGGCGGACGTCCGCGCCAGCGTGCAGACGTACAACTCGAAACTCGGCCCCAAGGCCAACCTGGCCAGGGTGCAGGCGCTGCGCGACACGATGGGGTGATGAACAAATCCGCCACGACCGGGACCAAGGCGCTGGCAGCGCAGGTCAAGCCTCTGTACCCCAAACCCAAGAAGAAACCCAAAAAGAGGTAGACCATGCCACAGGGCACTACTGGCACCGTAGCTCTCGCGCCTGAAGTCAAGGCGATGTACGACGCCGACTTCTATATCCAGGGCCAGAGCGTGCTGTACTGGGATCAGTTCTGCGATTTGAAAGGCCCGATCATGAACGGGCAGCGTGGTATTTCGCAGAACTTCCCGATCATTGAAAGCCTGCAGCCGAACCCGGTTGTGTTGGACGAGTTGATCGACGTGGCGCCGCAGCAGATGCGCGGCTCCGAAGTGGTTGTAACCCTCAGCGAGTACGGCAACTGCATCGAGGTCACCAAGTTCCTGGTGGCCACGGCGTACGCGGACGTGTACAAGCAGGCGGCGTACATCAACGGCTACAACCTGGCGGAGAGCTACGACTACATCGCGCGCGCCGTCTTCGGTCAGGGATCCCGCGTGTGGTTCCAGAACAAGCACACCGCGCGCAACCAGTTCGCTGGTACCACGGTGACCGCCGACCAGATGACCATCCGGTTCATCGAACTGCTGAGCCTGGTCGCGGCCCGCAGCGCCAAGATGCCGCTGTACGAAGACGGAGCGGTGGCGACTGCCCTCCACCCGTTCGTGTTCTACGACCTGATGCAGGACCAGACCAACGGCGGCCTGCGCACCATGGCTCAGTACAGCCACCCCGAGCTTCTGTTCAACGGTGAGCTTGCCTACTGGGGCGGCCTGCGGATGATCGTGACCGCCAACGCCAAGGGCTTCTGGGGCGCGGGCGCGGCCCAGACGACCCCCGTCGCTACCACGCTGGCGTCGGCTGCCAACCCAGGCGATACCCAGATCACCGTGGCGTCTGGCACGGGCATCACCGCTGGCATGTGGCTGGCGATCCAGGACGCGTCGGAGCCAGGCAATACCTGGAGCGACAGCAATGAACTTTTCATGGTCACCTCAGTGGCAGGCGCGGTTATTACAGGATTTGCCCTTGACCCCGGCCCTGGTGACGCGGCGGGTCTGCGCTTCGCCCACGCCGTTGGCGCCGCCGTCACCAACGCCAACTCCGTCTACCCCATCCCCGTCTTCGGCCCCAACTCGGTGACCAAGGCGGCGTCAGACTGGACTGGCCCATACGGTGAGACGGTAGTCACTGGGCCGTTTGACCGCCTGGGCCGCTTCCTGACCTTCGGCTGGTACGGCATCGAGGGCTACGCGCGCACGCGCAACGCCTGGTTGTTCCGAGGCGAGGTGGGAGCGAGCCAGTCGTGAGACGCCACACCTTCCACGAGTGGATCCTGTGGAACGGCCTGGGCTGGGCGGGCTGCCCGCACTGGACCAGGCACGTGAGGTACGCGTGAAAGACGGCGACTACTACGATCGCTGTCCTGAGGACGGCTGCATGGAGGTCGACGCGGCACACCGCAGTGAGGGGTCACAGGCGGGGCCGAGGGAGATGCTGCATGACTGGAGCATCTTCAACGCCGACCGACGTCAGGGTGGGTGCGGGGCCACGTGGACCCGCACCACGACCACGGGTGCGCGCAAGGACCGGGCTCGTGGCGTCGAGCCGCGCTGGCTGACAGCAGGTGCCGACAAGGAGCGGGTGGTGTCGGTGCCGTCACAGGCGTATCGTGATAACTACGAGGCCATCTTTGGACATCCATAACGTGCACCCCTACGGGCATGGGATCGGGCTGCAGACGCTCGACACCAACGTCGACCACACGCGCTGGCCGTGCGTCAGCCACCCCCCAACTGTGCGCTGCGACGACGCGGTCAGGACGGCATCCCGCAAGGGCTTCCGTACTCTGGTGCCCGCGCCCGCGCGCATGCCCGAGCGGGAGTGGGTTGGCGGGTGATAGCCTTCCCAGAGTCCATCGCCGATGCCTACGTGGCACCTGCTCGAAACATCGCACTTCCCTCCCTGCCCGGGCGTCAAGTCAAGTTCCTGCAGGGCCACGCAGTCATCAAAGATGGACGAGATCTCGTGGCGATGATGAAGCGCCCCGAGGTCAAGATCGTGCTCACGCCGTACGCGATGTCCTGGATGGAGACGTTCATGGCTCAGGCGGGCGAGGTACGCGCTGAAGTCTTGTGGCCCGAGGCTCCCTCCAGGCCCGAGCCACTGCGGGAGCCCGAAGCTGTCGTGCCGCAGCCCGCCTGGGATCCTGCCCTGAGACCGCATGGCCCAGACAGCGATCAACCTGATCCGTGAACTGAGCGAGCGCATGAGCGACCTGGCCATCTCGGTGCCCCAGTCAGGCGGCACGGGGACGCTGGTCGACAGCGCGCTGCAGCAGTATTTCCCTGTGCCCATCTCCCAGTTCAACGGCTGGGTGTACTGCACGCAGGGGAGCCCCGACGCCCAGAACCGTGGCATCGAGCGGCGCGGCGCACAGTGGACGCCGTCGACCTCGACGCTGCAGTTCTACCCGCCTGGCTTCCCGCAGCCCATCTCGGGCGGCGAGTACGAGGTCAGCATGCGCTTCCCGCGCAAGCGCAAGATGGCAGCCATCAACAGCGCCATCTCACAGTTGGGGTTGACATGGTTCAGGAAGATCGTCGACGAGACGTTGGAGACTCAGGCACAGACGTGGATATACTATCCGGATCCGACGCAGAACTGGTCTGAGATCTACCGCATCGAGATCCAGATCAACATGGCCGAGACCCAGATCGGCTACCCGTACGCCGACGCCGACTACCTGAACTGGCGCCC
>Ga0126378_10001834_pt1 | contig 15666 bp, 14 predicted proteins | sample PanSoiMetPlot_23_FD_92587 | JGI IMG/M metagenome (GOLD analysis project Ga0126378, IMG submission 92587) | Tropical forest soil microbial communities from Panama - MetaG Plot_23 | ecosystem: Environmental > Terrestrial > Soil > Tropical forest > Bulk soil | place: Panama | collected 2016-02-17 | reverse complement strand
GCAGCTAGCTGCAGTCCGTCGCGCCTCATCGCGCGTTGGCAAGTTGTCTCGAGCCGCAGCCCTTGCTCATCCTCGAAATAGACGCAACGGCCCCGAAGTGGCCGTCATATACATCGCCGCTAAAAGGGCCCCCGGTTCGCTTTAGAGCAAAGCCAAGCTTCAACGGAATCCCGCTGCCCGCTTTGGGGCAGCGGGTAACATGGATTTTCATTCAAGGCGTGGCGATGTGCCAGACGTTGTTAACCCCATCGCCGGTAACGTCACCCGCTTTGGTGTCCTTAGACCAAGTGTAGAGCGGCTTGCTTTTATAGGCCCATTGCTTTCCCCCATCGTCGCGCGTGACAATCGTGTAAGCACCCGTCGGCCTTGCATCGGCAGATGCCATCAGAGGCGGCCAATTTGTCGCGCATGGACCGTTACAGGCCGATTTACCGCCATCATCCTTGTCGAAGGTGTAGAGCGTCATGCCCTTACCATCGGTGAGCACCTTACCTTTAGTGCTGTCACCGGTTTTGGTCGGTGCCGTCTGGGCAAACACAATCGTAGCGGCCAACAGGGTCGCGCTAAAAGCTATCGCACCAATTTTTACCATGGAATCCTCCTGACTACGCGGGATGCGCGTAGGGAAACCCCAACCGCCATTCGAGCATCCATATAACGCGCAAGAAAAATTTTTGATCCTGAAAGGAATAAAGCGCCACCATGTGTTTGTCCAAGCGGACATCAGCACGATAACGCGGAGAATGCCCTCAAAAGAAAAGGGGCCGCCAGTCGCAGAAATAACTATTAGAACTCCTTGCCAATCAGCCGATCGACAGCATACCGACCGCCGCCACGGAAGAAGATCGCGAGGCAGAGTAACCACCACAACAAGGCGTATTCATACCCCCGGACAGTCCAGAAGTAGCCGAATTGCCATTGGAAAAAGACGATGATGACTCCCATTTCGATCCAAATAATCAACGCTGCTAGACGTGTGAAGAGTCCGACCGCAAGGCAGATTGCGCCGACGGATTCAGCAAAGATGGCAAAATAGGCCCATATCAATGGAAAGGACACGCCCATTTGCTTGTCGATAACAACGGCCAGATTCGCAGCGTTGCCAAGCATGATTTTCTGGATACCGTGCGGTATCAGCACAGCGCCAGTTGCAAAGCGCATAAAGGAATAACTCGCGGGTGAAAAAGTCTCGTAGAGACCAGCGAGGCCGGGGAAGATTAGCCGCTTTCTATCGATGATGCCCGTGGTCATGTTTCCCATCCTCACGTTTGTAGTTTCGCATCGAGCAAGGATCGTCACTTGGCCTTAGCCTGAGAACGGAGATTAGCTGTCGTTCGGAAGCGCTTAATTCATCACCCCACGGCAGTAAAAACACCGACAATGTGCAGCTATTCCGATCTTCGGGAGCCGCTGTGCCTATGAACACTCAATGTCCGCTTTGGGTCAGAAGCGGACATTCGGTGGTGTTCGGCGATGTTACCCCGAAAGCGAACATTGCCGGCTGTCGTCAGGATGAGTGCCAAGAGTAGACATTCTGATCAGTGCCAGTGGCGCGGGCGTAGTCCTAGGTGCAGTCAATTTTCCCATTTTGGTTGTCGAGGATCGCGTCCGGTCTATTGTGCAGCAAAACAATAAAACAGCCCGTCACCACCGGTGCTGCGCAGATCGTTTTGGCTGCAGCCGCCGTCAGGTCCTCGCGAAGGATGCGACGAATTCCATGAGCGTTGCGCGGCATCGTCGGAAAGGCCCCGACGATCGATGTGACCGAGCATTGCGATGCCCCGGGTGCTGCTCGTCCAATTGCCGCAGGTGCGGTCTTCGCCAGCCGGAAAAGCGCGACCGTCCGGTTGCGAGCCGGTCAGCGCGTCGTGACGGTTGGGTGCAAAACCGAAGCCCGGGATCATCCGGCCGTTCTCGGTTAGCGACGTTTGCATCCCGAGCTTATTGTTATCGCTGTGTAGGTCGTCGATATTCTGTGCCACGACCTCGCCCTTAAAATTCTGCCAGGGACCAGTGCCGATGCGGTCGCGCGCATTGACCGCTGGCTTGCCGTCGGCGGCCTGCGTGCTCAGATAGGCGCGCCAAGTCTTGTTTCCGGCGCCGGCGGCGGACGCCAATTGCTGACAGTAGCGGTCGGCGCTCTCGATGCCGCCAAGGTCGGCGCCCTTGCCGGGCCCGGTGCTGGTTACAAAGAATGTCATGTTCGGCGATTGCGGCGGTTGTGGTGGCGACGGCTGCTGCGCACCCGCGCCTGAGGCAGCACCAAATACCAATACGGCAACGACGGATGGCTTTAGCTTTTTCATCGTGGTCTCCTCGTAAAAATCGAGTTACCCTATGACCCGCCCAGAGCACTTAAACCCCGGAAGACCGGATCCATTCCACAGGCGAGGCAAACGCATAGCCGCTGAACTGCGGGCCCACTGTGGGGACCCACAGAAGTCCGGGTGCCCGACGGGGTATTCCGGGCGAGCGCTATCCTGATTCGCTTTGGGTCATACGCGGACATTCCTGGAGGTTTGCGCGATGTCCGCTTTACCCCCAAAAGCGGACATTCCTGCGCCGCGTGGAAAAACAAAAGCGAAATACGGCGATCGGGAAAAACGGCATATAGACCTACCCCACGCCCCCTAGCCCCAGCTTTGAAAACGCAAAAAGAGACCCCTTCTGTGTTCGCAATTTTTTGTAGCGGCCTTTTTCCGGCGTTGGCGTGCTCTCCGGAGCATTCGTCACAATTTTGGTCCCAATAGAGGTGTTCTCTGAACGCTCGAATCGCGAAATTCGCCGATCTGACCGTCGCGATGGTCAGCGAGGAGAGGCTGCAATGGGCGAGCTGAGGAGCTTCGAATCCCGTTATGGCGCGGCCAATTACAAGCCGCTGCCCGTCACGCTCGTGCGCGGTGAGGGCGTGCATGTCTGGGATGAGGACGGTCGCCGCTATCTCGACATGATGGGCGCCTACTCGGCCGTCAGTTTCGGACACTGCCACCCGCGCTTGGTGGAAGCGATGACGCGGCAGGCGCGGCGGCTGGACATCACGTCTCGGGCTTATTTCACCGATCGGCTCGGACCGTTTCTTAAGCGCGCGTGCGAACTGACAGGTATGGACGCCGCACTGCCGGCCAATGGCGGGGCCGAGGCGGTCGAGACCGCGCTCAAGGCAGCGCGCAAATGGGCCTATAAGGTCAAGCGCGTGCCGGCCGAACGCGCCGAGATCATGGCGGCGGAAGGCAATTTCCACGGGCGTACTATCGCCATTGTGGGCTTCTCGTCCGTGCCGCAAAACCGCGATGGCTTTGGTCCGTTTCCGGCCGGATTCAAGCTTGTGCCTTTTGGCGATGCCGCCGCGCTCGAAGCAGCTATTACCCCCTGCACAGCCGCATTTTTGATCGAGCCAATCCAGGGCGAAGGTGGAATCAACGTGCCGCCGGCCGGTTACCTAGCGAAAGTCGCGCGGATCTGCCGTGCCCACAACGTGCTTCTAATCTGCGACGAAATCCAGACCGGGCTTGGCCGCACCGGCCGTTTGCTCGCTTGCGAGCACGACGGGGTGAGGCCTGACGGCGTCACTCTCGGCAAGGCGCTGGGCGGCGGGCTCATTCCAGTGTCGCTCTTCCTCGCCCGCCGCGAGGTCATGGATGTCTTCGAGCCGGGCGACCACGGCAGTACGTTCGGCGGCAACCCAATTGCCGCCGCGGTCGGACTTGCTGCGCTCGACACACTTATAGAGGAACGATTCGTGGAGAGGGTTGCCGCGCTCGGTCCTCACTTGCTGTCGCGGCTTACTGGAATCAAAAATCCTCTCGTGCGGGAAGTGCGCGGCCGCGGACTGTTTGCCGGCATAGAACTCGACGCAACGAAGATCCAGGCCAGTGTCGTCGTCGAGCGGCTGCTGCAGGTCGGAATCCTCACCAAGGCAACTCACAGGAACACCATTCGCTTGGCGCCACCGTTCATTATCAAGAAATCGGAAATCGATTGGGCGGTCGATCGAATTGAGCAAGTGCTCGGCGAGGTTGTTGAAGATATTGCCGAGCCGCTCGTCGCACAGTGAAGCGCAATGGCTTGCTGCATCGGCATTCCACTTTAGCCAATGTCGAAACGGACGCCTTGGGCGAGCGGAAGTTCGCTGCCGAAATTGATAGTGCTGGTGACGCGGCGCATATAGCATTTCCAGACGTCCGAGCCGGCTTCGCGGCCGCCGCCCGTTTCCTTCTCGCCGCCAAAAGCGCCGCCAATCTCGGCGCCTGACGGGCCAATATTGACGTTGACAATCCCGCAATCCGATCCCGCCGCCGACAGAAAACGCTCGACCTCACGCACATCGTTGGAAAAGATTGACGAGGCGAGGCCTTGGGGTACGCCGTTGTGCAGTTCGATCACCTCGTCGAAGTCGGTATAAGCCATCACGTAAAGCAGAGGCGCGAAAGTTTCGCGCAAAACGGGCCCAGTTTGCTTTGCCATCTCGATCAAGGCCGGCCGCACGTAATAGGCTGCCGGATAGCGGTCGGCATGGCAGCGCTCGCCGCCGATGATTTTCCCGCCTAGCGCACGCACCTCCGACAATGTCGCTTGCATCGCGGTAAAAGCCGCCTCATCGATCAGCGGTCCGATTAGGACAGAACCGTCCTCGAGCGGATTGCCAACGTGCGCTGTCGCATACACTTGCTCCAACCGCTCAACGAGTGCTGCGTACACTTTGCGATGTATGAATAGCCGGCGAAGCGTGGTGCAGCGTTGGCCGGCGGTGCCGATAGCGGCAAAGGCAATCGCGCGCAGCGCCAATTCGAGGTCGGCTGAGGGACAGACCACAGCCGCATTGTTGCCGCCGAGCTCGAGAATCGCCCGCGCGAAGCGTTGCGCCAACCGCGGGCCGACGGTGCGCCCCATGCCGGTTGATCCAGTCGCCGATACGAGCGGCACGCGTGGATCGTCGGTCAGCCTGGTTGCGGCGTCGCGGTCGCCGATAAGTACCGCGGACAACCCTTGTGGAGCGTCGCCAAACTTTTTGACGGCGCGCATCACCAATGCCTGAACGGCGAGCGCAGTCAGTGGCGTTTTCTCAGAGGGCTTCCAAATAACGGTATCGCCGCAGACAAGTGCCAATGCTGCATTCCAGGCCCACACTGCCACCGGAAAATTGAATGTGGTGATCACCCCAATTGGACCTAAGGGATGCCATTGCTCCATCATGCGATGCGCAGGGCGCTCGCTGGCAATGGTCAGGCCATAGAGTTGACGAGAAATACCGACCGCGAAATCGCAGATATCGATCATTTCTTGCACTTCGCCGCGGCCTTCAGAAGCGACCTTGCCAGCCTCTATCATCACCAAACGGCCCAGCTCGTCCTTGGCGGAGCGCAACTCCTCGCCTAAGAGTCGAACGAGTTCGCCTCGGCGCGGCGCCGGAACCAAGCGCCATGTCTGAAAGGCCTGGGCCGCGCCATCAATGGCATTGCCAATCGCTGTAGTGTCGGAGCCCTGCACATTTGCAATCGTTACGCCGGTCGCCGGCGAACGCGCGATCCGAGTGCCTTGCTGATACACGCGGCGATCGACGCCAAGGTGCTGCAGGATCGAATCGGTTTCCTGAGCGAGATTTGATGGTGGGGCCAACGGGAACTACTCCGAACGATGGCGCAAGAGTAATCCGCCAAAGATTTAGACAACGCAATTCGCCAGCGAAAGGGGCTACGCCGGCTGCTATCAACTAAGGCGATAGGCACAAAGCGGACATGTCACTTGCACATCGATGTCCGCTTTCGGGAGAATAGCCGCGAAACAACCGTCACATACAGAATTACGTAATCCTCTCAGCACGTTGTAATAACGCGCTCCCCGGGATTTTCGTCTGGGAAGCGAGCGGGAAGCACCAGCTCATGATGGATGGTGGGCTGACGTTTCCGCCCGGCTTGGTCCATTGCCAGGCGTCAGTTTGCACGGCAGCAATCCTGAGCCCGCTCACGAACCTCGAAGCCCTCAGCTTCCGGGGATTTACGGATTTCGCGAGTTTGTGGAAGCTGGCGGACTAATAAGTTACGGGATCAATTTAGTGGCAAATTGGGACCGCATCGTAGCCCTGGTCGATAAGATTCTTAAGGGCGAGCAGGTAGCCAACATACCGGTGGAGTTTCCAACTAAAATTGAATTGCTGATCAATCTGAAAACTGCAAAAGCGCTCGGCCTGCATATCGACGATTTAAATTTGTTGCGATGCACAAAGGTCACTCGCTGATCTGATAGGGTACGGTCCCCGGTTAGCGGGCGGCCCCGCGACGGGAATTCATCGTATTGATGAGTGGCGCTGCGGTATGTCGCCGAAACGGCTAAGAAAAAACTTTACTATGTGGTCTTTTTCAAAAAGGCATCCGACCAAGCCTCAGTGACAACAGCGATGCTTGCGGAGTTGAACGATGGGCGCAAAACTTTTTGGCGCACGCGTGCGACGGCTTGAAGACCCGGCCCTACTTGTCGGTCGCGGACGCTTCGTCGCTGACGTGAAGCTGCCGGGCGTTTTGCACGCCTGTTTTGTCCGTTCGCCGCACGCCCACGCTAGGCTTCGTGGCATCGATATCAAACCAGCGATGGGCATTCCTGGCGTCCACACTGTCCTGACCGCCGATGACCTGCCCGAACCGATGCGCAGCGAGCCGATGCCAATGTTGCTGCCAAATCCAGCAATAACCGTGGCACGCACGCAAACGGTATTGGCGCGAGACGAAGTTCATTATGTTGGCCAGCCGGTCGCCGTGGTGATTGCCGATACTCGCTACATTGCCGAGGATGCGGCGGCTCTGCTCATCGTCAATTACGACCTACTTGACGCCGTCGGCGACTACCGCGATGCGATCAAAGAGGGCGCTGCGCGCGCCCACAGCGACCTTGACTCCAACGTTGTCGCGAAATTTGCGTCGGCCTATGGCGACGTCGATGCAGCCTTTACCGACGCCGTGCACGTTTTTGATGAAGTGATCCGGCAACACCGTGGCGGCGGGATGGCGCTCGAGACCCGCGCCGTGCTCGCGAGCCTCGATCCTGTTGCTGATGTGCTAACGGTGTGGTCCAGCACGCAGACGCCGCATATTGGCCGTCGCATACTCGCCGATCTTCTTGAACGCGAGATCGAATCGATCCGCATGATCGCGCCCGATGTCGGCGGCGGCTTCGGCCCAAAGGCGATTTTCTATCCAGAGGAGGCGGTGATTCCGGCGGTGACCCTGAAACTCGGCCGGCCAGTGAAATGGATCGAGGATCGGCACGAGAACTTCCTCTGTGCGACACAGGAGCGCGATCAATATTGGACTATGACGATCGCTGTCGACGCCGACGGCAAAATCCTCGGCGTCCGAGGCCGCGTGTTGCATGACAGCGGCGCGTTCGTGCCGTGGGGAATCATAATGCCCTATATCGCCGCGGTGACGGTGCCCGGTCCCTACGTGATTCCCGCGTACCATCTCGAAACCATTGTCGTTCTCACCAACAAAGTGCCGACGACGGTGGTGCGCGGTGCTGGCCGGCCGCAGGCGGTGTTCGCGATGGAACGTTTGCTTGACCGCGTGGCGCGGGAACTGCGGCTTGATCGCGCGGAGGTACGCCGCCGCAATTTCATCAGGCCCGAGCAAATGCCCTACGAGGTCGGCCTGCTGTTTCGTGACGGAAAGCCGCTAGTCTACGACAGCGGCGATTATCCGAAAGCGCAGCAAAGGGCCTTGGAGCTTGCCGGTTACGAATCATTTCGGGAGCGGCAGCGAGTGGCGCTCGATAAAGGGAGGTTCATCGGCATTGGGCTTGCCAATTACGTTGAGGGGACCGGTCTCGGTCCGTTTGAGGGCGTGACTGTGCGAGTATTGCCGAGCGGTAAAGTCGCAGTCGCCACTGGCGCCACCAGCCAGGGCCAGGGCACGCGCACTACGCTGGCGCAGATCGTCGCCGAACAGGTCGGCTGCCGCATCGAGGACGTAGCGATGACGATCGGCGACACAGCGGCCATCGCCCATGGCGTTGGTGCCTTTGGCGCCCGCCAAGCAGTGAACGCGGGCTGCTCGGCGGTAATTGCCGGTCAAGCGGTCCGCACGCAGCTCATTGCGCTCGCGGCGCGCGCGCTTGGCGTGAGCGAAAGCGATGTTAATCTCGATGACGGCTACGCGGTCGCGATGATCGGAAATAAGCCAACAATTCCGTTTGGCGAGCTGGCGCGACTAGCGCAGGGCATACCTGGCGTGTCGCTGCCGACTGGACAGGCGGTTGGGCTCGAGCACACCGCCTATTACACACCGTCGCAGGCCGCCTATTGCTCCGGCACGCATGTCGCCGAGGTCGAAGTCGATCACATGACCGGCGGCGTGAAAATCTTGAACTATACCGTCGCACACGACAGTGGCCGCATAATCAATCCGCTTATCGTCGATGGGCAGGTGCAAGGCGGCGTCGCTCACGGCATTGGCAATGCTTTGCTCGAATGGATGCAATACGACGAGAACGCGCAGCCGCTCACGACGACGTTCGCCGATTACCTGCTGCCATTAGCGACTGACGTGCCGATGTGCACCATCGTCCATATCGAGACTGTCAGCCCGCTCAATCCGCTCGGCGTCAAGGGCGCCGGCGAGGGCGGAACGATACCGGCGCCGGCGGCAATCATCGCGGCGATCGAAGACGCGCTGGCGCCGTTCAGGGTGCATTTCGCTGAAACGCCACTCACACCGAACCGGATCGTGGCAGCGCTGCGCGCGGCCAAAGCACATCAGACGTCATTTGCGACGTGAGCGTTGGTGCACGGATTGTAATTCGATTCCATTTATCACGTTGCACGCCACTCGATTTGTTCAACTGACTTTCGCTTGCGGTGCAACGCGCACACCGCGCCAGCCAGCGTGATCGAGCGCTCGCCGAGACGCGCTCCAAGCGCTGAAACAAGATTAACCGTCCGGCCACCTAGCTTGCTGGCTTGCACGAGGTCGGCGACCCGCGGATCGATGGCTATCCACGCGCCGTTAATGTCGCCAACCCGTCTATTTCGTCCGTTTTGCCAGTGCAGCGAATACGTTGTATGCGTTTTCAAGCTCGAGTTTGCGCTTTGCTACGTCTTGGCCGACCGATTCTAGGCTGTTCATCATCTCGGCCTGTTCCTTCGCCGGCAGCTTAATGATTTCCCCGTGCTCCGACCAAATCTGAGCCTCTTTGATATAGAAATCCGCTTCCCAGGGGTTGACCTCAGCCGCGGCCTTGCCCGCGTCCCTATCGAGGATCGTCTGCAGGTCCGCGGGTAGCGCGTCGAACCATTTCTTGCTGAGAAAAGACATCGAGAATATGAACGGCTGATTGGTCTCGGCGATATATTTCGCTGCATCGTAATAACGCATTGTTGTATCAACCGTCAGAGCCAACACCGCACCGTCGATCGCGCCTTGCTGAATCGCCGGCAACACATCAGCGAGCGTCATCGCAATAGGCGACGCACCTAACCGCTTAAGCATTTCCTGTTGCATCTCGGCCGCAAGGACACGCAGCTTCTTGCCCCTAATGTCGGATAGGTGCCGGATTGGATTACGCGATACAATCGAAGAGGGCTGGGACACAAACAGCGCAACGCCGTGGATGCCTTTGCTCACACCCAAGGTGAACATCATCTTTTGCAGTTCCGCATCGCTCGCAACCCGGATTCCATGCGCCATGTCGGTGACGAGGCCGGGAGCCGAGAGTACCTGATAACGATCGTCGACGCCGACCAAAAATTCGGGCGGCCCAACATAGCCTTGAATCGCACCGAACTGCACGCCCTCGATCTGACGCGGTATCGGTCCCAATTGACTCGCCGGATAAATTTCTCCCTTTATCCGGCCGCCGGAATCTTTCTCAACCATCGCTACGAACCGCTTGCACCATTCATGCTGCGCATCATTAATCGTGGCGATGCCGAGCTTCATGACATAGGTCTTATCTTCGGCTCGCGCTGCGCTGGAAGTAAGCGCTAGCGCGAAGATGAACGCGCTGATGGCAGCCACTCGCGCATGGACTCTACGCTTCATCAGACGCATGTCAGTTTCCCAGCGCATGTCAGTCCTCCCAACTAGCAAATGCTTTTGTGCGAAGCAAAGCTGCGCTCTAGACAATCATTCCGCGGCTGCGCCCCGCGCGGAGGCTTGTTCTTCACCATAGAGCCGCGCCAGGATACGGCGAGCCTGGATGGCGCCGGCATCGGCGGCAATATCGATCTGCGGCGGATTTCGGATAAGATTTAAGTTGCGCTGCTGCGCGGAAAACACCGCTACGTCTTGAAGGAACGCCGTTTGTATTTGTTCAAATATTTTGTTGGTTGTTTGGGGATTCTTGACATCGAAATCGTGTGCCTGGCCCCAGAAATAATGCGATGTGATCTCTGTCTCCGGCGTGATCGCATTGAGGTTTCGCATATTGATGCCGCCAACTCGCACACCCTCCGGAGCGCCCGTGCCCGTCGGCGTTGCGCCTACGTCGAGCCGCAGAAAGGCGGGCGGCGTGAAGTCGATGATTTGCCAGCGGTCAACATTTCCTCGGAAACCACCAACCTTCTTAAAGGTCGGTGGCGGCTCCTGATTGATGATCCAGCGGGTGACGGCAACTCCGTCCGGCGTGCGGGCGACTTTCACCCTGGCATGCTCGGCGAGCGCCAGATTGCCGATGGTGGTGTCGTGAACGAAAGCAAGGTGCGTCAGATCGAGCAAATTATCGACGACAAGCTGCCAGTTCGCGTCGACATGGAGATAGTCGCCTTTGGCTCCCCAATTCGGATCGTCAAGCCAATGGAAATCCGTAATCGCAGCGGGATCGGCGAGCGCCGGGTCGCCCATCCAGATCCAAATCCAGTGATAGCGTTCGACCACCGGATAGCATCTTACCTTCGCTCCTTGAGGAATTTGCTCCTGCCCTGGGATATAAACGCAATGGCCATCGCGCGCAAAGCGCAATCCGTGATAGAGGCATTGCAGCGTATCGCCCACAAGCTTGCCCATCGACAGCGGCAGATGGCGATGGGGGCAGCGGTCCTCGAAGGCCACCGGAGTTCCGTCTTCGGCCCGAAACAGAACGATCGGGTCGCCCAAGATCATGCGACCCACTGGTTTGCGGCTGATCTCCGTATCGGTCGCTGCGACGTACCAATAATTTCGCAGGAACATGGGCACGTCCTCCACGCGGCGCGTCGTGCGCTTGCCATTTTTTTGGCTTTCTTTTTTTGGTCTCTTTGCCGAGATTATAATCCCATTTAAGATGGTCGCGCCAGCATCGTCGGATTCTTTGGTCGAAAATCGAGAGCGCAGGGAAAATGATATAAAGGTACCGAACCGACATGCGGCCAACTTCACCCTGATCGGCTTCTTCAGCGGTTACGGCCCCGTGGCAACGGTCCTTGGAAGCATTTGTGTCGTTGGGCTAATCGTTTTGCCTTTTCTTCCACAAACCAAAGGACAACCGCTTCCCGCATGAGCAAAACAACAGCCGTGCTGCAGCCCGGTGTCCCCGTGACGCTGGCGCCGGCCGGGAACATCAGTTTCGAGATCGAAACCGGCCAGCGCTTTCAGCTCACCCAGCCGGAGGGCGAGCAGGTAGCGGACCTGATTTCCTTCAATCGCGACGATGTTCGCGAATTGCTGTCAATGCATTCGAGTCGAGCTGTCAATCTGAGTTGGAAATTGACGGCGCCACAGACCCTCTACACAAACCTCACGCGGGCGATGTGGCGGATCGAGGAGGATCTGACCGGCGAGAACTATTGCGGCGGCGGATATTGCAGCGAGCACTTGAACATCGCCCGCTACGGTGCCAAAGGGGTCGGCGCGCCGAACTGCCAGTCAAATCTTGAAGCCGCCATCAGCGGTTATGGAATGGATCGCTGGAATTTCAATATTGATGCCTGCTTTAATGTCTTCATGACTGTCACCTATGACGCCAACGGCGTATGGGAAATCAGGCCGCCAAAGGGCAAGCCGGGCGACTACATGATATTGCGTGCGTTAATGCCCCAAATCGTCGCCATATCAAACTGTCCGATCCTTTTTAACCCCTGCAACAACTTCCGACTGAAACCACTAATGCTTGAGATTTTGGCTTAGATTGCCAGAGACCTGACGGGCCGACGTCTACTTTGAGGGGTAAAGCGGACCTCAGTGCTTGTCCTTGGAATGTTTGTTCTTGGTACTAACGAACATCCGAATCGCAGCGGCGAATGTCTATTTTTGGGGTAAAGCGGAGGTTTACGACGCGATCTTTGCGGTGTGAAATCGAGTCAATGCTGCAACAGCACCATCGAAATCGCTGGCACGTAGGTAATGATCATCAGCGCCAAGAAATTCAGCAGCAAAAATGGTAACACTCCTAGGTAGATTCGGCTCAGTGGCGCATCGAAGATCGCCTGAGACGAGAACAGGTTCAAGCCGAACGGCGGAGTATACATACCGAGACTCAGATTGACAGCGACGATGATGCCGAAATGAATAGGGTTTACCCCAACATCGCGAACGATGGGCAAGAGCAATGGCGTCAAGATCAGGATCGCTGCCGGGGGTTCAAGGAAGCTGCCCGCGAGTAAAAGGCCGACATTAAGACTAAGCAGCAACTCCCACTTCGGCATGTGCAGTGCATTGATCGCTTCGACGACCTGTTGCGGTATTCCACTGGTCGTCAGCAACCACGAATAAATTCCCGCAGAGGTCACGATGAGAAGGATTTGCGAGATGAGATAAGCGGAAGCCAGCAGGATACGCCAGAACCCAGCGAGATCAACCTCGCGGTAGATGACCACGGTCACGAATAACGAATAGATCACCGCGACGCCGGCAGCTTCCGTAGGCGTGAAAACACCCCCGTAGATACCACCGAATATTACGGCCAGCGAGCCGATCGACCAGCTGGCCTCCTTGGTGGTTTTCCAGACTGTCTCCCAATGCACGCTGGTCGCGAGCGGTACGCGTTTGAGCTTCGCATAGCTCATGACGAAGGTGGCATCGATGATTCCGATCAGAATGCTGGGCAGAATACCCGCCGTGAACAGAAGAACAGCGGATTGTTCCGCGGACACGGCATACAGGATCATCGCGATCGACGGCGGGATCACCACTGCGATAGCGCCGGAAGAAGCGATCAACCCGACCGCGAAACGCTCATTGTAGCCGCCCGCTTTGAGCTCCGGATAAATCATTCGGCCCATTGCGACCACGGTACCGACTGCAGTATGCGACATTGCGCCGAACAGTTCAGAGGCTGCCACCGTAGTCACGGCAAGCGAGCCGCGAACGCCGCCAACCATTGCCATCACCATCGCAATAATCCGCCGCGCGATTCCACCTTGTGCCATGATTTCGCCGGCGAGCACGAAAAATGGCACGGCAAGTAGTGGAAAGTTGTCCAAACTACCGAACATGTACGTTTGGATAACCTCGGTTGGTACATCGGAAACAGTGAGAACCGCGATGATCGAGGTGACGAGCAGAATGAGAAATATTGGAAAGCCAAGGATAAGAAGCGCTACCGGCAGACCGAAGAAAACTAGATAGGCCATGGCCGCGAGCTCCCTAATGCGATCCCTCGGCGCGGTTCCGAGAACCGCGCTGTGATCGCACAAGAAGACGCATCGCGACCATTAGTCCCATCAAACTGTAGCCGATCGGAACCATTGCCTGCGGAATGTAGAGCGGGAAGTCCGCCGCTTGGCTGCGCTGATCGAATGCCGCGAGCTGTGTGATGACCGGCCAGGTGAATGCCGTCACCGCGGCAGCAGCCGCGATCATCACGAGTTCTGACAGGACGTTGATGAATTCGCGCAGCCGCGGCGGCAATATCACCACCACGACATCCATTCGGATTTGGCGGCCTTCCCAAGCCACGGCGCAGCAGCCTGTGAATACGCAGCCGACCATTAAGAACAGCATGATCTCCTCAGCCCACGGGATCGAAACGCTGAAGAAGTAACGGCCGACGATATTTACAAAATTGATCGCAACGCTCATGATCAGAAAGAGCGCCGCCGCCGCACGGGTAACGGCAAGAAGCCGGCGAACGCCTGTTGTGATATGATCTATCACTGCCGCCAAGCACATTAACGGTTTCGTTGCATTGCCTCAGTGACAACTTGATATGCTGCATGAAGTTGCGGCTTTAGCGCGGAAATATCGTCACCAACGCTTGCCAGCGCATTGATCATTGACGATTGCTCCTCGGGCGGCAGGCTAATCAATGCGCCGCCTCCAGAAACCCAGTCCTGGCGCGCCTTAGCATTGAATTCGATCACCCATGGATTGATTCTCACTGACTCCGCGCTCGCCGCTCTGTCGACGATCTGCCGAAGATCCGCGGGCAATTTATCGTACCATTTCTTACTGAGCTCAGTGATTCCGAAGATGGCCGGCTGGCCTGTCTCGGTAACAAATTTTGCGGCGTCCTGGTAATGCATGGTGGCGAAGACTGTTGTAGCAGCAACGGCAGCGTCGAGAACATTGTCCTGGAGCGCCGGCAAGACTTCGCCTAACGTCATCGGCTTTGGCGTCGCCCCGAGGCGCAGCAGTGCTTCTCTCTGGAATTGGGAGGGAAAAATTCGAATCTTTTTGCCTTTGAAGTCATCGAGGTGCCGAATTGGTTTTATGGCGACGATGGCCGATGGCGTTGCCATGAACAGTCCCACGCCACGTAGCCCTTTGTCAGTGCCAAGGCCGAGCATCAACTGCTTGAGGGCAGTATCGGCGGCCGCCCGTTGTCCATTGGCCATTGAGTTCACCAGACCTGGGGCAGCCAAAAGTTCGAAACGTTCATCGATGCCCGCCAGAAACTCGGGCGGAACGACGATGCATTGTATTGCGCCGAACTGAACGGCCTCCACCTGCCTCTGGGTCGAACCCAACTGGCTGCCAGGATAAATCTCGGCTTTGATGCGGCCACCAGAATCCTTTTCAACCGCAGCCGCATACTCCTTGGCAAATTGGTGCAACGCGTCGTTGAAGGTGGCGAGCGATATTTTCATCACAGCGGGTTTGTCGTCTGCGGCGAATGCACACGGTCGCGGCGCAAGCAAGATCACCAACGCGGCGAAAATCGCGCGAACTACGGCCACATGTGTCGTCGCCAATCTCAGTGTTTTTCGCACGGCCGACACTTTCCCAGTCTGCGCGCGGTTGCGTCTATTTATTTCCGCCTTGCTGCGCGCGCGCTGCGGCCTCGGTCACAACCTTATAAGCTGCCGCGAGCTGCGGGTTTGATTTCGAGACGTCCCCCCCGACGCTGGAAATCGTTTTTAGGAATGACGATAGCTCGTCCGGCGGCAGTTTGATCTCCTCGCCGCCACTAGCCGTATACGCAGCCTCGGCCTTGTTACGGTGGTCAATCGCAAACTGCCGGATCGCTACCGATTCCTGTAAGGCGTCGCGTTCCACGATTTCCTGCAAATCTTTCGGCAAGCTGTCGTACCATTTCTTATTGACTTCGACGATGAGGAAAATCGCGGGTTGATTGGTCATAGTCACGTATTTTGCAGCGTCGACAAAGTGCATGTGCGTGATGGGTCCCATTCCGCTAATAGCGCCGTCGATCGTGCCTTGCTGGATCGCCGGCAGGACGTCGCCGAGTGTCATTGCTACCGGAGTCACGCCAAGACGCTCGAACGCCTCACTCTGAAACTTCGATGCAAAAATTCTGATTTTT
>Ga0126378_10001833_pt1 | contig 15668 bp, 11 predicted proteins | sample PanSoiMetPlot_23_FD_92587 | JGI IMG/M metagenome (GOLD analysis project Ga0126378, IMG submission 92587) | Tropical forest soil microbial communities from Panama - MetaG Plot_23 | ecosystem: Environmental > Terrestrial > Soil > Tropical forest > Bulk soil | place: Panama | collected 2016-02-17 | reverse complement strand
CCGATCCCCCCGCCGAGAGCATTCCTAAACCAGTCTCTACGATTCAGCAATTTTGGTGCAGCAGCCGCGGAGTGGTTACCCTCTCCCTCTAGAGCAGCAACGGGCTGTTTCTGAGTTGTATGCACAGAGATTTTTCACCCCTACGGTTTTCGAGGGGCTCAACGTAGTACTGGCTTTCTCCCCCCCAGAAAATTGCCGGCGCCTTCGCCCCCACAGAATGAAGAACGTTGCCTGCCCTTAGGCTACGGAGATCAGCTTCTGGCCGACACTGTTAATAGTGCCAGTGACTTATTCCGAGCGGCGTCACGTACACTCCCTTCACTCCTTGGGGAACTTTTTTAAAAAATTGCAGCTATGAACGACGCAATGGAAAGGCCCACGTGGTTCTTGCTCACTCGGCACTGGGTGAGTTTGGTCGGCATCGCCCTGCTGGCGACCGCGATCATCTCATGGCTTTTCGTGTTGCCATTGCAGGTCCGCGGGCATGTAGATAACCCCTACGTTGGCATCATCGTCTTTCTCATACTCCCGCTCGTCTTTTTTGCTGGATTGGTATTGGTCCCCATCGGAATCTTCCTCGGTAAGCGCCAGATACGCCAAGGACTGGCGGAACCGAGCTTCGATCGCAAGACTGCTTTGCGTCGTATCGCTTGGTTTGTTGGCGTCGTCACTGTGCTCAACATCATCGTCGGGACCCAGGTTACTTACCGAGCTGTCGAGCACATGGAAACTCCCCAGTTTTGTGGCGCGAGTTGTCATAGCATGAAGCCGGAGTATGCGGCCTATCAGAACTCGCTTCATTCCAGAGTCGAGTGCGTCGAATGCCATGTAGCGCCCGGAGCTGCGGGTTGGATCAGCAGCAAGACGAATGGAACCCGCCAGCTGATCGAGACGGTTTTCAATACGTATCGACGGCCGATACCTTCTGCGCTCGAAAGCCATCGATTGATTCCTTCCCGGAAAACCTGTGAGAACTGCCACTGGCCACAAAACCTTGGCGGGGTGCGTTTACATGTGTTCAACAAATATGCAGAGGATGAGCCGAACACTCGATCGCAGACGGTTCTGCTCATGATGGTCGGAGGCAACAAGCTTTCTGGCATCCACGGCGCTCACTTCGGTCCAGGTGTCCGCATCCGTTACGCAGCCACTGATTCGACGCGCCAAACCATTCCATGGGTCGAATACCAAAACACCGCGACCGGTGAGACCCGGATTCTTCATAGCTCGGGCACCGCCGCGGACAGCGGCGGCATGCCACAGTACGAGATGGAGTGTGTGGATTGTCACAATCGTCCGACACACACGTTCGACTTGCCGGATCGCGCCATGGATAAGGCTATGGCCCTCGGCGATATCTCGGTCACGTTGCCCTTTATCAAAAAGAAAGGTCTGGAACTCCTAAAAGCTGACTACCAGACAAGCCAGCAGGCCAACGCGCGCCTGGTACCCGCACTTGAGAGCTTTTATGAACAGAGTTATCCCGATCTGTATGGAAAGCGTCGCGACGACATACACAAGGCAGGGGAGGCAATTCTCGCGATCTACAACCGCGATGTTTTTCCCGATCTGAAGGTTACCTGGGGTACCTACCCAAACAATCTGGGTCACACCGACTTTCCCGGATGTTTCCGCTGTCATGACGGAGACCATACGTCCGCTGATGGAAAAACCATCTCTCAGGACTGCAATGCCTGCCATGAGCCGCTCGCGACCGAAGAGGCATCGCCGGAAATCCTCAAAACACTCGGGCTCGACGAAAGGATTTCGAAAATTCAGAAGCAATGATTTAAGCAACAAGGGATGGAAACAATTCCTGAAAGGAGCTTCGCAATGACGCGCAAATCTCTTACATTCGCAGTTGTATCCGCAGCTTTACTGGCCGGTCTTTCGAACCTCAGCTGGGCCGCTGACGACGGTGCTGCTCTCTACAAAAAGAAATGTGCCGGCTGCCACGGTCCGCAGGGCGAGGGCAAACCCGCGATGAAGGCGCCCGCCCTGAAAGGCACTGCTCTCAGCGCGGAGAAGGTGACCGCCCACATTACCAAAGGCGAACCAGATAGCAAACCTCCGCATAACAAAGGGATTTCCGGCATTACCGAAGAAGGCGCAAAGTCGATTGCGGACTTCATCAAGACCCTGCAGTAAGCGTCAACTTCTGGTCGATCGAAAGGCGTTCTGTGCGTCCCAGCGTGCCACACCGCCAGATCAAGGGAGCGAGGTGTCTGCGTGAATCGCGTTCAATTCAAAATGCTCTTGCTGCCAGGACTGGCCGCATCACTGTTTTTGGTCATCCGGGCAACTGCCGCCGAGGAAAAAGGAAACAAGGCTGCGCCACCCGATGCCGGAACAGGCCAGTACATCGGATCCGATACTTGCAAGACGTGTCATGAAGAACTTTACGAGAAGAACTTCAAACACACGCCCCACTTCAAGACCACGTTGGACGATGGACATGGCTGCGAGTCCTGCCACGGTCCGGGCTCCCTCCACGTCGAGGGTGGAGGCGACGTCAGCAAGATCATCAGTTTCAAGACGCTCTCAAAAAATGAAGCGAATGATCGTTGTCTGAGCTGTCACGGCGCGAAGCACGAGCAGAGACATTTCTCCGCATCGTCACACAACAACAATGACGTAGGCTGCATCGATTGTCATTCTCCGCACCACGCCAAAGAGTCGGAGCACCTGTTGGCCCGGGCACAGCCCGAGCTCTGCTACGGCTGTCATACCGCGGCTAAATCGGACTTCGCCAAGGCATATCACCACCGCGTCAACGAAGGCCTGGTCCACTGCAGCGACTGCCACAACGTTCATGGCACAACCACATTGCGGCAAGTCCGAGCTCTACCCAGCGGAGATGCGGTCTGCACGAAGTGTCACGCCGACAAGGAGGGACCCTTTGTATATGAACACGTACCCGTGAAAACAGAAGGCTGCACCAGTTGCCACACGCCGCACGGGTCGAACAATCCACGCTTTCTTCGCGTAAGCCAAGTCAACCTCTTGTGCTTGCAATGTCATACATTCCCCTCTTTGAGCCCGGGTGGACCCACTCATAACCAGTCGACCAAATATCAGGCTTGCACGATGTGTCATGCCGCCATTCACGGATCGAACGCAAGCAACGTGTTTTTCCGATGAGGAGAACTATGCCAGTCCCTATATATCGCGGCTCGCTACTTCTTCTGTTGATTTTCGTCGTGGGCTTGCAGTTATGCGCGCAATCAACGCCGCCACCTTCTGCTCCGACGCCAGGGTCATCCCAGCCTGAGGGGTGGGAACATGGCGGCTACACAGTGCATCAGTCCATTGAGATCGGATATCGCGTCTCGGACGTCACCGGCAGCGAGTTGATGTATGACACGCTGGTAAATCTGCACACTGGACCCCGACTCCTGTCGCAGACTTTGTCCATGCAGTCGGAGAATCACGATGGTGTGCTGTTTGATAATCTTTTCCTCGACAGTTTCGGATGGGGCGGGGACGTCAATAATGCCCTGCGTGCTCGCGTCGACAAGAGTAAGTTGTATGACTTCCGCGCGGCATTTCGACGCGATCAAAACGTCTTCAATTACGACTTGCTGGCCAATCCCCTGAATCCGCCGACCTCGAGCCCCAGCCTACCGATAAACTATTCACCACACAATTTCACGACGACGCGCCGCATGAGCGACTTTGATCTCACGCTGCTGCCACAATCGATTCTTAGCTTTAAATTGGGATATTCCCATAACAACATGACGGGCCCTTCGTACTCCAGCGTTCATGAGGGAACCGATGCGTTGCTCCTGCAAGACTGGAACACTACCTTGAATTCTTATCGCTTCGGCGCGGATCTCAAATTTCTGCCCCGTACGGTCTTCAGCTACGATCAGTTCCTCGACTATTACAAAGGCGATACAAACTGGCAGCTTGCTCCTTCGAATCCGGCACAATTGCCGGGTGGGCAGGGCACTGTTGAGCTCGGTCTGCCGATCGATACTACCAACAAGACGCCGTGCGCGGTTAGCCCTCCGGCAACCAGTCTTATTGACCCCAACGGAGTACTAACCAACCTCGTATGTAGTTCCTTTTTCGGATACAGCCGTTCCAACCGGGTTCGCACCTCGATGCCAACGGAGAGGGTGGCCCTGCATAGCACCTATTTCAAGCGCCTTGAGTTCACCGCGTCATACGCCTACAGCAACGCCGACATGAACGCACCCTTCAATGAGTTTTTTAACGGCTTGAGTTCCCGCTCCGGGCTGCGGCAGTCGAGTGTAGTCAACACCCCTGGCCTGCCTACGGAAGCTACTCGAGTCTCAAACGTTGCCGAGTTTGTGGTGACAGCGCATCTGACAGAGCACATCCGGCTGGTCGATACGTTCCGTCTGTGGGACTACCGTATTCCAGAAGCCGGAAATTTCACAGAAACGGACTGGACTCCGCCCTCTACCGGAACGGGCGCCTGTGCTCCGCCAATCACGGTGTTGACCCCGGTCAGTTGTGCCACCCCGGCATCAAGCACGAGTACGGACAATCTCTCATTTAACCAGGACTTGAGAAGAAACCAGACCGAACTGATTTGGGACGTCAATAAGCACCTTGGAGCGCGGGTGGGCTTCCGTTACGGCGATCAGACCTTCACTCATATTAACGATTTCACGACCGGCGACGAGGACGTCTTTCACGTCCACGAGTACACCGCTTTGCTGGGATTCTGGGCGAAACCGGTAAAAGGCATGCGATTCAACTTCGATTGGGAACACACCAACCGCGACGATGTCATCGTGCGCATTGCGGCTCGTAAGGAAGCCCGTTATCGCATTCAATCAACCTACACCCCCAAGCCATGGGCGGTGATTGGAGGCTCCATCAATCTCTGGGAGAGCTCGAACGGAGATGCGCTGACCGATTATCGCGGCCACAATCGCAACTATGGCTTTACCGCAAGCCTCAATCCGCGGGAGCGGGTCAGTCTTGATCTTGCCTACAACTACGACGATTACCGCCAAGACGCATTCGTCTGTTTCAACGACTCCAATGCGTCTCTTCCCGTCGTAGCGAACGCCGGAAGCTGCACGACGAATGGATACAACGACGACAACAACAATACTCTCCTCACGTATGGAAACTATACAAGCCGTACTCATTATGGGATGGCCTCAATATTGTTTAGGCCCACCCACCGGGTAACGACTCAGGTAGGCTACAGCGTCACAAGCGTGGGTGGAGAAACGCCGCAATTCAACGCCCTGCAGCCTTTGGGCTCTCTGCAATACACCTATCATCAGCCGCTCGCCAATCTCGGGATCGACATTGGTCACAACCTCACGGCCAGAGCCGGATGGAATTATCACCAGTATGGCGAAAACTCTTTCGTCGGGCCGACGGCCCCACGCTATTTCCATGCCAACAACACGACATTCTCTCTACTCTGGGCCTTCTGATGATTCCGCTTCGGTGCGGAGGGTGAACGTAACTTCGCGGGGATTTAAGTCTTGGCCAGTGGTGGCATCTGCGATGCGACCCGGAAAAATGATATCCATGGTAACAGTGTGAAAGATTCGACGATCGAACGGCCCACCCCGGCGCTCCGCTCCCGGAGAAGATCGGATATTGGTGAAAAACTTCCGAGTTGCCGGTCATCTTCCCTTAGGTCAATGGCGACGCCTTCAATCCCTGGCGGGCAAACCTATTTCGAACTCTTTTCCTGCATTCCGCAGTGACCAATCTCGCTGCGAATTTGCATGGCCACTCTGCGCAACAGCATTGACAATTCAAGCAGACAAGGGGAAAATTCAGTAGCTGACGTAAAGTCAGCGCCTCTCCCCTAGGCCCAGTCATTCGGCTTGCCGTCCCGGAAAATTCGGAGGACTCCAGGTCCCTCCATCAAAAACAAAGGAATATTAACGATGCCCTGTCTTTGTTGCGCACGCACGCGCCGTGGTGTCCGGAATGTGATTGTCATCCTGTGTGGATTAGTGTTCTTTTTACTGATTGGGTTTGGGCAACCCGGGTTTTCGCAAACGACTCCGCCGTTGAATTTTGAAAACAATTATTTTGTAACTGGCGATTACGTGGTCGCCGGGGTAGGCCTGCGCGGACTTGGGGTGAACGGCTTCGCAACGAAACAGTTCAGCATGCCGGATGCAAATTCGGTGCCTTCTACTGGTGTCCCTCCGGGGGCCGACATCGTGGCTGCCTTCCTCTACTGGGAGACGGTGGAAAGTTCGCAGACTTCTTTTGTCGGGCAAAACGGATTTTTCAGGCCGGTGTTCCAGGGCGGACCTTCGACCGGGTACCCGATCACCGGGGTGGTGTTGGGGAACCCCAATGCTCCGGTGTCATGGAGTTCGGGCGGGTGTTCAGGGAATTCGCAGGGCTCGAAAACCATGCGTATATACGGAGTGGATGTGCGTCCCTTTCTGCCACTAGATTCCAAAGGAAATGTCCTCGCGAACGGCACCTATGAAGTGAGCCTGGCAGACAGTGGAAGCAACGGCGGGGGCGCCCCGCTGACGCTGGGGGCAAGCCTAATTATCATTTATCGCGCCCTCACACCCTCATTACCGCTAACCTCAGTGGTCATCTACGACGGCGCCTTTGCCCCTGCTAACGGTGCCACGACCATGACGCAGCCCTTGCAGGGGTTCTACCAAGCCGCCGCAGGCCCGATTTCCAAGCTCACGCATATTGTGGGCAACGGCCAGAACAATAAGCTTGAAACGGTGTCACTGAACGGCGTGAACCTGCCCTCCCTCTATGGGAACCTCCCGCCGTTCCCCGGCTACTACAACGGATCCTGGGACAATCCGACTTGGAGTTTCAGCGGGAACAGCAATCCAGTGAAGGCCAACGACGCTTCCGCGACGACTATGGTCGTGCCCAGTTCCTCGAACAGCGGCTGCGTGTCGTGGGGAGCTGTCATCGTCAGCACCACGGTTCAAAATAGCGACAAAGACGGCATTCTGGATGTGTGGAAGCAGAATCAGGGATATTGCGATGCGTCGGTGAACGGCGGGACGTGCGCCACTACAGATCCCTCCTGGGTAGCGCTTCCCGGAGCAACATCGGGGGAAAAGGATCTCTTTGTACAGCTGGACTACATGTGCAGCATCGTAAACCCAGATGGCACCTGTGACACCACAAACGGATACTCCCTCTACCCCTCCGCAAATGCTCTAACGATGATGGCCCATGCCTTCTCACCCAAGGGCATCAACGCACATTTCATTCCAGGGAATCCCGGATATCCTGCACCGTATGGCACAGGCGCAATCCAGGAGGAAACCTGCACCGATACCGATTCTACGTGTGTGAACCCGACACTGTCTCCGTACGTGAACCAACCGGGAATAGTCGGCTGGAAGGCGGGGTTCGAGTTCCTGAAGAACCAGCCGCTTAATTACAAGGACGAAACCACCTGCCAACAGGCTCTGAATGGCCCCTGCATACGGCGATTTCAACACGGCCGGAAGGACAGCTATCATTATGCGCTGTTCGCGCACGCTGTGGGGCTGCCGGAATGGGCTCTCACAGGCGGAAGCCTGACCAGCGTGGTTGGGTCCGGCAACACGGTTACCTTCACCACGTCAAGCCCTCATGGCTTGATTGCCGGGACGGACCGCGTCACCATCTCCGATGCCATCACGAATCCCAGCTTGAACGGGACTTACCTTGTCCAGACTGCCAGCGGCAATACTTTCACCATACAAATCCCCGTCGCAACCAATGCGGCCTATACCCAGTCGACTGATCCGGAGTTTTCGGTGGTGTCGGGCCGAATCTACACAACGTCCGGGGTATCCGATCTCGGGGGGGGCGATTCCATCATCAGTCTGGGTCTCTGGGGAGCCGCGGGCCGGACCGACCAAGTGCAAGCTGGAACGTTCATGCACGAGTTGGGGCATTCGTTTGGCTTGTGGCATGGAGGCTTGTATTACGACACACCCGGTAGTTACACCCCCACGTTCGAGCCCAACTGCAAACCGAATTATCAGAGTGTCATGAACTACCTGTTCCAAGTAGACCTCCTGGACAGTGGTGTCCTCGATTATTCCGAGCAACAACTGAGCACGCTGAATGAAAGCAGCCTGCCCGCCGGCGTGACCACCACCGACGGGTCAGCGCTCGCCCATTCGACCACGAAATGGTATACGCCAGTTCAACCCAATGGCGTCGGCTCAGCGGCAACCCACCATTGTGATGGCACGCCGCTGTCGCCAAACACTGACCCGAATCCCACGATGTACCTTGTGGGGGGGCCGGCTAATCCGATCACTCCGGCGTGGGTGAACGGCTCGGATGTCAATTTCGATGCCACCATCAACACGACTCTACGCGGTTACAACGACTGGGCAAACCTCGACCTGCGTCAGTTTGGAGCTAGTGGCGCCGACATGTTTGGGAGCGGAATCGGAAGGACGAGCCCCGGCATTGGAAGGACGAGCCCCGGCATCGGAAGGACGAGCCCTGGCATCGGAAGGACGAGCCCCGGCAGAGGGGACTTAGATTTCGCAGCTGCGAACTCCTCGGTTCGTCCTCCTCGCTTCGTGATGGCTACGCTGACGGCGCCACCGCGTTACATTCAATTGAATTGGACCGCGCCCACGTTCGGACAAATCAGTTCGTACAATATTTACAGGGCAACCAACGGCACGCCGGCTCCGCCCGCGATTGCGAGCGTGCCTGGCAACGCGCTGACCTACACTGACAAGAATGTCACGTGCGGCCCGACGTATACGTATTTCGTGACCGCTTTGCTGTCGGACGGCAGGGAAAGCGTGCCGTCGACCTCAGTCAGCCTCACGGACTGCGCACCTCCATACGTTTTCACTGGGTTCTACTCGCCGTTGGCGACAGCAGATCCGCCGAACACCAACTCGTACTCAGGAATCTTTAACCTAGGGAAATCGGTGACGGCCAAATGGATGCTGCAAGACAGCAGCGGCAACCTCGTGACCAACTTAAACGCAAATACTCTGTACGGTGTCGGTCCCTTCGCGCCCCAGGCAGATGGAACTTGCCGGCCATCGCAAGTGAGCAAGGTTGCGGAATGTACGGCGAACAATCCATCCAGTTGTCCGGCCAATGTACAGACGTTGTATTCACCAACCGGCGGAGCCAAGGGGAACAGCACGTTCCGTTTCTCGACCAACCAGTTCGTCTTTAACTGGGACACGAAGACTACAACCGCAGGCTGTTACGTCCTGGAGCTGGATTTGGACAGCGGACAGGTGGAGCGATCTGGCTTGAAGTTACAGTAGGCCAAGGTTGCCACCAGTGTCCGCATCAGAAGGCCGGGCGAATGCTCGGCATTTCTGATGTCTGCCGAGCATGATAGACAGCTTGGGGTGGAAGGCGCTGCGGGACCAGATCGAGGTAAACGGTTAGAGAAGCGCAAGGGTGCCGATCGCGAGATCGGGTCTGAAGGAACCGCGGAACAAACTCGCGAGCCGATGAACAAGAACCAGAGATGAGGCCTACGGACCCTGGCGAGGCAGTCGTCCGGGGTTCGCCGATCCATTGGCTCCGCGTTTCGGCGATTGGAGGACATCGGGTATGACCTCGCCTCCCGAACGGCGGGTAGTCCCCACGGCCCATGGCGAAGCTCCAACAGCCGTGCTCTTGGCTTCGTTCTGCCGAACGCCTACTTCGATTCGCTCGCCATCCCCGTTGAACGGTTTCGGATTAACCTCAAACCGCAGAGTCGGGACTCATACGCATGGTGGTGTCGTAGGGACAGCAGGTGACCGCTTACATATGCCAATTACCTCATCCTGGCACCGAATCAGAACCGAGACGGGACATCAGCTGGGCGAATGGATATGGGTCTGTTAGCGGAGCCGTCGCCGAATGCCTGCCAACAGCGGATCTTCACCGGCCTGACCGCGGATGCTGAGATAGGTACGATAGGGTTCGGCAAACCCTGGACTCTTGAGCCCTTCACGGACCCGTCCCTGGTAGTAATACACGGGCGGAAAGTAGGCTATGGTCGGAACATTGTCCAGGAAGATTTCCAGGGTTTCGCCCCGCCGTTTCATGCAGCGATCAAACTCTGAATCCGCTTCCACAAACTGGCCTGCCTCCAGATAGGCACGTCCCAACTCAAACCTGCCAATCCAGGTATCAAGGAGTTGGTTGGCATCGGTGAACATCTTGATGGCCTCGTTCTTCTCTCCCCGCTGGAAGGCCAGATCGCCACGAATGATTTTTCCATAAGCCTGAGTTTCCGGTTGGACCTCAGAAACCAAGCCGTCGGCCAGTTTTTGCGCTTTCGCAGTTTCCCCAAGCTCGACTAAGATTCGCGCCGCCAGTACCCGGACTGGCACAGACTGGCTGATGGACAAGGCTTTAGTCACGGCGGCAAGCGCCGGTCCTTTCTCTCCGCGCAAGAAGTGGAGTCTAGTGACAGCAGCAAGCTTTTCAGCGGCACTGTCCGCGTTTTTTGCCGCCAGGTCCGCGGCCACACCCAGCTCGAGGATTCGGACTGCATCTGAATAACGGCCTTGATAGGACGCGATATCTGCCAGGCCCGAAGCGGCTAAGGAAGCGCCCAACTCGTTCAGCTTCTCCACCTTGTGGTAGGTTTCAGTAGCTTGGGCCATCTGATCTAGCCCGAGTTGCGCCTCCGCGAGAGCAAGATAGGCCGAGAATGACGCATTGATCTCCAGCGCAGTCTGCGCCTCGCGTTCGCCGGTTGCGAAATCCCCGCCGTAAGAGCTGTAGAGTGAGAGAAACACATGTTGCAAGGCGGCTTTGGGGGAGATTTCGACTGCCTTTCGCGCTGCCGCAACCGCCTCCGGGATTCGGCGCAATCCCATATAACAACCGGCGATATTGGCCCATGCTGAATCATCCGCGGGAAAGCGTTGGACGAGCTCGCCGTATTCTTCAATGCACTTTGGCCAATCCAGGACGATGGAGTAATAAAAGCCACGCACCCGGTAGCGTTCGCGATCCGTCATACGGTCTACATGTTCCATTGCCAACTTCACATACTTCTCGGCATCCTGGGCCTTGCCTAGGTTTATGTATGCTGCGGACATGCCGGCATAGGCGCGCGCGAAGTTCGGGTCCAAGGTTACAGCATTAGAATAGGACCGCAGGGCTTGCTCCGCGTTCCCTGCGGACAACTGTTCCACACCCATGCCGTACTGGTGCACGGCTGCCAGGGAAGAACTGGAAAACGCTCCCGTAAGCTTCTCCACTTGCACCGATTCCGGCGTGGTGTCACCAAGAGCGATGCGGATGGGTGCAGCGGCCTTTGGAATGTCGAGAAGGAGTTCGTCTTTGTTGCCGGCAGTTAGATGATCGGTTGCGAGGGTCTTGCCGGTCACCGCGTCGGTAGCCTTCACGGATAATTCGTAACCAGTCCCATGAGTGCGCAGAGAACCGGTTACGACCGCAGCGACACCCTGGTTGACGGCCACCAGTCGCGCAGTATTCTCATCGAGCTTACCGGTGGGATTGGGCAGCTTTGCGGCCAACTGCCGTGCCGTGCTTCGGTCGTAAGCGTTGATGAAACTCGCCCCCTCTAGGGCAACATTGAGCATCGGTTCGAGGGTGTCATCGAACAAGCTGTCATTCGTATTGTTCTGAAAATCCGCAACCAGCACCGAAACCGGAGCGTTCGCAGCGCCCCCACTGGGTGCAAAAAGCTTATTGCGAAGGAGGAAGCCCGTCACGGCCAGAACAAGTACCGCCGCGACAACGCCCAATAAGGGCCACGGTATATCCCTTGCCCACGGTCGCACTTCGGGGAAACGCAATGCCGAGGCCGCTCCCTTTTCTTGCCAGCTGTCTAAGGCAGCGAGAGCTTCGTCTGCGCTCTGGTAACGCAACTGGGGTTCGAGCTCCAGACATTTGGCAACGACGGAGCTGAGGGACCGCGGAATTGCTGCATTATGGGCTGAAACCGGGGCCGCCTGCTCGCGACTGCGCTTGAGAAGACTGGCAACTACACTGTCGGCCTCGTACGGCATCTTGCCGGTAAGCAGTTCGTAAAAAATCAAGCCAACTGTGAAGATGTCGGAGCGTTCATCCAGGTTCTTGGCCTGGGCTTGCTCTGGCGACATATATTCCATGGTGCCGACCATCATGCCGGTTCGTGTCATCCCGTCACTGACAACGGTGCGTGCCAGACCGAAGTCCATGACCACGACGCGACCAGTGGCGTCCTGCATGATGTTGCCCGGCTTCAAATCACGGTGGATAATGCCCTCGCGATGAGCAGCGGCCAGGCCGCTGAATACTTGCGCAATGATGTCGCGAGCTTCGTTGACTCCAAGCCTTCCTTCCTGTTTGAGCTTTTGGCGCAGGTCTTTGCCGTCCACATACTCCATGGTGATGAACTTGAGCCCTTCCGCTTCCCCCAAGTCGTAAATGCGCACGACGTTACGATGAGTCACCTTGCTCGACAACAGAATCTCTTGTTTGAAGCGCTGCAAGATATCGGGATTCGATGCCAGCTCCGGTCGGATAACTTTCAAGGCCACGAGCCGGTCCAGTTCGCGGTCCTTGGCTTTGTAGACAGCGCCCATCCCGCCTTCTCCCAGCACTTTGAGAATCTCGTAGCGCCGGGCCACGAGCATTCCTGGCATCAACGAAAATTGGGCAGGAGGGGCCCCAGAGGTCCCGCTCTGAGCAGCTGCTCCTAGGGGGGGCGCGCCATGGGGACTGTGCAGGTCAACTAGGGTTGGCGAATCGGATGGCAACACTTGCGAATTGGAAGGACTTGGCCGGTATTCGATGTCTAGGGCAGTGGGCCTGTCTTCTTGCATCGGGACGAATTGCTCTCCCGGTGACCCCCCTGCGGCGGGAACTTTCCCACCGGCGGCCGATTGGTCCTTCTGATCCGAGTGAGCAGGGTCTTTGGGCGCCATGGGGTGCTTCGGGCTGGGCTGCCGAAAATTCGGCCCACTTCGCCCGCAATTCGAGCTCTCTGGGGGAGTTCTCTATCCGTGCTGTCGAGGAGTATACAATGCCTCATACGTAGAAATGAAAGCCCAGATTGCAGCATCGCAAACGCTCGCACTGACGGCCGGTTGGGTGGGACCGACGTTCAAAACCTAACCTCCAGCAAGAAAGAACAAGATGGGCTAGGCAACCGGAAACGTCTCCCGTCAGTACCCGAGCCTCTTGTTCACGACATTGAGGAGATGTTGTCCACTCCTGAATCTTTCAAGTTGCGCAAGGAAGAATCGCGACGCATTGTCGAGCCAGTCAGGCGTGTGGTCGGCGCAATGGGGTGACAAGAGAACGTTCTCCAGGGAATAGAAAGGATGCCCTGGCGGCAGTGGCTCTCGATCAAAAACATCCAGGGCGGCTCCTCTGATTCTATTTTCTGAAAGGGCCTGGATCAGCGCGCGTTCGTCAATCGTTGGGCCGCGACCGACATTGATCAATACCGCGTCCTTCTTCATGACAGCGAATTCAGCGTCGGCAATCAGACCTCGAGTCCGCTCGGTCAGTGGCAGGCTTACCGCCACGTAGTCACACTGCGAAAGCATTTCCGCGAGGCTCTCGCGGCCGTAGAACCGGTCGATCAGCGGATCCCCTTGGGAGTCCCGGGAAACCTGCCGCCTGAGTGCAAGTACCTTCATTCCAAGTGCATGGCCACGGGCGGCAATCGCACGTCCGATGCTTCCGTATCCGACGATACCCACTGTTTGCCCCGACACCATCGTTACATCAAACTGTTCCCACACTCCGGCCATCTGGTTGCGAGTCATGCGACGAAAGTCCTTGGCAAAATGCAGGATCGCCGCCAGAGCAAACTCTCCGAGTGAAGGGCTGAAAACACCGCTGCCGTTTGTAAGTATGACTTCACTGTCGACTAGTTCTGGGAACAGCGCCTGCTCCAAACCGGCAGAGCGGGAATGGACCCAGCACAAGCGAGGCGACAGCAGGAACACATCGCGAAGAAGCGCAAGCGAACCCGACCAATTGAAAATAATGTCGGCATTGTCAGTCGCACCGGCAAAATCCTGGACCGAATCTCCGACCACGGTCGTTGCCGCCTGCTGCAACTCGGAGAGGAACGGAATGTCTTTGTCGCCAGGTGCGGTTAGTACGAGAACTAGAGTATCGTTCATGAGTTCGTGTCCAGGTGGCTGGCGTCGGAACTAGCCAGTATCAGGTGTCCAGAATTTAACTCCGCAGCCGAGGCTGCGTCACACCCGCAAAAACGGCATGACCGCCGGATGAGACCGGGTGTGGTCCAAATGTTCTCCTCGAGTTGAGAGTGATTTCGACACAAGAGCCTTATACTACGACCAAGATTTTGCGGAAGAAATAACCGGCCGCGAGGTCGATGAGGTGCATATGTCTTTGACAAGGCGAAAGGCTTGTTCTCTCATCCCGTTGCTGATTACAGCCGGAACTGATTTGTCTGGGTTCGCCGCCCAGGATGATTCCCTACCATCGGGAACCTTTCCATTTGAGAACATGCCCGTGCACAACTCAGGTCACGCGCAGATAAGGAAGATTATCAAAGGCAAGCTGGCAACCGCCGAGCATATCGAAGCACATGAGACCACTCTGCCTCCAAATGGATATCCGCACCCGCCGCATCATCACGTTTATTCGGAAATGTGGCTGATCCGCGAAGGAACGGTCGAGCTCACAATCAACGGCAGCATCCATCGCCTGGGCGCCGGAGGGGTGGGCTTCGTTCACTCGAACGAAGAGCATGGTATCAGGAACATCGGTCCCGGGCCGGCCACGTACTACGTCGTCGCCATCGGTCCCGGCGCGGACAGCTAAATGACCCAGCACTCATCGCGCATCTCCGGAGCGGTGAACATTGACGATCTGCGCGAGCTGGCACGCCGCCGTGTCCCAAGAATTGTTTTCAACTACATCGATGGCGGCGCCGAAGGCGAATGGACTCTCCGCGAAAACCGTCGGGCTTTCGACGGCGTTACATTTCGACCGCACCAAGCCATTGCCCTGCCCGTATCCGATTTGCGAACCCGAGTGCTTGGCACGGAACTGTCCATGCCGATACTCCTTGCGCCTGTAGGGTACCTGCGCGTAATGCATCCCGATGGTGAAATCGCGGCTGCCAGAGCGGCCAGCAACGCCGGTATTGGCTTAATCCTCTCAACCGTTTCTGGCCATCGTCTGGAAGATGTAAAAGCTGCCTCTGTAGGACCGGTCTGGTATCAACTCTATCTCACAGGTGGCCGCGCTGCCGCGGAGAACGCCATGCGCCGAGCCCTGGATGTGGGTTACTCAGTCCTGGTGATCACGATCGATTCGACCGTAATCGGACACCGCGAGCGCGAGTCGCGAGACGGAATGGAGCAACTCCTTCGTGGGAGCCTCCGGTCGAAGATTCCGTTTCTACCGGAGATTCTCACCCATCCGCGCTGGCTGGCACGTTTTCTTTCCGACGGCGGCCTTCCTGACATGCCAAACATTGTCAGCCCCGAAAGGGGTGTGCTCCGGGTTCGCGACGCCCATACCGCGATGAAGCGCGAAGCATTTAGCTGGAGTGACATGACTTGGATTCGTGCGCTCTGGAAAGGAGCAATCGTCATCAAGGGCGTCCTCTCCGCGCAGGACGCGAAGCGATCTCTCGACCACGGTGCCTCTGCCGTAGTTGTGTCTAATCACGGAGGTCGCCAACTCGACGGCGTGCCCGCGAGCCTACAAGTCCTGCCGGAAGTCGTGGAGGAAGT
>Ga0126378_10001831_pt1 | contig 15671 bp, 13 predicted proteins | sample PanSoiMetPlot_23_FD_92587 | JGI IMG/M metagenome (GOLD analysis project Ga0126378, IMG submission 92587) | Tropical forest soil microbial communities from Panama - MetaG Plot_23 | ecosystem: Environmental > Terrestrial > Soil > Tropical forest > Bulk soil | place: Panama | collected 2016-02-17 | reverse complement strand
GGGTGACGCTCTCCGATCCCTAAAACATTGTGACCCTTGTTTGTGATTCGGCCAATATTCCGCGGCTGAGATTTTTTGGCCGTGCCTTCTCAGCAACATGTCCGCACCGCCGAGTCGGCCAACGCCTCGCCGCGTGGCCTAAAACTATGCCTCGAGTAGGCAGGCGCCGCCACTTACAGCGTAATCTCAGCGGACCTCACTCCGGCTTCTCATCCCCCCGCTGTCAAACAGCCGTAACGCCTCGCGCGCTTGCGCCATCGCCGCCTTGGTAGCGCCGTCAGGGCAGTCCGGTGCCTCAGCCTGCAAGGCGCGCAGCCGCTCGACCAGTTGCCGACGTTCCGCCCGGCGTGCGGGCGAGTTGGCTCGGCTCTCGGCGGCCTCGATCCGCACCACCCGCTTGGCGGCCTCAACCGCGAGCTTGTGGAGGCCTTCGCCTTCATGGCCGGCAAACGCAGCGGCCAACTCCAGCAAGAAGGCACTGCGCAGCCGCAAAGGCAGGCGGCCGGTTACCGCCGTCACCACCGCAAGCCCGGCATCGGACGAGCGCCGCTCCAACGCGCAGCACCGCTATTAGCAAACTCAACACCCGACGGAGCCAAACGGGATATGGCTTTTTCGACCAGGACAAAACGAAACGTCCGCGCGCCGGGGAGATCCTCTGCTGGATATTCGTTCTATGCTTGATGTTAGGTCCTTGGATTGCCTGGCTTATCGCTGAACCCTATCGACGCAATATTGTCCGCGAAGGAGCGCTATGCGCCCCCGGATACCGATGGACCTACGCTCAACCGAGGTTTGCGGACTCCGATTTGTCCTGCGAGCCTGACTCATTGCCTAATCAATTTTCTGCCCCTCGGCTTCATTGCGCATGCCTGCCAACCAAAGCGCCGCGATCGCCGAAGCGGCGATCCGTGGCTCGCCACCCGAGTTCCCGCACCTTCAGCCCAGCGAAGGGGGCGGAGGTGTATCGCGCGAGAGACGCGCAATCGCTTCTGCGCGAGAGGGGCTAAGGCTTTTCGGAAACATTCATCCAGAGCGGACACCTCCAGGTTTTTGCCAATGCTTTACGCGCAGGCCGCAATTCGGCCACGGTGTCGCACTCGTATTTTCGCCAGCGTCACGAATGCTCAGAGGCGCGATTTGCCTTTCCATTCTTGACGCGGAAACACGTGGGGCATGCGAAGAATGCGTAAAGACAAGGTTCTAATATTTGCCGCGACGACAATTTTTGCTTCACCCGTCTGCGCGGAGACCTGTCCTGACCGAATCGCTGAGGCGTCACGGCTGGTATTGGTCACGACGCGATCAATGGACACACAACTCGCAAACATGCAGCTCTTCACGCGCCAGTCGGCCAATAACCCTTGGAAGCAGGTCGGCGCGGCCAAGCCGGCTGTCGTCGGCAAAGCTGGTCTTGGGTGGGGCTATTCTTTCGTCGACCTCAAGGACCGTGAGGAACCGGAGAAAGTTGAAGGCGATAAGCGGACGCCAGCAGGTTTTTTCCGTATCGGAGCGAGCTTCGGTTTTGCTCCATCACGGCGGCCTGGCTACATTGAGCTCAAGGGAGGCGAGACGGTCTGTGTGGAGGACCCCACCTCACCTTTTTACAACACCATCACCAAGCGCTCGGAGATCGGTTCTGTGGAGGCGGATGACATGCGCAGCAGTCCGTTCTACCGCAGCGGCCTCTTCGTTGACTATCCGAGCGACCGCGCGACTCAACGCGGCTCATGCATCTTGATTCACATCTGGGGTGCACCCGACACGGGGACGGCAGGCTGTATCGGCCTTCCGGAAGAGCGTGTCCGAGCCTTGCAGGACTTTTCTCGTCCGGGTGCGGTGCTCGCTGTGCTGCCGGAAACCGCGCTTGCGCGGTTCCCGGGCTGCCTGCCAGCAGCGACCCTCCGTACTCCTGCAGTCACCAGCGCGAATCGATAAGCGGACTTCGTTCCACAATCGTGCTGAGTTCCTTCGCTCGGGTGAACGGGCACATCCGTCTTGTTGGTTCCAACGTTCGTGCGCCGCCAACGGCGCATTTCATACGAGAGCGGACCACGACACGCCTTCAAACCCCCGGAAAAAGGTTCTGCGAACCCGAGCATAGCCCATGGTCACCCACCACGGAGCTTCATCTCCTCGGCGCGCGCGAGCAGCGTCTGCGGCACGCTGCGGCCAAGCGCCTTGGCGGTCTTGAGATTGATCACCAGCTCGAACTTGGTCGTTCGTGGGCATAGCGGCCCCACGCAGAAGCATCGTACCAGCCTTGGCTGCGCTGGTTCGGCGGCGCACCGCTTTTTGCGACTTCTTGGAAGCAGCCACAGGCTGTTGGGGTAGCTCTGTCGTCGCTTCCCTGGTTGACGCTGTTACTGCTGTGGCAGTCACCGCTTCTCTAGTCGACGCTGTCACTGCTGGGGCAGTTGCATTGAGCGGTGCGGGTTGCGGTGAATTGGACGGCGATGTGGAAACTTGTCGACTATCGGGCGCGCTCACAGCGGGCGAAGCCGGCGAGACGTAGCGCTGGAGTTGAGGGGCATCGTCGCAATCACCGATCTGCCATCCACATTGGGATCATGGCCCACATTGCCCGACGCCGCGACGGCCCACGCTCAAGCATCCCACACGGTTGATCGTCCGTTCTCCAATGCAAGTCGCCGATCGCATTGCGATAAAGTGCTCAGCCGGTGCGCGATCATCAAAGTCGTACGGCCGCGCATCAGACGCTCCATGGCGTCCATAATCGCGCATTCGGTCTTGAGATCAACGGAACTAGTCGGTTCATCCAGGACTAGAATAGGGGCGTCCTTGAGGAAAGCTCGCGCCAACGCGATGCGTTGGCGCTCGCCCCCGGACAGCCGCATGCCCCGCTCGCCGACAAGGGTCCGATAACCGTCCGGCAGGGCCATAATGAACTCGTGCGCGTTGGCGCATGTTGCTGCCGCGATCACGTCTTTTTCGCTCGCCTCCGGACGGGCATACGCAATATTCTCGGCCACGCTGACTGAAAAGAGGACAGGGTCCTGGAGCGCGACGCTGAACTGATTGCGGAGGTCCGCCAGCTTGTAGTTTCGGAGGTCCACGCCGTCGAGGACGATGTGGCCAGACGTCGGGTCATAGAGGCGCATCAGGAGACTCACCAGTGTGGTCTTGCCGGCGCCGGTCGTGCCCGTGATCCCCACCCGGCTGCCGGGTTCGATGTCGAAGGACACATCATGCAAGACGAAGTCGTGTTCGTGGCCGTAGGCAAACGAGACGTTCCGGAAGGCAATTGCGCCTTTCGCTCGGCTAATCTGACGGGCATCGGCCTTATCAATCACATCGTGTGGCTCGTCGAGTAACGCGAACGCGCGCTCGGCGCTCGCAATCGACGACTGCAGCATGTTGATGCTCTTGCTAATCTCCTGAAAGGGCAGGTAGAGGCGGGCCAAATAGCTCATAACGAGCACGAATTCCCCCAGCGAGAGCACGCCGGTCTGAACGTGACGAACACCGAGATAGAGGACGACCGCGGTGCCGGCGGCTATGGTCAGCGCGGTGAGCAGCTCAAAGGCACCGTCCGCGAAAGCCACGCCGATCCAGGCGCGCATGCGCTGTCCCAACGAGCTGACAAAGCGCGCCTGCTCCCGGTCCTCCTGACCAAAGGCTTTGACGACACGAAGCCCTGATAAGGCTTCCTGGACCGTCGCGATAGACCTGCTCTCTAGCTCCTTGGCGGTGGTCCAGCCCGCGCGCAGCCGGCCACGCGCGACCGACATGATCAAGAACACGGGCGGGGCAACCCCCAGCGCTATCAAGGCAAGCTGCCAATCAAGAAGAGCGGTCACGTAAAGCATGCCCGCAAGGGTCATGGTCGCGCCGAGAAAGGGGGTTACCCCATAAAGCGTCACCCACTGGATCGAAGCGGCGTCCCAATGGATGCGGTAGGTCGAATCGGCGGCTCCCTTGGTATCGTGATAGGAGAGCGAGAGCCGCTGGACATGTCGAAATATCTTCGCGCGAAATTCCAAAGCCAGCCGCTCGCCGGAATAAGCACCGAGGACGGAAACAGTCAGCCTTTGCAACTGGTCTAGAAGAGCAAAAACAAAAACCGCAGCAGCTGCCAAAAGTAGCAGACCACTTGGGGAGCCCGACAGGCCGCCCGGAAGCAGCCTCTGGAGCGCCGCCGGAAGGGGTTCGGAGCCGACGACACAGTCAATCACGATCTTCAACGGCAATGGCAGAAGCAGCGCGATCGGCGTCGCCAGCAGGTTGAGCAAGAACAGGACGACGATCAGCGGCCAGAGTGGCCACACCTCGCGAAGCAGACGCAGATAGAGCGCGAGATCATTCGGCCGCTGTGCTGCCATTCTGCAAGCCCCATCTTAAGAAACGAATGCTTCAGGCGTCTTATTGGTCACCACGGCGATGCCGTAGCCCTCGAAGGAGGCGCGCCGTCATACTCCCTCTTGACCACGCTATTGCGGGCCCCTCATCGATTTTGAGCAAAATGTCGCAATCTGACAAACCACAAACCTGCCGGGTAGCACGACGCTCTCGCCTTTGATGACCTCGGGTCATCGTCCAGACAACTCTGTTGTCACCGCTGCCACACCGAACCCGTCAAAGTGAACCCTTCCGTCATAACCCGTTTGCACGATCTTGTTGTCTGAGCCTTCGTCGATCTTAAGAACGGTTCTCAGACCGGTGATGTCGGGGACCAACTTCGAAACATCGTACCTTGCAGATTCCTCCTTCTGATGTACGAGAAGCGCACTGCGTCTGCGGCCCTCGCCGCAGGCGACGACGACATCGATAAATCCATTGCCGCTCTGGCCGGTCGGAAAGGAGATCGCATCGCCATAACGAATATGCTGGGCGCAAAGTTTTTTGGCATAAAAGGAAGGCCGCGGATCGCCGTGATTGTTCATCATTCCGTAGCCGCCCTGGTCTTCTGTTCCCACCCAGTACATCTCCGCATCCACGTCTTGCCGCATCAGTTGCAGTAAAGCGGAGGTATAAAACGTGGCCGCAAAGACGGAGTAATTGAATCGCTCGCGCACGGGTTGCGTGTAATGCGAATGGCAATTCAACTCACCACAGATGTTGAGCATCTGGCGGCCTTTAAGCATTTGTCCGATGACGCGGGCACGGTTTCCATACTCCCCGATCATCCCAATCATCAGCCGGCGATGCGCTGCGCCGTCGGCCGGGGCATTGTTCTCGCCATGCTCGCGCCAATCTCCGTAGAAGTGCCAGTCCAGAAATCCGATCAGCTCGTTATCGATCTCGTTCAAAAACCGCCATACCCAGTCCATCCAAAATGGTTGAAATCCTTCAACCGCTGGACCGCCGATCAGAGGCCTGCGTCCTCCCAGGTACGGTTTGAGCCAGCGCAAGCAGCGCTTGGCGATTTGCTCATAGATGTGCCGATATTGAGCGAAGGTGACCGGTCCGCTAATCCACTCGTTGTTCGGCTCGTTCCAGATGCACCAATACCAGTCGCGTACGACATCTCCGCCCCATTGCTCAATGCAACGGCGAACGACATCGCCACAGCGGTCGGCGAATTCCTCGACGGCCGCCAGATCATTCACTGGCTTATGCATCTTGGCAAACGTGATCATGGGCTTGGCGCCGACGTTCAGCACAGCTTCCGCGTATGAAACGAAGGTCGCCCATTGCGTCACGGGGTCGGGCGCGCCTTTGTCGTAGAGAAACAATCGAATGATGCGTGAATCTATCTCGCGCAGGTTCTGTTGGATTCGGCCAGCGCATTCTCCGAGTGCGAATGCCTGGCAGGCGTCGGCCTGATTAACCCCGTACAGCATCCGCATCTTCGTTTCTTTGTTCTCGCTCATTAGTCAATCTTCAATAAACTCGAGCAGCTCCCTGAGCCGCGCAGCATAGGAATAGCGTTGGTTTAAAACGTGACGCAACTCGCGCACGATCCCTAGGTAATGCTGGCGCCGCTCAAACAGATCGATGATCTTGTCCTGTGGGCGCTCTTGCGGCAGAACGAGCTCTAGGCCGGCAGGACCGTATACATCCAATGCAAATTGGCGTTCCTGACATAACAGCGGGATGGTATTGGCGGCCGGCGTCTCGAAAGTGCGGCAGGTGACCAAATTCAGGTGATCGAACAGTGGCCGATAGATCACCGGACTGAACAAGCCGCGGCTCATCCATCCGATCACCTCCTCAAAGTGGATCGGAGGCATCACCTCCACGCCCAACCGCTGGAGAAATTCTGGCTCCGTGCGGTACGCATCTTCCGGCAGCACAGGCTTGGCCCACGGCGCCGGGCGGTCCCAGCCGTTGCCTACGATGGCAATCCGGCCGACGAGTTGGAGCACCGGCTCGACCGTGCCCAAGACCCGACGCAGACTGCGCCAGCGGAACCAATTATTGCCGACGTAGACCATCCCGAAATCTTTGTCGTCAAAGTTAAGCGGCACATCCCAGGAAGGGTCATAGCCGTGGAAGAAAAACGGCTTCACGTTGGGCCGCAGCGGGCGATACGTCGGTTGAAGGATTGTATCGGAGATACTGTCGCAGATTTCCACCCACTGGCGACTCAGATCGGCGTTAGCATGGTTCACGTCCCCAGTTATTTGGATGGCGTCGTTGTACTTGCCGTCGCAGTCGATCACCACGCGGCGCGAACGAGGAATTCGTGCCAGCAGCCTGCTCCAGGCCAGTAGGTCGCCATACTGCAGTTCAGTCGTGAACTCGAAGATGAAGACGGCAGCATCTACGGATGACACATCCGTCGTGTAGTTAAAAGCCGATGGCCGCCCCGGGGCGCCGAAAAGCACGACCGCGTGGCCGAGCGCTTTGGCGACACGCGCGTAATGGAACATGTCTTGAGCGCTGCCTCGATCTTCGAGGACATGATGGATGAACATCAACCGCATTCCGCAGTTGCCTCTCTTATTCAGCTACAATTCGCACCAGCTCCTGGAAACGCACGGCATAGGAATGCTTCTCGGCCAAGTGCCGGCGAATGTCGTGCACAATCTCGGTAAATTCTTCGGGTCGGCGTAGCACATCGAGAATCTGTTCGGTTGCCGCATCTCCGTCACGAAGCACTAGTTCCATCGCGCGGTCACCGTAGATGCTCGCGACGTATTCGGGATCCTGGGTGAATAACGGTATCGTGCTGGCGGCAGGGGTTTCAAAGGTGCGGCAGGTCACCAAGCCCAAGTGATCGAACAATGGTCGCATCAACACGGGATTGAATATGGCAGTCCCCATCGTGGGAATAACCTGTTCCACCGGAATCGGCTCCCGCAGCTCGACGCCTAGCCCCTTCAAGTACTCGGGGTCGGTGAAATACGCCTGCTCGCGTAGTGGCGAGGGGACCCACGAGGGCATGGCGGCCCAGTCCTGCCCGACCAGCGCAGCGCGACCGACCTTTTCGCGGATCGGTTCAATTGCGCGCAGCACACGATGCATTGCCTTCCATCGGAACCAGTTATTGCCGACATAGATCATCCCGTAATCCTTGTGGCTGAAGACTAGCGGCTTCTCCCATAAGGGATCGTAAGCGTGGAACATGAACGGGCGGACGTTGGGACGTAGCGGGCGGTAGGTCGGCTGAAATATCTTGTCAGAAATGCTTTCGCAAAGCTCCGTGCGGCGACAGCTGGCCTCGACGTCTAGATGATTGAAGTCACCGCGGACTTGCGTTGGATCGTTGTACATACCATCGCAATCCAGAATCACGCGGCGATCGCGCGGCACCCGGCTGAAGAGCCTCGCGACATTGAGATGCCCGATCCCCATCAGCCCGTCGCGATAGACCCTGCCTTTCTTTTTATCTCCGCCGGGGAAGGAATACAGATTCCATTCGAAGACGAAAATTACGGCGTCTGCGGGTGCAAGATCGAGCGAGCATTGGAATGGCGAGCCAGGCTCTTCAGGCGCGTAGATTACAACCTCATGTCCCAACGATTTGGCGACACGTGCATATTGAAGGATGTCCTGCGCGCTGCCGGCGTTGCCGATGCGCCAGTAGACGAACATCAGTCGCATCGGACCCCCTTCGTCATAAAATTTCGCCGCCCTTCTAAAACACGATCTTATCCTTTGGCGATCTCAACCATTTCCTGGAGACGCGCCTTGAACGAATGTTTCTGCGCCATGTGTTTGCGAATCGTCATAACAATTGCTGCGTAATATTGCGGGCGATCGACGATATCCGCGACCTTCTGCTGGGCGGCCGCGAGGTCCCTCGGAAGCGTCAACTCAACCGCCGGCTCGCCATAGATTTCCCGCACATACTCCGCATCCAAACCAAACAGCGGGATGGTATTGGCAGCGAGCGTCTCAAACGTGCGGCAGGTCACGAATCGTAGATGGCTGAAGAGCGGCCGATAGATCACCGGGCTCACCACCCCCTTGCTCATCCAGTTAATCACCTGCGCGAATGGGACCGGAGGGACATATTCCACGCCCATCTTTTGCAAATATGCTTGGTCGGTGTAGAAATAATCCTCAATCTTCATCCAACTTGCCCAGGGTGGCATCGAATCCCAGCCGTGCCCGACCACCGCGATCCTACCGAAGCGCTCGCGAATTGGCTCGATCGCCCGCAGCACTCGCAGCATCGGAAAATAGCGGAACTTGGCATGGCCGACGTAGGCCATGCCGTAGTCTTTTCCGCGGAAATCTAGTGGCCGCTCCCACGCGGGATCGTAGGCGTGAAAGAAAAATGGCCGAACATTTGGCTGGGCTGGGTGAAGCGTCGGTTGGTAAATTTTGTCAGCCAGGCTCTCGCATATCTCCATCCACTTGCGACTTGACGCCACATCGCGATGGTTCAAGTCCCCCTCGACATGAATCATCTCATTGTATGCGCCGTCGCAATCAATAACGAATCGTTTGTGCCTGGGCACCTTGCTGATTAAGCGCGCCCAGTCGAATTGGTCTCCAAAACGCAATTGCGTGGTCCACTCGAAGATGAAAAAGACCGCGTCGGCCGATTCGACATCGAGAGAGAACTTAAACGATGGCAGCACGCCGGGCCGGCCGTACAGCACTACCTCGTGCCCGAGCTCTTCAGCGGCGCGGATGTAGTTGTGCACGTCCTGCGCGCTGCCGGCGTCTTCGTGGATGAAGTACACGAACATGATTCGCATTAAAGGGGACCTCGAACATCTACGGTTTTTTTGGCGCGATCGGCCAGGGCCGCGAACGGCGGATTCAAGCGATAATCAGATGGCTGAATGAGACCTGTTGTCGGCGCTGTTGGTTCTTCGCCCCGTCCGCCGCCGCTGTGGCGGTGGGCGGGCGGACGTGCAGGCTTTGTTCTTTTTCGCCTCCTCGGGCGTGAGCGCTACCGTCTCGATGTTGGTGTGAAAACCTTCGCATAGAAGCAACGCCGGAAAACCGCCTGTCCGTATCGAAAAATAAAAAGTGCCCCATCGGCGTGCCCCGCAGAATCACGTTTCACAAGACAGCACGACCGGCAGCCAATTTATTGGGGTCAGCTCTCAATGATCTCAATTAGTCGGCGCAGTCGGGCCGCGTGCGAATGCTCCCGGGCCAGATGCCGACGAATCCCCATCGCCACGTCGCGGTAACGTTCGGGATGGAGAACCATGTCCAGAATCCTTTCCTCCGGGTTCTCCTCTGGTAGCATTAGTTGGAGCCCTTGCTCGCCGTAAACTTCCCGTACATGCTCAGGATCAAGCACAAACATCGGAATAGTGTCGGCGGCGACGGTTTCGAAAAGCCGGGGCGTGGCGATCCGCAAATGCCCGAACAATGATCGCAGGAGAATGGGGTTGAACCGTGCCTTGCTCATCCAATCGATCACATATTGAAACCGGACCGGCGAAAGTGCTTCGATATCCAGACTTTTGAGCTTACTTGCTTCAGCGAAGTACGCCTGCTCCAACTGCATCGAATTCGCCCAGTGTGGTGGCGCTTCCCAGCCGTAGCCAACCAACCCTATGCGCCCAAGCTGTTGGCGAATCGGCTTAATGGCCTTGAGCACCCGCAGCATCGGACGCCAGCGGAATTTGCTATGCCCGACGTAGATCATGTCGAATTCCTTGCGACCCTTTTCGAGCGGCCGTTCCCATGAGGGATTGTACGCATAGAACAGGAATGGGATTACGTTTGGCCGAAGTGGATGCAACGTTGGCTGGCAAATCTTGTCCGAGACGCTGTCGCAGGCTTCGATCCACCGTTTGGACGCGGCTGCGTCGGCGTGATTGTGGTCGTCGGCGACGCGGATCACGTCGTTGTAGTTTCCATCCCCATCAACAATCACGCGACGGTTGCGCGGGACCCTGCTCACGAGACGTGCCAAATCCAGTTGATCCCCAGGCTTGAGCTGTACAGTCCACTCGAAGATAAACACAACGGCATCAGCGGATTCGATGTCCACCGAATAATTGAGCGGTATGAAAGGATTGACCTTCCCCGGAATCCAACGTCCGTAAACTGATACTTCGTGCCCGAGCGTACGCGCGGCCTCGGTATAGCCCTGTATCACCAGGCCGCTCCCCTGATCTTCCATCGCCCAGTACACGAACACCAGCTTCATAAGGCAACCATGTACGATTCATTCCCGAAGCGCGGCCACCAATTCCTGCACTCGATTCTGATAGGTATGATGCACTAGCAAATGCCTTCTCACCTCTTCTACCAGATCTTTGTACTTCTTCGGCCGACTGAGCACGTCAACCATTTTCTCAGAAATGTCATTGCACAGCGCCAGCTCGCGGCCAGCCGGGCCGTAGACCATCTCTGCATGATCTGCGTCGATCATGACCAACGGAGTCGTATCGGCGGAAAATATCTCGAAATACTTGCTGGTCAGGATCTTCAATTCGCGAAGGAGCGGGCGCTGGGTCATGATGTTTAGCCGTCCGGTGCTCATGACCTTCATCACCTGGGTGTAGGAAACGGATGGGCGAACCTGTATGTTTAATCGTTGTAACCATTGCGGGTCGGTTCCGAACGCGGATTCGATCCCGAGCTCGGCAGCGCCGGCCGGTACCATGTCCCACCATGATCCAATAAATCCGATGTCCCCAATCTGCGGACGAACCCGCTCGATGGCCGGCAAAAGCTCTTGGCTGACCTGACGCCATCGCCACCAGTTATGCCCGACGCACAGGATGTCGTAAGTTTTCGCCGGCGCTTCTTCGGCAGAGATGAGCTGCGCTGGATCGTAGCCGTAAAACAGCACCTTGCGCACGCCCGGTTGGCGCGGGACTAGTGTCGGCTGCAAGATTTTGTCAGTGACGATCCGATAATGCGCCAGCCACTCTTGGCGCATCCCCTCATGTGGGTGATTCCGATCGCAGCCGTCGGCTGAGACGATCGGGTTATACATCCCATCCGCGTCAACGATGACCCGGCGGCTCCGCGGCACCTCCGCAAACATGCGCGGCATTCGCAGTGCACTCATCCAGTGGCGCCATGATTCCACGAGAAACACGACATAATCGAACGAGCTGATATCGGTGGAGAAACGGATGGTCGGGAATCGCGGATTGTCGCGCCCGTACAGTGCGATATGATAACCTCCTTCATCGCCGGCGCGCACATAATTGGAGATGGACTGAATGCTGCCGCGGTCAACCCGCTGGTCCATCACGAACATGATCCGCATAAACCAATCTCCCGGGGCGCCGCAACTATTTGGCCAAGATAGCTGACAGCTCCTCGAACCGCCGCTGGAACGAGTGGCGATCGGCAAGATATGCCCGGGTTTTCAGGATTGCGTCCCAATAGACTTCCGGGCGGCACATGATGTCCTGGATGTGGCCGGCCACGTCTTCGCCCACAGCAAGCAGCCGTGCCGCCGGTCCATAGATCGATTCGATCATCTGATTCGGGAGCATCAAGAGCGGAACGGTATCTGAACAGAACGTCTCGAAAGTTCGATTGGTCACGAGTCCCAGGTGGTTGAACAGCGGACGGTGAATCACCGGACAGAACCGGGCCTGGCTGACGAGTGGGATCACCTGGTCGAAGGAAATGTTTCCCTTGAGCTCGACAGCCATTTGCTGAAGCATGGCAGCATCGGTATCGATGCCTTGAATGTCGAGCTCGGCGGCCCAAGCCGGGCGATGATCCCATGCCCATCCCGTCAGACAAATCGGCCCGACAGTTTGCTTCATTGGCTCGATTGCCTTGAGCAGCGATCGCATCTGCGACCAGCGCTGCCAGTTGTTGCCGACATAGACCATGCCATATTGCTTTGAATCCGCAGTCTTGCCCGCCCAACTGCGAGCCGCCCGTTCGGGTGTGTCGTACCGTCGCTCGACTGCCGCCGGATCAAAGCCATGGAACAGGAATCCGCGCACGTCCGCGCGAACAGGAGCAATCGTGGGCTGGAGGATCGTCTTGGCAACTGCGGCGAAGCCGTCGATCCATTCCCATCCCATGTGATTGTCCATCTTTTCCAGATGATTGAAATCGTTCTCGACTTGGATCGTTTCGTTGTATCGCCCGGTGCAATCCACAATGGTCCGCTGTTCTCTGGGCACGCCGTCCAACAAATGCGCCAAATATGGCAGGTCTGGAAAATCCGGCGTCTCGTACACGACGAAGATGACGTGGTCAAAGGCCTTGGGCTCGCGCGACGTCGGCACATCTGGCATGTCAGCGATGGGTTCGGAGAATAGGGCAACTTCGTGCCCCAGCGACTTTCCTACCCTGACGTATTTGGTGATCGTGTTGATGGCGCGTGCCGAACGATCGAACCTGGACACAATCAACAGCTTCATCCGATCCCTCCAATTTATTGCTCGACCTTCCTTCGCCTCTATTACTACGACATGCGTGGCGTTGCTGTGCTCGCGCCTTTGGAGGATCGTTTACCGGAACCGAGGAGAGCCCCGCTCGGCGCCACGGTGACGGCCATCACCAAATATTTCGCAGATAGGTAAACGACTGGGGCACGAAATGGCGTCGAGACTGATGGGAAATCAACACGCGGCTCGCCGAATACCGCCGGGAGCCGCCGATTCGGCCGACCGCATCCATTGAGACGGTGCCCCTATTCAGTGAGCCCTATTTGTTAGCGCGCCGCGGGCCTGCTTACGGGACGGTTGTTCTCGATTGGCAGTAACCGCTCACGCTGCGTGCATGGACGAGGTCGACCTCGCCCACCGCACTGTTTCCGCCAAACCCTTGCCGAACGGCACTTTTGGCTCCCACCCAAGCACCTTGCGCGCCCGCGTGATGTCGGCTTCGACATGGCGCTGCTCTCCTGAGCGGCCCGGTGCGTACACGACCGTGTCATTGCCGTAGCCGCGGCCGAAAGCGGAAAGGACGTGATCGGCGAGTCGCCGGATGGCAAGGCGCTGACCACTCCCCAGATTGAACACGCCTCCATAGGTGGCGGGATTTGTCAGCGCAGAAACCCACGCGTCCGTGATGTCGTCGATATAGATGAAGTCACGCGATTGATGGCCGTCACCGTAGATGGTGAGCGCCTCGCCGCGCAACAGGTTGCCGATGAAGATTCCTAGGACACCCTGATACGGATTGTCTAAGGCCTGGCGCGATCCATAGACGTTGTACATGCGAAAGGATGTCACCCGGAAATCAAAGTCTACATCCACTCGCTCAGCCGTAGCATGCACATAACGCTCGGCTGCATATTTGGTGATCCCATAATAGGACACGGGGCAGCAGACGGTATCCTCCAGAGTGGGAAGGACAGCCGTGTGTCCATAAACCGTCATCGAGCTGGCATAGAGCAGCCGCGGCACGCGAGATCGCAAACAAAGCCGCAGCACATTGATGGTGCCCTCTACGTTGGTGTGCAGGTCCAAGGTGGGATCGCTGTAGGAACGTATTAGTGAAACCTGGCCGGCGATGTGGAAAACAGCGTCCAAGCCGCCGGCAAACACCGGCTCGAGTTGGTCGAGGTGGGTGACATCGGCTCGTATGTATTTCGCACCAGCCGGCACATTGCTTCGACGGCCCGTGGACTCATTATCGACGATTACGACATCGTGACCTTCTTTGAGAAGGCGGTCTGCCATATGCGATCCGATGAAGCCGGCTCCTCCTGTGACCAGGATTCTCATACAGCTCTTTCTGCAGTTTTGAAATTTCGAGACGGACACTAAGCGCTCAACGCTGTGGAGGGGATCAAATGTTCGGCGGCCCAATCCCAAAGCCGGCGAATACCCATCTTTTTATCGACGAGCGGACGCCATCCCAGGCAGTCGCTGATCTTTTGGATGTCACTGACGTAACACAGCTGATCTCCCGGTCGCCAATCTCTGAATTTGACTTCGATCTTCTTTCCTGTCAGCGTTCTCAAGACTTCTCCAAACTCTGCCCACACCGACAACGTGTTCAATGGACCGCCGCCGACGTTGAACACCTCACCCGCGACCTTGTCGATGTTGTCCGCCGCCAAGCGGAAAGCCCGCACGAGGTCATCGACGAAAAGAACATCCCGCACCTGCTTGCCATTACCATAGATCGTAATCTGCTGACGCTTCAGTGCCGAGATGATGAAGTGCGCCAACCACCCCTGGTCTTCGGTCCCAAATTGCCTTGGACCGTAAATGCAGCTCATTCGGAATACGACGGTCGGGAGACCATAGATGCGGGCGTAGTCGCGAACGTATTGGTCAGCGGCACCCTTTGAGCAGCCATACGGCGAGTAGAAGTCGAGCGGCTGAGTCTCGGGAATGCCCTTCGGGAAGTCGCGAAGGCGATACCGATCGCGTCCCTCAACGATGGCGATATCCTTTATGCCGCCATAGACTTTGTTGGTGGATGAGAAGATGATCGTGGGACGCCGACCGCTGAGACGAGCGCCCTCGAGTACATTGAATGTGCCTACTGCATTGATGTCGAAGTCGGTACGTGGATCAGTAACCGAGGAGGTCACGGCGACTTGGCCAGCCAAGTGAAAAATAGTGTCGGCGTCTGCGACGGCGGCCTGTACGGCCGCGAAATCGCGAGTATCGCCAATCAGAATTCGCAGGTGCGAGCTCTCACGATGTTGCTGCAGCCACGCGACATTGTCTTGGTTTCCCAGGCGCAGGAAGGCGTCAAAAACCGTTACGTCGAATTTGTCCGCGAGCAGGCTGCTTACGAGGTTTGATCCGACGAAACCTGCTCCCCCAATGACGAGGACCCTCTTCCTTCTCACGTGGCTAGCCCCATGGACCCTTGACCTATCGAGTTGAAGCTCATGTTCACGCGATCGCTGACACGCCAGAAAAACCGAGCCTGCGAACCGTCTGGGTAGATGGTAGTGATTGGTTCGCCCCTCGCCTCCAAGCCAGCACGCTTCTAACTGTCTAAAAACAATGACCCAAGCGGGTGCGTGAACGCCCCGGCTCTAGTCTAGACTAGGCTAGTCTGTGGGCGTGGACGAATTTGGGCCAACAGCGGTGGCGAGTGACGTTGCCCCCAACTTTTTCTGGCGGTCCGTGGACTGCTCCCCATCTTTGGACCAGGCTGCTGGCGTTTTTCCAGCGGCTTTGAACTGCTCCCCATCCTTGGACCGGCCTGCTGGGCTTTTTCCAGCCGGTTCCGGTCAGGGCGGGCCGTATGCCACTGACCGATCGATCAGCTCCATCGGGGCTTTGTTGCCGATCGCGCCGTGTGGTCGCTCTTCGTTGTAGTCTCTACGCCAAGCGTCGCATTTTTGTCGCGCATCGTCGAGGCTCATGAACCAATGCGCGTTCAGACATTCCGCT
>Ga0126378_10001826_pt1 | contig 15704 bp, 17 predicted proteins | sample PanSoiMetPlot_23_FD_92587 | JGI IMG/M metagenome (GOLD analysis project Ga0126378, IMG submission 92587) | Tropical forest soil microbial communities from Panama - MetaG Plot_23 | ecosystem: Environmental > Terrestrial > Soil > Tropical forest > Bulk soil | place: Panama | collected 2016-02-17 | reverse complement strand
GACGAAGACGGCGAAAATCGTCGAGTACCTGAAGCAGCGAGGACTCGGTGCACAGAGATTAGCGCAGCTTCGCGCACCAGCCGGATTGGACATTCACGCGGGATCTCCTGAAGAAATCGCGGTAAGTATTTTGGCAGAGATGATTCAAGTGAATCGAATGGGGAAAGAGAAACCGAAGAGTCAGGTGCCGCTGCCTGTTATCGCGACGAAGGAGGCGAAAGATCCAATCTGCGGAATGATGGTCGATGTCAGCAAGTCACAACACAAATCGGAATGTCAGGGTATTACCTTTTACTTTTGTTGCGCGGGCTGCAAGCAGAAATTCGACCAACGTCCGGAGGAATACGCGCTCGCGGCAGGGCAGTAAGGTAGGGTTGCAGGAGCAATTTACAGAAAACAGCGTCAGGGTCAGCCATTGAAATGCGCGCGAGCGCGCGTACCGGACCGAAATTCTCTGGGGTGCGTAGGCGTGATATCCTAATTTAGCTAGATAATAGGCCCGTAGCTCAGTTGGTTAGAGCGCTACCTTGACACGGTAGAGGTCTGGGGTTCGAGTCCCCACGGGCCTACCATATCTTTCAGTGTACGGTCCGAAGACATCCTTTACAGATCGTTCCGAAGACATAGCTTACACTTTAGGGCCAAACGGGTTGTTTAGGGGCTGCAGGGTTTTCTCCTCTAGATCGGTGTAACCGAGATCATAGTCCATAAAAGTCACTAGCCAGATGCCATCGTCGACCAAGAACCGAAAGAAAGAATGACTGCCCCGAGTTGAGTCGCACCGGATGTGTAGAAGAGGTACCGGCCATCTTCCGTGGTCCATCACTACTCGGTGAAAGTCAGATTCGCCCCGCGGCCTCTAGCCGATATCCGTGAACATACTCGTAGGCTACGCTCCAGACCGCGCCTCCGCTTGTTGCAAACAGAAGCTCTGCGATTGGTACACCGAGCGCGAAGATCCCGAGGAGGTTCACGAGAGTGTAACAGCGTTGAACAAATCGCGGGTACAAAGCGAGCACCATCAAAAACAATCCGAAATACAGAAGCGTAAAACCGGCCGCGCTCGTCAGCATCAACCGCACCAGGTTGGGACGCAGGTAGGCGATGATCGCGGCATATACCGCCAGCGCAACAATCGTGCTGTTCATGGTCTTCCAATGCAGCCCAAAGAAAGCACGAGAAAAATGACCGCCGCAGTCACGAAACGGAGCATTGTGTCGTTTTGTGCCGCGTCTTGCGCAGGGCTTTGAGCTGTTCCTTCAAAAGGATTTCACCTACGATCACGGCGAGGCCGCCGACCGCCGCGGCCCAGCGGAAATCCTCGATTCCCACGCGGATTTTCTCATCCAGATTAAACAGGAAAGGCAGTGTCCAATACTGGGGCACAACAATAGGCTGGTCAGCGCCATCGGCGCTGCGATGAGTGTTCCTCAGCGCATCTCCGAGCGATAGGCTTTACCCACGACAAAGCAGGCCACCCAGGCGAGCCAAAAGATCAATGTTCCGGAAAGGTACGAATAATGATAGCTCGGTAACATGGACCGTCTGTGGGCCGGAGTTTACGTGAGGCGTGTCGCGAAAGTCCACGGGCTCTCCGCCGCCCAAGATCGTGCAATAAGGTTTGACGGATCGATTGCTGCGCGTCGTCGAGGACATAGGCTGATACTAGACTGGCCAAGCCGGCTTGAGAGAAGTTTGCGTGGCCGTGCGCTACTCGTTGGCATTGAAGACTTGAAACGCCGTATTGGCAGTCTTCCGAAGTGATGCCGTTATCCCTGAATCGTCGAACACTTCCAGTATTCGCTGGACTCCATGCGCGACCCCTCCCTGCATCTGCAGCACTCGGAGCGCGATAGTGCCTTGATTTGCATTGGCAGAGCCGGGCACGATGTTATGGCTCGCGTCCGCGAGTACCTGCCGTAGATACGGCAAGTCTGTGCTGCTGTCCACCAAGAGCAAGATTCGATCCGGCGGGACGTCGTTGATGAGCGTCTGCAATTCGAAGACGCACCCGGCGTGATTTGGCGAAAACCCGCGCAGGTCCATCAGCACTCTCTCGCAGCGATGAATCAGGCGGCGGAGCGCAAGCCGCCAGGTGTCGTCGAAGCAGAAAAACTCGGTGACGCGAAAGCGCCGGTCAAAATCTGGCAGCAGGTCGATTTAGATAGGTTAGGTTATCAGTCTTGTGAGACTCTCCTTCAGTGCTCGCAAGCCGGCGTTTTGACGAAACTCGACTTCGAGCGCGGCAACCCGGAGTCGCTCATCGCCTGGCATTGCCAAGGTTTCGACTGTATTGGAAAGTCGGCACCGCGAGGTCGCCCAACTGCATGTGCAGAAGTTCGGATCCTCAACCCAACATTCCCGACAGCCACAGAATTACGGCCATCACCCTTGTCGTCTCGCAGGAGATCGGGAACGATGCCCTTAGCACTAACCTTCTGGTTTGCATATCTATCCTTTTGGTTGGATGCCAGGTATTGCTATGAGACCGTGGCGAGGTTCGCGAAGTGCCCAGGAAGTGAAACAGAATCGGTAAACGCTGCGGCGTCAGCGAGGACTTATTCGCTAAATGCCGCTTATCGCTTATCAAGCTTCCCAGAAGCTGACTCACGTTGTCGGGGCCGGTCAGCTGATACAACTTTAGACCACGCCGATGAACTGAAGTAGATCGTGGAAGATCTCAAGGCCGCACGGAACCCACCACGGCCTGTAATCCAGTTTTCGCAACGCCGTAAAACGCCACCAGAAAGCAACGATCGAGGGTCCTCTCGGTGGGACAACGCTTACAAATTGACCTATGTTTAACCTCAAGCCGAGTGGGTTGTTCCTTCCACGGGCGACGACTTCGGCTCATGTGCACCGCCGAGGTGCAAGCTGCTCAGGATTGCGCCCGCCCTCACATGGTCGTTGGCGTACACCTTTTCTTCCGGCATACCCTCAAAGCAAGCTGTCTCAAATGAAAGGGCTATCTTCCAGGCAAAGCTCTTGCGGCGCGCCATGACGATGTAGAGTCGTCCCAATACCGTTCTGGAGTTCTCCGAATAGTTGGCCAGTCCGGTGTAGGCGTGTGCTTCGTCCGCCTCCAGTTTCTTTGCCAACCCGGGAAGCTTCCCGAGGTAGTTCCAGCTTCGCAGCTCGGGCAACGGATCCTGACCGAGAAGTACCGGAAACCCGCTCATGGCGATGAGGGCCTCGACCCAGTTTGTCATGTCCGACGTTGCGGTGGCTTCCTCCATAAAGCTGATAATCAACCACTCGGATTTGCGTGTGCCGTTATAAATATGTTCGATCTCGCGGGCCGTCCCGCGGACCTGGACGGTGGAATCCCATCGCTTGGGGATTCGCAGCGAATAACGCAGGGTGGCACTTCTCAACGGCACGGTGGGCCAATCGGGAGGATCGCAAGGCTCCAACCAGCGAGGGATCTCGGCCGGAGGAGTGATGAGCTTCTGAGCACTGTCGTCTCCCAATTCCGCAGCCAGGACCGCCTTCCATTTTTCGACCGGGAGCGACTTTTCGATGTTCCATTCTCGCGCGCTCTGCACCGCATACGTGAGCGCCTCCAGGTATGCCCTTTGCCGCGCTAAGGAGGGCAGAGCTTTGCATAATTGTTCGAGAGTGTCGACATTTTCCTGGAGTTCCGCTGCAGCTCGAGCATTATCTCCCAGGCGTGCGTGAACGAACGCCTCGGTGCGCACTGCGTCTGCCCAGATGCGTTGGAAGTCCGGATCCTCGGGGTCGGAGTCACGGATGGCCTGCGCTATGCCACCCAGGGTCTCACCGATCTGGCCGGCCTGCTCGAAGCTGTCCTGCCTTACCCAGATGTCCACCATTGTCCGACAAGCCCGGTACATCAGTGCGGCATCCGGCAGCGAGGGTTTCTTTCCTCCCAGCACGAGTGGCTGCATCAGCTCCGCCGTTTCCTGAAATTTCACATAGGCGTCGCGATGCAGTGCTCGTCCCCGCGCCAGAATCGCCTCGCTGTAGCGGAACTGCGCTGCCAGCCGGCGCTCTTCGTCGCTGTCAAATGTGCCTTTCATCAGAGCCTCGGCGATCTCCGGGCGCCGGTCTTCGCGGGCAGCATGGGAATAACGCTGCAACAGTGCTGTGCGGCGGATGGGGCTGTTAATGTGTCGCAGGTACTCGCTATTCTCGATGACGCGCTGCGTCGGCGTCGTGCGACTCGCGTACAAACAAAACCGTTCTCCCTCAGTAGTACTTCCTGAGAGCTGAACGTCGATGTCTGTGTCAACCGCGATCTCGCGCGCCTCCTTCTGAACGGTGTCGTGCGCAATCAACCGGAAACTGCTGCGCTGTTTCTCCAGTGTCTCAAGGCTGGGGATTTCAAACACCTGTGGAAGGTTAAACTCGCCCTTGGGCTTGAACTGCGCGCCATCAAATTGCAGCAAGAATGTCGCTGGAAGGTCTTTCAGGTCGGTGCCGTCGATTTGTGGCCCCAACGTGACTACGCGATCAAACCACCTGAATTGCACGTCGATCCGAGGTCGATCATGAAGGAAGAATTCGGTGTACTCAGGTTCTTTCAAACCGAATTCTTCGGGCCAAGTGCGGCCTTCCCGGTAATGGGCGATGTAGAAGGACATCGTGCCATGGAACAAGTCGTCCAGCTTCAACTCGAGCTCAAGAATAACGTTGGGATCTTGCAGGGTATCAGAAACGACCACCAGTTCCACACTGCGCACCGGCTGCGCCGCGATTGCTGCGAGGTGCTTGTCGACCCCAGGCAGCTCTTCTTCTCCCCGCGATACTATCTCCCGGTTGGCGATTAACTGCCGATTTGCAGCGTCTAGCAACACCTTGCCGTCTACTGCTGCATTGCCGCTCAAAGCACGCGTCAGGCGAAGGCGCACGGCTTCGTGTTCCAATCCGTCGGACACATCGAAGCCGACGATATCGGACAGTTGCGCGGGTATCCGGCATGGCCGAAGAATGATGGGCAGGATACGCAATCCCCGCTTGGCTGCTGCGATCGCAGTTTCAATTTCCTGGTTTACCCAAGGAGATTCGACCGCCGTGGGCGACAACAACAGGCAGAAGATCTCTGCCTGCTCCACTTTAATTCTTAATTCCTGACGGAGCTCAGCCGTAGTTTGAATATCGAAGTAGTCCATCCATACCTTGATCTGGCTGGCCTCCAATAATTCCTTAATGGCAAAGGCTTCTTTCCGGTCGTACGAGCTGTAGGAAATGAAGGCGGTCTTCGGGGCCTGGATGGAGGGCATAACGCACACTCTGAGCTGAATAGCATTGCCCATTGTAAACCGCGCCGACAGTGAATGCCTCTAAGAAATCATCATCCCCCGAATCAAGCGCCATATTCTTGAATACCCCTGGGCGCTCAGACCGATCATTGAAATTCTCCTCTGACGAGCATCTGACGCAACAAGTCCCGGCTAAGATCGTTGCTGCAGCGGAACAGCGGGTTGCAGCGCGATTGGTCACTTTAAGAGCTTCCGAATGACGAACAAAATATCGCGATGCCGTGGCTAAATTAGTTCGGTTCGACGTAAGGAACCAGTCTGCGGGCCTTAAACGCGCGCTCGAGGAAATAACTCCTGCCTTGTCGCCTAGCGGTGAGTTATCCGCCGCCGTCAGCGGTTTTCATCTGGCTCAATGCCAAGGCGGTCGTTGACGGCGTTATGCAATCTCTGTTTGCAGCCAAGATAGCGCTCAGTGGTCTGGATGGAGACATGCCCGAGCAAGAATTGGATCTGGTCCAATTGGCCGCCCGCAAGATGGCATAACCGAGCGCAGGTGCGGCGCAGGTCATGCGGAGCAAGTTTCGTTATGCCAGCCTCACCGGCGGCATCGCGAACGACTTCCCACACCACTTTCGCCGTCATTCCATTACCCCAGACGCGTCCGGTCTTGTTGATCGATCGAAAGATCGCACCCTCCGTAATACCGCTGGCTGCCTTCCATTCATCGATCGCCGCCTTAACCCAACAGGGGATCGGCACAGTACGCATGTGTCCGGCCTTCCCCATCAAGTCCGCAATCACCCAGCGCTCCTCTCGCAATTGCGTGGCGTCAACACACAGGGCGAGCAGTTCGCCTCGCCGCAATCCGCATCCCATCAGCGTGGCAAGAATGGCATAATTCCTCTTACCACGGAGCGAATGCCGATCCACATTAGCCAGCAGTCGCTTGGATTGGTCCGGTGTCAGCCAGTTCCCAACGCGCACTCCGATCCGGCGCACTCCCTTTACTCGTCGAATTCCCGCAGCCAGTTCCGGACTGAGCAGACCGGAGTCGGCAGCCTCAAAGGCAACGCGTCGGACGGCAGCCATTCGCAGGTTGATGCTCGTTGGCGCGTACTGTTTCTGTTCGAGAAAGATTCTGTACCGTAGAACTACGGTTCGGTTGAATGCGAGGCGTGGTTCTGAGCAATACCACTCGACGAAGTCAGCTATAGCGCGGTCATAACTAAGCTGGCCGCTCTTTGACGTGAGGCTGTTCAGGACGGCCGTTTTAGACTGTTCGAGGTCGGGAAGCCCTAGAACTCGCTTCGGTGGTCGTCTCTTTTTGTGCGGTTTCAACATGCGCGACGGCCTCCTTGACCGTCGCCTCGAAAATGCTCGAAACTCCGCACTACGGCGTTACTGCTGATCGGCCCAGCGCGATGATCAACAGCAGTTGCAGGGAAGACCATTCCGATGAATGAGATCAACGAGGATTTTGGTAAGCTCAATCCCAACGCGCCGTCAGCGCTGTCTCGATTCGCCTTTCTGATCGGCAGGTGGCGATGCGAGGCAAAAGTTAAGTTGGCCAATGGGGTATCGCAGACGTTCCCAGCCACCTGGGTTGGTCGTTACATCCTCGACGGCTATGCAATCGCGGACGAATACCGGATGACGGGCTCCTCTGGAGAGCTGATTGTGCTCGGCCTAAATTTCCGCGTGTATGACGCCACCAATCAAATTTGGAAGATTAAATGGTTGAACGCGCTGGATGGTACGTGGTGGGACCTAGGACCGGAGGAGCTCGGAGGAGTCCGGTTCGATGGCCAGTCCGTCACCTACTCCTTCAGGGAGCCCGCGGGGGCGCGCGCTTATCAGCGCGTCACTTACACTAGTGTTTCTCCGACGCATTTTACGTGGCGGGGCGAGAAATCTGACGACGGCAATACGTGGAGCGAATTCATGATTATTGAGGCCTATCGGAACACGGAGTAGGCGCTCCATAGTTATGGACTGTCCAGTCGGTAAGTGGCCGACTTCAGTAACGAGTAGTCGCCAAGTGTTTAGTAATCGCGTATCTGAAACACCGCGTAAGCCATGACGTGCATCCGTCATTTTGTGGCCTGAGTGCTACTCACTTTATTTTTACGGCTGACCACCTCACCATTTTCGTAAAACAACAGCATGTTCGGGAGGCACTGTTCCCCAAACTGCTCCCACTCCGGCGCACCAAGTTTGCCGGGCTACATGACGAAAAGAACGCCCGCTCCGTTGTGAAGGAGCATGCGGGCGAAGGCTGAGAACCACCCCTCCAAGCTGCCCCAGCGCATGAACATTCCCATCTAAACCCACCTCAGTCCCATGAGCGCACGGGAAGGACCCCTTTAACCTTGTTCTCGGCGTCGAACTGAACCGCGAGCGACCAATGGGGCCCGTAGAACGGCGTAAACGTGAACACGATTTGATATTCTTTACCAGGTAGCATGTGTTTTCCTATCGCGGATGCAGCCTCCTTCGGCGCAAAGGATTCGCCAGGGGGGATGGAATGGTAGATGCCCTCTTGAGGACCGTAGAGGGTTATGCCTTCGATTTCATTCCTATCATTCGGAGGTGGAATGCCGTGAACCAGGCTTGGTTCCTGTACCCTGTGTAGGACGTCCTCGATTGTCATCCCAACCGTTAGTGATTTCCCCAGATTTTCATATCGCCGAGCCGTAGCGATGAGGTCGACAAAGTACGTCGTCACGAAGAAGCCCACGCCCAAGCCCAGAACCAGGGCGATTTTTCCGCAATAAGTCAATGCCTTTAGCCACCGAGGCTGCACGCTTCCGATTCTCTCTGGAACTTCTCCCGCTAAAGTTGTCCGCAGTGCAGCATTCCTTCTAGTGCAATATCGATAGGCTATCCCCGCAAAGGCAAACTGTACGAGCGCGAGACAAATAAACGTAGTTACCCAATACCGAGCCCCTGTAAGAATGAGTAGAAAGTACAGCCATATGAAAGTTGTTTCCAAGCCCCGGCGTATGCCGAAATAAAAGCCCGCTGGCCCGCCAAATAGGAGCGCTAGAGCCGTAGCTACCCACGGGTTCTTAAACTCGGTCTCGGCTCGCTTTAGGTCAGTCTTTACGACACTTTCCGTCTTCGACTTCATTGTGAACGCACGTCCGACAAGGTGCTGGAGTTTATCGGGAATTAGCGCAAGTGGATGCCCAGGCGCCAAATTCTGACAATGGGACACCTTAGCACAAGTCTTCGTGTCGCATTCCCGCAAGGGAGTCACCACGTGGTCACAGATTTCCATTCGATGCCAGGCGTCAGGCGCGCGATCGGTCTACACTACGGCGTTAGGCGTGACTAATGGTCAGCCGTTTCTCTTCACAGAATTGGAACAACTGGAAACTCCTCACGGCCGAACGCGGCCGCCACCAGTCCCACCACTTTACCTCTTGGCACATCTGATACATAAATTCACGTTTTTCAGGACGATGCCGGAACGCAGATCGCGAGCCGGATTCATGAAACGTGTGCACAAGCCGGCGATGAAACGCTCTGCGGCACGCAGGTTGGGAGAACGCTTGCGACCGGATTGAGGATGCGTAGTTGATGTTTGACGAGCAGCGATTCGGCAACGACGGAACGGAGGCCTCCCGGCCATGCAAGCCGGAGGGTGACAATCCGCAGCTACCGACCAGGAGGAAAACAACCTCATTTGGCTTGATTCCAGCTTATCCTTGGGAACTCGTGCGGTGGTAGCGGTTCCTTTAATAAGGATATATTGTTACTTCAATGGCGACGGCTTGGCGAACTGTACGGGTCATGATCTCGTCAACGTTCCGCGACATGCATTCGGAGCGCGATCTGCTGGTGAAATCAGTGTTTCCCGCTCTGCGTGAGCGCCTGGAGCCTTATCGCATCAACCTCGTCGATATTGATCTGCGCTGGGGCGTAACCAGTGAACAAGCTGACAACGATCAGGTAGTCGAGCTCTGTTTACGCCAGATCGACCACTCCTTCGATGATCTGTTCCTCATCAATGCAAAGTAAAGAAGATCAAATTGCAGCAATGAACGAAGCAAGAGTCCGTTCGATCGAACCTATGTCAGTTCGGCTGGGGAGCGATGCATAAATATCCCCACCCAGATCGGCAGGCATTTTCGACCCTGTTTCACGGATAATTAGAACGTTGCGTTTGCCCTTTAAACCGATAAAATAACCAGCCTCAAACACCACATTATCGCGAGGCACAGCAGAGAATGTCTGAGTTTCATGGGCGAGATCATCATCCTTTGTGAACAGGAAAATTCCACCCACGGTGCGCGCGGCAGCTTGCTCGATCTGGTCTAGTATCGTTCTGCCGGGAATGAAATCCGTTTGCCAATCCAATATTTTGGCTTGCAAGCTCAGCAGATATCTCTTGATCGCACAGGCGGTTGTTTCGGAACTGCTGCAATATCCAAGAAAAATGTCGCGTCGCTCTTCCAGGAGCACCCTCCAGTATCCGAAGGGAACGCGAAATTCGTTGCTATGAAGCCATGCGGCGTTTGCATCTGAGTCAAATTCACCGACGTATCCGCTGAAGCTCATATCGAACACCACTCGACGACGAACGTCCTTTTGCACTAATACGAGCGTTGGCAAGCCAAGCGTGTGGGCCAGAGCACCCTCGTAATGGTTGAACTCCGTCGGGAGCAGCGCGGACTTGCCCTCCACGTCGGTGAATCTCCAACGTGGCATTCCGAGAATTGCCGCCCCGACACAACGCCGTGCAATTTCATCAGCAAGCCGAGGATTCCAAGCCTTCGCCGAAGCAAGCCCAGGCATTCCTTTAGGGTTCGTGAATATCTCGGGAGTAAAGCCGAGCTTGGCGATTTCTTCGACTATGCCCCACTTGACCTCGTTAAGGTTAGGTGGTAACCAAGGGTCCGCGGGAAGACTTACGTATATGCGACGGGTGATCAAATCCGTTTTCCCGTGGCACATCCTATCATTGAAAATGCAAAGAGAGTCGGTCTTTATACCGTGAACCGCAGAGAACATTCGTGACCGAGAAGTATTACTGAGGTCTTAAAAGGCAGAACTCCGCTTCGAAATTTGTCTCCGGTCACTATCACAGACACATAGCGCAAAATGGCAGCGTTTTGGCACTTTGAGGGATTTCCGCTGTACAATGCACGCCACTATGAAGCTGTACCTCTCTTCGACGTACAAAGATCTCAAGGACTATCGTGCGTTTGTGGCGGAGTATCTCAGAAAAGAATCAGTACCAAGTGATTATGATGGAGGAATATATCGCCCGGGATAAGCTGGTGGAATTCGCCTGCCAGGGAGATGTCGCCAAGTGCGATGTTTACATCGGCATTTTCGCCTGGAGACACGGCTACGTACCGGTGGACAACAACCCGCACGGAAAGTCGGTAACAGAAATGGAGTACGCCGCGGCGGAAAAGATAACACGCTTGCTGTTCCTGCTCGACGACACCGCGAACTGGTCCGACGAGATGAGGGATGAAGACCTTACGAAGATCATGGCGATGAGGACGGAATTCAAGAAGTACTGCGCAGGGTACTTCTCCGATGCTAAGGGACTCGCACTGGAGGTAATCTCTGCGTTGGATATGCATAAGAGCACCGTCCTCTCGGAGCGCATCGACGTGGTCAAAGAGATTCAACAGGCGGCGCAGGTCGGCACGTCGTACATCCAGAACCTGACGGAGAAGCTGAACACGTTGAAGAGCGCACCCCTCGTGGAGTTCGAGATCGGTACGGACGATAAGCCAGCTCCGCCCTGGTGGAACACGCGTCTGTACCTCCTAGCAACGCTAGCAGAAGAGGTGTATCACACTCGCGGCTTTGCGTTCGTCGAACCGGACCGGCGCTTCCTGCTGTTCACGGAGCCGAAGGAGTTGCGGTATCGCTTGAAGCAGCGCTGGCCGGCACTGGAAGAGGCCTATCAGGGGTTCCGCAAACACGCGGCGACGACCGATATGATCGTGCCAAGCTTGTGGGACTACCCGATGGCAGTGCAGACAGCGCTTGGCAAGCCGGAGAAGGATGGCGTCGACGTGGTTAGCGCGCATCACCTAACCTACGAACTCGGCATCTCGCGCAATGCCGAGATAGTGGACCTTCCGGATAAGAACGCGAGCTTTCTGGTGCGTGAGGTCGCAGGCCGGCACACGCCTTATGTCGCGATGCTTCGGGAAGACAGGCTCGCGGGCTTCGTCGATCGCGAAGCGCTTCTCAAGAAGGCCGGCAAGACTCTGATCGATCTCGCGTGGTAGAGGCGGATCACGCTGCGGTCAGCGCGCCCATCAGCAGGAAGCAGGTGTCTCCGACTGAAGGTTTGCTGGCCGAAAAGGCGACCGAGCCGACGCGCATTCTTGGCCTGCTCGCTAGCAGGAGCCTGACATTAGGCCAGCTTACTTTCCGCCAGAGTCCCTGACGCTTTTGGGGCCCCGGTCGTTCGATCCGTGGTCTGGACCCGGTTCGTGGAAACGCCGTTGGAACGAGTAGGTCCTCTATTGTCGTCAAATGTTTAGTAATGGCGAGCGAAGCGATGAAACACAGAGCAGGCGCGAGACAACAGCTTCAGAGACCAGTTGCACTCCTTGAAGAAGCCATTGATTCCAAGTTCTTTCTTAAGTAGTGGATCCTTTTTGCTTGTATATTGCCCGGCGCTTCGCCGACGCTTGCGCACAACAGGAGAGCACCTGCTTTCAAAGCAGGTGCTCATTTGCCAGAGCGATGTAGTAGAATCATAGAGTTGCGTGGGCGGTTAGCTCAGTTGGTCAGAGCGCCTGTCTTACAAGCAGCGCATCTCAAACATCTGAATGGCTTCGTTGGTGTCGCTTACACCGAAAAGCCGCCCGAATTTCCGCTCGTCAAATGGACCGAAGTTGGACCGAAAACTTAAATTTCCTTCCTCAACAACCTGCCTCGCATCAATCAGCGCCGTGATGTCGAGACCGACGACGTCCAATTGTAGCTTCGTGCCGTCCGTGTGCTGAATGACGGCTTTCACGATGGCGTCCTCGATCTTGCCGTAATGCAAATTTGCTCTGACCTTGTCACCGACCTTGAACTGTCGGTCTGGATTTTTGGCTGGCGCGCGAGGAATGTCCGCCTTGCCAATTGAACGGGCAACGAAGCCATTTATCTGAAAGGCCCTGCTATACTGCATTTGTGGCCTGCCCTCCCAACATCGACGACAGAACGAAAGCACAGATCGTAGAAACACTCGATAGCATACAAAAACTGGAAAATTTAGCGCATACCGGCTGAGATCCCTTAGTCTGCGTGCGCGGATGATCCGGCCCTAAGCGGCTCAGCCTCGATGCGCCTTTCGCAGCAGATTGCGGGCTTCCTCCAACTGCCCTACGCCTTCAGGATCAACGCCTGGTTCCCATAGTTGCGCTGCAAACTGTCCTTGTTGTCCAACTCCAGGCAGATCTCTCTTCTTGTTTCTTGAGCAGGGCCAGCGCCTCCTCCAACCGCCCCCAATCCTGCAGTATCAACGCCTGGTTGCCGTAGCTGATCTGCAAACTGTCCTTGTTGCCCAACTCCAGGCAGATCTGGAATTGAAGCGACTCCTTCAATCGGTGACTGGAATGCAGCCAGCGGAAGTATCTTTACTCGGCCCAAATCAGTCTCCGTTCCGAGGTTTGTTCGCCTTCGAGGAAGAGGACGCGTTGCTTTTTTACGGTCGTGATAAGGAAACCGATCAGTTAGTGAAAAAGCTTGCGCTGGATCGCTTCCTGGCAGTTGTAGGCGACTCGGGAAGTGGGAAGTCCTCACTCGTGAAGGCGGGATTGATTCCGGCTTTGCACGGGGGCCGCCTCGGTCTTACGACGGGTGAAACGGCTTCCTGGAAAATATGCGTTGCGCGGCCGGGAGATCCCTTCCGCGAACTCGCCGAAGCTTTGGTTCAACTCGATTCTGGATTGAGCGCGGCGGACAGCACCGCGTTTGTCGCCGAAGCCAAAAGGCAAATGACAATGGGAGTGGAAGGCTTGCGCAATGCCATCGCCGGTCTGCGCATACCTCGCGGAGCTCGCGTTCTGGTGGTCATCGATCAATTCGAAGAGCTGTTTACAACTGGCACCGGGAAGGATGAGCAACTTCGTTACATCGACACACTGCTCGCCGCAGTGCCAACCGAATCGGATCACCATGTTCATGTCGTGATCACGCTTCGGGCTGACTTTTACTCACAGTGTTGGGTGCACCCAGACTCGCCGAAGCGCATTGCAGCTAAATCAGTTTGCTGTTCAAAGAATGGGCCGCGAGCAGCTTGCTTGCTTCTACCTCATTCCTTGGGAGCACCATTCTGAGCCCATAAGGCATAAACCGTGGAGAGCTTGTATCGCTTGCCCGCTAAGTCCCTCGGAGAGTTGTCCACGAAGTCGAGAAGGTTCCTGACATTCCCGGCGTTGCAGTTCAGCATTGCCTGCTGCACAGACTGGCCGGCAAACGCGCCATTCTCTAATGATTTATGCTGATCCGCATAACTTGGCGCGGCGCGGCGGATGTCCTCGACCATACGCTCGAGTACTCTCGAGTCCGATTCAGAAGTCTCCTCGGAATACAACGAACCGTAATCAAAGAACGGCTGATCATTGGCATCCACAAACGTGATGTGGAACTTTGCGGCCGACCACATCGGCGAACGAGCAGATAGATCTGGGGTCCGCGCCTTAAGTTCAAGCAGATCTTGTTCGCGGACGAGACCATCGCCTTTAGGATTGTCCACTCGAATGCGAACTAAAGCGGAATGAGCATCCACGGACAGTACCTCTGCGGTCCCGAGTTGCGCCAACTTGCGTTCGTGTCCATCGGCACCCTTCGAATAGAGAGACCACACGTGACCGCTGGAGCCCACGACGATTCCATCGTCCCTGCCTCGATCGACCCTGGCAATAATCGATTTTACGTTGTCGCCATCCTGACGAAGCTCGACGATGCTGCCAACTACCGTTTCACTGTGGACCTCAATCGTCTTGGTGACGTTGCAGACGGTGACGTCCGGATCGCATCGAAACCGCTCATTGGGCCCTTTCCTAGCCAGATCCACGAGAGCTTCCCATGCTTTCGCTTCTGCGAGTTCCGGATAGGCGTTTTTGCGGATCTTCCTCATTAATCTGGCCTGCTGATAGCCGCTGGCCAGATTGCGCTGGACCTCCACTGCGTCAAAACCCATGGCCTGCTGAATCTCGGCGCGCAATATGTAGAGAGAGAAGTCAGACGAGCCCGTGGGCTCCATTGCAATGGCTTTTTCCACCAGATTCAGCGCGTCGCCGTAGCGCTTATCCATCTCCGCCAGCTTTGCCTGATGTTCCAGCGTCGACGGCTGGTATGGGTACATCTTGTAGAAACGCTCCAGATATTGGCGGTTGGCTTTGAGATACTCGCTTTGGGCGGGCTCGTAGGATGGGACTAGCTCATCTATCAAGCTCAACGACTCCAGATTCCCGGGATCGACTTGTAGGCCTTTGCGAAGCTCAGCAAGGATCGATGGCGTGGAGTTGGGATCCAGCCAGTCCTGAGCCAGCGCATTGTAGTAATGAGCCGTAGCGGATTTTGGGCTGGTTTTCAGGATTTCCGCGCAGTCGCGCTGCAATTCCTTCAGCGCGGCATCGGAAGCTTGCTTGTGCAAGCCATAGTATGCCTGGGCGCTCTTTTGCTCGGAACGCGCCTCAGTGATCTTCTGCTCATATTTTGCCTCGATCTCCTTTTTAGTCGCTGCCCAGTCCTTGCTTTCCAGCTTCTGCCGTTCGTTTTCTTCCTTTTTTTTCTCACGGCTCAACTGGTCGATACGGAATGTCGCAGTCTCCGCGGCCGTATTCTGTTCGGTGGCCTTGGCCCTTTCATCTCGTCCAATCTCCAGCAAGACATCGGCTTTCTCGAGGAGCAACTGATTGCGTTCGGCTGCGCCGCACTTGTTCAAAGCTTGACTCAGCAGGCTTCTTGCTTTAGCAAGGTCTTTTCTTGCCATGGCCTCTCGAGCTTCGACCTCGAGCGCAGCGGTGTCATGTTCCCCTTCCTGAAGGTCCCGGCATGAGCGGCCCGAACCCAGCGCGGTCTTGGCTTGGTCCACCCAAATTGCCAATTGAGCATAACGTCCGTCGTGCAAGCGAGTATTCTGTCGCTGGAAACGTTCGTAATAGCAGTTCGCCCAGTTCCCGTATCCGGCTCTCTCCCACAAAGCCGCCTGGCTGGCAAGAGCTCCGTAATCCTTGCAGCCCGAATCGGCATCCCGGCACTGAAACCACGCCCATGTCATGGCGACAAACAACGCATCTTTCTTAGCAACCGGAGAAAGCGATTGCGCCTCCCGATCCGCTTCGGTGAGGGCAGCCTCTAATGCGCCGACATTTCCGGCATAGGCTTCGAGATTGGCACCCAAATAGTGGAGTGCCGTCTCAAAGGTTGCCCCTCGGGCGTCAAGCGTAGCCCGGCCGGTAGCCCGCGTAATGTCCGCAGGAACGAAGGCTTCGCTCCCACCCT
>Ga0126378_10001824_pt1 | contig 15710 bp, 14 predicted proteins | sample PanSoiMetPlot_23_FD_92587 | JGI IMG/M metagenome (GOLD analysis project Ga0126378, IMG submission 92587) | Tropical forest soil microbial communities from Panama - MetaG Plot_23 | ecosystem: Environmental > Terrestrial > Soil > Tropical forest > Bulk soil | place: Panama | collected 2016-02-17 | reverse complement strand
TGCCTTGAAGGAAAGCCGTGCCGATTCGTTCGCCAGCGAGAATCCGGTCTAGAATGTCCGGCCTCGCCCCGTTCGCAATGACCGCGATTCGCCCGCAATTCATGGCGATCTCTCCCGCCTCAAGCTTCGTCAGCATCCCTCCCCGTCCGCCAACTGCAGGACCCGCAGCGAACGCTTTGAGTTCTGGCGTAATCTTCGCAATCAATGGAATTGCGTCGCTATTCTCAGAATGACCAAGATTCGTCGGCTGCTTTCGAAGGAGCCCGTCAACATTTGTCAAAAGGATCAGCACATCCATGTCCAGCCCGCTCATGACTAGCGCCGCCAGCCGGTCATTGTCACTGAAGGCCGCCCTCCGGCCTCCCTCGCCAAGGGATTCGATCTCGGCAGTGGAGACCGTGTCGTTTTCATTGACAACGGGAAGCACCTTTAAGGTCAGCAGCTTCTCCATGGTCCGACGGAGATTCGTGTAACGCCGCCAATTGCTGAAGTCTTCGCTCGTCAAAAGAACCTGGGCAATCTTGATGTGCCATGCGGAGAACATTTCTTTGTACGCATTCATCAGCAAACCTTGACCTACAGCGGCGCAGGCTTGCTTGGTCACCAAATCGTCGAGCCTCGAGCGATGTAGGCCGACCCAACCCCTTCCCAAGCCAATGGCTCCTGACGATACCAGTACGATTTGCTTCCCTGCGGCGTGCAGTCGCGCAATGGACGACACAAGCGGCTCGATGTAGTCGCGGCGCCAAGTTCCGTCTGGCGCGGTCACGATACTTGTACCTACTTTAACGACAATTCGAGACGCACTTCTCAGAAGTCTTTTCCGCTCCAGTTCTAATTTAGAATGATTCCCTTGCATCAATTGCCTCAGTTGGATGGCTTTGGCGCATTCGAAACCCTTGGCCACCCACGCCATCTGAGTCTTGCACCGTTCTTGTGGGTCTTGCCCGTCTGTTAAACAGACGAATGCTCTACCTTTGCGCTACTCGGGAGCCCCACAACGGTTTTGTTTTCATTGTATTACAGCGATTCTCGGTGCGAGGTGATTTTCGGCGGAATGGTCCTTAGAGCGAACGCGTCGGCCAGCACGGTCTCCTCGATGGTTCGAGGCCTCTCGCCCTCGGCTCTCGCCAACAGCATATGGCGGCACCATTCGCCAAGGGTCAGACCGTCGGTTTCGGCCAACACTGTCAGCCGCTCGCTTTCGGCGTCAGTCATCTTGCAACCCACGGTTCGCTCCGCAGTCGATCGTTGGGCATCGAAGAATAACAGTTTCATTGTGGGATGGTGAGCGCGGAAGGAATCGAACCTTCAACCTATGGTTGCTTTTAGATTAGCTAAGTAGCTGATTCTTCTAGCCTCTAGCTGCGTCATTGATGACGATAATGCGCGGTATTTGGAGGGTTCTGTTCTCGATTTGTTCTCGGATTGGAACCTGCTAACTGACCTGAACCACACAGCGGACCGTTTGGTACGCTTCCGAGGGTTTTGTTCTCAAGTTTCGTTCTCAAGCAGGAGGGGGAGTCTGGGGTGAACCCCTTTCGTGGCGCAAATCGTTAGGGCCCAGTTTCCGCTTTTGTAAGAGTGTTCTTGCATCTTCTAGCAGGAGAAGGGTCTGGGGATTTTTGCTGCAAGCGGAAGACGACCACGTCGACAATGTGAATGACTCACTGGCTTATTACATCGCCCTGAAAAACGCGGGGGTTCCCGTGGAGATGCATCTGTACGTACAGGGCGGCCATGCATTCGGATTGCGACAAACGAAGTTCCCGATCAGAGAATGGCCTCTGCTTGTGGTGAGGTGGCTGCGGACGATAGGAATGATTTCGGAGTAGGGGTGCCCGGCCAGTTCTCGGCGACAATCCCAACTTCCTGTTGGCCGACAATACGGAACTTGAGCCGTACGCATTGGCGAAGATACTATCGCGAGTATGTCCGACGATGTGCTTCTCAACCTTTGGAAGAAAGAACTGCGTTGTGTCCCAGATTCGGTATGGGAACGAAGCACGCTGGAAACACTGATCCTTGCGGACAACGGACTGACGGAGGTCTCGGAACAACTGGGCCGACTGAGGCACTTGCGCACGCTCGACCTGGGCCACAACCAACTGGCCGCGCTGCCGGAGAATTTGGGCGACCTGACAGAATTGAGCGACTTCCTCTACCTGCACGATAATCGGCTTACAGCCCTTCCCTCGTCCCTTGGGCGGCTTCAGAAGCTGCGCTATCTAAACATCAGCGAGAATTCAATTTCCGCTTTTCCAAAGTCAATCTGCAGCTTGTCGAACCTGGTTGAACTTCGCGCAACGGACAATCAGCTTTCGTCTTTACCGGACTGCGTTGCGCAACTATCACGGCTTCGAGAGCTTCATCTGCGGAATAACAATCTGGCGACGTAGCCACCTGCCATCGGAAAACTTTCAGAACTGCGTCAGCTTGACCTGCGGGGAAACCCATTGGAGTCGCTGCCTTCCACAATTGCCGCGTTGCCTAAGCTGGAGAAATTGGATTTGCGTTGGGTGAATTCATTGCCTGCGTTAGAATGGTTCCAATCTCTTGAGGGCCGGGGCTGTGTTGTATATCGCTAGCAGCTTAAGCACCGACAAGTTCTGCTCTTCCTCGCTCCCGGATCACGGACAACCCTTCTGGTAAGTCTTGGGGAAGAGTTGGCGAAAATCCGCTCAAAACGCCTGTTCTTCTTCAAGCAATGAGACTCCTGCGAGGTACGGTCAGTCGGCCAGCTATGTCTTATGCGAAGGGAGCCGGATTGTTCGTTACGCGGCCCGATAGACGGTCACGAAGACCCCTGAGCTGAAATCCAAATTCTCGCGCGAAGCGACCGCCGTCGCAGATCGGCCCACCTTGAGCTGCTTCTAGTCTGAGTTCAAAGCGGATGCCCCTGAGTTCCTCAATTGCTTCCTTCAGGTTCTTCCCTTCCCATATTTCCACCGGCGTGTTGTAAGCAAAGCTGCTGATCTTAGCGGTGTCAGCCAAAGTGAAAAGCATCCGCGCAACGTCCTCGACGTGTACCAGAGAAAGGACCGCCTCTGGGGTGAATGGAAAGGAGATCGAATCCCGTTGTGGACATGCTTCGAAAATCTGAGAACGCCACCGAGAAGAAGTCTTCTTAATACCCCGGCCCGACAACCCTGGCAATGCGCAGCGCAACAAACTCAAACGTCTTCTCCCTCGCGAGGGTTTGTCCAACTAGTTCAACAGCCAGCTTTGAGGCACCGTACGGGTCATCGGGGGCTGGGGGATGATCTTCAGTCACCGGGTGGCGTGTCGGAGACGATCCATAAACACTCATGGAGCTCGCAAATATGAAGCGCTTGACGTGCGCGGCCGCTGACTGCCGCATTAGCTCACAAGAACCGCCGAGATTGACGTCGGCACCCGTCAAAGGATCGGCCCGGAAGGCGCTAGGCAGAATCCCGGCGAGGTGAATCACCGCTCGAATCGGATAGGCTTGGAACAGTTGCGATACATCACTCTTCGATGTGAGATCACACCTTAGAACATCTCGCGTCTTGTCATGATCCAGATCAACCGGGAAAAGTTTGCGCCCGGCATTTCTCAGGACGCGACACAGTTCACGGCCAATATGTCCGCACGCTCCTGTAACAAGGATGGTCCCAACGTCGCTGGCTGAACCCATGTCGATTATTCTCAGGCATCCTACAGCAACTATCAACGGACCCGAATACCCCGCTGGTGTCACATTCCAGGGTCACGGGCAACCCGTCATTGAGATTTTTGACGGGGTCTCAAAGTCAGAGTAGCCGACTATCCGGGAGTTGGCGAATTCCTCGAACCATTTATTTATTCTTGACGACTGCGACCGCTTCGATTTCCACGAGGAATTCCGGCCGAAACAGAATTGGAACCTGAATGGCCGTGCTGGTAGGAGGATTCTTGACATTAACATACTTGTCGCGAACCTCTCGGAATTCAGGCAAATGCGACAAATCCAGGAAATAACTATTCAACTTGACGACGTCGTCGAACGTTCCGCCTGCGGCCTCAATCGCCGCCTTGAGGTTTTCAAACACTTGCTGGACTTGTGCGCGGAAGTCATCCTTTCCCACCACGTTACCCAATTTGTCGAAGGCAACCTGACCGGCAACAAAGACGATGGTCCCTCCCGTTACAGTTGCGACTTGCGAGTAGCCAACCGACTTAGGCATGTTATTCGGAATCAGCAACTCAAAATTCGTATGACCGGACATCTCTTTTCGCGCTCCTTTGTTGGATTGTCTCTCTTTTCCGCCCACCCCCCAGGTGAGGCCCGAAAGCAGTACGGTGAACAACAGCGTTTTCTTCATTTGCATCGGACTAGCTCCTTCCCGCCCCGATTTGACCGTACATCGATGCGGCTGTATTCTTCTAATCGATTCTGTTCATACTGGACATTTGCGTGATGAATTTAGGGACCCTGGATTTGAATCTCCTCGTCGCACTCGAATCCCTTCTCGAGGAGGCGAGCGTTAGTCGGGCAGCTGACAGAGTTGCGCTCTCGCAACCGGCTATGAGCCACGCGCTGAAAAGGCTCCGCATCCTTCTTGGCGATCCGCTGTTGGTCCGCGTCGGACCACAAATGCAACGGACGGCTCGGGGGGAGGCCTTACGCTACCCAGTGAAGGATGTGCTGTCGCGCGTGCAAGACCTATTGGTCACCGAAAAATTTGATGCGGGGCGCAGCACGAGAACGTTCCAGTTATTCGTGTCGGACTACGCCAGTGACCTACTGCTTCCCTCGCTCCGGAAACAACTACAGCGCCAGGCTCCAAACATCTCGATTCGGGTTCAACATGGCGGAGCCGTTAGACTAGACCCATTCGAGCTTGCCCGTGCTGTGGATCTCGCCATCACTTGCGTCCCGAATTCGTTCAACGGCTGTTATCAACAGCGACTGTTTACGGATCGCGATGCGTGCGCGCTGCGACGCGGCAATTCGATTGCGGGCCAGATTTCTTGTGAGACGGAGTTTCTCAAAGTGAAGCACGTTGCGGTCGTTGGACGGGAATTCACCGAAGATCCGGTCGATACTTGGCTTCACGAAGAGGGCCATCGGCGAAACATCGCGCTTACTGTTCCTCACTACCTCCAAGCATTGCATGTGGTTGCCCAATCCGACCTTATCGCCGTGATCCCTGAGCGACTCATCCGTGCGTATTCCGCCGTCCTCGATCTCGATCTGCTGCCTGTGCCGCTGGACGTCGGAACCTTTGACGAATACCTGCTCCATCCGGCAACCAAGCATTCCGATCCAGGATGTCTGTGGCTTCGCGGAGTTTTGCTTCAAGTGGCAAAATCCATGGGACCGCTTTGTCCTCAACGAATCCGCAATGTACCAAATCGTCGCTCGCGCAAAAGACATTCTCACAAACAAACTAACTTCGAGACAGCCTCTTTACCATCGCAAAGGAAGAATTCCAGCAGCTGAATGATGGCGACCGCCGCGGTGGAATAAAATTGCTCAATTTGCTGACGCGTTTCGGGCTCATCCCAATTGCTGACGGATGACGGGCAAACGGGAAGTTGAACGGCGAGGGGAGACTACTGGCAGCCTCGACGACGCAACACCAAGCCTCTCCAATCTCAACTTCGTTTAAAGCGTCAAAGACTAGAACAACTGCCCCTGAGTTGGAGTGTCTATCGTGACCGGCGATGCGGACTCCGCATCGTCGATTTTTGAATTGTTGAGTTTCCTGCTGACAGGATACCGACGCATCGGGTTCGCATCGTAGGGCTTGAGAATGTCACGAATCGTGTCGAAGTCATTCACGTCGGGATCGAGCCACACATCGTACTTGTCCGGCGTGACGATGACGGGCATACGGTCGTGCAGATCCGCCACCAGGGAATTCGGGCCAGTCGTTAAGATCGTGCAACTTTCGATGATCGCTCCATCCGGGCTCCTCCACTCATCCCACAATCCAGCGAATGCAAAGACTTCGCCCTCGCCAACCTCGAAACAGTAAGGCTGCTTCACAGATCCCATTTTTCGCCACTCGTAGAATCCATCGGCAGGAATGAGGCAGCGTTTGTTAAGGATCGACTCTCGAAATGCCGGTGTCGTTGTCACGGTCTCCGACCGAGAGTTGAGCGTGCGATTCCCGATGGTCATGTCCTTTGCCCACGAGGGAATCAATCCCCAACGCATGATTGTGAAGTGGCGAGTCTTTTGTCTTGCTCTTTGCGGACGATTAGGACGGGCTGCGTTGGCGCAATGTTGTATCGCGGATGCTCTTCAATTTGGTCATCCGCCGCCTGAAAACGTTCAGCAAGATACTGCTTCGAGTGCGTCAATCGGTATCGGTTACACACGCGTTCATTTTCGCAATTCGACCCGGGCGGTTGCCACATAGCCTGAGGGCGACCTTTGTTCTCAGACGAAGCTAGCGGCGTTAGGCTGGGTGTTCCAGACACGAAACTCGCTTCCCTAACGCGCCAATCAAGGCGAACGCGTCTCGCGCATAATGTATCGCATCCTCGGACGAGTGATGATAGATGAGCTTATGCGCGACCTGGTTGCGCAGCAGACGCAACCTCCGAATGCTGTCCGCGAACCTGAGACCCAAGGCCGGGTCCAACGCCAGGGCTTCTTCGGTTGCCGAGCGACTACGACGATTGACTGTCGAGCCGAAGGCATCAAGGTATTCGCCAACGGCCAAGTCGAGTCGCCTCCATAAATCCATGATGAGGCCATGCGGTGAGTTAGCCGCCATCACGGCCATGTATTCGTCAAAGTTCTTCGCCACCATTACTACCATTGACTCCACCTCGTCGATGGAATTAGACCATCGCATACATCGCACGAACGAATCCTACCACCAACCTTCGCTCCCTCCGCGTCACAAAAAATCGAATCGACTTCACCGTCTCACTGCCTCTTTGCTGCCCTTATCGCTGAAAACCTGCGCCCTAAACGCCCGCTTCCTCTGCTCAAGGCAAACAACCTGCCTTCGAGTTAGGCCAGATCGTCCCAACCCCGGGCGCTTTGGCCGATCAAAATCAAGGGTTTTTCGGTCGACGGCGACGCGCTTTTCCGCAGTGACGACTTCGGCCAACGTACTGCGTTTGGTGGCGACGTACTCTTTCATGGTGCGCATATCGGTGGTCTAGCGGACTTTAGGGGCGTCGGATTTGAAGCGAAAGCGATCTTCGATAGTTTTTGCGCAGATAGCACTGCATTCTTTCGAACTGACGAGCACGGCCAGCGGGTCGTGTTCGGAGGCGAGGCGCGCTTTGCCGCAGCACACATCACTGGCAATGCGGAATTTGCTGGCGCAGAGTTCAAATCACGGGCAGTCTTCGACCGTTTGCGTGTGGATGGCTCAGCTTTCTTCCGCACGGACGACCGCGGCCAACGGGTAACTTTTGGCGGCGATGCACGGTTCCACGGCGTCCGTATCGCTGGTAACGCGGAGTTCGACGGGGCAGAGTTCAAACGCGACGCTGGCTTCGATAACTGTCGGATCGACGGCGCGGCATTCTTCCGCCCGGATGCACAGGGGAATCGGCTCATCTTCCAGTCGCGCGCTCGTTTTCCGTCCGCCTCTTTTGCCACCGACACTCAATTCACGCGTGCAGGCTTTCTAGGTCCGACCGACTTTAACAACGCTCATTTTCTCGGTGCAGCGCGCTTCGACTACGCTGAGTTTTCGGCCAGCGAGAAGAGCTTTAATGGCGCACGTTTTGAGCGGGGTGCATACTTCCAATTTGCCCAGTTTGGCGGTGAAATCGACTTTGGCGCGGCAACCGCCGACCGGGACGTGCAATTCTCCGGTGCGCGGTTTTCTGGCGCCATCAGTTTCCGCGAAGCGCGCTTTCACTCAGTTTTCTTCGGTACCGTTACACGAGAGGGGAAACAGACCTGGTGGCCCAGACCTCTGCCATGGAAGGAACCCAACCTGTCTGACTCTACGTGTTGGGCCGGCAATGTCGACTTCCGGGGTTTTACCTACGAACGCATCTACGTATATCTGCCGGACTTGTTCCCTCGGCTAGGCCCCTTTGACCGCCAACCTTATTCTCAACTAGAGGCCGCACTACGAATTGTCGGCGATGAACAGAGAGCTCGCCGCGTTTATTTCGAGCGTCGTCGTCAAGAGCACAAACGCAAGTTTCTAACCGGCAGATTCCTGGCATGGGTTTTCGACTGGGTGTATAGGATTGTCGCTAATTGTGGAGTTGCACCGCTGCAACTTATTCTCTTCGCGGCAGCCCTTATCGCGTTGGGAGCGCATCTGTTTGCCCAACCGGGCGCTCTGGAGCCTGTCAAGAAGGATCCGGGCCAGACCTTAGTCTCTTGTTCGCCGACCAGCTTTCAATAGAGCCTTGCTGTGAGCGTCCATTACTTCTTACCAATGGATTCTCCCATCGGTTGGACTGCAAGCCTGTCTCCTCACGCATCTGCGCTCACTTCCAACTCGGGAGCCAGAGCCGTGACGTCCTACTCTGGCCCTCACCTGCCTGGTACGCCACAATCTTTCTCCGCGTCGCGGGGACCATTTTGATGGGCATAGGCCTCGCTGCTGTGACCGGTCTTCTTAGGCGTATCGCCCAGTGAATCAGCGTCGAAGGATTCAATCTGGCTAGCTCGGAGGCCGCTGTAAGCTCTCGACACTCTTCAAAGTATTGGAGAAACCTGGCATTTCTCGGAGTTTCCACAAAGCGAAGAATTCAGGCGTATCAAAGGCTAGGCGATTAGCGCTACGTAAGCACTTATTTTTCAGCGTCTTTTTGGACAATGCGGTCGAGTACCAAACCAGGTGCTTTGGTACGACGGGTGATCTGCACTCCAACTGTGTTCCAGATCCCGTGTAAGTTTGGTGCCTCAATCCCTCTTGTGCGACCCGGTGTTGGCGCCGATGCTCAGCGTGAGGACGGCGACGGAGGTGAAGCCGGGAGATTGCGCAACATGCGCAGACCAACGCGCAAATCCTGAATGCAATCCTGAATCCAGTTTACGTGTCGGGCGTCGCGACATTTCTCTTTGGTTTGCTCGATACGCTCTTTGTTGAGTCGCGCACGGCGGCCTGCCTACTCTTGCGTCACCCCTTTTGCGACGTATTGCTCGGTTGCTCGTTCGATGTGGTCGCTTAGCTCGTCGCCCGTTCTTTGTCCGCATGCAACGACGGCAGCCGCAATGGAATCGTGTACAGCCAATGCTCCGGTCGCATCTTCAACCTCCTCTACTCGTACCTCAGAGCGACCATCGGGTCGACGCGCATCGCACGTCTGGCGGGGAGATAGCACGCAAGCACCGTCACCGCGCACAAGAGTGCCGCCACGCCCATAAATGTGGTTGGATCGCTCGGGGCGACCCCGTAGAGCAGAGACGAAATGAGCTGAGCTGCTCCGAATGCCATGCCGAGACCGACAACTAGGCCCATTGCTGTCAGGAACATTCCATGCCTAACAACGAGCTTTAAGATGTCGCTGCCCCGGGCGCCCAGAGCCATGCGCACGCCGATTTCGTGCGTACGTTGTGAGACTAGGTACGAAATGACACCGAACAACCCGATAGACGTTAGCGTCAGTGCGAGAAATCCGGAAACTCCAAGCAAGAGTCCCGTCGTTCGAGCTGGAAAGAGAGGCAGGCTCATATATTGCTGCATGGTTTCGAGGTCGGTTGGGGCGATATTAGCGTCCACCGAATGAATTTCGCGCCGTATGCTGTCTAGCAAAGCTACTGGGTCACCAGACGTGCGCACGACCAATGTGCGCCTCGCCCGCAACTGAGGCAGGTAAGCCACAGGTACAGGGTCCTCGCCAATGGTTCGGTACTTGCCAGTGGGGACGACTCCAATGACTTCGGTGCCGGACTTCTCTCCTGGACGGGCCATAAACGTCATTCGCTGGCCTACTGGATCTTGGTTTTTCCAGAGCAGTTGTGCCAAAGCCTCATTGATGATCGCCACTCGGCTTGCTTCTGCACCCTCGGAAGAAACAAAGTCGCGACCTCGCAACAGCGGAATACCCATGGTCTGAAAGTAGTCGGGCGCAACGCGCAGTATGTCCATTGGTATCGCATCGTTTTTGTTTGACTCGGGGTGAATCGGATCGAGCATGGTGTGCTCGCGCGCAGGTCCAAGGGGCAGATGGTCGGTGAAGCTGGCCGCCGTTACCCCAGGAAGCGCCCGAACATGCTCGGATAGCTGTTCATAAAAGTTGCGCACTTGCGCCTGAGAATAGCCCAGGCTTCCGGGGTCTAGAGTGGCAGCGATCACATGCTGAGTGTTAAAGCCGGGGTTGATCGAACTCGCGTTCCGGAGACTTCTCACGCACAAGGTACCGCATATCAGCAGCACGGTGCATGTAGCGATTTCAACAGTCATAAGAAGGCTGCGCAATCTGGACTTGCGGAAACCAGCTGGCTGAGTTTCGTCCTTGAGATTCGAAGCCACTGGGACTGAAGCGCTGCGGAGGGCCGGTGTCAGTCCAAACGCCGCCCCGCAAATCAGCGACACGATCAGTGTGAAAACGAGCACTCGCCAATCAATGGGGAGCCTAAGCGTAATGGGCAACCTCGCCGGTTTCAATGCGAGCAGGAGCGGCGCTGTCCAGTAGGCCAGAATCAGTCCGAGTACTCCTGCGAGGCTGGAGAGCAGCGTGCTTTCGACGAGCATCTGCTGGATCAGCCGCCCTCGTCCTGCGCCCAACGCCGCACGAACGGCCATTTCTCGTGTTCGTGCGGTGGCGCGCGCGAGCAGGAAACTAGCCACATTCGCACATGCGATAAGGAGCACGAATCCAAAGACCGCCATGAGCAATGCCGTAAAGGCGCTAACGTAAACTCGCAAAGGAGCCGGAATCAGGGTTGCGGGGAAGACAGTTGCATCGAAGTTTCTTTTCAGGTCGGGATGATCCGTCTCGATCTGATGCTCCAGCACGCTGGCCTCGGCGCGTGCCCCGCTTGTGCTGGCATCGGGTTTCAGGCGCCCGATGGCTATGAGCCAATGGCCGTTCCAATTGCTAAGCCTTCCTTTGTCCCGTGTGATTTGTTCGACCATCGCAGTGGGCGCCCAGAAGTCCGGCTCCAAGCCCACCAAGAGACCAGTGAAGCCCGCCGGAGCTACTCCGACGACGCTGTAGTTCGTGCCATTCAGCATGAGAGTCTTTCCGACAATCTCGGAATCAGAACCCAGGTGCCAGCGCCAAAAGCCATGACCAAGCACCACCACGGGCTGAGGATTGGCGGGCTGATCGTCTTCTGCTGAAATTGTGCGTCCCAGAACAGCATTCACGCCCAGCAAAGAGAAGAAATTGCCTGAAACAAGCTGACCCAGCACAGTTTGACCCTCGCCGGACCTGTTCCAGATAACCAAGTGCGGATCGCCATCGTAGGCCAGAATTCCTTCAAAGGACTGGCTGTGATCGCGGTAGTAGAAGTAATCGGGATAGGTCAGTGGCAGATAGCCCTGCGCGCCGGAATCACGCGGATTGTGCATCCAGATCTCCCGAAGTTGCTCAGGTGCTTTAACACCTGTGGGTGGGCGCAGCAGCAAAGCATTGACAAAGCTGAATACCGTCGTGTTTAAGCCAATCCCCAGAGCTAATGCGACGACGACCGCTGCGGTTGAACCCGGATTCTTGCGCAGCATGCGGAGACCAAAGCGCAAATCCTGAACGAAATTCTGAATCCAATTTACGCGGCGGGAGTCGCGGCATTTCTCTTTGGTCTGCTCGATACCGCCCAGGTCGAATCGCGCGCGACGGTACGCCTCTTCTTGCGTCATCCCTTGCGCGACATATTCCTCGGTTTTTCGTTCCAGGTGGTCGCGCAGCTCGTCTTCCAATTCGTGGTCGGCCTGCGCCCAGCGAAACAACGACCGCAGCCGCAATGGAATCGTGTATAGCCAATGCTCCGAGCGCATTTCCCGATCCTCCTTTACTCGTATCGTAGCGCCTCTACGGGATCTAGACGCGATGCACTCCACGCAGGAACAATGCAGGCTCCGCAGGTGACCAGGGCCAGTAATACCGTCGCCTCCAGAAACACGGCTTTGTCCAGAGGCTGGACGCCATAGAGCATGCTGCGGATAAATCTCACAGCGAATGCCCCGAAAGCCAACCCAGCGATCAAACCACCTAATGCTGGTCGCAATCCGTCGACCAACATGAGTCGTAGCACCTCAATGCGACTCGCGCCCAGAGCGATACGCACGCCAATCTCGCCCTTTCGTTGAGTGACTAGGTAAGTCAAAACTCCAAAGAGTCCCACGGCCGCGAGAAATAGCGACAATGCAGCAAACGCCAAAACCAGGCTAGCTGTGAAACTAGCATTGATGGTGGAACCACTGATGAGCTGCCGCATTGTTAGCACGTCTGAGACCGGGAGGTCCGGGTCCATTTGTGCAATCAGTTTTTGGATCGGTAGGGCGAGGCCGTTGGGGTCCCGTGGCGATCGCACAACGATAGTTGCACGGCCGAATAAGCCGGAGTAAAGAGGAAAATACATAATCGGTTCCGTGGGGCGTGAAATATAGGACCGCGTGTCCCCTACGACGCCGACTATCTCGTAGGCGATCTCATGATCCGTCAAGCTGACACGCAGGTGTTTGCCGATCGGATCCTCATTGGGAAAGAACCTTCTCGCGAACAAATCACTAATCACGACCGACGTTGATTGATCCAGCCTCTCACCGTCAGTGAACGTGCGACCACGCACGAGAGGAATTTGCATCGCAGCGAAGTAGCCCGGGTCAGCAAAGTGTTTAATCGCCAGCAGGACCTGCCCAGGTGGAAGAGGAGGATGCTCGGAGATCACGAACGAACCGTCACTCCAGTAACCGTCCCCCGGAAGCACATCGACCATCCCCGCTTTTTGCACGCCAGGCAGGCTGCCGACCCTATCGATAAGCTGCTTGAAGAATGCCCACCTCTGTCGGTCGAGGTACTTTGGCTTGGGCAAGTCCACGCGCATGGTCAGAATGTTCTCGATGCTACAGCCCAAGTCAGAGGAACGGAGCCGCTCGTAACTCTTGAGAAGCAGCCCCGCAGCGATGATCAACACCATCGTGAAAGCCACCTCGAATGATAGAAGGACCTTGCGTAACTTCGTTCTACTTTTGCCACCACTGTGGGAACGGGAGGACTCCTGGAGAGTCTCGAGAATTCGCGTCCCAGTAGCGCTGAAAGCGGGAAGTAACCCAGCTGCGATGCCGCTAAGGAGAGCCAGGGCTGCAGCGAAGAGTAGGATCTCGACGTCGATGTGAATGGCTTCGACCCTAGGGATGTCGTGCCGCATGCGAATAAGCCATTGAAGCGCAAACCTTGCCAACGCAATTCCAATGGTCGCTCCTACCATCGAGAGTACGACGCTCTCGATTAACTGCTCGCGCAAGAGACGCGGGCGGCTTCCGCCGAGAGCAGCGCGAATCGCAAATTCTCTTCGGCGGGCGGAGGAGCGCGCTACCAACAAGTTGGCCACGTTGAGGCAGGCAATCAGCAGAAAGCAACCGGTCGCTGCCAGTAGCACGTACAGGGGCGTCTTGTACGTGCCCACAAACTCGTCCAGCATCGGCCAAGTACTTACGCCGCTGCCGATTGTCCCAATAAGGTCAGGATGTGCGCTGCGAATACGCTTTTCGATCGTGTCGACGTCCGTGAGTCCCTGAGCAAGCGTACGGCCTGATTTGAGGCGCGCAACCACCCTGAACTGGTGACTGTTGAGTGATTCCATTACCGCCGGCCGGGTCTCATGGCGGATCGGCGTCCAAATCTGGGTCTCCGGATCCGGATACGAGAACGAGGCAGGCAGGATGCCGATCACCGTGTAAGCCTCGCCATCGAGCAAAATATCTTTGCCGATGATCGTGGGGTCGCCGCCGAACCTGTGGTTCCAGAGACTCCAGGTCATGATGACGGTCGCATTCGCATTGGGGCTGTCTTCTTCTGCACTGAATGCACGGCCATAGGCGGGCCGTACGCCAAGCATGGAAAACAAGTTCCAAGAACATTTCCCGCCTTCTACCTTCTCAGGTAGCAGGCCGTTCGCGCCGGAAAGGTTGTAGCCGCTTGCGCCCAAGATGGCCATCTGCTCGAAGGTGCGAGACTGCTTCTGCCATTCCTGAAACATGCCACCGGCGACAGCGTTGTCGGCATGCTTGCCGTCCGCACTCCGCTCAAATAGCATCACCAGTTGATCTGGATTCTCAAAAGGCAGCGGCTTGAGCAGCACGGATCGCACGACGGTAAAGACTGTGGTATTAGCGCCAATTCCAAGCGCCAGTACGAGGACCGCAACCGAGGTAAAGCTGGGGTTCTTTAGCAGAATTCGAAATCCGTAGCGCAAATCCTGAACTAGGTCTTGAATCCAGTTGACTCTGCGTGCGTCGCGGCATCTCTCTTTCGTCTGCTCGATACCGCCCAGGTCGAGTCGCGCTCGACGCCGCGCTTCCTCGGGAGCCATCCCTTTTGCGACGTATTCCCCGGTTCTTCGTTCGAAGTGGTCGCGCAGCTCGTCGTCCAATTCCTGGTCCGCCTGCGCCCAGCGAAACAACGACCGCAGCCGTAGGGGAATCGTGTACAGCCAATGCTCCGGTCGCATCTCCAACCTCCGCTCCGCGCCGCGCGACGCTCACGCCTCTTTCAGCTTAATAACCCGCGAAATGGCGCTCGAAAGCCTGCCCCAGTTATCTGCTTCTTTTTCGAGCTGTCGCCGCCCCAGTCGTGTGAGCGAATAATATTTTGCGCGCCGACCATACTCGGACGTTTTCCATTCGGCCGTGATCCAACCATCCTGCTCCAACTTATGCAGAGCCGGGTACAGCGAGCGGTCTCTTACCTGCAACACGTCGCCAGACACCTGCTTTAAGGGCTGGCTCACGGCGAAGCCGTTCATAGGCTCAAGCGCCAGAATTTTCAGCAGCAACATGTCCAACGTGCCCTGCACAAGATCAGAGGGTTTGCTCATCTTTTATGTCCTCGGTAACCGAGACTAGCACCTCTGCCCTCGGTAAGCAAGGGGAAGAGACTATTTTCGTGGCACCAAACTGGCAGTTTGCGTGCGCATGCAACACTGCTCGCAGACTCTGGCGAATCCATGAAGACCGTGCAGGCGCTGCTGGGCCACTCGGACATGGAGACGACCCTCAACACCTACGCACACGCGATTCCTGCATCACAACGCCGAGCCGTGGAGCAAGTGGCAGGAGTTTTGTTCTCAAATGTTCGCGAGTTGCGTGACAACGGGCTCGACGGAAAAATGAACTGATTGAATTCAAGCGACTTGCAGGAGAAGTGGTGAGCGCGGAAGGAATCGAACCTTCAACCTATGGATTAAGAGTCCATTGCTCTGCCAGTTGAGCTACGCGCCCACAGTTTTAAAGTTTACCATGGTCTGAGGCTTGCACTGATCCGGCACTCCTCTCCCGACAAACCAACTAAATGATTCTAAACAAACCGAAGCGATGTCACACAAACAAAGCCCGACTACGGGATGATCCTACGGTTAACCGTCAGCTGCTTTGCCAATTGAGCTACCGGCCCAAAAGAAGATTGTTAGAATTTTACACGGGAGCGCGTCCCGGGAACACGCAGAATCGAAGAATCTGGGGCTATTTCCCGCGCAAGGTGGCGGCAAGATCGCGCGCGACTTCGCGTGCATGCGCCAGATTCCGCGGGTCGAAAGAAATGGCTGAAACTCGGGGGTGGCCCCCACCCCCGTACTTTTCTGCGAGCGAAGCGAGGTTCTCATT
>Ga0126378_10001823_pt1 | contig 15711 bp, 12 predicted proteins | sample PanSoiMetPlot_23_FD_92587 | JGI IMG/M metagenome (GOLD analysis project Ga0126378, IMG submission 92587) | Tropical forest soil microbial communities from Panama - MetaG Plot_23 | ecosystem: Environmental > Terrestrial > Soil > Tropical forest > Bulk soil | place: Panama | collected 2016-02-17 | reverse complement strand
TGTTGTCCAGAATATTTGACTTAATTCCTCATTTGTTTAACACCAGGCGGAATATCTGTTTTTTTTACCCACGAAGACTGAAAAAGATTCAAGTTCGATGCATTAACTCGCAAACTAGATCCAAATCCCGAGCAATCCTGCCGAAGTTTCCTCGAAACAGATCGTCAGAATTTGCTTATCAAGGCTCAATTAATGCGTCCTCGATTGTGGGAGACGCTGAGTGAGTCGCTGATTCCATAGGAATGCTTATTCCGGAGGAATACCACTGCAAAACAGGTCAAGAAGCAGCCTGACAGATGAACGTGCGGTCCTACCCGGTTGAAAGAAACGTGTAACTTGATCTCTTCAGATCTACAGCGTCGTCGGTGCTAGCCAAAAGCGAGAATCGAGTATTTCCGGTAACTTTTGGATTTTCCCCACTGCACCTGCATGGTTAAGAAATAAGATTTCCTTGTAGAATTAGCTCTCTGCACTATTTTCTCAAAATTGGCATTTAATTTGCTGCCACTTTCATATTGTAACTCGCCGACCTAATCGTCCTGTTAGGATGCCTTGAAGACGACTTGATTACAAAGCGACCTGGACGCAGCTCTCCGAATTTAGGTTTAGGAATCCACCTTTTTGCGCCGTTATTCCTGATTCAACCACCATGAGCACGGTACCTGAGGTAGCGATTATTGGGGCAGGGCCGTATGGCCTTTCCGCTGCGGCCCATCTGCGGGCTGCGGGAGTAAAAGCGACAATTTTCGGGCACACCATGGGCTTTTGGGAACGCCAGATGCCGGCCGAATGCCTATTTCCGATTTTGCTCAAACCCTCGAGCAAAGATCAGCCGAGCAGGTTTACCCGGGAAAAGGCATGGCGCGTCAGCAATCGCGCCGAGATGCTCAGTCGTCATGACGAGGCGGGTGCCCTGATAAAACCTGACTCGATCATGCTCCAAGATCTTATTCCCGGAGGTGGTGATCGGCAGTTCGCCTATGCAGCACTCTGCGTGGATGGTGCGCCGCTGGCCTCGGTTGTCGCGATGCGTCGCCGACAGCATCCGATTGATTTCGGCCAGTCGAGCTCTTTCGTCGAATCAGTCGAGGAGCCAGAGGTTGAACGGCTGGCGTGCGTCGTTCTGCGCGCAATCCCCTATAGTGGGCTGGTCGAAGTCGAGTTCAAACGCGATCCCAGGGACGATCAATTTAGGCTGTTAGACGTCAATCCGCGCGTATGGGGTTGGCACACGCTAGGTGCCGCTGCCGGTGTGGATTTCACCTATTTGGCGTGGCAGCTGGCCAACGGAAGGCAGATTTCTGAAACGCGCGTGCGGCCAGGCGTCAAGTGGGTACGTGCGGTAACCGACGCGCTGGCAGTGCTGCAACAGTTGCGAGCAGGGTGTTTTTCACTGCGTGACTACGTGCCTTGTCTCCGCTCCCCAGGCGAGGCTGCTATCTGGACCCGCGATGATCGTTTGCCAGCTCTGTCTGAAATCCCGGCCCTGATCTACGCCTGTTACCGAATCGGTCGCTCGATTCGCAGACCCACATATGCCACGCAATCGACTCCCACTCCAGGAGCAATCGCGGATGAAGCTGGATTCAAGCATGTCGAAATCGGGAGTTGACCAAGTGGTCCCCCAGACCGTCACTTCGATCGAGTCCTCGCTCGAACCATACACCTCGGGCGGGTACCTGAGACGTAACCCGGATTGGCATGCCGAAGACTCTAGCCGGAAGGCTCGCTACGCAGCTGAAATACTCGGTAAACACGGCGTGCAGCCGCGTCTCGTAGGAGAGGTCGGGATTCCTGTCTGCCTACCTGCGGCGCAAAGCCTAAATCAATGGACCATCTTTGGTTTCGCGGCCAGCGGGGATTGAGTCACTTACGAAATGGCACATGAAAGCACAGTTGCGCCTCAGAAGCAGGCAGCCGTGAGCACGGAGCGGCTCGGTAAGGTCGCTAACCTCCGACTGCGCAGACTAGACGAAGATCACGCTACCTGGCAGCGGTTACTGTCTGGGGTTGGCTCTGCCACTCTGTATCACAGAGATTCGTGGATCAAAGTTTTGGCCCGCACTTACGGGTTTCAGTTCTGGCTGGCAACTCTTTGGAAGGAAGACGAAATCATTGCGGGCTGCATCTTTGCGCAACCTCGTTTCTCCCGGCGTCTTATCTCACTTCCGTTTTCTGACGCCTGCCCGCCGCTGTCGCGAGAACCTCAGAGCGCCGCCGATCTCTTGGATGCGCTTGAGGCGGCGGCCCCGCCAGGCAGAATCTATGAGGTGCGAGGCATGCGCGGTCCCTCCTCCTGGCCGACTGTAGAGTGCTTCGTCAAATGGCAACTGCCCCTCGATCGTCCTCTGCGACAAATCGAACGATCGCTTTCCGTCAATTTTCGTCGCAACCTCCGCCGAGCAAGTCGTGAGGCAATCACCATCGAGCGCGGCAGTAGCTTGGACCTTCTTCAGCGATTTTACAAACTCCAACTTCTGAGTCGTCGGCGGCTGGGTCTTCCCCCTCAACCTTGGAGATTTTTCAAACTGGTCCGCGAAGGCTTCTCGCCCACTGGCAATTTCGAGGTCTGGGTCGCCCAAGAGAACGGCAAAGACGTGGCAAGCGCGGTCTTCCTCCACGACGGATTCGTGATCCACTACAAATGGGGCGCTCGCCGTTCCAATTCGCCATCGTCCGCAAACCATCTTCTTTTCTGGAACACAATCGAAGAGTTCGCCTCTCGCGCACAGGTTCTCGATTTAGGCCGCACTGACATTCGCAACCCGGGACTGATGAGATTCAAGGGCGAGCTCGGCGCCACTGCCTATCCTCTCCCGAGCTCATTCTATCCGCAGGCACCTAAAAACGTCAGCTCCGAAATTTTGACCGGTCATTGGGCTCTCATGGCCAAGCTTTGGCGGCGTATGCCATTACCTGCCACCGCGCTGGCGGGCCGGCTCGTATATCGCTTTCTCGCCTGAAGAGCGGGCGGGCGGCTTTCCACAACCACGTCTAAAGCTTCTAGTTCGCAATTGTATGATTCGCGATCTCAACGAAGAATGCGATTCGTCGTGACGCGCCAGTCTTCGCCATGATCTCCTGATCGCGCCCAAAGCCTCGAGCCAATCCTTGGATGGAACGGTGCACCTTCCATTCTTCAACTTCGCATGAGTGCCGCCATCCTCGGCCTCCGCAACACGGCTGAAATGAATCAACTCTACGCCGAGTTTCAGCAGCGCGGCTCGCTCAGCTCTTGAAATCAAGAATTTGCAGCGAGTGCGGAGTCGGTCGAACGATCGCAAATCCGATGGTTCCGTAAACGCCGTACTTGTCCCGGCACCTGGGCACGTACTTTTCCAGCTCCGAATTCGCCTGAATTTCCGCCAACTCAACCTCGGAATATTTGCGCCCGGAGAAGTTCAACTGATTGGTCCGCTGGACCAACTCCGCGACTCGCGTGCGGTCGGTATCCGAATATTCGCTAAGTTCGAGCGTTAGCTCGCACGACTTAAGAAAGCTGAGACAGTCCCAGGCAAAATCCTCCTGCGCCTTTTTCCGGACGATCTGGTTCTTATAGAAGCCCCTGCGTTGTCGCGGTTCTCCGTATCCTCGCTCGGAAATCGTGGATCGTTTATCAACTCAAGCGCGTTTTCGGACCGAAGCCGCGTCACGCCGGGAAGGGTCGACACGACCTCGTCGAGCTCGAAAGGGTTGTCGGCGATAAAGGCGAAGCTGTCGAGGCCGATACTAAGCTGCCTGGCGATCGCGCTGATCTTGCTGCTTTTCGGATTCCAGTCGATCTGCGAAAAAAAATAGTCCGCTACGCGCAGGCTAGTGAAGCTTCCCACGCGGATTGGTGGTCGTTCTTGCAGGCGATGCTCAGCAGAATTCCACGCTCGTCGAGGTATTGAGAAGCTGCGGGATGCCGGGACGCAGCCTGACCTGGTCGCCTTCGGCCAGTACCCCGTCTCCACAGGGGTATTGTCCAGGTCCCAGACTACGTACTTGATCTGCCCTTTGTGCTGCGGCACGGGGCGAGGCTTGTACTTCACGAAAACGGCGCAAAGAAGGACCAGGCGGTCATTGGCATCAGCTTCCGGGACCAGCGTGATGAGGAACGGCACTCGCGGAACCATGAATCGATCGAGAGTGCGAACGTCAAACTCGTCGCGCGAGTAGCCGGGTGAAAGGGCAATCGTATCAATGATCGGAGGGGCGGCGCCCGCGTTGGACCGATGGCTGTCACCGCCGCGAATATTCTCCCGGAACATGCTGAAAATGAGTTGGAGGCGAACCGTTTGCGGCACCGGGTTGTATACTTCGAGCAGGAAGGCATCCGGCTCGACACGCTCTCTCGCTCTTCGGTTCAGCAGCCGCTCAGAGAGTTCATATGTCAGCGCGGCCGATGTGTTGTTGCCGTTGATGCGGTGCGCCGCCTTGCCGATAACATTGGTCAGGCCGGCAAACCGTTCGATCATCCGCGCCCAGCGCATCGCGGTCCGCAGCGGATAGAAGGTGGTGGCGCCGAAGGCTTCTAGCTTCGCCCACTTCTTGAAAGTAATTTCTACGCCGTAACCGCGAATCGATTTGAAGGCCGTGTTCTTCAGACAGCCGAACTGGAAGCGGCGGCACCGCAGGTCGGAACGGGGCTGATAAAGATTGCAGGTCAAGTAGCAGGCCGGCCCGCGCACTCGATGCAGTGCTCTCCCCAGAGCAAAAGCGCCACTCCCTCCACATGTGCAACCGGATTGAACGTTTCCGCCGGCCGCGCGGGCGATTCCGTGTGAAGGTGGGGATTGAAATCACGCTTGTCGAGCTCGAACATCGATACCAGTCAAAAGGGTCCCTTGGTCCACGCAAGTGCCATCCTGCGCCGCACACTCGTTCAAGCGGTTCTAGGTAAGTCCAAGGGGCTAATCGATGTCTTCGCCGTCTCGCTGTCCAGGCCGGGAGTAGATTTTACAGAGGTTGCGGAAACCCTTACGGATTGTGGAAAATGGCTAGGTGCCGTGTGGTGGCTTTGGCTTTGGAATTCTTTGTTTTTGAAAGTTTGCGATCGAAGCCAATCTTGGCATGGCTTGCATCCGGACTCCCCAAGTCTATGTGCGCTGAAATAGCACGGGGTTTTTCGGGGTGCAGAAAATGTGCATCCTTTCCTCAAGGTGCTGCCGCATGATCGCTGTTAAGCTATCGGACAAATACGCGCTCGTATGCTGCAACTCTTTGCGCCGCATTTTGTCTTGCTGACTGCCGTCCGGGCAACTACGGCCTAGAAAATTAAGAGACGAGCCACGCGAAACTGACGTATACTGACCGTGCCTATCAAAAAAGCGGGAGCACGGGCTCCGGGTATCACTGGAATGTCGGCGAAACGGATACTCGTGGTCGAGGACGATCTGTCCACACGAGAGGCGTGGCGAGAGCTGATTACATCGTGGGGCTTCGAGGTAAGCGTCGCAGAAGATGGCGTCCGCGCGCTCGATCTGATCGCGTCTTACGGTCCCGACATCATGCTTCTCGACCTGCGCTTGCCGCGAAAGGACGGTCTCACCGTCTTGCGCGAGATACGCGAGCGAGGGATTGAAGTACCGACCATCGTGATCTCCGGCGAGGGGGAGATTCCGGATGCGGTCGGCGCGATCAAACTCGGTGCGTATGAGTATCTTTGCAAGCCGGTGGATATCGCTCTGCTGAAGCATTTAATTGGCAACCTGGTCGCCCATCTTTCAGTCAGTCGAGAAAATGAACTCCTGCGCCGCCGCCTGATGAGAGCGGGGGCGCTCGGGGAGCTGGTTGGAAATTCCGACGCGATGAAACGAGTGATGGCGTTGATCGAACAGGTGGCTCCCACCTCTGCGTCGGTCCTCATCCTGGGTGAAAGCGGTACCGGCAAGGAAATCGTTGCGCGGACCATACATAACCGCTCAAGCCGCGCCAACCGGCCCTACGTTGCGATCAATTGCGCGGCGCTCCCGGATACTCTCATGGAAAGCGAACTCTTCGGGCATGAGCGGGGCGCCTTCACCGGTGCCGACCGCCGCCGCGAAGGATGTTTCGAGCTTGCCAGTAGCGGAACGCTGCTGCTCGACGAAATCGGCGAGATGAAGATAGAGCTGCAAGCCAAGCTGCTGCGGGTGCTCGAGGAAGGCCGGGTGCGTAGGCTCGGTGCGACCAGCGAAGTCGCCACCGACGTGCGCGTGATTGCCGCTTCGAATCGCGATCTCGAGACCGCGCGCCAAGAGGGTCGCTTCCGCGAGGATCTCTACTATCGGCTGAACGTGTTTGCGATCAAACTACCTCTACTTCGCGAGCGGCCCGAGGATATCTCGATCCTAGCCGAACACTTTATTCAAGAATGTTCTGCCTCGGCAGGGGACAAGGCGGTCAGGGGCATCGACAACGGCTGCATGGAGATTCTCAAGGCATACTACTGGCCCGGGAACGTACGGCAGCTGCGTAACGTAATCGAGCGCGCACTAATTCTGACCGCCGGGCCGCTGGTGACCGCGGAGGATTTGCCCCTGGAGATCACCCGACCATCACGGTCAGTCGGTGCACGGTTCGAAGTCTCGCTGGGCAGCTCGCTCGATGACGTCGAACGCGACCTGATCGAACGCACCCTGGAATTCGTGAAAGGCAACAAGGCGCGCGCCGCTGAAATTCTGGGAGTCAGTTTGAAAACTCTTTACAACCGCCTGGAGCGCTATCAGCCCAGAACCCAGACCGGGACAGACTAGTGCGGGTTCAGCTATTTCAAACGAAAGCCGTTGCGCGGACTGGCGCGCAGCCATTCAGCTGGACGGCTATCGTGGCCACTGTCAGTCACTCAGTCGGGGCAGCACTCAAGCTCATCCGAGATTCGGGAAAAATCATGGTGAGCTTGCGTGGTAAGGTAGCGCTACTTTGTTCGGTGCTGTTGGCGGTAGCGATCCTCACGGTGAGCGCGCTGGAAATTGGCCGGGCATCGCGGCTCATGGTGAGCGATCTCGGCGGGTCAGGCGATCTGCTGGTGGCGCAGATCTTTGAACAGATGCGGGCTGTTTTGCGGACCACCTCGGGCGATCCGGAGGCCGCGTTGCGCCGCGATCCCTCACTCAACGCCCTATTCAGCTCTTCGCAGGCGTTTGGCAAGGGGGTTTCCTATCTGCGGATTGAAGACGCCGCCGGAGGTCTGATTCTCTCGGCGCCGGAGCGGGTCAGCGGCACGCCTTCGCCGCCGGTGTATCCGTTTGCGGACCTGGAACAAGCAGTAAACCGATGGTGGCCGCTCGCGCCTTTCTGGGTTCTGTGGAGCGGCCGGGTCTACGAGACCAGCAAGGCGGTGGAAATCAACCATCGTCCCTTCGCGGTCATCAAGGTCGGTCTCTCGACCGATCTGATCGCTTCGGAAGTGCGACATACGGTCGACGAAATCGTTCAAATCGGATCCTTCACGATTGCACTGAGCCTGTTGGCCGCGATGGTACTGAGTCGCCTGTTGTTGCGCCCCGTGCTGGCGCTCACCACCAGCGTCGAACAGCTCGCGATCGGCGACGACGAGGTCAGTGTTGCCATCGCGCGCAACGATGAATTCGGAGCGCTCGCCGACAAGTTCAACCAGCTCTCGCGACGGATCAGCGCTGATCGGCGCCAGTGGGAGACCGAACGCGGACACTTCGTCAGCGTACTTCGAACCATCACGGACGCCATTCTGCTCCTCGACCGCCGAGGGTCGATTCTGTTTGCTAACAACGAGGCGCACGGCCGCCTCGGACTTCCGGCTGGAGGGGTCGCCGACGGCAAGCCGCTGACCCTGCTGCTCGGAAAATCACATCCGCTGAGCGAAATGATTTCCACCGCCTACGCGCTCGGGACCGAGGTCCATGACGTGCCCATCGAACTAAAGAATCAGAACGAACGGGCGCGCTTCCTGGTGTCCATCTCACCGCTCGGACAGGGCCCGGAACCGCCCGGGCTCCTGGTGGTGGTGCGCGACCTCGACCCGGTGCAGAAGCTTGAAAGCGTCGTGAACTATTCGGGCCAACTTGCCCGCCTGGGCGCCCTGATCTCGGGGGTTGCTCACCAACTTCGCAATCCGCTCAACGCCATGAACCTGCAGCTTGAGTTGCTGAATCAAGACGCCGAGGCCGGTGCGCCGATCGGGCCCAGGCTCGGATCGGTGCGTCGCGAAATCGCACGGCTTGACCAGGTATTGAAGGCCTTGCTCAGGTTCATGCGGCCCGAGGAGCTCAAGCTCAGCGAAACCTCGTTCAACGATCTGGTCAGCGATATATCGGCCCGAACCGTATCGGGTCCGATCGCGGTGAAGCTTGATCTCGACCCGCTGTGCCCGCGGCTCATCATCGATCGCAACCTGGTCGGCGAAGCCATCACCAACGTAATGACCAATGCAGTCGAAGCGATGCCCGGCGGCGGCACTCTGACCCTGCGGACCACCGTCAACGGCGGTGAATCTGTCGAACTCCTGGTTCAGGATGAAGGCCAAGGCATTGCGCCTGAGAATCTGGAGCAGATTTTTCATCTCTACTTCACGACCAAGGAAAGAGGAAACGGCCTCGGATTATCGCTCGCGATGCGCGCGATTGATCTGCATCATGGAACCCTTGACGTGGAATCCACGCCGGGCCAAGGGACCGTGATACGAATCCGGCTTCCGATTCAGGCGAACTATGCTGATTCCGCCACGGTTCAACAGGAGGACGATCATGCATAGGCGGGTCCCGCGCTTGCTGGCGGTCCTACTAGCTCTTGGACTGGGAGCGTGCTCGGAGTGGATGGGACCCTTGGAGCCGCAGAGTCCCCCCTCGCAGCCCGCGCACACGGCTAGATACGTGCCGCCTTCGACGGTGACCCCCGCATATTCTGAAGACGAGGTCAGGCAACCGTCGGTTCACAAGCGAGCTACCAACCGCCCTGCACACCCCGCGCCTCCGCCACCTGCTGCCGTCGCAAACCTGCCGCCGGGGAACTCGAACGAAGATCCCAGTGCCAATAAGAAGCCCTCGTTGACGCTGGACGGGGAAGACGATTCTAGAGCCAGCACGGAGATGCTGCTTTACAAGGTCGACAAGCGACTAGCGGTAATCGATCGTACCAAGTTGACCGCCTCCGACGCCGCCACTTTCGATGAGGCGACTGGCTTCGCTTCCTCAGCACACCGAGCGCTCGCTGACCACGATTACGTGGTTGCCTCCGGACTGGCCGAAAAGGCGTCCACATTGACCGGCCGTCTGAAAGTCTCGAGGCAGACACACTGATGCGGTGCGGCGCAAAGTTGGCCGTCACACGCCGGAAGGTTGCTCGCACGGCTTTGATCCGGCCGATCGGTGATTGCTCGACTTCCTCTGACAACGAGTCATAATGAGTAGTACTCCAATAGCCAAACCCTACCTCAGTGGAATTATTCACTGTCATTCCCAATACTCATACGACTCATTGACCCCTATCTCTGCTTATCTCAAGATCGCACAACGGCAAAACCTGGACTTCATAATTCTGACTGATCATGACACCATCGCCGGGTCCCGGGCCCTGAAAGCCGCGGCGGCGCTCCGGCTACCCCATCTTCAAGTTCCGATCGCCGCCGAGTACCAGACCGACGAGGGTGACGTGATCGCCGCGTTCTTAGACAGAGATGTACGGGCGCGAAAATTTACCGACTTTGTGACCGAGGTGCGGGAGCAAAGCGGCCTCCTCTTGCTCCCCCATCCATACGTGGGCCATCGGGCGCCCGAGAAAGTCGCAGCCGCTTGCGACCTGGTTGAAGTGTTCAATTGCCGGAGCAGAGAATCGAAAAATTCCCGGGCGTATGAATTGGCCAGGTCTCTGGGAAAGCACGGCTATGCCGCTGCTGACGCGCATTTTGCACGCAGTATATGCGGCGCGGTCGTTGAAGTAGAAAATCGCGGATCGCTACGCTCGTCGATTCTCGATGGCTCACCAAGTTGGAAAGCCCCCTGGACGACCTCGCGCTGGGAGTTCGGAGCGTCACAGCTCATAAAAGCGTGGAAACGACGCGACGCGGTCCTGGCGCTCAGGATGTTAAGACGGGCCGGAGAGCAAGTCATCAATATTGCCCGTAACAATCGAACGACGGCCAAGACCTAGCTGAACTTGGTTGAGCCGGCTTGCACTGAAGCTCGCAAGCAGGGTAACGCGCCCAAAAAGCCGGGGACGCGGCGCGTCGAACCGGCTTCGAGCTACGCGATGGACTCGCTTAAGGCTTGAAGGATGGGGACCTCGAGATGGGCACGGAAGCGGCCGGGGAACCCGAAGATCCGACGGAAGCCCTCTACTTCATACCCTCTCTGCCCAAGCATTTCGTCGACCGGCAAATAGCAGTGGGTCTGATCGAGGCAGCCCGCGGTCAGCAGCGGAGGTCCGTCAAGAGTGTTCTGCAGCAAGCGCCGATAACGGACCACCGGCTCGGCGTTTATGCCGGCGATTCGAAAGCCCCCGCAATCGACCAAATGCCAGCAAAGACACTTGCTTCCATCACCATCGACGACGTAGGCCTCTTCAGGGACCTCGATTCGTCTGGTCACGGGTTGGCGAATCTGTAGCGGCGCAGCTGAAGATCGGGCGATGACCGCCACGCAGTCCGCGAGACTTCCCGACCAGCTCTCCCACGCGTGCCTGCTGGGCGCGTTTTTGAATTGCGGTCCGCGCAGCACTCTCTTGGCCAGACTCCTGATGTCAGGCGATAGCCCCGTAAAAGGGGGCCTCACGTCGCCCGAGAACCCTTGTAAGAAGAGGACCGGAATAGCGCCAAGCTCAGAGCGCAACCGTTTTCGAACCTGGCCCGGAAACGCAGCCGATATCCGCAGCGAATCGAAGAAGTCGGACGCGTGGCAAGCGTAGTTCCACACTATCGCCAGTGGACGGCCAGAAGAATCCACGAATTTCAAGACTCGGGCACGCTCGTCGCGTTCGCCGGTCACGTTAGGTCCCATTCCGACCGCACGAGAAAATCCCGAACTGGTCAGGCGAAGATGGGCGAGCCGACGATTCATGGAATGGTTCAGCAACCCCTCATGGTACGTAACCGTGCAAGTTTGTCGTCGCTTTTCCAGAGATCTGATCAATGTCGAAATCCGTTCTGCTACCTCACCCACATATTGATCGTCGACGGTTCCCAGAAGCGGCATCCGGGGTGCGGTCATCGGAGCGTAATGAGTGTGGGACGCGCTGAGGAACAGTTCTTCTTCTCGCAGCGCGAGCCCGCTGAGCAGCAAAGTCCGGAGGGTTTGCCCCGGGTAGAGGAGATCGGTGCTGATGATTGTCACCCTTTGGTGGTCGCCCTCGATTTGAAGCACGTTCGCTTCGAGGGGGTCGGCAATCGACCTGAACGATGCGATGCGCTTCTCGTAACCGCCCAACATGGCTGGCCGCCGCGGCGAGATATGAACCGAGCCGGCAGCGATGAATATGCTATTCATTGACGTCAGATGCGCTACTCACCCAGAGACGACGCCTGCGGGCCTGGCACGCAGCCGGCTCGCTCGGGCGGTTTGCTCGAGTCGCGTGGAGCGGATAAGGGCAGTAGTCCTCCAACTATCTTGCTTGCCAGGCGAAGCGATTTGATAACGTCGCTGCGCACACTTTGACCAAGATTGGTGTGAGCGTTGGGTTTCCAGTAGTCAGCGATCCTGCGCAGCGAGCCGGTCTTCAGCAGAGTTAACAAATCGTCGTCGAGCGGCCAGTAAAACTCCCAATCACGCTCGTATTTTTCGCTGTAGGAGAGTGCCTCGCCACGGAACAGGCGAATCAGGTCGGCGCCGAAGTTTACTCCGGCCGACAGTCCGAGCTCGAGAGAACCCCAGAATTTGCCATTGATCTCCATCAACACGAAGTCTGCCCGTGGTTCGCTATACTTGAACTCGACCATCGCGACCCCATGCCACTTCAGCGCGGACAACAGCCTAATTCCGAGATCCTTAAGGCGCGATGAATAATACGCGCGCGCCGCCGTACTGCGTCCCCCGCTTGGCGGATATTCACGCATGCGCTGATGCATAAACACGCGAACGGGCGCTCCGTGATTCATCAGTGCGAAGAACCCGAAACCGGCTCCTTTTATAAACTCCTGGATCAAGACCTCTGCCCGTCCGCGCAAAATAACGAGCAGCTGAGCTATGGTGCCCGACAGTTCCGCGTGGTTGGTGCAGTAGCTGACCGCTTTGCAGCCGGTACCCTCTCGCGAAGCTTTGACCACACAGGGGAAGGAGACCGGCAAATTTGCAGACTCCTCGGCTCGCCGGACCAGCCAGGTTTGCGGGGCCGGCACCTCGAGCTTGTTCGCGAGTTCCACGGTCCGGAGCTTGTCGTAGGAAACCTCCAGTTCCTCTCGCGCTGGCAGAACCGCGAGCTCTGGGCACTCGGCTGCGACCGTGAGAACCGAGCTGGCACCTACCGGAATGACCATGTCAAAGGTACCATCCCGGAGCGCGCTCTCAAGTGGCATCCCGGTAAGTATCGCGTCATAACAGCGATGAAACCCGGCGAGGACTCCGTGCACCGGGTCGTGTCCGACTATCCGGAGATTTGGGATAGCTTGCTTCGCGTGACGCGCGAGAGCCACTGCGTGTTTGTAGCTTGCGTCGGTAACTAGCGCCTGAAACACGGCGATCTCATCCCGTTGGCGGCTCTCCGATCATCGCACGCGTTCCGACACGGGCTCACTAACGCGAGGCCCTGAGCGCGAACCCGGCCGTTGTCCCTCCTGCTTGGAGCGGGCGGCTTGTTCTTCCGCTCGCTTGTCGTTGGAGGAGAGGACGGCGTTGAGCAGTTCTGACTCGTGTATCTGCTTCAGCAACTTGATATTCGGAATCACGCAGTGTCCGCCAATGAAACCGGGGTAGTAACTGACTTGCGGCAGGAAATCTATCTCCTTGAAGAACTCGGTTGCTTCCGAGTACTCCACCCCAAGTCGCTCGGAGTAGCGATTGAGCTCCTGTGCATATCCGATCAGGACTCCGAAGTAAGTGGTTTCGGCCAATTTCGCCAGCTCCAACGTCTCCGGCTTGCTCATGGTCCGAGTGCGCAGACCCGCCCCGGAGAAGTGAGCCGTCGCCATGGCTGCCGCGGTGGGTTCCTCAGCTGCGACGAATTTCACATAGCTCAACAAGTCCTGGACCATGCGGGCGTGCTTGCCGCGAACCGGACTGAAGACGACCGCCGAACGGCTCTTCGCACCGAGCAGCCGTGTGGTGCCAGGCAGCACCGTGCTGTTAATAACGGTCAGTTCCGGGCTAAAGCGCTCGATATATGAAAGCGTTGCAGTTACGAACTGTTTCGGAGAAAGAAACGGGATACATACGTGCATTACCCCGATGGGACAATCGAAATCCACACGCTCCAGGTCGTGGCGTAGCACGGGTCCGGAACGCTCGAGCACTTCGGCCAGAGCACCGCCCACCTCACCAATGCCGACCACCAGTGTCATGCGGTCAGAAAGCATAGCAAGTCCTCCGTATCTTCCGCTCATCCTCAATCGGCTCCATAGTCACTCGATTGTTTGGCTATGGTACCCGAGCTTTCCGGCACCCGTGGGTGACGATGGTCTTGCGGACTGGGCGATGAGGCGGTCCCGCGGTCGGCCAATAGAGAGTCTACCGCGTCATAGAATTGTGTGCGTTGACTTGACCAGCTGATCCGGCGCGTCATCGCCTGTCCTCTCATGATTATACAGTGGCGGAGTTCACAATCATGAAAGAGATCGGCGATAGCATTCGCGAGGCTTATTTCATTGCCGGGCTCGAAGTAGCGCACCGAGTCGCAGTCAAAATAGCTCTGGATGGTGCGTAAGCGTGGCGCGATTGATGGAATACCCAGTGCGGTATATTCCAGCAACTTCACCGGAAGCATCAGGTGGGTTGCGCTGCTGGGTCGGTTGGGCACCAGGCCCACCGAGGCTTCCTGGAGAAGTTGCGGCAGCTTCTCGATCGGGACCGGATCCGTGAACGAGATGCGGTTTTCCAGCCCGAGCGCGCTGACCAGTTCCCTAGCTTCGGAGCGATAGTCTCCATCGCCCACGATCCGCAGCCGCAGCTCGGGTATCCGGTCCTTCAGGAGCGCGACCGCCTTGATAGCCAGATCCAGGCCCAGCCGACGAGTCAAAGTGCCGTGACAAATAACCGTGAAGTGCGGGTCGCGGCCGGTTTGACTTGCATCTGGTCGAAAGATCTTCGAATCCGGGGAATTCATCACTACATGAATCTTGTTGGCTCCGATTCCCGATTGGATGAGGCGCTGCCGATGTGGTTCGTGCACCGCCAGCACCCGATGCGCACATGCCGCGCTGAGCCGCTCTTCACGCATCAGCATGCGCGCGCCAAACGCTCCACGGCGTCCGCCGAATTTGTCGCGATATAGTTCGGGCATGGTGTCATGCACGTCGAGGATAACCTTGGTGCCCAGGAGTCGCAGAGGCACCGTGCACAGCACGGCCGCGTCCGGCATCGTGCACGCTATCGCCAGGTCGTAGCGGTTACTGATGCTCCTGTGCAGGGCCACGGCGGATGCACGTGCAAAGAAGCGGACATAGTTGCCCACATAGCTGGTGCGACTTGCGCCCCTGTATCGGGGAATGCCAAGGCCGAGTATGTTGACGCGATTGAGGACGCCGGCCTGGTCCAGGGAAATCACGTCGACGTGATCACCGCGCTCGGCCAGTGCCTCGGCGTGACGCTTGACTCGACCGTCGTGAATATAGGTCGTGTACGCAATTATCAACGCACGTGCCACAGCTCGCTCCTCACTTCGCCAGTGCTTCTTCGCTCAGGCGCCGGATCCCGGCACGGTCACTCCCGGGTCCAGTCAGGAGCGGGACGCCTTCCTTGATAGTAAGATGCGTCTGGGAACGTTGGCGCCACCATAGTGCTACTTCGGAGGGAAGCGCGCGCCAGGCACATTCATAATCGTTCAGGCGTTTAAGTAACTCGCCGTACGTCGAGAGATGAGGCTGGGTTCCCGAGTAGTCAGGATGGGTCAAGGTAAGAATCATGCCGCCCATTGATGCTATCCACTGAGATTTTGTGGTCCAGACCGGAAGAGGATCGCGACGCAACAGGTGAATTAGAGTGTGATCCTGAGGAACAGTGTATGGCAACTCGACTTTATTACCAAGGAAAAAAGGAAACACGCTGCAGGAGCCGCCCGGCTGTGGTTCGTAAGGATCGGTGTCGGCAAAGCTGCAATCGTAGTCGAAGCGTAAACGCTTGATCCATTCGACATTGCGCAGGGTCGATGGCGATCGAAATCCGACCAGACCCTGCTCGTTAGCGAATCGCTCCAGGAGCGGGGCGAGCGCGCTGAAGTCCTGTTCGCTGCGGAACAAGCGGCCATCATGCGCGAGTCCATGCGCTCCAAACTCGAACCCGCGCGCCTTCAGATCATCAAGTTTTCGCCAGTCGATGCGATATTGATTGAGCGGAAAATTCAACGCCGAACGAAATCCGTACTGCTCCTCAAGGTCGGTCATGCCTTGAATCTGTTCGAAACCGAACGGGCTCTCGACGTCGTGGGTCAGGACGATGGAGCAGCGGTGTCCGTCAGGCCAGAATCCGATGTGTAAAGTGTCCGCGAGGCCCAGGCGCTGAAGGCTTTGACGAAGCCAATCCCGCCAGAAATCTAGCAAAGCACTCTCGCAGGGCCAGTTCGGAAAATCGAGTCGCTTACGGGCGCTGACGGCGAGCGCGTTGAGGTGATGGCGCAGCCCGACCGGAATCA
>Ga0126378_10001821_pt1 | contig 15720 bp, 13 predicted proteins | sample PanSoiMetPlot_23_FD_92587 | JGI IMG/M metagenome (GOLD analysis project Ga0126378, IMG submission 92587) | Tropical forest soil microbial communities from Panama - MetaG Plot_23 | ecosystem: Environmental > Terrestrial > Soil > Tropical forest > Bulk soil | place: Panama | collected 2016-02-17 | reverse complement strand
TGACGCCCCCAAATGTGCCTCACCTAATCAGGCGATTACAGAAGCTTGCACTGTTTCTTCGCCGTTTTGGAATCAATGACTGTAATGGCGATGTTACGTCGGTCAACATGCCTTACTACCCGGTAAGGCCAGTTCACCGTCACGCATCCCACATCCTCGCTCGAGCGGACATTTTGTCTACCCTAATAACGATCTAGAAATGATTCCCTAAGTCGCCCGGCCTGGGGGGCCGAGGTCACTTATAATCCTCAGCGGACGTGGTTGCGCCACCAAGGCAGGAAAAAATGACGGGAGTTGCACTACCTGTGACGACCACTTGTCCACTCGGAAGAAGCACCGCCGCGTGCGACGTCCGCGATAGAAACATGCTGCCAGTTTGAGTGAACGTCGCCGCAACCGGGTCAAATAGTTCCGCAACGTAATTGCCGCCGCCTGCAATCAGCACCTTTCCAGAACTTTGCAAGAGGGTTGCCGTGTGTTTAGTGTGCGCCGTGACCATGCTGCCCGTCGCAGAGAACGCCCCGGTTTTTGGGTCGTAGATCTCCGCGCTGCCGAGCGGGGCACCGTTTAGGTCATCCCCACCGGCAATCAGGACAGTTCCATTGAGCAGCAGAGTCGCGGTGTGATTCGCACGCGCAGTTCCCATATCACCGGTTGCAGTGAAGGTTCCAGCCACGGGATCGTAGAGTTCTGCTGTAGAGACTTTGCCAGTTGCGCCTATTCCCCCGGCTATCAGGACCTTCCCAGACTGGAGGAGCGTGGCAGTGTGAGAGGAACGCGAGTCCGTCATCGAACCGCTTGCTGTGAAGGTGCCCGTTGCGGGATCAAACAACTCTGCGGTCCCCCCGCCAGCGTCTCCTCCCGCGAGCAAGACTTTCCCGTCAGGGAGTAAGGTCGCAGTATGACGTAATCGTACTGAGACCATGTTGCCTGTGGTGGTGAATGCCTCTGTTGCGGGGTCATAGATCTCTGCCGTTGGTGGAGTGATGGACGATCCTCCCGCCACCAGCACTTTGTTGTCCGGTAGAACCGTGGCGGTGTGAGCGGAGCGGGGAATCGACATTGCGCCGGTCGCCGTAAACGTCCCCGATCCAGGATCGAACAACTCGGCGAGGTTGGTTGCGACTGGAAAGCAAGCAGGCCTAAAACCCTGTTGAACCTTCATATAATGGTTGATTCCTCCTGCGAACAGAGCTTTCCCTGTGCTCAGGAGTGTCGCTGTATGAACAGCGCGTTTAGCGGTCATATTCGCGATGGGGAGGAAGCCGGACGCTACACCGGTGACCGTGGCCGTGGCACTTTTCGTCGGGTCGGCAACACTGGTGGCCACTACGTGGAAGTCGCCTTGTTTCGCGGGCGCAGTGTAACTGCCGTCCACGACAGTACCTCCTGCTGCCCCTTCGGTGATCGTCCAAGTCACCGTCGTGTTCGTTGATCCCGTGACTGTAGCTACGAAGATTCGCTGGCTATTCGGTCCGAGAGTGTCCGCGGTTGGGGAAATCGAAACAGCTACGGGCGGAACCGTGATGGTCGCGCTTCCAGACTTGCTTTTGTCAGCCAAGCTGGTCGCGATCACGTGATAAGTCCCGATCACTTGCGGAGCCGTATAGTTCCCTTGGCTATCGATTGAGCCGCCTGCCCCACCCTCCTGAACGGTCCACGCTACCGCCGGGTTGGTTGCTGTGACAGTTGCAGTGAAGGCCTGCGTGGCACCCAGAAATACATTAGCCGGGTCTGGCGAGACGGTGACTGAAATGGGTGGGACGGTGACGGTCGCGGGCGCATTCTGGGTTGGATCCACCACGCTGGTCGCTACTACGTGATAAGTCCCGGGTACTTGTGGAGCCGTATAGTTTCCCTGGTTGTCGATTGAGCCGCCTGCTGTTCCTTCTTGGACCGACCACGTTACTGCCACGTTGTTTGTACCTGCAACCGTCGCCGAGAACGTTTGCGTTCCGCCCAGAAACACCGTCACCGGATTCGGAGATACATTGACTGCGACGGGAACGGTGATCGTCGCGCTTCCGCTCTTACTCTGATCTGCGATGCTCGTCGCGATTACGTGATAGGACCCGGCGATCTGCGGTGCGGTGTAGTTTCCCTGGTTGTCGATTGAGCCGCCCGCCGCACCCTCCTTGACGGACCATGTAACCGCAACGTTGCTTGTTCCTGTGACCACCGCCCTGAAGGGCTGCGATGTACTCAGGAGGACCATCGCCGAAGGCGGTTGGACTGAGACTCCCACTGTGGACTGTGAGCCCCCACAGCCGTTGAGGAGATTCAGCCCGGATAGAATCAGTGAGAGCAGCCAGAGTTTTTTCATACGAGGCGCTATGCCCCATGGTTTTGCACGCGTGGCCTGGATGTGCGGGAACCGGCCTTCTACAAGACACTGCTACGCTCGACCAGGCGGCCTAACCGCAATCGTGCTTAACAATTTGAGGGAAGAATGGACGAAAAAACGAAAACGCCCCAATTGACCTAGAATTTCGCGCACAACGGCGTGAGAAACAAGTGGTCTAAAAGACTACCCATCCCGGAGCGTTGTTGAGGCGATTGCACTCATTGTCCAGAGAGCAAAGATTGAGTGATGCTACGTCAGCTACTTTGGCAGACTCACCGCCGTCGCGTCGCCCGGTTGCCGCCTCCCCCGATGAAGCAGGCCAAGCCAAACAGGTAGCCAAAGTTGTACCACGCTCCATTGTTGTGGACCTCGTAGACACTCATGTTGCTCTTGAACAGCGAGGCGAGAAACACAAACGGCGCTATAAAGCCTTGCCAGAGGCCGAGCCAAACGCCCGCGACTCCGCCGTGTTCACCTGACGATCCTTGGCACTGGTTAGCGCCCGGCGCGCATCCGGTTAAAATACCCAGCAACAGTAACCCGATCAATGGCACGGTGAAAAAGGATTTCATCGCAGATCCCTCCTTCACATGCGGATACGAAGCACGAGCGTCTAAAGTCTCAAAAGGGCAAGACGAACATTTCCTCTTTGGCTGATTTCACATGTGGCTACCGATGATTCAGGTCAATGAGTGCTATCGGGAATGTCGCATCAAACATCGTCATTTCGTGTAGGTCAATGTGGACCCTACCACATGCGGGGAAGTAGTCATCGGCGGCAATGAAACCATCGTAGAAGCCCACTGGCAAGGCTACCTCGTACTTGCCGTCCGAATCCGGGCGAATGTGAATCTCAGATGTCCAATCGGCAATTCAGAAGCTCTGCGAATCTAAAGTTCTTTTGCCAATTAACGGCAAATTGCTTAGTCTCGGCGTTGCCGCTTAGAGATGAAGGCAAGGGATCTGCATGTCATGGCTATTCTCATAGTTGAACTGCCTCATCATCTACTACTAGCATATATAGTATAGTGTGAGAACGAAATTCTGAATTCTGGACTTAGCGGATAAAAGTAAGCAGACTTAGATGACAGTAAGCGTCAAACTCTGACCTATAACTCTTGCCTTTGCACAAGCTTGGATTTTAAGGTCGCTCTATTCATCTCATTCCTATTGACACAGCATCAGTCCTGACGTAGAGTTCGACAAATTCAGCGAGCTGGCCTGTCCAAGGATTGGGAATCCTTCGGAATGAGGGGGCTCCTTCTCGCTGCTTCCCGCGGACAATTGGGGCGTTTCAATAACACGTCGGTTTTTGCGTGTACCCGCGCGTTTTCGGGGGCACATCGCTTTGCATTTCAAAAGCACTGGGAGGAAGTGTCTCATGCCTACCGGCCTCCTCGAAGTGACAGGCACAATTGACTTAGCGCAATTCTGGCCTACCGGCCAATCAGATGCGGACACCGTAAAGGTTGAAGTGTCGGGGTCCAACGCCTTTAAGTTTCGCAAGAGCCCTAGCGCTCCCACGAAAATTACACACGCCTTCGAGGGGGCACAGGTTCATGGCAAAGTTACGAAGGATGCCATCGACAAACAGGGGCGCATTATCATCCGGCTGCAGGCGGTGGATGCACCTGAGCTTCACTACCGACCGATAGCACCCACTCTGAACAAGAAAAAGCCCAGCGCCACTCAGCGGGCGGCGTTTAACAAAGCCAGCGGAAATTTTCGACAGAATTTTGGCGAGACGGCTACAGTCCAACTATTCAACTTCTTGAGCAAGGCGGGCAAGAGCCCCATCAAATGTGTGGTTCGAACGTTAGTCGATCAACCTAGCGATGTGTTCGACACGTTTGGTCGATTCATTGGAGACATTTTCGTAACGGTTGGCGGCAAGGAACAGAGCGCCAATCAATGGCTAGCCTTGAGCGGATGGGCCTTTCCCACGTTCTACTCGTCAATGACGAATGACGAGATCACGACATTTGCGCAGCTGGCGGACAAGGCCCGCTCGAAGAAAGCTGGCATCTGGAAAAATGTTACCGGGGATCTTTCACAATTTGACCGCACGAAAGTCTTTCGCAAAGGCGGGCCTGCAAATCCAGCTGCTGATGTCGGACAAGTGATAATGCCAAAGCTTTTCCGCCGCCGTTCCACTTTTGGAATAGCCGTTATTGCAAAGATTGCGGCGCCTCCCTTTAAAACCTACCTTCAAGCCGAACCAGATGCCTGTTATGAAACCGCGGATTTTCTCAGCCAGGGAATACAGGCTGCGACGCACCGACGACTGGATGAGTTCGTCAGTAAACAGAATAAGTTCCTAGTTAAGGCGGGAGATCTCGTCTTTCAAGAGTTGCCGTCGAAACTTCTAAAGAATGGGAAACCAGTCCAGTGGTGATGGGCCGTTTAGAAGTACGCTAGGAGTCAAACGTGGACATCAAGAACCTCACTCCACACGGCAGAGGCGTGCGTGGTCTCTCGCTTTCGCGCAGCTCTCAACTATTTAGTGGGCCGTTCGGACGAATCTTCCGAGCTCTTTCGCCTGCTGAGTTCGGCAACAATGATCAAGAGAATCGTCAGAACCTAGCAACTTTAGGCAAGGCGATGGTGAGTACTAGGGACGACCCAAAGGATGGTCCGGATCCGGAAGAAAGTGGCATCCCTGCTCTTTACACATATCTCGGCCAATTCGTTGATCATGACCTCACGTTTGATCCTGCCAGTAGTCTGCAACAACAGAACGATCCCGATGCCCTCGTGGACTACAGGACTCCGAAATTCGACCTAGACAACGTGTACGGTAGGGGTCCCGATGATCAGCCCTATTTGTACGAATTCACGAGCGGTTCTGATCGCGCAAAGTTTGTCTTGGGTTCAAACCTGACCGGGGGATGGCCATCGCCGCCAGCGTTTCAAGCCAAAGATCTCCCCCGGAACACAGCGAACTTGCCGGCGAACCAACCCGCTAGAGCCATTATCGGCGACCCGAGAAACGACGAGAATGCGCTGGTAAGCCAGCTCCAAGGGCTTTTCCTTCGTTTCCATAATCGTTTGATCGATGAAGGCCTTATCTTTGCAGATGCACAGCGAACCCTGCGCTTCCATTATCAATGGATGTTGATTAACGACTTTCTCGTCGCGCTGGTCAATCATGCGACCCTGGAGAAAGTATTTCCTCACTTGGCGAAAAGTAAAAAATCCTCTATCGCCGACAAACCGCCAGTGTTGACGTTCTACCATCAACGCAATGAAGCGTTCATGCCGCTCGAATTCTCTGTGGCCGCGTACCGGTTTGGCCACTCCATGGTGCGTCCAGGCTACCGCCTCAATGATGGAGATCCAGATGATAAGACGAAAGATACTCTGCTCCCTATCTTTGGGCAGGACGGCCCACCCACACGACCGCGTAGCTTGCGAGGCTTTATGGCGCCAGCAAGCAGCTGGGCCTTGGACTGGGGGCGTTTTATTGATATAGACGACCGCCCGAATGGCGTAATACTGGACGATAACGGCAAAACGCCCAACGAAAAAAATCCGTCGCCGACGGAGCTTGCACAAAATCGAAAAAGGCTCCAACTTGCATATCGCATTGACACGTCAATCGTCTTTCCGCTTGGCGATTTGCCGGACGATGTCGCAGACAAATTAATTCCAAGCTTAGCTGAGAGAAACTTGGTTCGTGGCTGGCGGCTCAGACTCCCCTCAGGACAGGCAGTGGCCAGAGCGATGGGTGAGGAGGTTCTTGATCCAATTCTCATCGGAAAATTTGAAGACAAGCCAGAGACCCAGAATATCGAGGACATCAACTCAGTCTTCGAAGATAACTGTCCACTGTGGGCGTATTGCTTGGCCGAAACTGTCAACCACACTGTGCCCGGTCATGCAGGGGTCAATTCAAGGCTGTTGGGAGCAGTGGGGGGACGAATTGTGGCCGAGACGTTTGCCGGTCTCCTGGTGAACGACAGTCAATCGTTCTTGAGTCAAGACCCACGATGGACGCCAGAAATCGGCGACGGACGCACGTTTGGATTGAAAGAGTTTGTGAGGTTCGCGTTGGGCATGAAGATTGATTTCAAACCGCGCGGGAGGGTTTGACACATATGGTCAAACGGTCTCCACCGCAAAAAGAAGCGCTGACAACCTTCCTGGAACTCTCGCGAATCCTTACTGGGGTCAACGGTCTCGCAGTAGACCTGGGGCGTCAGTATCTGGATCGGTTGAGCAGCAGCACCTTTGCGCCATCACTTCAGCAGGTGCTGGAGCGTTTTCGATCTCTGGGTAAGAATGCCGATCCAGACAAGGTTAAGCAGCACATTCTCAGCGACGCTACGCTCCGCCCAACGATCTGTCAGATCATCCTGCTTTGGTATACGTCGGGCATGCAGGATCCCAGTGATCCGGCGACTCCCTTCACAATTCATTACGGCACACAGGAAGAATATTTCAGCGGGCTGGGGTGGCAATTGATAGGCGCTCACGTACCCGGGCTTTCGGGAGGATACTTTGGACACTGGAGATACCGTCCTGACAACGAGCCAGAGGAGGCGGGCGATTGAAGCGTGATTTCGATGTAATCGTTATCGGTTCTGGGGTGGCGGGCGCAATCGCTGCATACCGTTTGGCCAAGCTCAATGCACGGGTCCTGATTCTCGAAGCCGGCAATCACAATCCTTCGCGTGCCCAGATGGTGGGCGGGTATGCAACGGCCACCTTGCCTAAGTCACTCCACAGTCCTTACGTACAAATCACGAGTGATAAAGACGCGCCCAGCCCTGACAGTTCGATCAACTACTACGACACGCCCGACGGATTTGTCAGGTTCAGAAGCACCTACGAACGAAGGACTGGCGGAGCGACCTGGCACTGGCTCGGACACACCCCACGCATGCTGCGTTCTGATTTCAAGATGAAATCGACCTATGCTGGCGGGCCGGATTTTCCCGACGGGTTCGTGGATTGGCCTATTAGCTACGACGATCTGGAGCCGTGGTATTGCGAAGCAGAGGCAGAAATCGGGGTCGCCGGTTCCGACGCGGAGTGGCAGAACTTGTTCCACTCACCACGCAGCAAGCCATTCCCTATGAGCATGATCTGGCCAAGTTACTCCGATAGATGGATTGCTGGTCAAATCAACGACAAAAAATTTGAGGGAAGTGTTTACCGCGTACTTAGCACACCCTCTGCACGAAATTCTACTTTGTACGATGGTCGCCCGCCGTGCGCCGGGAATTCGATATGCGTTCCGCTGTGCCCAATCGGTGCCAAGTATGACGGGGCTGTCCATGTCGCAAAAGCCGTGGAGAAGGGAGCCACACTCTGGGAGCAGACCGTCGTAACCCGCTTGGAGAAGGATAAGGATTCCTCTGTCCACAAAGTTGAGTTTGCCACCTATGGAGATCTCAACAAAAAAAACCGCACGGCAAGTCCAGTTACAGCTGAGATGGTGATTATCGCAGCCAACGCAATCGAGACGCCGAAGCTGTTGTTGATCTCAGAACTAGCGAACAAGAGCGGTAAGGTCGGCTTTTATCTCATGGACCATCTCTCTAAGAGCACTTATGGCAAGGCTTCGGAGCCGTTGTTTCCGTTCCGAGGGCCGCCCTCGACTTCAGGCATTGAGTCATTTCGCGACGGCGAGTTTCGACGCGAGTACGCCGGTTTCCGGCTCTCTCTGAACAACGATGGGTGGGGGAGGAAAGGCTCTCCTTACGCCGATATCGTCGATCTTGTTACCAACGAACGCCGTATTGGGATGGAATTGCAGCAGGCATTGTTCGATCGAATAGGCCGACAGCTACGCTTGAGTTGTTCCGTTGAGGTCGCTCCTGACCCGGCCAATCGGGTGGAGTTGTCGACTATGAAAGACGCACTGGGAGTTTTCCGACCAAAAGTAACATTCGCGGCTCCGCAATATAGCCTCAAGGGCTTAGCGCATGCTACCAGCACGATGAAAAACATGTTCGAGATTCTTGGAGAAAAAAGCCCTGACTTGGGTGAGGTAGGTGCCTTCGATGGCGCAGGCCACATCATGGGTACGTGCCGTATGGGAGACGACGCTTCCAAATCCGTAGTTGATGCTAACTGCTGTTCCCACGACCATCACAACCTCTTCCTTTTGGGCGCGGCCGTCTTCCCCAGTTGCGGCAGCCCTAACCCAACTTTGACGATCGCGGCGCTAGCGCTACGTGGCGCGGATCACATCGCAAAGCACATGGGCTTGAAAACGATGCAGGTGGTTTAGGCATGAACGACAGCAAAAGTATCGACACGCGATCTGATTTGCTGAAGTTGCTCTGCGAAGCCGCAGAGTTGGAGCACGGCATCGCCTGTTCCTATCTTTACGCCGGTTTCTCCTTGAAGCGCGATCTCGCTGAGGGGGGCATGACTTGGGAACAGCAACAAACAGTGAGGCGGTGGGCTTCCCAGATTTACTTCATCGCCTCGCAGGAAATGCTGCACTTGGCCCTTGTTTGGAACATGACCACTGCAATCGGCGGAACGCCATATTATTTGCGGCCGAATTTTCCTCAGCCATCGCGCTATTACCCCCTCCATGTGCCCATTGAACTCGAGCCCTTTGGGCCGAGGAGTCTACGTCGCTTCATTCTGTACGAACATCCCGAAAAAGTTGCTCCGCAACGCAAGCTTAAATCGCTATTCGCCCTCGCTGGTGAAGACGCTGAAAAGATCGAATTCGGAAGCGTTGGAGAACTGTATGGCCTGATCAAGTCCGGCTTCAACAACATTCCAGAAAAGAACCTATTCATCGGTTCCAGAACCCAGCAGATGAGCAGCGATTTGGTTCATTTTCCTGATCTCGTGAAGGTGGTCGGCAAGGCTTCAGCCATCGCGGCGATTGAGGAAATAACACACCAGGGAGAAGGCATAGCGCATGATCGAGAGAATTCGCATTTCGGCGCTTTCGTGGCAATGCTGAAAGAACTCGTTCATGCCAAAGGCCGCGGATTTTCCCCGGCCAGGCCAGCGATGCAAAATCCGGCGGCGCGCCTGGATGCCAGCTATGGAGGAAAAGCAAAGGCCATCGGAAACCCCGTCGCAGCGGAAGTAGCGGGGCTATTTGATTCCGTTTACAGCCTGATGCTCCGTATGCTGGCCTGGAGTTTTGAATTCGATTCGGCGGGCGTCGAGGATCAACTGCGAAAATTTTGTAGTGTCGCGATCGACCTAATGCCTCGCGTACTGCTGCCGTTGGGAGAAGGGTTGATGCTTATGCCCGCGGGGCCCAAGTATCCAGGAAAGACAGCCGGTCCGGGCTTCGGACTGACCCGCCATGTCATGTTGCCGCCCGATGCGAAAAACGCACGCCAGCTTTGCAAGGAGAGGCTGGAGGAGCTTGCGAGTCTGGGGGGAACTCTGCTCAAGGAACAACTTCCAGATTCAGTCAAGAATGGATGCAGGCACCTACAAGCTATCGCGAATGCGTTTTTGACGTAGGCAGTCCATATGCGTAGAGCTTACATCCCCGTTCCCCCTCCTGAATGAGGCAAGGTGGTCATCGGAAAGTGTCTGAAGCGATTCGCAGTCCGAAAGCGACGCCACGCCTATGTAACGATAGATAGCTGATTTTCACTATGTAGTCAGGCTAAGTACGAATATTTCCGGGGTTTAGTGACTTTGTATTTTCCTGGCTTCACCCCAGCGCGGCGTCTCGCAAATAGAGATCGACCATGTTGTGAAAGAGAGGCGAGTCATGGTGGAACCAACGTCGATAGCGCTTAACAATATCGACTTGTCGAAGATCGTATTAGCAATAGGTGGCCTCGGTACCGCGGCGTACGGTGTTGTAGACGCGCTAAAGGCATTTGGAGGCGGGATTTCCAATCGTGGGTTTGGAGATATCCGAAACATAATCACAAAATTCATTCCCTCCACTGGTCAAAAAGCTGAATCCGCGCACTCACTACCGTCTGTGCTTGCGACTTTACGCGCGAATTGGATCAACGGGATGCCGATGTCTGACCAAAAATCCATTGCGAAAGCTCTAATCAAGCTCAATCTTACGCGCGAGAATGCGAGGGACATGGCTGCGGCAGCGGGTGTGGATGCGGATAGGCTCATGGCGGTTGCGGAGAAGCTCGTTACTGCTAAGCCTCTCGAGCCTGAAGAGACTGACGTTTACGGTCGCTTCGATCTGCTCTTGAGTGCTCAACTGGACGAGGGTTATCAGAGAGGTGACCAGCGTTATAGAAATAGTGCCAAAGCCCTCGCAGTACCAGTTGCTGTCGTTCTCGCACTGTTGGGGGCGTGGGCGATCGACGGAAGCACATTCGGTTGGCACGACGCAATAAAGGCTTTCGCCGGGGGCCTGCTGGCTACGCCATTGGCGCCGGTGGCAAAGGACGTCGCTAGCACGATTCAGGCGGGAGCCAAGCTCGCGCAAGTCTGGAAGAAGTGAAAGTATGACCTACTTCATGGACCTGCGTGCGGACAGTGCTGGCGGTAATCCTGTCGCCGACGATAGTGACATTGTTATACGGAGCGATACTCAACGAAATCCCAATCCATCCGCACCCTTGGAGCCTGACTTGATCCAGGCAGTCCAGGGCAGAGACTTGCTGTTAGGAACACACGGTTTCCATGTAAATCGGGACAATGGAATTGACAATCTCAATTGCTGGCAACAATGGTTGCAGCTTGGCGACAACGGACTATTCGTAGGCGTTCTTTGGCCTGGTGATTCACGCTGGATCCCGTACCTGGACTATCCAGCCGAAGGTAACGAGGCGATCAAGAGCGGACAACTGCTTGCGGAATATATAAGTAAAAAACTCCCCGGTGCCGCTAGTATCTCCTTGGCATCTCACAGCTTGGGAGCGCGTGTAATCCTAGAAACCATTCGAAACCTTCCTCAATCGGTCAACGTGAAGACGGTTACTATCATGGCTGGTGCCATTGACGATACCTGCCTTCATGACGAATACAAAGATGCCGCGAGCCGAATCGGCAAGATTTCTGTCCTCTCGTCACAGCGCGATGACGTTTTGAAATGGGCTTTCCCAATCGGCAATCCCGTGGCGGGCATTCTCACGCGAGGGAGTCCTTATTGGCACGGGGCGTTGGGACGATTTGGACCAAACCCTTCGGATCAGCCGGCTCATCTATGGAAGAGTGCCATTTTGCCGGACTCGTGGCGATTCGGCCACTTCAGCTATATAAATTGCGATCCTTCGGTAGCCGGTCCACCATCGTTCTACCCGCCAGCTGTTGTGGTTCCAGCAGAAGGTGCGCAAGATCCAAGCACGGCCACTAACTGGCGCCAAGCATGGGTCGCCGGCTTCGTCACAACCCGGTTCTTTTAAATTCGAACTACACGAAGGACGTCAAACATCCTAAGACAAATAAAGCGAAACAGGGGTATCGTTTCTGGCGATTTACAAACCGGAAAAACTAAAAAGTTTGCCTCCCAAGTAAGGTCTTATCTCAACTATCCAAGGAGGAACTATGACTCGGCTCACCAGGCTCCTCTGTCTCAGCTGTTTCTTGTTGAGCATTCCACTTGAATTGGGATCACAAGATCGAGCTCATGATCTAGCTGGAAAGGCGGCCGCCCAACACCCGGCACGTTGCCCGAACTCGGGAATGACATTGCAAATATGTCACGATAAATTCCCCGATGGTTGCTCAGCCTCACGCCGCCCCAGCTACGACGCATATCTCGACTTCCTGAAAGACCAAGATCCTGGCCCATCCGTGCCCTCGGTCAAGGACCTCGCTGCTTCTGATTTTTCGGATCTCGAGTCCACGCTTCCCAAGACACTTCGATCCGCAAACCATGCAACGTTCGCTCGCAGATTCGCGAATCTTGGTGAGGGCAATATTCACACGGTCGTCGCGTATCTATATTTCGCTGAGGATACGGCCAAAGGTATCCCTGGCAAACCTGCCGTAAGTGAAACTTGCAACTGCAAGTTAACCGCTCCCGACACCTTCGACTACCATCTTGGTCTCGGCTTCAATTCAACTCTTGCCGCAAGCGCACGATCGATTCATCCAAAGCCCGGCGATTCCTCGTTCGCGCGGCTCGAAAAAGACAGTGTTGTTGCCGAAATGACCCCTTTTACACGTCATCCGAAATGGACATTCGACCGCGTTACCGTTCTCCAGGGAAAACAGGTAAAAGTTGTGGGTCAACTGATGGTCGATAACATCCATTTCAACAGTAATGACGACTGCAAATTTCCTTCGGCCAATCCTAGCTGCTGGCGTTCTACTGTTTGGGAAATCCATCCGATCACTCAATTTTACGTCTGCAACGCACCGGGGGGATGCACGGTCTCCTCCCCGGACGCCGACTGGACCAGCCTCGACGCGATGCCCTGAACCCAAAATATGAAAGCGAAGCGGGAAATCCAATTCAGTAAACCTCACACGGTCGGGTCCGAACGACTCCGGGAGGTTCGAAGCGTAAGGAGGCGCTCTCATAGCTGCGGTTTGCAGCCAATAGGGCTGGTAGTTGTTTGGTCTGTGCATTGCAGATGATGACCTGCAAACTGGACGCGCCTTCACTGCATCGTGAGGTGATACCTGTGATGCCGTTTTTGCGGTCAACAAAGGTCATTCAGCGTCGTGGTGGGCAACGGACGCAAAGTTGACACGGTGCTTGAAGCCGGCATAACCACAGGTTATTAACGCGATGTCTAGATTTCACGACGACTTGTGGCAAATGACGAAAATCGAATCCCACTCTCGCCAGATTCAAAGGGGGGCGGGCCGCGCCCACCGTTAAGCCCTGGCCCTCGTGAATGAATTAAACCGCTCCGATTCGGGTAGGTGTGAGTGTATTCAGGCCGGCTGTTAGGCGGCGGTCACTGCTTCGCGAGTGAAGAATTGTTTACGGGCCGTATCGCAGATCGCGATCACGGCTGGATGCTTGAGTCTTCTCTCCACCGATATCGCGTAGAAACTATTGCGCACCTCGCGAGTGCGTCCTATCACCTGAAGGCTCTCCTGCTTCAACTGTTTTTCGAAAACAGACGGTATGGGAAACACGCCCCGTCCTGCCTGTCCGAAGGCTCGAAGCAGTGCATAATCCTCGAATTCTCCGGCTATCGCCGGGCGAACGCCGTGAGTTTCTAGCCAGGAATCGAGATGGTTCCGGATCGCGGTGTTCTCCGCGGGCACCAGCAAAGGGGCCTGATGAAGCGAGTGCGGGAAATCACCCGCGAGGCTTCTGCGCAGTTTAGGAGTGGCTACGAATGTCGTGCCGCACTCGCCCAGCAGATGGTTGTAGGCTTTCACTCTTACATGCGGATTGACCGGCACATCCGACAAGACGACATCTAATTGATGAATCGCAAGCTGGGATAACAGCTGATCCGAACTCCCTTCGCGACAAACAATTCGAACTGGTTCGCGCAGCCGAAATGCGGGTTCCATAAGCCATTGCGCGATCATTTTCGGAACTACGTCGACCACTCCAACCACCAGACGCAAAGGCCGCCCCGTGGGTCGGTCTTTGACAGCCTTCATCAGTTCCTGGCCGAGCGCAAAAATTTCTTCTGCATAGCTGAATACGACGCGGCCCATTTCGGTCAGTACTAGGCTGCGGCCCGATAGCACCAGCAATTTTTCGCCGAAGTGTTCTTCGAGGCTGTGCAGTTGCGTGCTGATTGCGGGTGAGGAGACGCGTAGTTCCTCGCTGGCCTTGCGGATGCTGCCTTTCCTCACTACAACAAAGAAGTACTGCAGATGATGGTAGTTTAGCCATTCCATGAGTTCGACTCCCGATTAAGCAAAGCGTCTCTATTGCAGCAAATTATAGCTTTTTCTTTACCTTTTCAGGTTGGAGCTCAACCTTAGCGACGGGTCCGACCTGATAAGTAAAAGCTAACGATACCCTCCAGTTTTTATAGTTTGTAGAACGCTCCTTGCAGCATCAGATCACTCATACAGCACACAAGGTGACGAGAATGGCGAGTGCACTGCACGGACCACCGCACCAGGTCATAGGAGGAACAATGTTGCCCAAATCCAAAATAATTATCGCGTCTTCGTTATTAACGATATTGCTCCTTGTTGGTTTGGCGGATTCGGCGCTGGCTGAGGCCACAACCTTCCACAATCCTCAGGTCGGCAAACAACTCACGGATTTCAAACAAACAGCATTCGAGATGCGCCGCGAAGCCGACACATTGAAGTCCATGACGCCTAACAAGCGTCTGAGTTGGGAGAGCCATACCTATCGCCTGTCGACGCTCAAGGACCAGGTGAACGAGATGGGTCGATCTTTGGCTGAACTGGAAGCTCAAAAATCGATTGCTTCGGAGGGACAGGCGCTGGCTATCGAACACGCGAGGCCGCATCTGGTTTCGGTTGCGCAAAACCTGACCGCAGCCATCGAGTTGGTGAATGAAAACCGCAACAGCGTTCAGTGGAGCGAGTATGGCAATACTGTAAATGACATCTATGCGCACGCGGACGCGTTGCACAACAGGCTAGACACCATTCTCGATTACGAGAAGGCCAAGACGCGTTTCGACCGTCTGGAACTAGAACGTTCGTTGATGACTGGCTACTAACTCATTGGTGGGTCCGTTCTTAGGAACAGCATCCACACGCGGACGATTGCGGCTGGCTCATCGGGGCACTCGAGTCAGCCGAGTCCGCTTCACACGATACTCGTGGACGGAACATACATCAGTTGCGGTTTTGAGGAGAGGAACAATGTTGAACCAAGTAAAAAGGAAGGTCCTGATTGCGGACAATGATGAAGATGTGCTGGTAGCGCTTGAGCACGCGTTGGAAAATGGCGGCTACACCACCGCCACTGCTCTAAGTCAAGATCAAATCTCAAAACTTCTAACCGAAGAGGAGTTTGATCTCTGTGTGCTGGATGACTGTTTGTCTGACAACGACTCGATCGGAGTCCTGGCCGAACTCCAAGAACCAGCGAAGGGACCGATTGTCATTGTCACTTACCACCGTTTTCCAGAAGCTCACCAGGAGACCCAGTTGCGTGCCCTCGGTGTGAGAGCTTTTGTAAACAAGAGAGCTCATTCCGAGCTAGTCGACATCGTGTCAAGGTTGCTTGAGTCGAGGCCGTATCAATCGCGTGGCGCGTTCGACCATATGACTTAGGCAAGAATGCCTGTGGAAGGCTCCAAGAATTGAGGGACATTCGTGCAAACTCAGGCAGGAAGGGTGTTAACGAAATCATCTATTGGAAGGGAGTGTTTGCCATGAAGCGTGCCGAACAAGAGCAGTTAGACGACTTATTCAACCTGGATCCGCAACGGAAGGAGACGATTCGTCGCCGAGCCTTTCAGATCTACCAACAACGCGGAATGACGGATGGTCTGGATGTTGAAGACTGGCTTCAGGCGGAGAGCGAACTGCTCGAATCCGAACGCAGACCGAGC
>Ga0126378_10001818_pt1 | contig 15736 bp, 13 predicted proteins | sample PanSoiMetPlot_23_FD_92587 | JGI IMG/M metagenome (GOLD analysis project Ga0126378, IMG submission 92587) | Tropical forest soil microbial communities from Panama - MetaG Plot_23 | ecosystem: Environmental > Terrestrial > Soil > Tropical forest > Bulk soil | place: Panama | collected 2016-02-17 | reverse complement strand
AGCGGCTGAGCAAGCAAGCTGGTGGCGAGTCGCCAAGCGATAGTGAAGGCAACCCTTCCAATCTCGATCCAAGGAGGCTTGGCCCAAAGACGGACGCCCCTGTTCAACCGTCAGATCACTAGTAAGATCCGCGCCGTGCAGAAGATCGATTTAGATGAGCGGAGCCCCGTGCTGACCCGCACGATGGCAATTCCCATCCGCACCGCACTGCCTTAAGAACATTTTTGCTGATAGGGAGCTTGAAATATGACTCGCATGTTCCACGTGATCCGCGCGGTTCTTAGCTGTGTCACTTTTGTAACGCTCTTCGCTCTTATGCCGTTTGGAGCGCGTGCGGCTGACTCAGGCCCCCTGCGTGCCGGGGCGGCCAAGGTGGACATTACTCCCGATGCTAACGCCATTCCCCAACCGTACACTTCGATCCTCGACCATCTCTACGCTCGAGCCATCTTTTTCGATAACGGTCACACCCGCGCCGCGCTGATCAGCGTCGACGTCGGCGGAATTGACGATGCCGCGTGGGAAAAGCTGTCGAAGGAAATTTCTCGGCAGTTTAACGTTCCAATCGCCAACATTCTCATGTCCGCAACGCACAATCACAACGCGATGTTTGGCGGAGGGCCTCCGTGGATCGCCGGCCCCCCGGATCCGAACCTGCCAGCGTTTCGAACGAAGGCCGAAAACGGCGTGCTGGAAGCTGTGCGCCAGGCGCAGTCAAAGCTGCAGCCTGCGCGCATCGGCGCCGGCGAAGGGATGCTCTACCTCAATGTGAATCGCGATGCCATCAACGAGAAGACGCGCCTTTGGGCGCAGGAGCCGAATCTTGAATACCCTTCCGACAAGACGCTCGCTGTGGTCAAGATTGAGGACCCTACTGGAGACCTCATCGCCGTGTACATGAATTACGCGATGCACGCCATTTCGCTGTTTCTTGATGGCAGAGTCTCAGGCGATTTTCCCGGCGCCACGGAACGCTACATCGAGCGACTCTATGGCGACAAAGTCGTCGCGCTGTGGACCAGCGGCGCGGCGGGGGATCAAAACCCGCTCTATGTGCGCGCCAACAACGTGCTGGTTGGCGCGCGAATCCAGGCGGTCATGGAGGCCGAACATGTAGATGTCGACACTGCGGTCATGCGCGCGATGTTTGTTGGCAGTGCGGCGGGCGATAAAGCTCCAGTGGATCCCGTCGCGATGGAACAAAGCCTGCAACTTGTGCAGAGCATGGGGCAGCTCACAGCCGAAGAGGCCATACGCGTCATACAAAACATGCGCGTTATGGGCACGGAGGTCGGGATCGAAGGGGCGCAACAAACGATTACATGCGCCGCGCGGCGGCGAACCAATTCAGGGCGCGAGGGCGCGCCGGGAACTTACGAGGACGATTCGAATCCGGTGAACATTCGCATCGGCGCGCTGCGCGTGGGGGATATCGCGTTTGGGAGCGCGAATGCCGAGCTCTACAACATGATCGGCCAGCGCGTGAAGCAAGGCTCGAAATACCGCAACACCATCATGGTGACGCTCGCCAACGGCTCGGCGAACTCAGGGTACGTGCCGACGGACGACGCGTTTGGCAGGAACACTTTTCAAGTTCTCGGATCGCGGCTGAAGCCGGGCTGCGCAGAAAACGGAATCGTCCACGGCATCGATGACCTGATCGAAAAAATGAAAGAGTGACAGCAGCTCCACCGCGACATGAAACCTACTTGCCGCGCGCCCTTTCAGGGCTGTTCCTTGAGAGCCTTCTCCAGGCCCGGAATGATGCGGTAAACGGGGCCGTTCCAGAACGCCGACCCGGGGATGTTGGTCCAGCGTGCTGCGGCAGGATAGAGAATGGCTTCATCCCAGTAGAATCCCTTTGCAATACAGCAGTCCGGATTGGGCTGCGGCGGCTTCTGCTTCACGATTTCATTCAAAGCTGTGGCCACGATGTGGTTCGGGTCCCAAAACTGGCGCACACGCCTGTCAGGAATCCGCCCGAGTGCAGCGCCGCCTGGCGGCTGCCAATCCGTTGCAAGGATCGGTTCCCAAACCACGAGCACACGCATCTTTTCGTTGGAATGACGAGCTAACAGCTTTTCGGCTACGGAGGCCCCCCGTAGACACCCTGGTCAAGTGGGAGACAATAGAAGAAGCAGACGTGGCACATCGGCGCTGGCATCAAACGCTTTCTCGAACTCGCCGAAATTTGCATTGGACAGCGCGAGCATCGGTTCCTGGCCTCGAGGAGCGAAAGACGGAGCCCAAAGATAGACGAGCAGCAGCCCCGCAAGAACGCCAGCCAGTGCAAGAACAATTGCTCGTTTCTTCGGCATTTCGGGCTCTCCTAAAACCAGTCTGCGATGAAGGCCGCAATCTGCTGGGGAAAGAGAATCATCGCCAGGACAACCCCGACGGAGGACCAGAGAAGGACGTTGCCGAGCAGTCTGCCTTTAACGGCGCATTGTCTCGCTCGGTGTTGTTGCCAGAATCCGACGCCAATCAAGGCGATGGACAGTCCCAAGAACCATGGGCGAGACCTGGTGAAGAAGGCGCTCGCGGTGCCCAAGCCAACAGCGGCCAGCGAGGCAAGTGGAAGACAGCAACCTAGCGTCACAATGGCGCTTAGGATCGCACTCAAGGACGCGGAAACGCCGGTTGCTTGTTTCATGTGCGTCCCCCTTCACGAGCTCTCAAGACGGCGTCGCGAATCAATTCAGCGGGAGGAAGACCAATCTGGGCCGAACCGGGATACAGACGGCAGCTCAGAGCAAAGCCTTCCATCGAAGCCGAAGGACCCGCGACATCGTGGCCGTTGACTCGAATGGTCGGCGACCCTGGAAACTTGAGCCTGCGCGCACTGCTTTGATCCGCAACGAGCACTTCATGGATGTGGGCGACAACGCCCTCAGCGTGCAGGACGTCTTTCACCAGTTGGACGGCAGCGGGATGCGACGGGCAATCAGCCACGTAGAAGACTTCTATCTTCATTTAGAACTCTCCGATTCTTTCCGGCGGCGGCCGCGCAAGATCGGGCAGTGTGCATTCTGCTTGCGCAACTCTCGGTCGCAACTCCGCAGGGCCAAACGGAGTTCGCGCTCAATCCTTTGTAAGTCCGCAAGTTTATGACGAACATCGGCGAGCTTTTCTTGGAGCCTGCGGCGCACGGGGGAACATGGTTGCAGGCGGGTTCCGCGCAAATCGATAAGCCCGCGGATCTCGCTGAGCTTGAAACCAAGACATTGCGCGCGGCGAATAAATGCAAGTATCTCAACGTCAGTTTCACTGTACTGGCGGAAGCCTCCTTCGGTCCTCACAGCTCGCGGCAACAATGAGTTGCGTTCGTAGAAGCGAATCGCGTCAACGCTGAGGCCAACCTTTTTCGCAGCAATGCCGATCTGCATGGCAAGGGCTCCTGTGGAAAAACGTACACCCTGGAGCATAGACCAGAGTCAAGCTTTTTTCTTGGGCGGGGGCGTGAGCCCTACTTGACCTCTCGCGGGAACCACCGTAACCGTCAGGACAGTTACTCAACGGCAGCAATCCACATGGTTCCGGTGGCCAAGGCGAAACCAAGCCGTCTATCCTGAATCTATCCTGATTTTATCCTGGGTCTCGCCAGACGGGGGCAAACACGCATGAGATTCGCGCACACTTGCCAGCAGGCGCGGGGTTATCTTCTGATTTGCGTAGCCGGTGCGGCAGCGATCTTGCTACCTGCCTTGACGTGCTCTGCCCAGATTGCGCCGGCGAGCCAGCAGCCGCAAGCGCCGTGGGCCCAAACCCTGAACAAGTATCCGGGATTGCTCCCCGAGATCGGTCAATTGATGAGCAAGCTGCAGGAAAAAGTTCAGTTCCCCGCTGCACGCGCTGAAAGCCGTCTCTTGCCTCTGCTGCCAGCCTCCACCACGTCCTATGCCGCGTTCCCCAACTACGGGGACACCGCGCGCCACGCGCTTCAGATCTTTCGCCAAGAGTTGCAATCAAGTTCTGTGCTCCGCGATTGGTGGACGAGCGGCGACCTGGCCACTGGCGGGCCCAAGCTGGAGGAGGCACTCGAGAAGTTTTGTCAACTTCACGAATTTCTCGGCGATGAAATCGTTGTCTCCGGCGCCCCGAGTGGCAAGGAGCCCAACTTCCTGGTATTTGCGGAGGTACGTAAGCCTGGCCTCAAGAAATTCCTGGAGCAAGCCGTCGCCCAGCTTGCAGGCAAGTCGAAGCCGGGCGTGCGTGTGTTGGACTTGCCGGAACTTGCCGCGGCAAAGAGCGCGGACCTGGCACAAGCGGAGGAATTCCTAGTTCTGGTGCGGCCCGACTTTGTTGTGGGTGCAACCGATCTGGCTACGCTGCGCAGTTTTAACGGCAGGCTCGATCCAGGTAGCCGCGAATTTGCCTCCACGCCTTTTGGGAAGCGCGTTCTGCAGGAATACCAGGGCGGCGTGACCGTTCTCGCTGCCGCCGATGTGCACAAAATCCTGGAGCAGGCTCCGCCCGGTCCTGCGCAAAGCCAAGCGGCTTTCCAGCGCAGCGGCTTTGCGGACATGAAATACCTAGTTTGGAAGCACTCGATGGTTTCCGGCCAGTCTGTAAGCCAGGCAGAACTCAGCTTTGATGGCCCGAGGAAGGGCGCGGCAGCTTGGCTCGCGAAGCCGGCTCCTTTGGGCAGTTTGGGATTTGTCTCTCCCCAAGCCATTCTGTCGGGTACTGTGGTTCTGGCCAGCCTGCCGCAAATTCTTGAAGATATTCAGGAAATGTCCGGCCCTTCGAATGCCAACACCTTTGCTGGCATCACGGCCGGTGAAAAGATGCTGAACCTTAGCCTAAAAGACGATCTGCTCAGTCTCTTTAGTGGTGAGTTGACCGTCGAGTTGGACAGCTTCAATCCGTCTCAGCCTGCATGGAAAACGATCTTAAAGGTCAACGATGCTCAGCATTTGCAGAAAACACTGGGCACTTTGCTGGCAATGACGCAATTTCGCGCAGAACATATCGTAGAGGACGGACTCTCCTACTACATTGTCCGCATTCCCGCGCAAAAGACAGCGGTCGAAATCGCCTACGCGTTTGTGGATGGCTATCTGATTGTAGCTTCCAGCCACGATGGCCTCGCCGAAGCCGTTCGCCTGCATAAGTCCGGCACGTCGCTAGCAAACTCGAAAAAATTCCTCGACTCGCTTCCACCGGGCCACTCTTCGGACGCTTCGGCGGTGCTCTACCAAAATGCGGTTGGGATGACTGCGGTCATGCTGCAGCAGGCGTCACCAGAGTTGGCCGATTCTCTGTCGCAATTCTCAAAAGAAGCTCCGCCGACCTTTGTCTGGCTTTACGGCGAGCCTTCGGCAATTCGCGAAGCCAGCAGCAGCGGCTCTTTCGACCTCGGCACAACTCTGGTTGTAGCAGCCATCGCCATTCCCAATCTCTTGCGTTCGCGCATTGCCGCCAATGAAGCCAGCGCCGTGGGCAGCGTGCGCACCGTCAACACCGCCCAGGTCACCTACGAAGCGATGTATCCCAAGAGAGGCTTTGCCCCAAATCTCGCGACCCTGGGTTCCGATTCGCGGGGAAATCCAACTAGCTCGCCAAACTATGCCAGTCTCATCAGCGAAACCCTGGCCAATCCGAGCTGCACTGGGAATGCGTGGTGCACCAAATCTGGATACCATTTCCGCGTTACTGCATCCTGTAGACTTCAGTCGTGCAAGGAATATGTGGTGGTGGCCATTCCGGTCGACAGCAACGCGGGAACAAGAGGTTTCTGCTCGACCTCCGACGGCGTCATCCATGTCAAATCAGCCGGGCCATTTTCGGCGCCGCTCACAGCCTCCGAGTGCCGCGCCTGGCCCTCGATCCAATAGCCAGTCGGAGATCCGTTAAGCTCGCACCGCGCACTCGGCTTTCTTTTGTCAAATAGGCATCGAGCTAGATGTATGCTTGCTTCGAGCAAAATTCACAAACCCGTTTGAAGATTGGCCCAAGGTGGAAATGTGCGAAGACACATAGGCGGCAAGACCATACTGTTCTGTGCCTCAACTGCCATTCTGCTCTCCACAATTGGTGCGATGGATGGCAAACAGCCCGCAACTCAAACAAAGCCCGGCAAGACGGAAGTTTATGTCATGCCCTTCTCCCATCTCGATCTCTTTTGGGCCGGGACCCGCGAAGAGTGCCAGGCTCGCGGAAACCGCATCATTGCGAAGGCCATAGCGATCGCCAAGCAGCAGCCGCAGTTCCGCTTCTTTCTCGAAAGCGACAACTTTGTGGATAACTTTGTAGAGAGCCATAAGAACTCGCCCGAAGTAGACGATCTGAAGCGACTGGTGAAAGAGGGGCGCTTGGGTATTGCTCCTAATTGGGTCAACATCTTTCACAACCTGCCGGATGGCGAGGTTCACGCGCGCAATTTCCTGTACGGAAAGCGCTACGCCCAGCAAGTATTCGGCGTGAATCCTTCCGTTTTCCACCCTGGCGACATCCCTGGCTTCACTCCGCAGTTTCCGCAGATGTTGCAGCAAGCAGGCCTTCCGTACATGGTCATGACCCGCACGGGACCGTTGGACAAATGGCTCTTCCGCTGGAAATCACCAGACGGCTCCAAGGTTATGGTTTGGAACGAGCCGCACGGATACAGCTGGGGAGTGCATTTGGGACTTCACGCGCAGCTCACGCCTGAGAAAAGAAATGCCCTCGACAAAGAGTTGCAGGAAGTAAGCGCCAACGCCCCGGGCCAGATTCTTGTCCCGTGGGGTCTCGATTTGTGGGCGCCGAATGAAAAGATCGTTCAGAACGCGGAAGCTCTAAACAATGAACCGGGGCATTTTCACTTCGTGCTGGCAACACCAAAAGACTTTTTTAATGCGGTGGAAAACACGCAAAACCTTCCTGAATTCTCTGGGGAAATTCCCATGGCTTGGCCCCACGTCACTGACGGGATTCTTCATTTGTGGCAGCTGGCAGTTCCGGCCACTGCAATGCTGACCACTGCCGAAAAATTTGCCACGGTTAACTACGCGCTCGGCTACGCCGACTACCCTCAACAGGAGCTTGAGACGCTCTGGAAAAGTCTCATCGAGTCCATGGACCACAACCATGATGGCCAAGGCGGTGAACTCGGCGACCGCCGCAAGATGGAGGACTCACTATTTGTGCTCAATCGAGGCGGAGAGATCTTGAGGAATTCCTTGCGCAACATTGCCGAGCGCGTAGAAATCCCCATCGCCAAGAGTTTTCCTGTTGTGGTCTTCAATGGCTTGGGCTGGAAGCGCGATGGTCCTGTAAGGGCTCACGTCACACTTTACGGCGATGTTGGACCAAATGAGATCGAACCCTACAGGAAAGGCATGCACCTGATCGATGAAAAAGGAGCGTCGATTCCCTTCCACGTCGAGCGGACCAGCGAAAATATCTCTCGCGCCATCGACTTGAGTTTTGTGGCACAAGGCGTTCCCGCGTTGGGCTACAAGACTTACTTCCTAACGCCGGCCGAGCAGACCGAGACCTTTCCTCCTGCCGCTCAGATTACCCTGGACCGCGACAACGACTTGAAGGACCCAAGGCGGCCCATCGGCAAAGACGTGATGGAAAACCAATTCTATCGAGTGACCCTGGACAAGGCGACCGGTAGCGTGACCGTAGTCGACAAGGAATTAGGGCAAGAGATAGTGAAGGAAGCCGGCATTGTCGGCATAGAAGAACGCGGCACAAATAATGTCCAAAAAGAGATCGACACGGGCCGCACCGTCCCCTTTGCTCCGAATGACACGCAAGTGGAAGAGAACAATGCGGTCAGGGCAGTGCTGCGAGTCTCCGGCTGGATTGCAGATATTCCGATTCAGCAGCGCCTCATTCTTTATCAGGGGCTCAGGCAGCTGGACATCGAAAACAGTCTCGACTGGAGGGAGCCCCGGCTCCTCAGAATCGAGCAACTATTTCCACTGGGGCGTACAAGCGTGAGCATGGAGTACGGAATTCCGTTCGGAGTCAACTCAATCTCGGACCTAGTGCCAGGCGCAGGACCGCACGCAGATGATGAGATCCAGCAGGATGCGTGGAAGGAATATCGCGCGATTCAATCCTGGGTCTTTGCGGGAGACGATCGGCTCGGCTTGACGCTTGCCGCGGATCATCAACTCGTAAGGCTCCAGGATGGTTTGATTCGCGCCAACATGATTCGCGGTCAGCGCTACACATCGGTCAAACTCGTTCGCGGTGAGGAAGTCACATCGATCCATTTTCCGGCCCCGGGGCATTACGAGTTCAAATACTCGATTAGTTCCGGCGCCGGCGGCTGGAAATCCATGAAATCGTACCGGGCTGGGGCGAACTTCAATAACGCGTTGATTCCTGTCAGTGTGCTGGACGAAATCTCTCCCAAGTCGCTCCCTCCAAACCATTCTTTCTTTTCGGTTCATGGAGACAACCTCGTGCTCAGCGCCCTGAAAAAAGAGGAAGGCCCGGACTCTTCCATCGTTATGCGTTTGTACGAAATTCAAGGATTGAAAGCAGAGACGCCTGTCACTTTTCTCGGAAGCGAAAGGCAATTTCGTGAATCGAATCTGCTGGAAGGGGATTCGGGACCGGCCAATCAGCGGGTCTTGCGCATGAATCCGTTTGAGATCAAAACCATTAAATTCAAACCTCGAGACTAGTCCGGCATTTCTATCGCGACAGCTCACGCGGGTTGGAAGCCGGCGAGTTGTATGGCGGTTTGCGCTTCGGGATTCTGCATGAACGTGTTCCAGATGAGCTGTGTGCGCTGGTTCTCCGCCATCAACATGGAAATGCCGAGGTCGATGCCAATCACGTCGGTGTCATACCAGCCTTTCAGCGGATTGAACGCATCAACGTAGCCGTAGCGCTGCCACGCCTGCGGGTAGTTCCCGCGAATCCATCGCAACACATGGATCGAGTCCGAAAAATCAAAGGGTATTGAACCCGCGGTAGCGCACGGGACGATGCTTCCATCGACCGGGCCAATGGTACCGCCCTGGGCGGATGGGCCGCCCCATGCCACGTACCCGTTCTTCGAGTCCGACGACGTGATGCCCCACAGGTCGGTGCTGTAATCGGAAAACTGGCTCGCCAGCGAAATGCAAAATAAGCGATGCGCTTGTGTCGCCGTAATCGAATTCTGAAGATAATTTGCGAAGGCGTCCTTCTTGTTGCGGAAATCGAACCACGCGTGCGAATACTGGTGAACGAAGAGCGGATCGGATCCTGAAATGTAGGAAAGTCCTTGATACTGAATCACAGGCCGGGTCCAAGCGGACCAACTTGAAGCGGGAATCGCGAACGCCGGGTTGGGCGAAGCCATGGCCAACAGATACAGCATCATTAATTCGCTGTAGTGATCCCAGCGGGCCGCGAGGTAACCGCTTTCGGGCGTCCAGCCCATGGACAGAGTGGGGCCGCCGTTCAGCATCCAATTGAAATTCACGTTGCTATAGATTTGCATGGCGAGAGCGGGTATCAGAGCGTCTTGCGAGAAATACTGGCGGCAAGTCAACGCGCCGCAGAGAAGAATGGCGGTGTCGATGGAAGACACTTCCGAATTAAATGCTCGTGCGCCCGTGGTCATGTCTACGAAATGGTAGAAGAAGCCGTTCATGCCCATAGGCTGCAGCGTATTGGCGAGAAAACTCAACGTGGTCTGGACGCGGCCAACAATAGTTGTGTGCGGCTGATAGCCGCGCTGATCACCAACGCACAATACTGCGAGCCCAAAACCCGTGGCGGCGATGCTGGAAGCCGTGCGTGTGTCATTGCCAGCGGCTAGCGCGCGGTCTTTCACCAGCCCCCTCGCGGGATCGGCCTGCTCCCAGAAGAATAGGAACCCAGCCTTCTCAATCTCCTCCAGGAGCTGATCATCCGTGCCGGTGTAAGCGTCGCCGGGAGGCGGTGGCGGCGTCGTTGAGTTCCCTCCCCCGCACCCTTCCATCGCCAAGCCAAAGCTTCCTAGAAAGGAACCACCTGTTACTTTTGCGAGGCTAGTGAGGAGTTCGCGTCTGTTTAGATCGTGGCCCATTGTTTCAAGTCTCAGTAGATGTGGATTGCGTGCTTCAGTTTCCCGCGGTGCGCTCTGGTTGAGGACTTTCCGTGCGGAAACCGGCGCGTGCCATTCCGCGCTTCACGTCTTCGTCTTTCATAAACTGTTCCCACACGAAACCCGTGCGGTGATTTTCCGCCATAAGCATAGTGATGCCGAGATCGATGCCCAGCACGTCAGAGTCATACCAGCGCGTTAACGGATTGAACGCGTCGACGAAACTGTATTTCGTCCACACCTTGTCGCGGTACCGTCCGCGGAGATACCGCAGCACGCGGATGCAATCTTCGTGCAGAAACGGCAGCGACCCGCCCGTTGCACACGGCACGATGCTTCCGTCGACTGGACCAAGCACGCCGCCTTCCCCCGACGGACCACCCCACGCTGTGTAGCCATTCGCAAAATCCGATGCGCTGATCCCCCAAAGGTTTTCGCTGTAGTCTGGGAATCGGTCGCGCAGCGAAAGGCAAAACAATTTGTGCGCCTTCGTGGCCTTCACGGAATTGTCAAAATAATTTGCATGTGCGTCGCGCTTGTTCCGGAAGTCAAACCATGCGTGCGAGTACTGATGCGTGAAGATGGGATCATCCCCCGAAATATATTCGATTCCCTGATATTTGATCTTCGGACGCGTCCACGCGTCCCAGGAACCTCCGTCCAGCGGGTGCGTCGGCGAACCCATGCCCAGCAAATAAATCATCATCAGCTCGCAGAAATGCTCCCATCGCGCCTTCAGAAATCCCGTTTCCGGATGCCAGCCCATCGAAAGCGTCCGGCCGCCGTTGAGCATCCACGGCCAATCGACGCGGTGATAGATTTTTGTGGCGAGGTCCTTGATTTCCTGGTCGGCAAAATATTGGCGCGCAGTGAGGACGCCGCACAGCAAAATGGAGCTATCGATGGAAGAGAGTTCGCATTTCTCCCAACGCTTGCCGGTTTCCAAGTGCACGAAATGAAAAAAGAAGCCATGCTCGTTGGGCAGCTCATTTGTAAGGAATCGCAGAGTGTTGCGCACGCGATCGAGAATTTCCGCAGGCTTTCTGTATCCACGCCGGTCCCCGATGCACAGGCTTGTCAATCCAAATCCAGTGGCGGCGATGCTTGACATCGTGTGCGAATCGCTGCCATTGGCGACCGCGCGGTCTTTCACTTGCCCGGTTTTGGGAGGAGCCTCGTTCCAGAAGAACTCAAAGCTCGCGCGCTGGATTTCTTCGAGGAGTTGGTCGTCAGTTCCTTCATAAGGTGGGCCCGCAGGTTCCACAAATTTTTGCGGCGCACTCTTTCTGCATGCAGTGGCGCCCACGAGCGGAGAAACGAGCAGGCCCTTCCCGCAAATTCGTAGGACTTCTCTACGGCTGAGGAGATTGCCTGCTTTCATTCGCTGTCTGCTTTGCTTTTTGAGGCTACTTCGTGATTTCCAGTGTTGCTGGCACGCCCTGGCTCGAATCCGCGCTGATCCACAGCTTGACCTTCGCAGGCTCGGCGGCAAACTTCTGCTGATCATTCCAGAAGGCGAACGCTTCCGCGCCAAGGTGAAAGCTTACTTTTTTCGTCTCACCTGGAGCTAGGGTGATCCGCTGGAATCCGTTCAAGGCCCGGACGGGCAGTGCAACGCTAGTTCCTCGCAGGCGGAGGTAGCACTGCACGGTCTCGACGCCTGCGCGCGCCCCCGAATTCGTGACGTCAGCGCTGACGTTCAACGCAACATTGTGGTCGGCCTTCGCATGCAGCGCGTCGTTGAGGTTCTTCGCGCTAAGCTGTGTCTTGTCGACTTGAACATTTCCGTAGGTGAAGGTCGAATAGGAAAGCCCGAAACCAAAAGGAAATTGCGGGCTGTTTTGTTCGTCGATATACCGCGAAACATACTTCTTTTCGTTGGGATCGACACCGTCCCCCGGGGGACGCCCGGTACTCAAGGCATTGTAGTAGAGCGGTTCCTGGCCGACGCTGCGTGGCCAGCTCACGACAAGCTTGCCGATTGGATTGACGTCGCCAAAAAGCGTTCGAACTAGCGCGGGACCAGCCTGTACACCAGGAAACCAGGCCGCCAGCACCGCAGGCACATGTTCAAATGCCCATGGGAGCGTCAGCGGACGGCCACTGAAGATCAACAGCACAACGGGTTTTCCCGTAGCGACGATCTTCTCGAGAAGTTCCTGTTGCCGGCCCGGCAAACCGAGGTTGGCGCGAGAAGCTGCCTCCCCCGTCATCTCACCAGCGTTTTCTCCGAGAGCCAGAATGACGACGTCAGATTGCGCCGCGGTCTGAAGCGCCTCCGCTATCTCGTCGTCCGAGCCACCAACGATTTCGCTTCCTTTGGCGTAGTGCACGTTTTGCGCGCCAACTCTTTCGGCCAGCGCGGCACGCAGCGTGACCGCATCCTGGGGACGCCCCAGTGCTCCCCATGAACCAAGAATGTCGCCCGGGTCGTCCGCGAGCGGACCAATTAACGCAAGATTCTTCACATCGCCTGACAAAGGCAGAACGGGCTTGGCCGAAACGCTCGCGTTCTTCAGCAACACAAACGACTCTTCAGCAGCCGTACGTGCCAGCTCAAGACTCTCCGGCTTAAGCATTGCGCTCGCCTCTTTGGCTTCGTCGGCATAGGGATGTTCAAACAAACCGAGCGCAAACTTGATTCGCAACACGCGTCGAACAGAATCGTCCACCGCAGCTTGCGAAACTTCCCCGGAACGCACCATCTTGGCCAAATGGTCATGGTAGAGGCTGCTTACCATGTCCATGTCCACACCGCCAAGAAACGCTTTGCGCGCAGCAGTGGCACCGTCGTTGGCGATACCGTGCGGAATGAGTTCGGCTACTGCAGTGTAGTCGCTATCTACAATTCCCTGGAATGCCCATTCGCTCTTGAGAATTTGCTTCAATGTGAACTGATTCGCAGACGATGGAACTCCATTCAGCGCATTGAACGCGCTCATCAGCGTGGCCGCGCCCTCGTCAATCGCTGCGTGGAATGGCGGCAAGTAAAACTGCCGCAAAGTGTGCTCGGAAATCTCGACGGAATTGTAGTCGCGGCCGCCTTCCGCGGCCCCATAGCCCACAAAATGTTTCGGGCAAGCGGCGATGCTATCGGGCGCATCCAACCGCGTGCCTTGATAGCCGCGCACGTAAGCGCGAGCCATCGCTGCGCCCAAGAAGGGATCTTCGCCGGCGCCTTCGGTCATTCTTCCCCAGCGCGCATCTCGCGCAATGTCCACCATGGGAGAAAACGTCCAACGGATTCCGCTCGCCGAGGCCTCTTGTGCGGCTACGCGCGCCGCCTTCTCGACCAGTTCCGGATCCCAAGAGGAAGCCAACCCCAAAGGAACAGGAAACTCGGTCCTGAACCCGTGGATCACATCCAGTCCAAATACCAGCGGGATGTGCAAGCGCGACTGTTCCACGGCGACATGTTGATAGGCGTTGATCTGCTTCGCGGTTGTGACATTAAAAAGCGCGCCGACTTCACCTTTGCTGATCATGTCGTCATAATCCGTGCGGCCTGTTCCCGGGCCGGTCGGCTGGCCGGCGGAGTATTGCACCAACTGGCCAACCTTCTCTTCGAGAGTCATTTTTCGAAGAAGCTCGTCGATTTTTTTCTCGGTGCTTGCGTTCGTGAAGCTGGTGCGAGGAGCCGAGGATGGAGCGGTCGCTTTCGGGACGGAACCGGAGGGAGCAGGGAGACAGAAAAGGAAGGCGAGGGCCAAGACAGTCGCACGATGCAGCGATAGTTTCACGATTTCAAAGCTCCTGTAACGTCTAAGCACGCGGGAGATTCTCGCATGTTTGCTGCCTATCTAACTACCGGTTCCGCCGAGCCCCACACCCTCAGTGGTGCGAAAGAACATAGCTCTGTTTTTGGAACGTTCAAAAAGCCCCAACAGCCGACGCGAGCACGGTTTGAGGCTCCCAACCCCGGACTCTGAGCCTCCCGCCCCTTGTCAGAGGAAGCATACTAAACCGATTTATTGGCGCTTACAAGAGTATCGTCAAGTTGGTTGATGGCGAGTTTCGTAGAGCTTGTCGCCCGTTGGTTAGTGTGGGAGAATGCCTCGCAAGACACCCGTATGCCTCGGCCCAAAGCAACCCCAACTCTTCGCCCTCGAAAACCCTCCGCACAGGGAGTGAGCCTGAAATCCCTCGCGGAGCATCTGGGGCTGTCGCAAGCGGCAGTGTCGCTGGTAATTAATCGTGCCCCTGCGGCAAAGTCCATTCCGCCGCGCACGCAAGAATTGATTCGGGAAGCGGCTCGGGAACTCAATTACCGGCCCAATCATCTTGCAAGGTCTCTTCGGCAACAGCGCAGCTACACGATCGGAGTAGTGGTTCCCGAGATTAGCGAAGGATACGCCGCGCTGGTGATGTCCGGCATAGAAGACCATCTGCTGCAAGAGGGTTATTTCTATTTCGTTGTGAGTCACCGCCATCGTGAAGAACTCATTGAAGAGTATCCACTGCTGTTGCAACAACGCGCGGTGGAGGGGTTGATTGCCGTGGATACGGCGGTCTCCGGGCCGGTGCAAGTCCCGGTGGTGGCGGTTTCTGGACATCGCGAGCTGCCGGGCGTTACTAATATTGTGTTGGACCACGCCCGCGCTGCTTGTTTAGCCATGCAACACCTCACGAAACTCGGGCATCGCCGCGTGGCCTTCATCAAAGGACAGGAATTCAGCTCCGACACAGCGATACGGTGGGAATCGGTTCGAAACGCGGCGCACGAGTTCGGCGTTCCGGTCGTCGACGATCTGGTGGTCCAGCTGGAAGGCGAATCGTCTTCGCCAGAGCTTGGTTGTCAGGTCACAAAGAAGCTGCTCGGCAAGGGTAAGCCATTCTCTGCGCTCTTTGCGTTCAATGACATTTCTGCGATTGGAGCGATTCAGGCGCTGCGCGAGGCGGGGCGGCGCGTTCCAGAGGATGTTTCAGTGGTGGGCTTTGACGACATTCAAAGCGCCGCCTACCAGAATCCCGCCCTAACCACCGTGAGGCAGCCGCTGCGCGAGATGGGAATGCTGGCAGCCGAGACTTTGCTTCAGCGTATTGCCGCACCCGCAGGCGCTCCTTACCCAAAAGAGATCATTGTCCAGCCGGAACTTGTCATTCGAGCAAGTGCTGCAGCAGCCCCAAAGACGACTGCCAACTGAATCTCAACTACGGCTTGCCGCGAAGACCCGCCCTTGCGGGCAGATTATTCCGGCAATCGAAGGAGTTACTTCTCTGAAAGTTTCGGCCGGCCTAACTAGGGCTAGTACCTTATTGACTTTGCCAACGCGTGCGGCATAGATTAGCGGCCTCAAAATAGCCTACCGGGGTGGGGTCCTTGGGGGGCGAGTAGTTCCCGGTCGTCTCGCCTGAGAGATGGGCCTCCAAAGACCTCGGCACGCAGGAGAAAAAAATGACAATCTACAAAGTACGCAAGCTACTGCTGGCGTTTCTGTTGGTGTCCCTGGTGGGGGTAACCAGCGGGAATGCTCAAACCAATACTGCAAGCACCCAGAACGTTCCGACGCAACATAACGAATGGACCGTGGTGCAGCTCCAGGCCGCGATGGCCTCCGGGCAGCTCACCTCAGAACAGCTAACCCAGGAATACATTGCCCGCATCATCGCGCTGGATCAGAACGGGCCGGGAGTCAACGCCGTCATTGAACTGAATCCGGACGCGCTGGCCATAGCTCGCAGCATGGACGCGCTGCGCAGGCGTGGAATCGTTCT